>Ga0247843_1000974_pt1 | contig 63114 bp, 61 predicted proteins | sample LaCruzMarch2017__FD_192420 | JGI IMG/M metagenome (GOLD analysis project Ga0247843, IMG submission 192420) | Freshwater microbial communities from meromictic Lake La Cruz, Castile-La Mancha, Spain - LaCruzMarch2017_8m | ecosystem: Environmental > Aquatic > Freshwater > Lake | place: Spain...
ACGGTAGAAAAGGCCATCGACTTGATTTCTCTCTGGAATGAATTTTGTTCGCACAAACCTCATATCACAGCGGGATTTCAAGTCGTTTTTATTTTTACACTAAGCCCTTAACCGGACAGCAGTGCTTCCACATTTATTTGCTTCAACGGAACACTACCGAGCTTCTCTCATCTACTTTGAAAAAGACTTAAAGCTGAAAACAATAAATGATGGTCTCCTAAGTGTCACAGATGGAAAGTTTTCTAACATTGAGACTTTCGACTCCAGAAAACATTCGAAGCTCTCTATCACCCACTTTAAAGGCAAAATCATTTCTGCTGGTTTCATTGATACTCATATTCACTATCCTCAAACAGAAATGATCGCATCTTACGGGGAACAATTACTAGAGTGGTTAAAGTCCTACACTTTTCCGACCGAACGTTTATTTCAAGACCCTAAACACGCTTCTAGAGTCAGCAAAATATTCGTTAAGGAACTCTTAAGAAATGGTACCACCACCGCTCTAGTCTTCGCGACCGTGCACCCTGAATCTGTTAAAGCGCTTTTTATGGAAGCAGAGCATCTCGGGATGCGTATTATAGCAGGTAAAGTCCTCATGGATAGAAACGCGCCCGAGTACCTTTTAGATAGCCCAGAAAGGGCTTTACAAGAAAGTTCCAGACTCATCAAAGACTGGCACCAGAAGCCCGGAACACGCATAGAATATGCTGTAACGCCTCGATTTGCACCTACATCTACGGAGAGTCAACTAGAGACCGCTAAGACTCTTTTAATACAACACCAAACCGTACGACTTCATACTCACTTATCAGAGAATAAAGATGAGCTTGCGTGGGTTCGTTCTCTCTATCCTAAAAGAAAAAACTATTTTGACGTATATCAACACTACGGCCTTACCGGACCCAGATCCATCTTTGCACATTCTATTCATTTAAGCCCGGATGAATGGGACGAAGTTTCTAAAACAGACTCGCGCATAGCTTTTTGTCCTGCTTCAAATCTATTTTTAGGCAGCGGACTATTCGACTATAAAACCGCAAAACAAAAAAATATTAAAGTTGGCATCGGTTCAGACGTAGGGGCCGGAACAACGTTTTCAATACTACAAAACTTAAATGAAGCGTATAAAATCCAACAACTTCAGAACCAGAAGTTAGGTCCAGCTGAAGCATTCTACCTAGCAACTCTTGGGGGCGCAACAGTTCTCGGGTTAGAAAACCGAGTGGGTAATCTAAAAATTGGAAATGAAGCAGACTTTGTCGTTCTAGATCCAGAAGCGACTCCAATCATGAAAGTTAGAGCAAAGAACTCGACCACTCTAGAGGATAAATTATTTGCTCTGATGATGCTAGGTGACGATCGCTCGATAACTTCTACTTTTCTGTTGGGCAAACAGTCGTTTAAAAGATAGTCCTGCGTAAATAGTTCGATCGCTCTATCTTACCGAACAGCCCATATCTCATGACGCAATTTATACGCTGCACGAATAACATTTTCCGAGTGATATTAACTATTTTATAAGCCTCTTGAAACTTCGTCTTGCTAAACAATGGACGGAATACAAGGCTAATGCGGGCAACTAACAAACCATTTTAAGAAGGATAACCTCAACCATGTTCAAAAAGATTTTCTTGTCTATTTTCTTAGCGATATCGTCTTTCGCAAACGCGCAGACCAGCCAAATTCCGCTGACTTACTTCAACTCTTCCATAGAGGTTATTACAGCATCAATCTCACCGAAACTAGAGAGCGGACAGATTATTTACTCTGCGACTCTAGCCAATTCTGTGCAACTGCGATCGCAAGATCTACATCTTGATATCGCGGCAGAATCGGTAGTTCGGTATGACTCTAACTCTACTCTAAGGTCGGTAGAAAAAGTTTCCTATGGATGGACATCAAAGCAGGTCACTTTTCCAGTCGAGTTTGGTGGAGTTCATTTTCACCCAAACTATGTAATTTCTCGGTTATTTGGAAATGGGGGCCGACCTTCTGCTGTCAGCGTCACGACGCCTTTTGGCGCTATCTGGTGTAACACCTTCTCGGGCACTGGACCCGGGCTCCGGTTTTTCTCTGATGGTTATATCGAAAGTTGCACCTTTATCACACCGACAACAGTAACTTTAAATCCTAACCAAACCGTGGTAGCAAGCAAGCTCGACATGCGATCTCCTGGTGACATTGATCGGTTGACCGTCGTTTCTGGTTCCTTGTCAACTGAAAGTAAAAACAACTGCACCGGTCAAACCTATAACTACCCCGGTGTATACACCCTCTCCCAGAATCGTTTTATTGAATCCCTAATCAGCACAACTCCACTACGCGCGCAGTACAAAGGCGCGGTTGCTTCAACACCCGTTCTGACAACCCAAGATTGTCGTCTTAAAGGTTATGTCTCTAAGTTTCCGTTGAACAGTCAAACGAGATTCGAAGGACGAAGAATAGTGAAGAGCGTTCCTCAATTGAATACGCCTGATTATGCGCAAATTTGTCAGGCACTCGGATACGACACCTGGTCTCAAAGCACTCAATTTTCTGAAGTGTTTGTAACAGAACCAGAGACGTTCTACGATCTAAGTACAAGTCAGTTCGTTACGGTAGCAGCTAATACAGGCGTTAACCTTCTCATCAGCGGTAGGTGCGCTGGATGGGGCGATATTTTAGACTAGTCACTCGATCCAAATACAGTCGGTAGCTACAAAGAACACTCACCCGAGTGTTTGATCTGAGTCCATAGATATGCCGTAAACACGCCGTATCTATGGACTTTATACATTCTAGACAGTTCGAGTCTATCGCCACCAAGATTAATCATAGATTCGACTAGAATGATAATTAAATATATAATATGTAACATATAATTATGGTCGACTCTTATACCTCTGTTGTAATTATTGCACTCATTTCAATAGGTGGATTCTCATCGTCTCCTGTGGTTGGAACACCCCTCCAACCAAACAAACCCAAATCTGAAAAAATCCCAGCTATTACCAATGTAATTAGACCATTTTTCTACTCATTAGATCTACCTGTTTTCTATGAAGGTAACGGACATGATTCAAGAGAGGTGGAAAGGGCTTTAGATTACTATCGTAGGGATAAAAATACAGAGACCCTCACAGATCCTTCTTTAATAAAATTAGCAGCCCTAAAATATTATTTTGATGCAGTAAATACAGAAATCAAGGTCAAGCTATCCGCGCAACACGAGTTAGGTAATAAGTATCTAATCGTTGAGGACCAGTTAAGAACTCTAGAAACACTTCTGGCTAGGATAGACCTTTCATCGCAAGATCGATCTCGTATAGAATCGAAACTAAGCTCAATGAAACGTGATTTCGCAATGATGCTAGTCCGTTGGTTAGAGCGTAGTAACACACTCCAAGACTTTAAAAAATTAGAGCAGGAAAATCCAACCGAGGTCGCAAGAGGACTGAGATTTATTCTTGGTCACCTAAGGTATCCCTACTACTTTGATTTTCTACAAACTAACGATCGCATGTCATTGATGCAGGTCTTTTTAAAGACAACCACACTCACCCCTGAGATCAAGAACCTGATTTCAGCCCTCTGCTTTCTCTCCTTATACAAGTCGACTAAAGCTTTTGAGAAGGCACAAAAGCTATTTAAGGAGCTGGAAGTAAATCAAAACAATTTTTACCTCCATTGGTTCACTTCCTTAGATGCAAGCGTACTCAAAGACGCTGTACAAACTACTACTGAACTAAAAAAATTCCATAATAATTGTCTGAACTCTTTAAGTGTTGCTGGATCATAGGACAGAAAAAAATAATGAATCTGGTCTAAGGATTCTCAGAAAGATTAAAGATGGAATGACTCTATCCTATACCCTAGCATTTTCTCAATCCGATCTAAGACTTCCTCGTCTCGCTGAACCACAAAGCTTGTAGCCATGCCCTCCGAGGCCGCTCTTCCGGTGCGCCCGATCCGGTGTACATAGTCCTCGACGTCTCGTGGCATATCGTAATTCACGACGTGAGAAACTTCGTCTACATGAATTCCCCTACCTACTACATCAGTCGCAATGAGAACGCGGTACTTTCCATCTTTAAACTCTTGCAGGGATTGCTCTCTGTCAGACTGTCTCAGGTCCGAATGGAGTCGTGTGGCCTCGTAAAAGCCTCGACTGTGCAGTGAGCGCCATAGTCTATCAACGCCTATTTTTGATTTTACGAAAATAAACACGGTGCCTTTTTCACGTCGTAGAAGTTTTTGTAACTCGTTGAACTTATTCTCTTCGCGGGTAAACACGAATCGTTGTTCCACGGTCTTCGTCGCAGAGACGGAGCGTCCAACTTGGACTCTTTCGGGCTTATTCATGATTTTATGTGCTAGTTGTTCTACAGACTTCGGAAAAGTAGCTGAAAACAAAAGCGTTTGCCGACCCTTAGATGTAGCGTCCAGAATTAAATTGAGCTGTGTCGAAAAGCCCATATCCAGCATTCGATCGGCCTCATCAAGGACCACGGTTTCTAAATACTCTAGCCAAATATTTCCACGCTCTAAATGATCACAGAGTCGACCAGGTGTTGCGACTAGGATCTCTGGATAAGTCCTTAGAGCCTCATCATCGTGCCTCATTCCAACTCCCCCGATGAGCGCTGCAGACTTCACTCCTAACGGATTACCAAATTGTTCGAGTACGGCATGGGTTTGAAGTGCAATCTCTCGACTAGGGGAAAGCACTAATCCTTTTGTTCCTTTCCTTCCCTTAATCCGGTCCAACAGTGGTAGCGCAAAAGCAGCTGTTTTTCCTGTCCCCGTCTGCGCAGAAGCAAGCACGTCTTTACCGGCTAAAACAAAAGGTATAGCTCGAGCTTGAACAGGGGTCGGAGTGTTATAGCCGGCTTCAAGGATAAGGGTTAAAAGTTCTTGGCTGAGCCCTAAGTCGCTCCAATTCAATCCCACTTCTTGGGCCTTTAGGTCTTTTAGTGCAGGTTCTTTCAAAGGTTCGATTTTAACAGTCATATGATTTCCTCGGACTCTAACAGAAAAAACCGTCTATCATCCGGCAAATTTTGAGGTTTTTGGCATTTTTCGAAGCCATACTAGAGGAATGCGGGTCCTTAGTTGCATTACTTTCGTGACGAGGGGACCTATTTTTGATTATATGCGGGCCTATGCGTTTACAGTATTTCTCTCATTCGGATGCACCCTCTGAGTTCAAACTAGCGCCCATTGAAGGCAGACTGCTCATCGGTGGTCAGATTTATAAAGATGGATTTGATCGAAAAACCGTCCGAACTCCGTGTTGGTTTGAAGGAACATCCGAAGGCCAAGCAGCTCCAATTTTAGGAACCACTCCAAACGTGAATCAGCAGTGGTTTGCCAAAGCGGTGAACGCCTCATCGAATGCGTGGGCAAAAGGAACTGGTGTTTGGCCAAGTGCTCGCATGGAAGACAGAATCTTAGCTGTTACAAATTTTCGAAATAAAATGGTCACAAAGCGCAATGAAGTCGCGAAAATGCTGATGTGGGAGATCGCTAAACCTTGGACAGAAGCGCAAGCTGAGTTTGATCGCACGATAACGTACATCGATGACACCATAGAAGCCGCAAAGCAACTGGACCGCGAGGGTTCCCGTATTCAGTTTGCCGGAGGCATGATGGCCCAGGTCAGGCGTGCACCACTTGGAGTCACTCTTGTCATCGGGCCCTTTAACTATCCACTCAACGAAACATTCACGACCTTAATTCCGGCATTAATTGTAGGCAATGTGGCCGTTGTAAAAGCTCCTCGCTTCGGCCAACTCTTCTGGGACTATTTATTAGAAGCATTTCAGGAATGTTTTCCTCCTGGTGTGGTGAATATCGTAAACGGACTAGGTCGAAGCATTATCGCCCCGAGTATTCAATCGGGTGAGATCGATGCCCTTGCACTCATTGGTTCATCTGCCGTTGCAAACACCATAAAACAGCAGCACCCAAGGCCAAATAGCTTTAGAGGTATACTTGGGCTTGATGCAAAAAACCCCGCCATCGTACTGCCAGAAGTCGACCTAGAGCTTGCAGCGACTGAGTGTGCAAAAGGGGCTCTCTCCTTTAATGGCCAAAGATGTACAGCGCTTAAGATGATCTTTGTTCATAAGTCTCGCTCGAAACAATTTACAAACATCCTTCTTGAGAAAGTTGCACGTTTGAAAGCGGGGCTTCCGTGGGAACAAGGGGTCTCGATTACACCACTGCCTGATCCCAAGAAACCAAGCGAGCTTAGGGCACTCATGGATGAAGCGCTTTCGCTAGGCGCGAAACTTTGTAATCCAGAAACCGGTGGTAAAACCTTTGGAACACTCATGTTACCTGCAGTCCTTGACCAAGTTCCTCTGTCAGCGAAACTCGCAAACGTAGAGCAGTTCGGGCCAATTATACCGATCACAGAGTTTGAATCTGATGATGAATTAGAAAACTATATGATGGCATCCCCCTTCGGGATGCAGGCCAGCCTTTTCGGAGATGACGCAAATCATCTGGGAAAACTCATTGATTTTCTCTCTAATCAAGTGTGCAGAATTAACCTAAACTCTCAGTGCCAGCGTGGTCCCGATGTATTCCCCTTTACTGGCAGAAAAGCTTCTGCAGAGGGAACACTCAGCGTAACAGATGCCTTAAGGTGCTTTAGCATTCGCTCTATGGTAGCCGCCAAACAAGATACCGAAGGAAAACGGGTCTTTAGAGCGGTACTTGAGTCTGAGGAGTCTAAGTTTCTTAGCACTCATATCGTTTTATAACCGCAGTTAATCTGCGCTAGACACTTACACATCTAATATGTAGAACGCCGATCATCTTATGATAAAGCCAATACTATTATTAGCCTTTGTGCTTACAAATATTCTTTCATCAGAATATTCCGCCTACGGTTCCTCTTTTCGTCTGCAATCGCTATTTGGAAAGAACGATACGGCAGCAAGAATTAAAATCACACTTAACCGTGTGACTAGCAACGAGGCCTACAAACCCAATCTAAATTATAGCTTTCCTGATAAGACTTTAGCTCAAAGCCTAATTGAGCCTCCTTCAGAGGCACTCAAGGGAATTTTTCTCCCGGAAATGATGGAGCTTCTTGAGAAAGATATCCAGACCATTAAAGAATCACACTGGCAGGGATTCCTGAGAAATAACGCTGCTTTCTGGCAAGGTAGTCAGCTTTCAATCGCAAATGAGTTTGTGTTTCAGGAGTATCTAAAAGAGTTAGGTGAAGCCAATGCTATGTTCACTGATTCTAAACGCATTACAAATATCTATAGCCGTTGGACTTTAACGGGCGTTACTCAAAAAGACTATTTTTCAGCCAAGTTTATTCAGGATCTCTCCGAAATGGATCGATATGAAGTTTTTTTTATTCAACACTATTTAGCGTATCAACTCCTTCAAGGCATTCAAAAAGCTAGATTTCTTGTGCAACCATTTAGGAATAGCAACCCGTACCATGATCTCTTTAATCGCTTCGAGTACACAGCTAACCTGCTTACTGTTGCCGACAATAGACTTCGCGAAAGCTGGGCAATTCCAGCTCCCTACAAAGATCGGATTCTGGAAGAACTAAACCTTCTTTTGGATGAGGGAAATCGATTACAGGGTTTATCCGACAGACTGCGTTTTCATGAAATGCACCGCGCCCTGGCGGTAGAGCTAAACGCTCGGTATCCAGACCTCTTAAAAAACACACAGTACGAGTGGATTTCCTATAGCCACGCCTCTCACAACTACCGTTTTTCAACGCTACAAAATCCGGTTCTGAAGGCGTTTCGAAAAAAGCTTGGCGAAGTGCAATCCGGTTCAGCGCTTCATCATCGGATGGACGATTTGACGGCATATCTTAGCGATATGAGAGATCTAGCGGGACATAGTCTCGATAATTTGGACCGGCCTAAAATGCCCGCAGACACAAAGGGTATAAATGCTATCCAAGAAAAATTCACATTTATCCCGTTTCTTCAGGAAATTTGGGCTGTCGTAAGAGAAAACTCGAAAGGCAGAGATGTTTTTCTAAGGTCTTTAAGCCAAAGAGGTCCTGGAACACTGGGAGAACTTTTACACAGAGAAACTATTTTGAACTTCTTGCAAATTGATTATTTTGACACTCCACTCGACTCTCCCGTGCCTTTAAACGATCAGAAAAGCGCGCTCATTAGCGACCAAGTGAGTGATTTTATAAAATCACTCCAAGACGAGGGTAACTCTGATAAGTTTACAAAAATGAGAGCAGATCAAATTAAAGCCGCCTGCGCTGTAAGTTTGAGCATATCCTCCTAAAGCAGACAACATTCATGGTTTTTCACGAGTTATCTAGTAAGCTTATTCGGTCTATCAGGTTAGCAAGCATCGCCGCACTCGCTCCCCAAATGCGCTTATCCCCATACTGAAAAGCATCTAAGGTTAGACTCATCCCATTTCGTACTCTTTGCTCTAAGAGCCTTACTCCAGGTGCTTTTAACTGGGAGAAGCTCACCCTTAATATCTCTGCCACCTCAGAGAGCTGAAGTCTAAATGTGTTCTCACTCAATGGGATTTTTGCGACACCTACAAACGGCCTCACAAGATACTGACTGGGAGTTGAGACGTCAGGTAAACATCCCACTAGTTCATAGCTACCAGGATGAAGGCCAATTTCTTCATGTACCTCTCGTTGGACCGTGGCTGTGAGATCTACATCAATAGGATCACGCCTGCCCCCGGGGAAGGCGTACTGCCCCTGATGTTGGCCGTCACCCAGCGCTCGTCTTATCATCCACACATACAGAGAGTCAGGCTGCAAAGGATTACCCTCTAGGAGCATAAGCACTGCGGCTTCTCTAAGCTCTCCATCAAACCTTCCAAAAGGATACGGCAAGTCCAGCAAAAGGGCTCGTCTTAGCTCCTCTAATTGTATAGTTAACGGATTCATATATATGTTTAGACCTCACATGACTCGCGGGAGAATCACTCAAATTTCAAAGGGACTTCTCGAACTCAGTGACTTAACTTCAGAGTCGCCGGAGTCGAGGGCGGGGGCGACCAACCCCGTCCCAAAAGCACTAAAAAACAATGTGCAGATCGTCTTAAGCAGTATGAGTCGTCAAGACAAGATTAACTTACCAAAAAAAACACGAATCATTTTTCCAGATGCTTGTCACCATCTGAAAACCCCTTCTATTTTGGGTAGCATCGTAGAATGGAATGCTAAGAAAAAAACTCTTAAAGTTCTTACGTGGAATCAACTTGGCGGAAGTTTTCCAGTTTCTACAAAACACCAAACACTACGTCGACGTAACAATCTTCTCGTTCGTAATCTTACTCTCAACAGTATTGATCGCTTTTTTATACGTCGTAAATTCACCCGGGTGCGGACTCCAATTGTGGTCAAATCTCCAGGCATGGAACCTCATATCAAGCCCTTTCAAGTTTCGACTGGAGCATTTCTTCATACATCACCCGAATTCGCGATGAAGAAACTTCTTGTTCAAGGCTATGAGAAAATATTTCAGGTTTGTCCAGTCTTTAGAAACGAGCCGTGTTCGAATACCCATCATCCTGAATTCACAATGCTCGAGTGGTACCGCGCTTACGAACCTCTTGATTCGATCATGAAAGACACAGAAAGCCTTGTGAGATTTGTTGCTCGTGCGACGCAACGATTTCGGCCAAGATCATCTATAGACTTTAGGTCTCCGTTTCTGAAATTCACCGTCGCAGAGTTATTCAAGAAACACATACACGTCGAACTTCCATCAAACGACGATCTTAGTGGAATTCAAAAAATCGCTGCAAAACTTAGAGTTCCAGGTCAAATCGGCACCCGCTGGGACGATGTATTTTTTTCGATTTGGCTAAACTTTATAGAGCCAAATTTTTCTAAAAACAGACCCATGTTTGTAACGGAATTTCCTAAATCTCAAGCGGCGCTCTCGAAACTAAAGGTCGACCGTCGAGGGGAACTAGTTGCAGATCGTTTCGAGCTCTATATTTCCGGCCAGGAGATCGCAAATGCCTTTTATGAACTCACAGATCCCGACCTGCAACATTCCCGGTTTTTAGAGGATCAAAAAATCCGAAAACAGGTGTACGGAGACGCATTCCCTGAGAGTCCGATTGATGAGAATTTTATTTCAGCTCTCAAGGAAGGTATGCCGCCATCTAGCGGAATCGCCCTAGGTGTTGATCGACTCATCATGGTGATGTCAGGCGAGAATATCCTGGAGGAAACTCTTCCACTAACCTCGTACCATCCTGTAGGCGAAGCACTCCCGCCTTAAGCTCGTAGATTTTATCGCACCCATTGAGGGTCTCTAGCCGGTGCGCCACCATAATCATAGCGCGATGACGTCTGAATTTCTCGATGACAGCTAACACCTGCCGCTCATTCTCAGGATCAAGTGCACTTGTAGGTTCATCAAAAACCCAAACACTAGCGCGACTCTGTATCGCCCGAATGACTGCAATCTTCTGACGATCTCCTAGAGATAGATTAGATCCCTTCTCTTGGATCTCCTCACTCAGTCTATGGGAAAGTCCAAGCATTTCACAGGCTAGGAGTGCATCCGAACTTAAAGACGCCGCAAATATCGTGATATTGTCCTGCACGCTCCCCGCAAACAGGTATGGGCTTTGTTCGATCAGGCCAACATAGTTTCGAAGTTTTTTTAAGGAGAAACTACTTGCATCTAACGCCCCAACAGAAATCGTTCCCCTTGTCGGTGTATACATTCCAACAAGTAATTTAAGTAGAGTGGATTTACCACTGCCTGTCTTTCCAACAATTCCGATCCATTCATTTTTATGCACAGTGAGATTAATCCCGCCAAGAACTGGATCTGAAGCAGGGTAATTAAAATAAACATCTTTAAGATTCAATAGAGGTGCGGTTCCACTGTCTTCTTCCGGTCCAGTGGTGTCTTGGGACCCACTGCCTGACTCAGTTTCCTCATCTAAAAAATCAGCAATCCGGTCGGCTGAACCAAACCCCATCACGATCAGGGGAAGGCTTTCAATCAACTCTCTTAACGGCTGAGAAATAGAAAACAAATATGCCGCAACTGTGACTAGAGCTCCAGGAGTCATGACTCCATCTTCTATTCGTTTAAGCCCTATCGCTATCACAAGAACCATAGCAATCCCCGTGTAGTAGGTAATCGCAAAATAGATTCCCCCGTAGGCTGTTGCGATGCTCCCATTGGCCCTTGCAAGATTTAGTGCCACTTGATCAAACGCAGCCTCACGACTAGATCCTAGTTGTTCCGTTTGAATGATTTTCATGCCTGTCACAGTTTCTGCAACCCTAGAGTTCATTTTTGCGGAAAGAGCCCGTGCTAGAATGAATCGTTTTTTCATATGCTGCACACAACGACTGAGTACGTACACTAACATTGGAATCAACAAAATTGATGCTGAAGCTACATAAAGATCAGCCCAAAGCATCCCAATACAATAGCTCGTCAGGAGACCAACTGAGTAAACAAGCTTTATCGCGTTTGTGGACAGTAAATCTCTCAGCGAATCTACATCGTTGATAGCTCTAGAGGCGATATGCCCAGGCGAAAGAACATCAACTCTATCCATGGTTAATCGAAGGCTATGCGCTAGAGTAAGCTTACGCACCGTATGAAGTACGCCTTCTGCGATTCGCTCAAAAACTCTAGCTTGCGCGATCACACAACCGATTCTCGTAAATAAAATAGCAGCATAGAGCACAACAAGAACCCTAGAAACACCGTCACTCGAATCAGTACCTATCCATGATGGATACCTAGCGAAATCTTTGGACCACACATCCACTAGTTTTCCTAATAAAACCGGTTCTAAGGCACTCATCGAGATGGAGCCTGTGAGTAGTAACACTCCAAGCACAAGTTTAACTTTCTGCGCTAAGATAGCACTCCATAACCAATGTAGCCTAGCAAGCTTGCGAGTAGTTTTTCCTCTCATCGCTCCGGTCCTCTAAGCACAAACTCGCGATCACAGAGACTGCGAATCGAGTAGCGCTGCGAAACGACTATCACACTTAGCTTGTCTTTCAACCTGCGCAAATTTTCTAACACGCTCTCCTCAGTTTCAATGTCAAGACTGGAAGAAATATCATCAAGCAGAAGCACTCGTGGCTCTCTCAAAATGGCGCGTGCAAGAGTAGCGCGCTGTCGCTGTCCTCCCGAAAGTCTCGACCCTCGGTATCCCACCTGTCGATCGACAGAAACGCATTTAGTAGATCCACCACTTCCAAGACTAGCTATCTCAAGAGCCTCACTCAAAGCACCGCTCTTGCGCGCCGTCTCTTCCATCTGCATTGAAAATCTACTTAAATTATTTAATAAACTACCTGAAAGCAATTCTGGATCTTGATCGACGATTGCTATGGTTTTTCTAATCTGATCAAGTGTGTAGCGCTTAAGTTCTTTGCCTTCTAGTGCGATAGAACCCTGATAAGAACCGTAATGGCCCATCAAGATTTTAAACAATGTCGACTTACCAACACCATTGTCCCCTTTTAAAAAAATCCATTCCCCTTTTTTTACATCTAGGGTTCGAATACAAAGCGCATCTTTTGTATGATTTTGATATCTAAACTGTAGGTCTCTTATAGCGATTACAGCGTCACTCCCAGAAGCTCCGGCAATCCTATGAGTACTACCCACGACAAATCCAAAATCATTTAGTTTATGCTCGTGTTGACTGCTGGCTACGAGATCAGCTTCAGACTGTAGCGATTGGAAATGATGCAGCCTCTGATAACTCACGCGCGCTTTCTGATAATGCTCTACCGCAATAGCTAAGGCCGAAAGTGGCCAAATTAGTTTTTGCATATATCGCGTCAGCGCAACCCAAGTGCCTATTGAAATAACGTGCGTCGCAATCGCTTTCTCTCCATAAATCACAAGCGCAATTAACCCGATGGCTAAACATAGGTCTAAACTCGGTTGAAATAGAGACTGCGTTCTGACGTATGATAGTCGCTGATTTTTTAGGTCTAGACTCGACTGCTCATACAACTCTAAAGCCCGCTCTTCTTTTGCTTTTAGCTTTAGCACTCGTACGCCTTCGATCCATGCCTGACCCATGGACGCAGTCAAAGACACACTTTTTTGAATGTTAGCGGTCTTTAGACGAAGCTTCTTTTCAAACAATCCCACTAGGAGTGGTACTAACCCTAAGGGGATGAGCACGGTTGCCACCAGCTTCGGTGACAAGAAAAACAAAAAGGTGCCTATCACAAGAATATAAACAACACCGTCTACTAGTACGATCAGTCCGGGTCCAAGAAACATACGGATGGCCTCGTGATCGCTATTTAAAAGCGTCAGGACGTGTCCAGTACTCACACGTTCCGAATACGGAACTCCCAGGTGGAGTAAGTGCCGATGAAACTTCTGACGTAATGCTAGGCACGCCATATGTGAGGGCGGAAGAATGAGTACTCTCCATAGCAACCTGAGCGGGCCCTGAACAAGATGAAGTGCTAAGATTCCAAATATAAGACCAAAGAAAGTACTCTGCGCGGCCCCACTTCCAATGCCGTCTAGCACTTTTTTAAAGAGAAACGGAACGAAAGATTCTAAAATATCAATAAGTCCCACAAGGAAAAGACCTAGACTAACCCTTTTCCAATAGGGCGCTAACGGCGCAATCAGTTGCTTGAAGTTCTGGAATAAGCTTTGGGTAGTGTGAGGTGGTGCTTGCGAATGCATTCTAAGAAATCCTCTTGTAACGATGCATGAAAGCTGACCATTTTGCCAGAATCGGGATGTTTAAATTTTAATGAGTAGGCGTGCAAAAAGTATCTGGGAGCCATCACTTCACTCCCGTAAATAGTGTCTCCTAGAATGGGAAGGCCAACTTGTGCAAGTGAGACGCGTATCTGATGCGTCCGGCCAGTGCGTGGCAAGGCGCGGATTAGGCAATATATTCCGCTTTGACTGAGAATCTCCCATTTGGTCTCTGCGTAGTCACCGCCAGCGCGCACAAAGATCATTCGATTTTTAGCGTTATCTTTCTTTAAAAATCCCCTTACGACACCTGTCTTTGGCTCAATGTCTTGAATAGTTCCCTTGTTTTGTTTTTTAAAAAATTCCCGAGACAGTGAGCAGATGCAGAGATATTCTTTCTCCACCTCATGTTCAGAAAAAATTTTTGCAATCGAAGCGTTGAATTTTTTATCGGCACTAAACACCATCACGCCGGAAGTATCTCTATCTAGTCTGTGATGAAGCCCCACATAACGCGGTGACAGACTCTCTTTCAAAATTGAATAAACTGAGGGACGCGACTTATCAACGGTGGGCTGTGTGGGTAGTCCTGCGTTTTTTTGAATTATAATAATAGCATGGTCTTGAAATAAAACAGGCACACTGACTGTGCCCTGAGACCGCATTTCCTGGAGCACCCTTAAATGATCACCAAAAAACAACTCGGGACTTGTCTGTAAAACAATCTTATCTCCAGACGATAGTTCATGACTGACGTCGCGCACACACGCGCGATTAACGAAAACGTTGCCACTCATCACGAGTTTTCTCACCTTAGACTTAGAAAAATCCTCTGGAGGATAGTCGCGCCACTCTTCCTTAAGTTTGAATATAATATATTCGTCGAGTTTTCGCGGCTCATCTCTTCCGCGAAAGTGACACCAAATCTTATGAGATTCCGAGGATTTCACGCGCTTCCTTGGGAGTGGCGGGTTTACGCCCTAGCTCTAGGGCTATTCTTGATATTCTTGCAACAAGCTCTGCGTTGGACTTCGCAAGAACTCCCTTGGTGTAATAAATGTTATCCTCAAACCCTACTCTTACATTTCCACCCATTGCTAAGGCTTGAGTTGCTAATGACAACTGGGATCGCCCCACACCCGCCACCCCCCAAGACCATGAACCAGGGACTCTGGACACTAGCGCCGCAAGATTGCGGTAGTCAGCACTCATGCCACCCGGTACTCCTAAGACAAACTGAACGTGTGCAGGTTCCGAAAGAATGCCTTTTTCAATGAGTTTGAAGGCATATTCAAGCATACCCATTTCATAGACCTCTAACTCAGGGACTACACCGTACTGTTTAAACGCACCGGCAAGGCCGCGGATGTCAGCCGGCAAATTCTGGAAAACTTCCTCGCCAAAATTCATAGTGCCCAAATTTAAGGATGCCATTTCAGGCTTTAAAGCAAGCGGTTTAGAGCGATTTTCAATACTCTCCCCTACTGCGCCGCCAGTTGAAATCTGAATGATCACGTCTCCGCAAAGGGATCGAATCTCTCTGATGGCTTCAGAGAATCGTTCTGGTCGCTGACTTGGTCTGCCGTCATCCTCGCGTACATGTAAGTGTATAATCGCACCACCCGCATCTAGGACTTCTTTAGAAGCATAAGCTTGTTCCTTTGGTAGAATGGGGAGGTTCGGTTGCTGCTCTCTTGTAGTTTCTGCACCAGTGATGGCACAGGTTATGATCACTAAATCGCTTTGTTTCTTTACTGTCATTGGCTTTCCTTTTCTATTGTTGTTCTTTAAACAAAGAATTTAGAATTCTGATTTTTCGATTCACGATCTCCCAAAGCGCACGGTCTATAGCAAGAGCGCTTGATCGGTCCACTATCATTTGCTCAAGCCATTCTCTGTGAAAACTCTCTTCTAAACTACCCCGTAATCTAACGCCTAAGTCCGCTTTCGGATACTCATGATTTAGTCTCAAAGTATCGCTCACAAACCACTCTATGAATGCTTTTTGATTCTCCCGGGTCTTACCGCCGTAAATATACACGGACTCTACGAGTATTCGTTTTATAGCAGGTATAGAGGCTCGCGGTAGAGTTGTCAGACTGGATTTGGAGTGAAGTAAACGCCTGTCTCTAGAATCTGATATACCTAGTACATTTTCGATACTCATTCGAGGCATCGGAGAAAAATTCAGGCTATTCGAATCAATTCCTAAGGCCCGCAACTCTTTCTCCACATACGACACACTCCTTGCAGAAAGAGAATTTCGTAGCGGCAATAACTCTAGCCTATTGTAAGCCTGAGAATATAAGATACCTCGCAGCAGTCCCTCTAAACTTGCGCCTTGAGCGGCGGCGTTTGATAAGGTACCAAAAATTTTTCTTCGATCTGATTCTTGATCAAAGAACACTCGCGTCATCTCTCCTAAGAGTTCAAGATTTCCCTGATTATGCGCTATCTCTTGCGGAGCATCACGAACGTATTTTGCTTCTTGATTGGAAGTATTTTTTTTACAGGACTGAAACGAACCTAGGAATGCCAGATACAATAACACCAGTCCTAAACTACGTCCTAGGTGCGTGGGGGCACGAAGTCGACCAATATATTTTTTAAATAGTCCAGATAGAACTAAAATGGTCAGCACATAGGGCAAGCTTTGCAGAAATTGCGTAGGTAATGGAACCTCTCCAAAAACAACCACCCCTTGCAATCGATTCTGTATCAAGTCCACGAGCCCAAAAAATAGCGCAGCCCCTAAGGTTGGCAGTGGCTTCCACTGGCCAAAGATTACTGCGGCTAAGGCCATATAACCTCTCCCCGCCGTCATACCCCTTGAAAAACCAGAGGAGAGCATCACAGAAAGACTCATGCCCCCTACCGCCGCTAAAATTGTGGAGGCGACTATGGCGCCCAGACGCACTCGGGTTACTGAAACCCCTGCCGTAGAAAGCGCTTCCGGATGCTCGCCTGCAATTTGAACCCAAAGCCCTCTTCGACGCGTGTTAAACATATAGTGTAGAATAAAGGGAACCATCACTGCCCAGAGCATGGGACCATATGTAAACAATGACTGTTTGTTAATTTCAGCGGAGGTGCCAGAGGCGCCAAAAATAATTTTGCATAAAACAGGAGTGAGCCCCAAAGCGATAAGATTTAGAGACATTCCAAGCACCACTTGATCGATTTTAAGCTGTAACACCCCAAACGCCTGAATGAGTCCGAAAGCAGCACCTGATAAAATTGCCAGGAGAAGCCCTGCCCAGGCAGAGTCAAAATGGTGAGCACCGACAGCCCCAAAAAATGCTCCAAACAACATCGCACCTTCGAGCCCCAACTGAATCACGCCGGATCTTTCAGAAATCAATCCGCCCGCTGCCGCAAGCAAGATCGGCGTTGAAACTCTAAGTAAAGGTAGGATCCAGTTTTCTAGTAGATACATCATATTTTTATCCGCATGGACCGGAGCTCTATCCAATCCTTTAAAGAGTTAACACCCCTCTTAAGAGCAGGCCCGCTTGCTGTCGCTAAAATCAAAATACCCTGAATCACCATTCCGAAGTCGCGCGTAATTCGGTCGGTTTCCAGGTCAAGAGCGAGCGCGCCTTTCTGGAGCACACCGAAAAGGCCTGCCGCCGCAAGCAAACCCAGGGTGCTGCCACCTGAGAGCATCGCAATTGCAATCCCCACGTAGCCATATTCCGGAGAAAATCCGATCCTAAACCTATGAGTTACGCACAAGATCTCGTGAGACCCTACAAGTCCCGCAATTCCACCAGATAGCATCATCGCAAAGACTTGCGCTTTTTTGACAGGCAGCCCATACACGGCGGCAGCTTGGATGTTGAGTCCCGTCATTTTAAACAAGTAGCCAACCGTGAGAAACTTAGAAATAAGCACATAACTAAAAAGCGCGCCCGATACAATCCAAGCGCTTTTTGGAATGGAAATGCCCGCCCACGAAAAAGGAGACATCTCATAGCTTGTTCTAATGGCGTAGGTATCTGGATGAGGGCTTCCAGAATCTTTAAGTAAGTATAGTGTAATAAATCCTGTCAAAGCCATCGCCACAAAATTCATCATGATTCCGTGAATCACTTCATGTGAACCACCGTAGGCTCTGAAATAACCTGGTAGAAATGCCCACAGCGCTCCCGCGAGAAATGACCCCGACACAGCTAAAAGAATACTAAAGGGAGCGGGCGCAGGTATCAGAATGCCGATCGCGGTAGCAGCAATAGCTCCCACCACTAACTGGCCTTCCGCTCCGATATTAAACAACCCAGCTTTATAAGCGACCGACACAGAGAGTCCGGTCAGGGTTAGAGGAATGACAATATAGAGAAGCTCTGAGAATTCTTCATAAGAGGCGAAGGATGCCTCGTACATCACTCTTAGAAAGAGCATCGGTGACTCACCCAGAAATCCTACAATCGAAAGACAGATCAACACCCCGATTAGAAAAGCCAGCATCGTATAGAATGAATTCTTCATACGCGCGCTCCAGAGTGAGTCGTCTCTATGCCACCCATCTGATAGGCTAAGTTATCCATATTAAACTGACCTCTGACATGATGACCGACAAAACGGCCTTCGCTCATCACATAAAGCTCATCTGCTAGTGATAAAAGTTCGTCCAATTCAGACGAAACCAACAAGATGGCGGCTCCTTTTTGTTTCGCGTCCAAGATGCGCTCATGAATGACTTGTACCGCTCCTAGATCCACTCCACGCGTGGGCTGAGCGATGAGTAGTAGTTTAGGAGAACGCTCTAACTCTCTAGCAAAAACCACTTTCTGTTGATTACCCCCAGAAGCGGCACGCAAGAGCGCATCGGGTTGATCAGGCTTAATCGCGAAATCATGAATCACTCTTTTTGCCGCTGATCGTAACCACTTGGAACGAATAAAGCCGTACCAACTGTACCGACCCGTCTGCCCAAGCATCAGATTCTCTTCGATAGTCGCGTCTAACACCAATCCGCATCCTTGTCGGTCCTCAGGAATATACGACATACCTTTATTTAAAATGTCCTGTGTTTCTGATTTTAAAAGATCAAGCTCTAGAAATTGTGCTAATCCTTGCGTTTTTTCATTGGTTTTAAGAAGCCCGGTCAAAGATCTTAGGAGCTCTCCTTGGCCGTTTCCTTCAACACCAGCAATACCAACGATCTGACCCGAACATACCTGAAAGCTTACTCCAGCTAACGCTTGATATCGCGCTCCTCTGGTAACCGTTAGTTTATCAACCTTCAGAACCGGCCTTAAATCTTTGCGATCGGAGATCTCCGCCTGTACAGGTTTCCAGTCTCTACCGATCATCGCTTTTGCTAAGTCCTCAAAACTAAGCCCCCCGACTTTGAATGCCGCAGAGACTGTCCCATTTTTTAAAACCGTCACTGCATCGGCATGCTCTAGAACTTCTTTTAGCTTGTGAGTAATAATGAGGATCGTTTTACCTTGAGCTTTCAGAGCCTTAAGATACTCGAATAGAAAAACAATTTCTTTTGGAGACAAGACAGCCGTAGGCTCGTCCAGAATCAGTACTTCGCTCTTACGATAAACAGCTTTTAGAATCTCGATACGCTGCCTTTCACCTACCGACATTCTCTCGATACGCTCATGGTACCTTACTTGGAGTGCATGTTTCTGACATAAGTCTTCGAATATCTGAGTCGCCTGTGAGCGCTCTATGCCTTGAATGATTGACCAAGGTTCAGAACCCAAAATCAAGTTATCAAGTGCACTGTCTTTCTCAGACAGCATAAAGTGTTGATGAATCATCCCAATGCCGCGGGCTATTGCGTCTTGAGGGGACCTTAGCCTTACCTCTTTACCGTCTAAGACCAGGCACCCTGCATCTGGCGCTTGCATACCGTAGAGGATCTTCATAGCGGTGCTCTTACCTGCACCATTTTCGCCTAAAATCGCGTGAATACTGCCGCGATTCACCTTAAACGAAACTTGCCTGTTGGCGTAAAAATTTCCGAATTTCTTCGTGACCGATCTAAACTCTAGCTTCGGAATCTCATTTGAACGCGAGGAATCTTGACTCACATCTGCTTTCATTTTTTTTGTACAATAAAATAATCAGGTACCTTTACCGCGCCTGAAAGTATGGCTGCTCTAGCCTTCGCGACGGCTTGTTCTATTTCTTGGGTGTAAATACTTTTATTGTTCTCGTCTTTAGCGAGGTCTACGCCGCGCGATTTAAGCCCAAGCCTGACGACCTCAGCTTTGAACGCATTCTTAGAGATAGCCACTATCGTCTGATAAACAGCCTCATCTACTCTTTTCATCATTGAAGTCAACACCCTACCCGGCTTCACGCCGTTCTGATTAGAATCCACTCCAATAGCTAATACTTTTTTATCCTCTACGGCATCAAACACCCCGGCGCCTGAGGCACCCGAGGCATGAAAGATCACGTCTGCGCCTTGGTTAATCTGGGAGAGGGTTAGTTCTTTTGCGCGAGGCGGATTATTCCAAGCCTCCCCTGTCACACCTAAATAATTAATCAGAATCTTTCCATCGGGTACCACCGACTTAAATCCCGCTTCATAACCCAGTTGAAACCTGCGAATGACCGGTACATCCATCCCACCAATAAATCCTACCTTTTTAGTTTTAGTCGCCTTGCCTGCAGCCACTCCGGCTAGGTAAGAGCCCTCGTGCTCTTCGAATAAGACAGAGGCAACATTCGGAGCGTTTAACTCGGCATCGATAATAAGGAATTTTTTGTCCGGAAACTGCGGCGCTATTTTTGTGAGGGCTTCTCTCTGATTGATTCCAATTGCGATGACGAGGTCAAAGTCTTTTTTTGCAAATGATTTTAACATCGACTCAAACACGTGGTCGTCGGGTGCTTCGACGTATTTCAAGCTCGCACCGAATTCTTTTTCTGCCTTCTTAGCGCCATCGTAAGCTGAACTGTTAAATGACTTGTCATCCTTGCCACCTTTGTCAAAAAGGATCGCAATTTTAGGACCGGCAGCAACTGCATTTGACTGTAGGGTGACACATGCGACAAATCCAAATCCTGCAAAAAAATTCCAAAATTTCATGAGCGTTTCTCGCCTTTCTGTAACAGACCTATTTCCCGTAGTCGTTCTTCCAAGTAGGAGCGTGCGGTATGCTTCTCTGATAGTCGCACATCGGGTCTTGGATGAATAAAGAGTGGCATCGAATACCTGGGTTTATACGCCATCTCTCCACTGGGATTGATAACCTGATGCGTGGTTGATTTATAATAACCATTAGAGGCTAACTGGAGCATATCACCGCTATTCACAACAATATCTCCTGGGTTACATGGAACGTCTATCCACCTGCCCCCAAGGTCTTTCACCTGAAGCCCTGGCGCAGTGGCAGCGGGTAGTAGCGTGATTAAATTAATGTCTTCATGTGCGGCGGCACGAATCGCCCCCTCTGCTTCGCTCCCATTGAGCGGCGGGTAATGTATCGGCCTTAAAAGCGTGTCTTTCGAATCATGGGCCATTTCACTGAGCGGCATCGAAAACTGACTTCTAATGGATTCTGGAGTTTCCGCATCCATCCAGCCTAAAATTTCCCGGCCTAGCGCATTCATCGCAGAAAAGAGTTCTTTGGTTTTTGCAGAGAGACCTAGTGGTAGTGGAGTTTCTGTATAAAGGTGAAAAAACTCTTTCAGATCTTTTTCTTTGGCGCCCTTAGCATTCTCTGTTTTAAAAGGGAAGTAGCCTGCCTGTCCTGACGCCGTAAACGTGTCCTTGAATTTTGCCTCCGAACCAAAGTAGTTCGCCCAGTCCGCAAAGACATCTCGAATCAACTGATGAGAAATAGGGTGATCAGAAATCACGCCAAAACCCGTCGATCTGAGGGACTCGGGAAAAGCCTGCTTAACTTCCGGACTACGGTACGACACGCCTTTGATTTCCATGCGCCGGACTGTAAGAAAATTAGCTCAAACAAGAAAGCTCAAAATATGCTACTTCACTCCAAGTGAGTACCGAGAGAACCAAACAAGAAGCTTACCATGAGTGGGATGATGTATTGAAGTGGGCTGAGGAGTATGTACTCACGGAGCGCGGCTACTACGAGCTTAGGCTACTTTTTTACACCGACGCCTGGGCTAAGACAGCTAAGGAAGCTGCTCTTTGGCAGGAATCTCTTTATGATCTTCAGAAAATCGCCGATCAGGATGTTTTATGGACCCCGCTTCAGGAACTTGCGTGCCCGCTCTCGTCGATTGAACAGCTGTCTGAGACGGGCCTGATTTCCTCTCATCAAATGTATTTAATTTCACTTTGGATGGAAGCCTCCCTCGCGTGGTCTGATTTTCCTAAAGAACGACTGCCCACCAATTTGAAACCTTTAGTTTATTCTTTTTTTCATGACGCTAAACTAAGCGCAAAAATGAAAAAATGGCTCAACTCGGAAGGTCAGATTTCAGATCAAGCGACGCAGAAGCTAGAAAAACTTACCCACGAACTTTTTCTAATTAAAGAAGATGCTATTTCTAAATTGAAGTCGGTCTCGCAAGAGTGGCAAAAATCAGGCTGGTTGCAGGATCAGTTCTCAGACCAAGAGGACGGCCGAATTGTTCTACCCGTAAAATCTGGCGCGCTTTCGCAAACACTAGGAAACGTAGTCAGGTTCTCAATGACCGAGGCCACCGCATTTGTAGAACCGGAGTCGCTTGCCCCCTACCGAGTGCGACTAGAACGAACACGGGCGGAGATTAAAGCCGAAAAACAACGGGTTTTAGAAGAAGCTTGCCAAGCAGTACGTCCGCACACGAGAGAAATCACCGACACAACAGAACACTTAGGACGCTTAGACGCAACAAGGGCTAAGGTTCTTTACGGGCGATGCGTCCACGCCCAGCCCATTCAGGTCAAAGAAAACTTTCAGTTTTCATTCACGGACACTGCGCATCCGCTTCTTTTTAAGCACAAACCGGAATCTGAAATTACTAAAAATTCCATGACTTGGCCTGAGAAATCAAAGGCGCTGCTCATCACGGGACCTAACACCGGTGGAAAGACTGTTTTTTTAAAAACCCTAGCTCTCGCAGCCATCTCAGCACGCACAGGATTCCCATTTCCTGGCCTCACGAGACCCATCGTGCCTTTTTTAAATAAAATCGCTATAGACGTAGGAGATACCCAAGACCTAGGCCAGAATCTATCCACCTTTGCTGGCCATATCGCACGATTTAAGGAGTTTTTAGAGGAATCTGACTCATCCTCGCTCCTCCTAGTGGACGAGTTTAATACTGCGACTGACCCAGAGGAAGGCTCTGCTCTTAGTCGCGCGATTTTGGAAGCGTGGATAGAACGTGGGGCCCATATCGTAGCCACAACCCACGATCCTAAGTTAAAACTGCTGGGCATGAATCATCCTGATATCTGGGTCGCAAGCATGAGGTTTGACGAGCGCACGCGCTCACCCACATACGCACTCAACTTCGGCGTGGTTGGTAACTCTCGAGCGTTAGAGACGGCAAAAAGACTAGGCCTCCCAGATGCGATTATCAAAAAAGCCGAAACATACCTGAGCGCCGCCCACGTCCAATTTGAAAAATCTCTGCGGCAATTAGAGGACCGACTCTCTGAAACAGAGGCTGCAAAAAAAGATGCAGATCGCAGACTCGCGCACGCAAAAACTTTAGAGGAAGAGTTTTCTCGTAAACTAAATCACGAACTCTCTGAAATATTAGAAAAATCAAAAGTGCGCATGAAGCGCACGTACGAGCAAATGACAGATACGCTGCAGGCCCGGTTTAGATCTGAGAGCAGTGCCCAAGGCACACAAAAAAACCGCGCACTACTGAACACAAACTCCGACCAAATCATGCGAGAGCTTCTGACTAAGTCAAAACAAGATCTGAGCGCGCTCTCTCCAGTGCTTTCAACCGCGCTAGATTCATTGGGGATCGCCGACGTAAAGAGCGAAGAAGCTCTCAAAATCGGTGACCGAGTCATCATTAACTCTATCCGCAGCGAAGGAGTGATTTTGGAGATCCTCCCAAACAACCGCTTCAAGATTGCCTCTGGTCTCATAAAAATGCAGGCCTACGGCTCGGATCTGTCAAAATCTACATCGTCTCAATCCGCAGCTACAGAGAACAAACCCTCTAAAACGGCAGCCAAAGCCTATACTTCAAGCCTCTTCGGTGATCCCAGCCTCCCTACGACCTTAGACTTAAGAGGCACTCGTTTTGAAGAAGCCATGCATAAGCTCGAGCGGTTCTTGGATCACCACGCCCAGGATCCCAATACAAAAGACGTCACCATCATCCATGGATTAGGTTCTGGAGCGCTTAGAGAAGGCACCCAGTCCTTGTTGAAATCACTCCCCTATGTGACCCATTTTCGAGATGCCGATGCATCTAACGGAGGCACGGGTGCGACCATCGTGACCCTTTAGAGACAGCGTATAAGTATTGCGTCTCTAAACTCTCGTTTGATCTGAGGTTTTGGACATCTAGATAAGATAGAGTCATCCGACGCAACACTTCTCCATGCAAGCACCCAGTTAGGCTTTGAAGGCTCTAGGCACCCAGATTTAGAGATGGGGCAATGTGCAAAATAAAGCGATGCTCCCACCCTGGTCCTGCCATCTAAAACCGCGAGCTTAGACCCATCAGTTACCCCGAGACGAGTAAGCTCACGAGCAAATCTTGGGGTAAAAAGAAAATCTCGTCCCGAATCCTTAAGAAATGCAAAATGATACACACCTTCATAGACTCCGTACCACTCCCCTCGGGGTTTCATCACGGCGTGTAGAGACGTAGCGTAGGAACCGAGTAACAGAGCGGCTGCGATCCAAGTTATCCGGCGCCCCATCCACCCTACGCACCAAGAATAGAGCTCAGAGCGAGATTCGGTCAGCTCTAGGAACAGCGCTAGAAAACTTAGCGCAAAGAACCTGGGCGCAGGTTTGGGTGCTAAAGCAAGATTAGCAACCCACACATAGAAAAACAGCCCAACGCTTTCGCAGTTTTTTCGGTAGCGAAGAAAAAACTCGCCTAAGACTAAAACCCCAAGCAAACAGACTCCAGTCCCCGCCCACGCGTTCCATTCGTCACTCGTACCACCGACATACTGGAGCAGTCCCCAAGGTGAAAAAAACAGCGCAACAAAAACAAAAACCGCCGCAAAACGAATCACTACCGCTCGGGCGAGCATGTGGCGCGTCGCTGCAACCCATTCTTTGATTATTCTACGGACACCTTGGGAAGCTGACCCAGGTAGGAGTGAAATCATAACAGACAGAAAAACGACGAGCGCTAGAAAAAAAGGAAGTAGCTTGTGACTGCCAAACCCCATGCGAACAAGTGCCGGAAGGATGGGGGCAAGCAGAGTAAGAGCGGCCATTTTGTCCGTATACCTGTCCGTGTTTCTATTTGGCCAAAAATACAAAAACCACAAGATTAAAGGCCAAATCAGAAACAAAATGTGCGAATAAACTCCTAAAAAGTTTAGAAAAAACACGCAAAACCATAGGCCAATTCGTTTGTCTTTCCTGGTACCTTCAGAAGAAAGGTTTTTAAGCACGAGAAGCTTTTGCAGACATAAATACAGAAGCACTCCGACCCACAAGAACCAGGCCGTCATCTCGATGTAAAGTCTAGAAGCATAGACAAACCATGGATTTATAAACCAAACAAAAGCAGCCAAAAAAAAGCCTACCCTCGACTTCGATAAAAATGGCGCACTCGTCTGGCGATAAATCAAAACAAATCCGCTGATTACAGAGATTGCCGAAAGCACGTAACGAAAGAATAGCCAAGAAGAAGAGGTCCCCTCGCCATTTCGAGCGAGCCCTAGCGCCTGTAACAACCCTAAAATGGCTTTCTGGCTGGCTAAAAGGAACATGTGTAGCGTGGACGCTGTATAGCTATTCATGGCCCCCATCGGAGGAATTTCAAACTGTACTAGCTTGGAATAGATCTCGTGTGCATGGGCTACAGTCCAAACCTCATCAAAATGAAGCGGAGCCTCTTCCCAAGGCAACCCTACGAGATAGAGGAAAAGTAGGATAACTAGTATAAAATCAAGGCGCAGAAAGGCCCTAGAAACGCTGATAATTCCCTGCATGAGAGCTTTTTTAGATGAACAGACCGCGCGTTTAACCGCGATATAAGAGTAGCCTACTTAACTTCCTTGTGGAGCGTGTGCTTTCTAAGCGCCGGATTGTACTTCATTTTTTCAAGTTTCTCCGTCGTTTTGGTCTTGTTCTTACTGGTAACGTATCTCGAAGGGGATGCCCCGAGTTTACGTGCTTCAGTACATTCTAGGGTAACTGTAACTCTTGCGCCTTTTGCCATAGTTGGACGTAGATAAACGATAGGGGCTAGTGACCACAAGATAAAAAAAATGACACAACTTGTTTTTTTCTCTTTTTAAAAAACCAATATTACCTTAAATCGTGGGACTTCCTTGCAAAGGTTCTTCCCAACATACCTTCAGAGGGAGCATTAAACCCTACGCTGAGCCAGCGTTCTGTTTAAGTTTTAGACAGCAGACTTTCTATTATTGTGATACAAAGTGGCAGGATATTTAGAGGAAAAGATTTTTATGGCAGTTGGAATGATGAAAAAAATGGCTGAATCAATGAAAAAAGCTCCGAAGATGAAACTTCAAGCTGGTGATTTAGTTCAAGTGATTACCGGAAAAGACAAGGGTAAACAGGGAAAGATTCTGAAGGTATACCCAATCAAAAGTAAGGTTATCGTTGAAGGTGTGAACATTGTGAAGCGCCACCGTAAACCCACCCAGTTACAACCTCAAGGTGGTATAGAGTCCAAGTCCCTACCATTGCATGTTTGCAAAGTGATGGCAGTAGACGCTTCAACGCAAAAACCATCTCGTCTGGGAGTTCGCGTTGCTAAGGACGGATCTAAAGAACGTATTTTTAAGAAGTCTGGCAATGTATTTGCTAAGCCTCTTGTTAACCTAACTGCTAAGTAGAAGGAGATTGTATATATGTCTCGTTTTTGTGAATTGACAGGAAAAGGCCCTACCACTGGAAATCTTGTAAGCCATTCGAACATCAAGACTCGTACCCGCTGGCTCCCAAACTTAAAGCGCAAGAAATATATGTTGCCTGAACTTGGTGAGAGCATGGTATTAAGACTATCTACGAACGCTATTAAGACTATCGACAAGCAAGGTGGACTCACAAGAGCCATCCTCTTAGCGAAAGAAGAATACCTTTCGGACAGACTGCAGACCGTGCGACGCAGACTAGAAAAAACATTACGCCGCGGTACGAAGAAAACCACGGCAGCGAAAACTGTTAACTAACAGTTTCGGACATTATTTAATCGAAAAAGAAGGACAATAGAATGGAAGAGAAACCAGCAAAAAGATTCGGATCTAAATCTGCAGATAACAAAAAAGACATGGACTCCAAGGGCGACAAAGACGGCGAAAAGAAATTTTCGAGCTTTAGACGCAGAGAAAGACCAGCTGTAGACATGATTCTAGATTATAAAGATGTAGACACGCTCAGGAGCTTCATCGCAGAAGGCGGCAGAATTGTTCCGGCTCGAGTGAACAGGCTCAATAGAACGCAGCAACGCGATGTTGCAATCCAAATTAAGAGAGCTCGTCAGTTAGCTCTACTCCCAATGGCCGACAAACACACGTCTGCCATTAAATCCTAAGGCAGAAAGTACGAGATATATGAAACAGTCGACACATCCAGAGTATAAAGAAGTTGTCATTAAGGATATGGGCAGCGGTTGGACTTTTTTAACAAGATCAACCATGGTTCCAACCGAGACTATCGAATTCGAAGGCAAGACCTATCCAGTGATTAAAGTAGAGGTTTCTTCTAAATCTCACCCTTTCTTCACCGGTCAAGAACGTATCATGGATACTGCAGGTCGCATCGAGAAGTTTAACCGTAAGTATAAGAAGTAAAGAGGGGCATTTTAACTGTGGCAACCAAATCAAAGATTAATCAAAATAACTACAGAATTGAACTCGTCGAGCGATATGCTGCAAAACGCAGAGAGCTTAAAGCAGCAATGGCCAACACGAATCTATCCGACGACGACCGAGATTCAGCTCGTAAGGCTTTGGGAAAACTCCCTAGAAACTCTAGCGCAACTCGTGTTCGTAATCGCTGCGCGATTACAGGTCGCCCACGCGGGTATATCCGCAAGTTTGGTCTATGCAGAATTAAATTCCGAGAACTTGCACTCCTAGGACAACTTCCTGGTGTGACAAAGTCATCTTGGTAGAAAAATTTTAAACAAATAAGGAAATCCCACCATGGCAGTACCTAAGAAGAAAAGCAGCAGAAGTAGAAGAAGTATGCGTAGGTTTTCCTGCGCTTATCAAATCGCAGACGTACCCACTACAAAGCTTGGAACACAGACGGTAAGAACTCATACGGTGACGCTTGAGTCGCTGGACTCTTACCTGGCTGCTCGTAAAGAGCGTAAAGCGGCCAGAAAATCTGTTGCCGTATAGGGGAATGCTTTTAAAAGAATCTAATGGGCCTAGTACTTCCGAGTACTAGGCCTTTTTATTTTAAGACGCGGCCTTGAAGGAGAATCTGGCCACCATCGGTATCGAACGTACATTCTGGGGTCTTAAAGAAAGCCGACTTTCCATCTAAATAAAAGACGACCGAAGAGATATCGTCTACTCTCGTACCCCCGGCCTTTTTTGCATCTTTGAGAAGATCTAAAGCGCCTTTGTTGAAATAGTTTTTACACAGGAGCGTCTCGTCAGCATCTTGGTTGAGCATGCTGAAATTGACCTTCGCACGAACAAAACCAATACCAGTTTCACCTTTTAGCTTCTCAATAAACGCGCCCTCAGGAGGAAACACATAGTATTTGTGTTGATCCTTTGGGATCGTGGTGCAAGAAACCGCTGTAAAAAGAAGCGCGCATCTAGAAACCAAACTACCCATCTGCTTTTGAGCCTTACGGCTCAATATATTCATACTGCTCTTTCTTGTAGTTACGGAGTGTCCACTTCTTGCCTTCACGCTTCACAACGTAGTTCGGGAGAAGCGGTATTTTTCCGCCACCGCCTGGACCATCTATGACAAAATGAGGGACCGCCATGCCTGAGGTCCAACCGCGTAAACTCTCTATAATCTCAAGGCCTTTTTCGACGGGCGTCCTAAAGTGTGAAATGCCTTGCGACATATCGCACTGGAAGATGTAATACGGACGCACTCGCATCATTAGCAATTTATGATTGAGTTCTTTTACTATTTTGGCGTCATCGTTTACGCCTTTTAAGAGGACCATTTGATTGTTCACCACGCAACCCGCATCTGCGAGCTTCTGAACTGCATCAAACGCCTCGCGTGTGCACTCTTTTGGATGATTGAAGTGAGTGTGAATGAAAACTGGATGGTACTTGCGCAGCATATTCGCAAATGAGTCTGTAATTCGCTGTGGAAGAGTCACGAGATTCCTCGTTCCAATCCTAAAAATTTCTACATGATCTATCGCTCTTAGTCTTGAGAGAATGTACTCCAGACGATCATCGCTATTGGAAAGTGGATCTCCGCCAGAAATCACAACGTCTCTAATCGATTTTGTTTTCGCGATGTACTCTAAGCCTTCTTCAAGCTGTTTGTTTGCTGAAGAGGACGAAGGATCTGCTACCTTGCGCTTGCGAGTACAATGCCGACAATAAACTGGGCAGTTGTGAGTGGTGTAAAACAAAACCCGATCTGGGTATCGATGGGTGATACCAGGCACCGGCATATCGCGCTCCTCCGCAAGCGGATCTTCCATCTCCATTTCACGAATAATGAGTTCACCGGGCTTTGGAACTGACTGAAGCCGAATAGGGCAGTCAGGGTCATTGGGGTCCATCAACGAGGCATAATATGGGGTGATTCCCATATTAAATTGCTCGTGGCTCTCCTCAAAGGCTCTACGCTCGTCGTCAGTGACCTTGATTACTTTTTCTAAAACATCAAACGACTTGATGCGTTTCTGTTGTTGCCAGATCCAATTTGACCAATCTTTTTCTGGAACATCTTTCCATAGTTCAGGCCTTGGAGCGGGCAGATAGCGATCACGGACGTTGTTGATAGTGACGATGTTAAATGCCATATGATTGACCCTTTCTGAATACGAGCAAAAAAATACCCCGTAAGGTCATATCTCTGCTTGGCTTAAAAGATCAAGCTTCACGAAAAGTAAACCTACGGTATGATCACTGCCTTTGGTTTACAGCTTCTCGGAAATACGCCTTAAGGTCATTGCCCTGCCTACCCTGCCAGCTTTAAGAGTACGATCCGAGGCCACACGAAATATTTTTTTTAATCCAGGACGCAGCACCATCCTCCAGGTCAGGAGAAACACTACCGCAAAAAAAATCACAACTTGGGCTTTGGCTGAAATCATAGATAGCTGAGTACCGATCGATAGGTCACATACGAGAAGAAATATGCGAGCACGGTTAAGTAAACAAAAATCACTACAGGCCACTTCCAAGAATGGGTCTCTCGTCTAATCACCGCAACTGTCGAAAGACACTGAAGCGCAAAAACATACCAGGCCACAAGACTGAGCGCGGTCGCAAGCGACCAGTGAGACGACAGCGTTTCTGCCAGTTTGCCTAAGTTCTCTTCGCCCGCGTTCTCCACAGCATAGACGGTTCCCAGTGCAGACACCATCACCTCGCGTGCGGCAAACCCTGGAATCAAAGCGACACAAATTCGCCAATCAAAACCGATCGGTCTAAAGAATGGTTCAATGGCCTTGCCCACAATCCCCGCATAGGAGTATGAAATCGCAGGTTCAGTTGCCCCCATTGGGGCCTGGGGATAGGTCGAAGCAAACCACAAGAGGACAGTGATAGAAAGAATGACCGTGCCTGCTCTTTTTAAAAACATTTGAGCGCGATCACGCATCCCGATCCAAAGATTTTTGAATTGAGGCCATTGATACGAAGGTAGCTGCATGATTTGTGGAGTAGTGTTGTTTCCGCCGAAATAAGCCTTAAACAAAAGTGCTGTACCAAGCGCAAATACTACCCCTAAGACATACAACCCAAAAAGGACTAACCCTTGTAAGCTCACCCCAAAGCCAAGAGTGCGAGCAGGAACAAAGGCTCCGACAAGCAACGTGTAAACCGGAAGCCTTGCAGAACACGTAATCAGAGGTGCAGCAAGAATCGTAGCAAGGCGGTCTTTAGGATCTTCGATGGTCCGGGTCGCCATAATGCCCGGAATCGCACACGCATACGACGAGATCAGAGGAATAAATGCCCTCCCATTTAGGCCAACCTTGCCCATCACGTGGTCCATGAGGAACGCCGCTCGGGCCATATAGCCAGAGTCCTCAAGTAAGAGAATAAAGAAAAAGAGAATGAGAATCTGAGGTAAGAACACTAGGATAGAACCAATTCCAGGAATAATCCCCTCGGACAACAAGTCGCGAATCATCCCCGGAGCAAAGATAATTTTAGAAAAATCAGCAATTTTAGCGAGCGCTACTTCGATCATATCCGCAGGCACGGATGCAAACGAAAACACTGCCTGAAAAATTAAAAACGTTATTCCAAAAAAAATCAAACTGCCAAAAATTGGATGTAACAGCAGAGTATCCAGTCTTTCGCTCACCTTATCGTCCGAGCCCGGTCTTATAATCACCGTTTCTAAAAGTGTATCGATCGCATCCATGCGCTCCCTTTGAGTGCTTGGACTATTGCTTAAGGCGGTCTGAGGAGAAGAGCTAGTTACTTTGCTTTTCTCTGCGTCCTGGATTCTGTGGACCGCTTGGACAAGCTCTTCAAGGCCGTGTTTTTTTGTGGCAATTGTTTCGATCACTTCACAGCCTAACTTCTGAGAGAGTCTTTCGCTATTGATCTCAATGCCGCGATTCCTGGCCAGATCGACTCGGTTTAGGGCGACGACCATGGGTTTATTTAATGCGAGAAGTTCTAGAACTAAATTTAAATTCTGTGAAATCTGAGTAGCATCTAAAACCGCTACGACGACATCTGGTGTTTTTTCGCCTTGTATATTTCCTAAAATAACATCTCTTGAAACCTGTTCGTCCAAGGTCTTTGCGTTTAAGCTATAAAGACCAGGGGTATCTACGAGCGTGAAATGCGCCAAAAACCGTGAGGCTAGTTTCCCCTCTTTTTTCTCAACCGTCACACCAGGGTAGTTGCCGACTTTCTGGTTACCGTGAGTAAGCGCATTGAAGAGAGCGGTTTTGCCGCAGTTAGGATTACCTACTAGAGCCGTTACGAAAGTTTTTTTAACCACATACTCACTCTTCGTCATGGATCTTAGTTTTCTTGTACCCAGATGAAATTTGCGTCGTCTCGTCTAATCGAGACGGTAACGCCACGAATCCTTACGGCTATAGGGTCCCGGGAAACAGGGGCTTCGTGTAAGACCTCAAGTAAACGACCCTCTTTAAATCCCATTTCCAGTAGGCGCATCACGACGGCGTCGGTACCCGACAAACCCGTAATTATACCATGAAAACCAGGCCTTAGCTCACCAAGTCTATAAATGTTTCGGTCCTGTAATTGCATAAACGTAAGAGGGTATAGGCCGAACCCATCTTGAGATCAAGTATCAAAATAACTTATCTAAACCCTAGGTAAATAAAAAGTTTATACATATTTAATATATAAAAATTATGAAATAATATCGACTCTAACGGTCGGGTATGATAAACCCCCTCAACACAATAACGATCAGCTCTTTTTGCGAGAGCTATGAAGCCCCAATGAAGGAACGCTAGTCGAATGAAAACATTTCAAGATCTCGAGTTAAACCCATCTCTGTCTAAAGCTATTACTGAACTCGGTTTTGCCTCACCCACACCGATTCAAGCTAAAGCTATCCCTGAACTCATTAAGGGTCAGACTGACTTCGTGGGCTTAGCTGCAACCGGGACAGGCAAGACCGGAGCATTTGCCATTCCTATGTTAGAGCTTATTTCGAAGCTTCCTGCTCAAGCTAAGTCAGGTCCAAAAGCACTTATTTTATGCCCTACAAGAGAGCTAGCCGTACAGGTCGCAGGCCAACTCAATCTACTAGCGAAATTCATGCCCTTTAAAACTTTATCCATCTACGGGGGAGCGCCTTTTGGCGACCAGCTGCGGGCGCTGAAGGATAGTCCTGCGATTATTGTAGGAACACCCGGACGTGTTCTAGATCATCTTAGCCGAAAGACCCTAAAGCTCGATGATACGCGTTTTGTGGTGCTCGATGAAGCTGATGAAATGATTTCAATGGGCTTTAGAGAAGACCTAGAGAGTATTTTGAAATGCGTCACAGGACACTCTAGAAAATGGATGTTTTCAGCCACAATGAGTCCACCGGTCAGAAAAATCGCTGACACCTATCTTAAGAACCCATTCCAAGTTCAAATCAATCAGAACCAAGTGCTTCCAACAGAACTTGTACAACAGTATTTTATAGCAAAAGAACCAAACCGCGCCGAAGTGCTCTGTAAGCTGATCGACGCTGCAGAGGATTTCTACGGAATCGTGTTTTGTCAGACGAAAATAGGCACGGCCGACCTAGCTCAGTACCTGAACGAAAAAGGATATGTGGCAGATTGTCTCCATGGCGATAAAGATCAGAAAGCTAGAGAAAAAACGCTAAGCGCGCTTAGAAACAAAAGAATAAATATTTTAGTGTGTACGGATGTAGCCGCGCGAGGAATTGATATTAAAGATATTTCTCACGTTGTGAACTTTTCTTTACCTAAAGATTTAGACAGTTACGTCCACCGGATTGGCAGAACCGCACGCTCTGGTAAAACTGGACACGCGTATAGTTTAATTTCCAACTCTCAAAAAGGCTTAATCCGAAGACTTGAAACCATTACAAAAAGCAAGATGACTGAAGGAAAAATACCGACTCGAAAAGAAATTGGAATTCGCCAGGTCAACCAAATCTTAGAGGCGTTTAAGTCCACGTCGCTTTCAGAAAAAGCAAAAGAACTCATGAGTGAAAAATGGCCTGAGGCACTGACAAAGATGACTGCGCAAGAAGTTGCGGCACGCTTTATTTCTATCTCACTGAAAGACTTACTCAGCGCGCCTGAAGAAACTGCAGCGAGTCTCAGGCATGACATAAAAGATGAAATTGCACGGAAACCTGGGCGCGACTCCCGGGGCCATAGTGGTAGATTCTCCGATCAGAGACGCTCTGGGCGTCCATTAGAACGAACTGGCTTTGTAGTCAAAACAGGTGGAGCGATCTCAAGACCGGCTCCATTTACAAAACCTAAAGCGAGCGGAAAATCAGGTAGTTTCAGAGTTTCGCCACTGAAATAGTAAAAAACCCTGCGCGCTTTTACGAGATCACGGTTTCGCCGCATTAGTCGAGCATGATGCCAGCTCCGATAGAAAAAGCTGGCTTAAGAGATGTGCTCTCTAAAGATATCCGAGCGCTAAAGGTATTCTGGGAATTCTTAGGACGGTATCCACCGAGGAAGCCTAGCGACGGAAAAATCGAAAGACTCGACTCCTGGGTAGCACCCGCAGGAAGTTGCTGTAAAGAGAACTTCATGGCTCGTAACCTGAGATCTCCCCCCCCGTAAAATGTTTCCGAAAAATATCGCGTCAAATCGAAGCCCGCTTGTACTCCTAAGGCTAAACCCCCGCTGCTTTTATACGTCAACTGCGCGCCTTTTTTACTTTCCGCTGAAGTGCTCCCTAAGATAAGGCCTCCAAAACCACTTGCCTTTAACCCCGAAGGAAGCTCTTTACCTAAGCCGCCTAGTACACTGAGGGTCGTAGAACTGAGAGAGATTGACTCCTCGTTACCTCCAGCGAGCTTCACATTTGTTCCCCATCCCAGATATCCAAGCTCAAAACGAACATCTTTATGCATCATTTGAGTGGTACTGCCACGTGAGTTAGAATTCCTGTGCGAGGTGGCTTGGGCAGTCTGAGGTTGATCTGGGGATGCCGTTTTTCGAAAGCAATCCTGACTGACAGCGTACCACTCCCCCTCCACTTTCAACATGTAGAAAGAACCTGATTTCGAGTGTTTTTCTTTGCGCTTAATGAGGCTGGATAATTCCTCTCTCGGGTAAGGCTGCCATCCCGAACCCACTCGCTTATTCACAGCGCAAGCCGCATGTAGATCAGACGAGAGGAAAATCAGACCCACTCCACAAGACAACAGAGCGCTGACGAAAGATTTCATAGATCAATAATCCCCTAACTCCTATAAGGCTAACGAGATCATAGAAGTGAAACAACCCGAATTACTTTCACTCGGCATAAAACTCTTGTTAGGAGAATGACAATGACACGAGCTCAGACCGAAGAAGAACACATAGACAAAATAGTTCAGAGCCTCTCACCCAAGTGGATAGGTGGAGTGCCGGGCTGGGGTGCTACAGAATTTGTAAATCGCTACGAAAACGGCACTTTCTTTCTACACGAAGAAGTGTTGTACGGAGCAGCCTTAGGGTCTTCTCTAGCAGGTGTGCCATCGATCATTGCGATGAAGACCCATGGCTTAGCAAAGTCTATGAATGCCGTGTTAGCCAGTGTAAGCACAGGGGTAGCGGCTCCGCTTATTTGCATCGTCATGGACGATCCCTTGGGTCAAAGTTCAGACAATGTTTTAAATACACAGAAATTATTAAAAGCAACCGAGTTGCCCTACTTTAAGCCCCATGAATACAAGGCAGCGATCAAGTTCTCGACCCGAAACCGTCTTCCTGGCTTAGTTCATGTGGATTGCAGGAAGCTCAGCAATCTTTCCCCTCTTCGATCTTCAAAATTGAAACCTCGTTTACAGAGAGCGAAACCCTTAGATTTTCTGGTGACGGGCTGCAACCCTCTAGCAAGTCAGTTTCTGAGACAGCAAACGCGCGCCCGACTCCGTGCAAACCCTAAAACGGGACCGAGGCCCCATCCACCCCTTGTCCCTGATGCATTACCGGCCAAATACAGAGAAGGCTGGTCCAGGCTTCATGCCCTGGGACTAACCCTTAAAGGGCTATCCAGGACCTACAGGGTGCATGCAGATGCTGGAATCTCTAGCCTCCTAGGATATCCGCCGTACTCTGCTGTGCATACGACGGCTTACCTAGGAGGCTCAACAGCAATGGCTCTTGGGTGCGCCCTATCTGGCGTGAAAGCGATGTGGTTATGTGGGGACTTTAGTTTCGCCTCCGCTGCGCATCTTGGCTTACTAGAGGCTATAAACTTAAATATCCCTTTAAATGGGATCCTATTTGATAACGGTTCTGCGCTTGCTACCGGAGGTCAAGTGAGCCACCGAAAAGGACTAGATCACCTCCTGAGTTCGTTTAGTCATTGCTCCGTAGGTATTGAAAGCCTCTCCGCAGAGAGCCTTCAGTCTTCATGGGAATCCTCTTCCTGCAAACAATCCTTTGTATGTTTAAGATGATTGCCAATGTAATCATGGATCAAGACCCTACGTATTGCGGTATTTGATCCAATTTTTCTTTGCGAGCTTTGTAGCTTGATACAGAATCCAGCCAGCTCCCATGAGTGCGCAGACGGGGTCTATCCACAAAAGTCCAGTGAACTTAACTGCTATTAACGCAAAAATCACGATCATGCTGGAGAGTAGATCGCTTAACACATGCAAGTAAGCTGCTTCTGCGTTGGCGGTTTGAAAGTCATGTCCATGCAGAAATTTCATAGTCAATAAATTCCCAAACAGTCCAAAAACACTAATCCCTAAAGCTTGGCTGACCTTAATTTCACCAAACACCTGATGGTTCACGCGCTGATAACTTTCGTAAACTAACCAGATCGCAAGTAGTCCAACTCCAATGGCTTGCACAATAGCAACGATAGACTCAACTCGACCTATTTTTTCCTTACCTATGATGGCTGCAGTCTTGGTTAGACCGCGATCTGATGCCGCTTTAAGCCCCATTAAAACCCAAGCCCCAACCCCGTAAGCGAGCGCTAATCCCAGGCTATCACTGGCCATATGGAATGCATCGCCTAGGAGTCCTAAAGACTGCGTCCATACTCCCCCGACAAGCTCCACGGCCATCACCAAACCCGTCGCACAAAATGCTTTAAAAACATCCATCTGCAGGATCTGTCTTAAACCTATTTCGTCTTGAATCGACAAGGGTTCAGATTGGGCTCGGCTGCAGCTACTGTCACTTGTGTGGTGATGGTGGTGTCCGTGCCCCATATGGAGCAGAATAGTAGACTTGATCGGTGAATGAAGTCGAGTGGTCAAAATGACACAGTTGAGTATACCAACCAGTTTCCGCTAGTGTTAAGGAGTCTAGGGGGATTTTTCAATTTGGCTTGGCAGACATTAAAAGTACACACCAAAAATCTCGAAGAAAAGATCCTTTCACGTCAGATCGTTTGGTCGTCCGCCGTAGCGATGGTTCTTGCGGGCGCCTTGTTTTTAAATATCATCCTTCCAAATAATCGATACCTGAGCCCTAAAGGATCTATGGAGTTTAAAGAATCGCCAAAGGAGCAGAAACGCTCCCTCGCCTCTAAGAAAGAGAACGAAGGCAACCCGATTTCGATTCAACCAAAACTAGATAAATATTTTAGATAGCAATTTGCGTGGGCGCTCGTTAAAACCGATTTCCAAAATATGGAAACAACTTCAGACCAGCAGTATTGGCTTTTAAAAACGGAGCCTAGCACCTATTCGATAGAGCAATTTCTGAAAGATAAAACTACCCACTGGGACGGTGTTGCAAATAGTCAGGCCAAAAATTACCTAAAAAAAATGCGACCTGGTGACACTTGTTTTATCTATCATTCGGGTAAAGATAAGTCCGTCGTTGGAATGGGATTCATTAAGCAATCAGGCGATATTCCGGTGATCTACAAACCATCTGTTTTTCTAAGTCCCGTGCATCTACATCGCTTTAAGTCGGAACCAAAATACAAAGACTTTGCCCTTGTGAAGCAATCAAGACTTTCTGTGATGCCAGTACCGGAAGACATTGCAGACTTCATTGCGAGGAACTCGCAGTGATCTCCATACATACACCACACGAGACTCAGCTCTTAAAACTACAATCACCCTGGATGGTAAAAGAAGACGTCCTCACGCCCGATTGGAGCCCCTTTCTGGTTCTACCGAGGCAAGAGCGTGCAAAAAAACCTCGTCCCATTCAGACATTAGGTGGCTTGTGTGACCGAGTGAGAACGGCGGCGTTTGCAGAGCTACAAGCCTACCATGCGTTTAACTGGGCCAGCGATCGGTTCTTACTGGAAGCGCCCCATGGACTTCCTGATTTGTGGTTATCTCTTGCGCAAGAGGAGTTAGGACACCTTAGCTCGTTACTGAGTTTACTAGAAAAACTGGGCGAGAAGCCGTCAGACCATGCTGTGAGTGACTGGCTTTTTGTTTCGTTTATGAAGTGTCAAAGCGCTAGAGAATTTGCCGTTTTTATGGCGAGCGCCGAAGAGCGAGGTCAGAAAGCAGGACTGCGTTTTGAATCAGACTTCTCTAAGTCCCATCAAGAAGCTTCAGAGCTTTTCGGCAAAATAGCCCGAGATGAACAAAGGCACATAGATTCTGCGTATACTTATTTTCCAGTGCTCCCAAAACCGGCCTGACCACGAGTTGAACTTTCTAAATCATAAATTTCCACTGGCATTGGAAACAAAAGTGGAATCACTAAGAGCTGCGCGATTCTTTCTCCTGCTTTAATTTGTACTGGCTCGCGATTTAAATTTCTGATCACGACTAGAATCTCTCCCCGGTAGCCCGCGTCCACCACGCCTCCCGCTGTTTTTAATCCTTTAGATGCGAGCGAAGATCTATCGCAGATTAATCCTACTGTTCCCTCGGGCAGAACCATGGCTATGCCGGTTGAGATTTTTGCGCCCGACTCAGGTCCGATCTCTACATTTACGAGTGCATAGAGATCTACCCCTGCGTCGTTTGGATGGGCACGAGTGGGAAGAATGGCGTTTGGAAAAAGTCTTTTGACAGGAAGCTCATTGATATTCATGGTCATGCGGTGAAAGTACTACCTAAAGCATTTCTTTTTGACCACGACGGAGTGCTTGTTAAATCAGAAAAACTGCACGAAGAAGCTTGGATAGCTACACTTAAAAACTTAGGCCTAGATTTCGATATTGATCTCATTGAGTGGCCTAGATTAGTGGGCCTGCCTGCTCCAGTACTTCTAGAGCGTGTTTTTCGCACTTACTCGAAGAACCCCACTCTTCATGCCCTCAGTCAGTCCGAGCGAGATGCGATTGCTCACAATAAAAACGACGCCTACCTTACCCTTGCTCAATCAAGACTAGAGCCAATGCATGGCGCGAGGGAATTATTACAGTTTCTGCACGATCAAAATATTCCGTGCGTAGTCGTGTCCAACGCAAAAACACGTGAACTTGAATTTTCGCTTACGACTCTAAAACTTAAGCCGTATTTTAAAGCTGTTTTATCGAGGGACGACGTCCCTGCCCCAAAACCTAGTCCGCTAGCGTATCTTGAAGGGGCCCTGCGGTGCAAAACCCAGCCCCACCTGGCAGTCGCCCTCGACGACACACCTACCGGACTTGAGTCAGCACTCAGGGCCAAGATTCCAGCATTCGCCATTGGGGATACTTTTCCAGCTCATATTCTGATGCAACCGCTGAGCGATGATGTGCAGGCAAAGCCAAAAGGTTACTACTTAACACTTAAAGATCTTTTGGATGATCTCTTAGCTTAGGCTGCACTGCTGTTTTGCTTAGTTCTTAAATAAGAAATTGAGAATACCAAAATCAATATGCTTTGGCAGTACCGTAGATGGCTCGTCGTCTTTAAAATTCCTACATGCCCAGGTTGCGAGCTCGTGCCTTAACTGATTGAGACTCGCCCTAGACTTTTCAGAACGATCGATAATCGTCGTATCGGTAAGTAGAACGATCGTTCGAGGAGCTGCGTTGTTTCTACTCGAAGGCTCAGTCCAGATACTAGTGCCTACATATCCTGAATGACCAAAACTCTCTCCCTTCGCGTAACAACTGCCCCGCACCATGTCTGCATACGGCGAAAGAAAATCAAACGCATAGCCTCTACCTCCACTGACAACACGCAACATCGCCTGAGCAACCTCACGGGTCCACACATTAGAGCCAGTTAGTCCGTAAGCTGCTTCAAACAACCGCTGATTCAACGCAAGAACGCCATGTGCGGATGCAAAAAGGCCCGCATGACCTAGGGCATGGGGATAGTATTTGGCAGCGATTTCATCTTGAGGTAACGATCCGTTTCCCGCAAAAAACTTCACATCGTTGTCTAAGCCTAAAGGAGTAAATACCTCCGATGTAACCGCTTCAGACAAGCTTTTCCCGCCGATTTTTTCGAGGGCGTAACCTAAAACATCGTACCCAATATCGCTGTAGTTAAAGCCGCGGTTCTTCCGGTCTAAAAGAGCGTGATCACGAATAGCTCCTATTCGCTGGCTGACTTTTGTATATTTCTGTTCAAGGCGAGAGGGAATCTCGGTTGCCAGACCAGAAGTGTGGGTTAAAAGCTCTTCGAAAGTAACGTCGCTAAATCTAGTGAAGTCCGGCAAAACATCCGTCACTTTTGATTGAGGCGAAACCTTACCTTGTGACCAGTAAGCTGCAAACAGAAGAGCTGTTCCAAATGGTTTCGTGAGAGACGCAAGGTCGTAAATTTTCTGAGGTCCTACGCTCTTTTCAAAATCTGTCGTCAGACCTTTTGCAACAATTAAATGTGCGTTTTTAAATAACTTTGATTTAATAGAATCATCTAACCGTCCTGGCGGCACCGGCTCAAGGCTTGAGGCTAAAACAAGATTTAACGGAATGCCCATCCCAAGTAGAATAAACGATCTTATTCGCCAGAGATGGAGTCTATGACCCACAAACCAATTGTATAGCACGCCCATTTCACCCCCCGGTGATACTCACTCTTCAACCCTCTATCCTCCATGAGTCAAGCACCTGAGAAGCTGGCCTTAGCTTCTAGGACAATTTTGTAGCATCAGTTTTTAAAAGAATCCAGTCCCCCACCCGATTAGGCTCAATGCGAACCTGTTCTGTTGTTTGTAGGTCCTTTACGGTGACGACACCTGCCTTTAGCTCTTCCTCACCTTGAAACACTACGAATCTCGCCCCTTTTTTGATAGCGGCCTTAATGAAATGCCCCACTTTATAAGGCTCTAGCCCCCTAATCACAGAGAGTCTACGATTTCTTAGAGTGCGCGCGAGTGCTATCATTGAATCAGAACCTTGTTCTCCGCCCTCTAAAGAGCCAAGAAAAACTCGGTTCTCTACCACTGGAGTGTTCACGAGTTGATGAGTGACTAAGAAGTCAGTAAAAGTCACATCACCCATTCCGAACCCCACGCCTGAAAGCGAGTCCTTGCCGAAAAGTCCAATCAGATTGTCGTATCTGCCTCCACCCAGAAGAGCGCGCCTATTGTCGGGGCTTTTATCAAATGCTTCAAAAACAAACCCCGTATAGTAGTCAAGCCCACGCAAGATAGAAGGATCAAATTTCACGAAGTTTTTTAAGTAAGAATTTTCGATTCTTTGAAGAAACTGCCAGAACCTCTCAAGTTCTGGTAGAGGATGTTTTTCTACAAGTTCTTTCAGTGAGTTTCCTTGTACGAAGTTGTTCACTTGAGCACATTGCTGCTCGTTTAAACCAAGTGCTGCAAGCTTCTTTGAAAAAACTTCTTGAGACAATTTCCCCATGGCATCGATGAGTTTATAGAGTCCGTAGGTTTGCTCAGGCGAAATCTGAAGCACGGTGTTAGTCCATGTATCCATGAGCGCGCGATGATTGATTTTGATTTCTACAAACTCAGTGCCACCTACTGCTTCCATGATTCCGTAGATGACTTCTAATATCTCAAAATCAGCCTCCGCGGAATCGCCCCCAAGTAGATCGCAATTCAATTGCCAATGCTCCCTGAGCCTCCCCCTCTGAGGGTTTTCGTAGCGCCATAGGTTAGGCATACTATACCACCGGACAGGCTTAGGCAGCTCGTGAAACTTAGCTGCCACCATCCTAGCCATAGTAGGCGTCATTTCAGGGCGAATCGCTACTTTCCGTTCACCGCGGTCCACAAAGTGATACAGTTGATCGCGCACGAGTTCCTCGCCCGACTTGGCAGAATACAGCTCAAAAGGCTCTAACATAGGCCCGTCATAGGCTTCAAAACCGAAACTCTCTAAGACGCTTTCCCAGCGGCTAAAGATCCACTTCCTAAGCCTCATTTCAGAAGGATAGAAGTCTCGGGTGCCTTTATACGGTTGCTTAGAAAGAAAACTTGCCATGAGGACTATTCCACTACTACAAACAGACCCCTATGACAAAACACATCGGTTACAAAAATGATTTATATGTGATGCCCTTTGACCACAGAGGCTCTTTTCAAGAAAAGCTCTTCGGAATCAAAGGAACCCCAACAGCGGAACAAACTGCTGAAATCGCTTCTTACAAAGACGTGATTTACGAAGGCTTCAAAAAAGCAATCGCTGCAGGCGTTCCGGCTGGTAAAGCTGGCATTCTAGCGGATGAACAGTTTGGCGCAAATGTGCTGAGACGAGCTAAGGCGGAAGGATTTATTACCGCCTGTCCGGCCGAGAAATCTGGCCAAGATGAGTTTGATTTTGAATACGGAAACGAATTTGGAGCCCACATCAATAAATTCGATGTCACCATTGTAAAAGTACTCGTCCGCTACAACCCAGAAGCAGACGCAACCGCAAACATACGTCAGAGCGAACGCTTAAAAAAGCTCTCCGAATATTGCCACGCAAACGACCGTAAATTCATGTTTGAACTTCTAGTCCCAGCAACAAAAACCCAATTAGAAAGCGTAAATGGAAGCGTGCAAGAGTATGATCTTAAGTTACGCCCGAACCTCATGGTAAGAGCGATGAAAGAGCTTCAAGACTTTGGTGTGGAGCCTGATCTGTGGAAGGTCGAAGGCGTCGAGACCACGGAAGCCGTGACCGCAGTGGCAAAACAAGCCAAAGCAGGGCAAGGAAGAGAAGACGTAGGAGTGATCCTACTTGGACGTGGAGAGAGTGCAGAGAAGGTTGGGCAGTGGCTCACCGTTGCAGCTGCAGAAAAGAATATGGTGGGATTTGCAGTAGGTCGCACGATTTTCTGGGAACCTCTTAAAGGTTTGAAAGCGGGCTTATGGGATAAGAACACCGCAGCAGACATGGTAGCTAAAAACTTCAAAGGCTTCTGTGATCTTTGGATTACAGCGAGGAAAAAAGCAGGATGGGGCTAAGGCTCGTTGCTTTTGATTTAGATTCTACACTCCTTGATTTAGAGGGAATTGATGCACTTGCGAAATGTGTTGGACACGAACGCGAAGTCGCTCAGGTCACGAAAACTGCCATGGAGGGTGGTATTCCCTTTAAAGAAAGTCTCCTTCAGCGCGTCCGGTATTTGAAGGGGCTTTCTCATGCTGACTACGTAAAATGTGCTCACGCTGCTCCGCTAGTTGATGGCGCCTCTTTGCTGTTTACTTGGTTACATCAAGAGAAGATTCAAACGTGTATTTTGTCGGGAGGTTTTGAAGAGTTTGCAAAAGCCGCCCAAAAGAGATTAGGAACTGATCAATTTTTTGCCAACAGGCTTCAGTTTTTGGATGGAGTGTGTACAGGTGAAGTCATTCCTCCGATTTTGGATGCCGACGGAAAATCGAGCGCTCTTAAGAAATATGCGGAAAGCCAAGGCATTAAGCTTAATGAGGTCGCCGCAGTAGGCGACGGAGCAAACGATATCCAAATGCTTCAAACCGCAGCCGTGGGGATCGCTTTTCATCCGAAACCTGCGCTAGCCCGCCTGTCTAAATACGTGGTCTCGGAGAAAAACTTAACAAACCTCATTCCGCTCTTGAGAGATTTTGAGACTTTGTGTTGAATACGGGCTCTCACGCATCAGAACAAATCATCGTACTTTGAAAGGAATTTATTATGTCTCAGATAGCTCTATTCTCAGCCCAAGGGGTGATTTACCTCTTCAAATGGCTCCATATATTTTTTGGTATCGTATGGATTGGTCACCTCTACTATTTCAACTTTGTCCAAGGTGGATTTTTTGCTGAAACAGATGCTACCACAAAATCCAATGCTATCCAGAAACTCTTACCACGCGCACTTTGGTGGTTTCGCTACGGGGCGCTTTTTACATTTCTAACGGGCGTTATTCTGCTCACCGGCAGGTACCACACCGGCACTACGTTCGTAAACGCTTACGGAATTCAGATTATTCTAGGTATGGTGCTAGGCACCATTATGTTTTTAAATGTGTGGCTGATCATCTGGCCTAATCAGAAAATCGTGATTGAGTCCGCAACACTTGCAGCCTCTGGTAAAGCAGCGCTCCCCCAGGCCGCCGCTGCTGGCGCAAAAGCGCTTCTTGCTTCTCGCACAAACACACTGTTTTCATTTGCCATGTTGTTTTTTATGGCGGGCGCAAGAAACCTGACCCTCTCGACCGATGAAAACTCGAATTTCACCTTAGCCCTTTGGGTCCCGATCATCCTGGTGCTGCTCATCGAGTTAAATGCAATAAAAGGCAAGTTAGGCCCAATGGCTACCGTGAAGGGCGTCATACATATGGGAATTGTGTTGACAGTCGTACTCTACGGAGTGGTTGAGTTTTTCCTCTAATCGAAAGGTCTTTGGGAGGGGGCTCTCCTACCCTGTGAGGGGCCCCTTTTTTATTACACATTTTATATAGATTTATTGGGCTATTTTTGCTATCAACTGATCCATGTTTCCACGACTAGAGTTAACACTCACACGCAATCCCAGCGTTAAGACTCCCTACATTCACTACATAGGTGCCGCATTATTATGCGCCTTTGTTTTACTTAGTCACCCCATGGCTAAGGCGGCGCCGGGTTCAAAAAAAAACGAAACTCTTCATCTAATAAACCCCGCATCTATAGACCACACGGGATGCCACTCGGGTTTAAACCGCCACCTTTCTGATGAAAAAAAGATCATTCAGGAGACCGCTGCTAAACTCTGGGCCGAAATCATAAGTGAGAATGGCGGACTCTCGGGCTGGGTGAATTCAAGCATCGACAAAGTACGCTCCCTCAAAGAACCGGGAGAGTTCAAGGCAAATGTATGGGAACAAGTGGTTAAAAATGCCAAAAATGATCCTGCGTGGAATCCCGACATTTTGTGGGCTATGAGTCAACTTAAGACAAACGACGGAGTTGATATTTTTTTTAATCCTGACTCGGGAGAGTATTTGGCGTTTAGAAATAACGGTGACGTCTTTGAAGGAAAGGCAGACAAGATTAATAAAAGCTTTGTCCTTCCATTTCCAGAAACAATCTAAAATCTACAAACTGCCCCCTAAGCGGACGCTATTTTAGCGCTTCCACGTACCATCCGGCTAAGTATCAGAAAAAACGAAGAATCAATGCTTTGCTTATGAAGTACCTGTGTTCGGGAGTATCTCAAAGGCGATCTGCCATTTTGCTCCATGTGAATCCGAAAACCGTAGCCAGACGGCTTCGTTTTCTCTCTCAACTCGCAAGAGCTAAACAAACAAAAATGCTTGCTCAATTAAACCAACGCCCAATAGCAGAGATTCAATTCGATGATCTAGAGACCGCAGAACATACGAAATGTAAGCCCATCAGCGTGTCGCTAGCAGTGGAGGCTAAAACTAGGTTTATCCTAGGTTATGAAGTCGGGACCCCTTAGCTTCCCGATTCATCCTTTGCATTGATGCCAGAGTTTCGTTAAGAAAGAGCACAAGAAAATCTTCATAGATTTTTTTAATAAAGGGACAACACCTTCATGAATACAACTTATGATAGCCAATTTAGTTTAACATCCCTAGACTACTTAAAAAAAATCGATTTTATCAATTGGTACCGCTATTTCCATTTGTTTCAGGACCTTTTAAAAATTGCTCCAAAAAGTGTCTTAGAAATTGGAGCGGGCGAAGGCACTTTAAAAAGAATCACCAGTACAATCATACCGGAACACAAGGTTTTAGATGTCAATACTAGGTTAAACCCCGATTTTTTAGGGGACGTAAGATTTCCTATTTCTGAGCTTTGCGATAGCTTTGAATGCTTGATTGCGGCTGACGTTTTAGAACACATTCCTTTTGCAGATCTGTCTACCGCCATCAGGAACCTCGCTTCTTACTGCAAAAAAGGGGGTTATTTGTTAATCACTATCCCTCACCGAAGAAGTCACTTTTTATGGATGACTCCAAACCAAATTCCTCACGTCTTTACGGTTCCAACTGGGTTTCTTAGCTTAGGTGGCTTTTATCGACGCTTTATTCAGAGAAAAATTTGGATTGACCCTCATCATTGCTGGGAAATCGGTGACGGAAACGTACGTCAAGAAGACGTAACTAAGATCTTTAAACAAGCGGGACTTAACACCATTTCGCTATCAAAACTTCTCTATGTAGATTACTGGGTCCTGCAGAAACCGTGTTGACATCCACCTCAACTACACATCAGAAATTAATGTCTTATGCAACCAGGCCGAGACCCCATGCGACCAGAGTGAGCATTTGATCTTAGGAAGTCTGAAAAAATTGCAATCCATGTACTTTTGTATCTGCTGGCGCTAGAGGCTTCGAGATCAAGCATACGCACTGGTTTAGATTTTTTTTAAGTAATGGGTTTATTCTACCTGTTTTGCTTTTATTTTCAGACTGACCGTTATGGGTGGCGCCAAGTTTCTTTAAGGGCCGTGGCTTTCTACCTAAAAGCAAACAACACTTTGATATCATCGTCATCAAACGATACCCCAGCGCCAAAAAGATAAGCGATTTTGCCGTCAACTTTTCTAAGAGAGTCGATACCACCTTTGATGTAAATCGAATGCATTCCTGGAATGGATGCAAATGGGCGGACTAGAAGCGTAGAGCGGTTATTAATCGCAATATCACGGCCACGCGAGTAGAAATCGTTTCTCCACACAAACACGTCTTCTTGCAGCTTCGGACCCAGATTGAGGCCTAAGGAAAGCGCGCCGTCTCCGTGTAAAGCGCCTGCAGAAACATCGAGCCGCTGATCAAAAAAAACCTTGCCCATCATACCTGTGAGTAGAAAAGCGCCTTCTGTTGTTTGCTGAGTACGAACATTAGTCTCAGTACCCCCGCTTTGAGTGGTGGTATTGGTCACAAGAAGCTGTCCTCTTGGATCAAGCGAAATTCCAAGCAGATAATAGCGTTTTCTATTCGGCCATAGTGCCAACTGAAAGAATCCCCTTCCGCCATTGTACACAGGGATCTGCTCAGCACCCATATTGATGACGAACCTAAACTGACTCACTCGAAAGAGTATCGTGTTGATGTTTTTCATCGCGGTTAAAATTTCTTCCGCGTAAACGGGATCGTTAATCAGCTTCCCTAAAGATCCTTCGCCTTTATTGATCTTCGTCATTTGTTGCCTGAGTTGGTCAAACGCTTCGTCTAATTTTTCGAGCGCTTTTTTTGCGGTAGTATTGATACCACCTTCAGGTGACAGCACCTTACCAGCATTTTCTAAGGTTTTATTAAGCTGCTTGATGGTGTTTTTTAAATCCTCGGGATTAAGTGCCGAGTTGATGTCTTTCGTAAGATCTGTCAGTTCCTTCACCAACTTATCAGTGCTATCCATGAGCTTATCAAGATCCGCAGCCTGCTTGCCGGCTCTGACTTCTCTAGGAGCTTGGTCCTCAGAACTCTGAGCGTGTGCACTACCCACAACCAGATTTAAGGCTGCGCCTGCGACCCACATACCGTAGCGCAAAATCAGACTGTGCTGTTCACGGGGATAGCCTACGGAATTCTCCCCCGACTCCACTCCGTCTCCAGTTTCTAACTTTAACTCAGGATGCTTGGATGGACGCGCCTTAACCCCGTCGTTTCCGTAGTATCTCACTGGTTTTAACTCCACAAACTTATCCCCTAAAAACCCCTCGCCTCGAATGTAAAATCGCGTGTCGGAGGTAATCTCAACCGGAGCGGTAATACAGATTCCAAGTCTGACCTTGTTATCCGTGAGCTGCACATACTTGAGGTAGCCCACTTGAAGGCCTAAGGACCTAACTGGAGACTTAGACTTCAGGCCGGTCGCATCCTCGACTTGAATATTTACTAGATCGCAGCCTCTCCACCAAAATGGTCTATCGTTTACAAAAACCGTAAGCGCTCCAAGAAGCAGAAGTCCTAGTACGGTGAAAAGGCCGACCTTAAAAAGCGTTGTTCTTGAGTATTCTGTCGTATTCATAAATATGGCTTTCTCGTTCTATTCCTGTCCGTATTTTTTATTCCGCAACTAACTTAATGACACCAAAAGGCAGTAAACTTGTAAGGATATAATCTGAGAGAAGTACCGCGAGGCAACTCGCGACCACTGAGTTTCTTGTTGCTAGTCCAACTGCACTAGCTCCACCTTCGGCTTTAAACCCATTAAAACAACCAATCCAAGTGAGCATCAAGCCAAACACCGCCCCTTTTACTAAGCAGTGGGAAATATCAATAACGTCAACAACCTTTGCAAATTGCTCCCAATAGACCGAAGGATCTAGTCCCATAACGCCGCAAGCAATCACGGCTGCCATTAACGTCGCCACAGATCCAAAGAATACGCTCAGTAACGGTATCATGATGACGCCCGCAAACACTCTAGGGGTAATTAAAATCTCAACGGGATCAACGGCCATCACCTCAAGCGCATCGACCTGCTCTGAAATACGCATACTTGCGATTTCGGCCGCCATAGCAGCGCCTGCGCGTCCCGTAACCATGATCGCCGTCATCACGGGGGCAAGTTCCCTGTAGAGCGAAACCCCAACAGATCCACCAAGTAGAGCTTCTGCGTTAAAAAGCTTAAACGAGACATACAACTGATACCCTAGCACTCCTCCTAAGAAGCAGGCAGCGACCACGATGATGCCCGAGGAACTCACACCAATGGATTCACATTGCTTCAAGAAAATCCGCCTTCTTCGGCCGAGCGTAGGAGCAGTTCTGATTGTCCTCACAACAAAACTTACGAATTCGCCTAAGAGCTCAATATTGGATTGAAAGCGCAGCCACAAAGTCACGAGCCCGAGTGTTGGTGAGATTGAGCGAAATTTCAATCTAAAGACTCAAAAAAGTTGAGCGTAGGATCCAAAAAAGACTTAGTCTCAGGCGGTCGCATGAAATCCCTGATCGTAAGGCTTAACCACTGGATCATCTCTTTCCCAAAGTCCGTACTGCTGGTTTCAGCTCTCGGTATGGTGGTAGGTGGTTACTTTACCGCAAAACTTTACGGAAACCTAAAGACCGACTTGGCAGAGTTACTCCCTAAAGAATCTAGAAGCGTCAGAGATATCGATAGCGTAAAGAGTAGGTTGCAAGCTGCAGACGATTTGAGTTTGCTTGTTTTCTCGGACAAACCCGAGAAATCGCGGAGGTTCGTTGAGGCTTTCGTAGCCCTACTCAAACTCAACCACAAAAACGACATCGCTATGGTGGAGTATAACATTTCAAAGGAGCTTGAGTTTTTTAGAAAAAGACGCACGCTCTACCTCGAGGTAGCTGACTTAAAGAGGGTAGAGAGCTACATTCGGGAAAAGATAAGATACGAACAGATCATTCGAGACCCACTCACTATTTTTTCTGGAATTTCTGCTATTGAACCTACTTTAGACTTTAAGGGTATGGAGCGGAAGTATACGGGTAAAGTTTCGCAGTTCGCTCGATTTCCAAACGGCTACTATGCAACGCCGGATCAGAAAATCAGAGTCGTCCTTATCTACTCAAAAAATGCGGCCACAGCAGGAAAACGACTCAAGCCCCATGAGCTGAAAAGCAAAGTCGCGCGAACCGTAGAACAAGTGAACCCGAACGCCTATGACCCGTTGATGAAAGTCGCCTATTCGGGCGGGGTACAAAATACCATCGAGGAACAGGACGCTCTCATGGCCGATCTAGCCCTCTCTACGGTGCTAGTGATGGTCATTGTAGGATCGCTCATGGTACTATACTTTGGGACATTTTTATCCTCGTTCTGCGTGGTGATCAGTCTCTTGGTGGGAACTGCTGTTACTTTTGGAATCGCCTACTTAGTCGTAGGCAACTTAAATGCGAACTCTGCTTTTCTCGGCAGTATTGTGATGGGTAATGGAATCAATTTCCCAATTATTTTAATGAGTCGCTACCTAGAAGAACGTAGGCGCGGCATTGCACACGAAGAAGCTAGTGGGCAAGCCATGATGCACACAGCCTCAAGTACCTGGACGGCTGCGATTGCAGCTGGATTTGCCTATGGATCGCTCTTCCTCACTTCCTTTCGCGGATTTAAGCAGTTCGGTGTCATTGGCTTTATCGGGATGATGATCTGCTGGATCTCCGCCTTTACAACGCTGCCAGCTCTACTCTCTCTATTTAAAAATTCACCTGCGTTTACAAAAGAACCACCTAAAGCCCTGCCTTACTTTGCAGCGAAATGCGGCCACCTGGTAAAAACTTTTCCGGGTTCTATTGTAATTGCCACAGTCGTCATCACTGCAGTTTCTATTTTCTCATTCACCCGTTATGACGAAAGCATCCTAGAGACCAATTTAAAGAACCTCCGAAATAAGGTTTCTATCGAAAAAGGGTCGGGATTTTACGGAAAGTTTATCGATAAAATTTTTCAGCGCTACCTAACTCCCGTAGTCGTGCTTGCGCCCTCGCTAGAGTCAGCACAAGCCATCGCGAAAGACCTTAAATCTAAACAAAAACTGCTACCCTACGGTCACTTACTCGCCAACGTTCAAATATTGGAAGACTTTATCCCTCAGGACCAAGACAAAAAGCGGGAAATCTTAAGTTCCATTAGCCGTATGCTTTCAAGTAGCATCAGGGAGAAAATGGGACCCAAAGAACAAAGGCTTGCAGCTGAATTTCTTGCACCAGAATCCTTTCAAAGCTTCGGACTCAATGATCTTCCGGAGCTCGTGAAATCGAAGTTTCGTGAACAAGACGGGTCTTACGGAAAGCTTGTTCTCGTGGAGCCGCCATTAGGGTCGAGTACTTGGCGTAGCGACTCTCTTCAGAAGTTTGTCACAATGATTAGAGATTCTGCTGACCAGTATGGTGGGAGCGCTCCTGTGGCTGGAGCACTCCCACTATCATCAGACATGATCGCAAGCATCTCACGAGATGGACCGAGAGCTACGCTATTTGCTTTTTTAAGCGTAGTCGTTTTAGTGATCTTGCAGTTTCCACGCAGCCGATTTTTTATGCCTGTCATTTTGGCGCTCTTACTGGGCGTTTCTTGGCTATTTGGATTCATTTTGATCTTCTGGTACAAGGTGAACTTTCTAAACTTCATAGCGCTTCCCATCACATTCGGTATCGGCGTTGATTACGCCGTAAATCTATTTCAGCGCTATCATGAAGAAGGTAGTCAGAATATTGAGCATATCATTCGAGATACTGGCGGCGCGGTGATTCTTTGTAGCATCACGACGATTGTTGGCTGGGGATCTCTGTTAATCGCTGACAACCAAGCCTTTGTAAGTTTCGGAACTCTTGCCGTCATCGGTGAAATCACATGTATCACGGCTGCTATCTTTTCGATGCCAGCGATACTCATTTTATGGGAAAGAAGAAAACCATGAATATCTGGAGAAAAATGCTTGTTGCCCCGGTGATCATTTCCACGTTGGGCTATTTTGTGGATATCTATGATCTCGTGCTCTTTAGTGTCGTGCGCGTTCAGAGCCTACAAGACCTGGGTTTATCCTCAGAAGAAGTGACCTCTGTTGGGATCACTCTCATCAACCTTCAGATGTTTGGCACGCTCGTAGGCGGTATCTTGTGGGGATGGCTTGGCGACAAAAAAGGCCGTATTTCAATGCTTTTTGGCTCCATTCTTCTCTATTCGCTCGCAAATCTCTTAAACGCGTTTGTGACAAATGTTACCCAGTATGAAATTCTAAGATTCATTGCAGGAGTTGGGCTCGCAGGAGAGCTAGGTGCGGCAGTAACTTTAGTGGCTGAAGTCTTAGATAAAGAAACCAGGGCTTACGGCATTACCGTGATTGCGGGCTTTGGGGTTTTAGGAGCGCTTGTCGCGTCCACGGTAGTTGAGTTTTACAACTGGCGTATTGCATACGCTATCGGAGGGGTTTTTGGTTTGTCCCTCCTAGCCGCACGGTTTCAGTTGCGCGAGTCCAAACTTTTTTCAAGTATCTCAGACCATAAAGGGTCACATAGAATCAAGAATCCGCTATCGCAGTTTCTAAAGCTCTCATTTCTAAAGCGTTACCTGCCTTGCGTACTCCTTGGACTTCCCGTCTGGTATGTGGTCGGGGTTCTCCTCACGTTTTCACCGGAGCTCTTAAAAGCGGCGAACTCGCCGGTTAACGCTACTGGCGGTAAAGCAATTTTCTACGGATACCTAGGACTTGCGTTCGGGGATTTATTAAGTGGTCCCATGAGTCAGTTCTTAAAGTCGCGAAAAAAAGGGATTTTAGTCTTTCTATTTCTATGCGCCATCTCGGTTGCAGTACTGTTTAAATTTCCACCCCAGACGCTTCCACAGTTTTACGCAATATGTATGCTTCTTGGTCTAAGTATTGGGTATTGGACTTTGTTTGTGACGGTTGCAGCAGAACAATTTGGGACAGATATCAGAGCGACCGTGGCTTCCACCGTACCAAACTTTGTAAGGGGCGCCTTGATTCCCATCACCTACACTTTTAAGTCGCTCACAGTATATACCGGCATGTCTCATGCTGCCCTAATTACTGGAGCTATTGTACTGACCATCTCAATAGTGTCGGCTCTTTTAGTCCATGAAACCTATAATAAAGACTTAGACTATTTAGAAGGTACTGCAAAATGATCTCTTCTTATATCACTTGGCTCAAGTCTCTTTCTCTAAAAAGACGATACCTGCCTTTAGTAACGTTAATTGGCTATGTTATTTTTCTTTCTTTTATAGACCGTATTTCTAGTAACAATATAAAAATAATTTCTCTTTTGTTCGTTGGTTTTTATAGTGGGCCAAAGCTCCAAGCTTTTTTTAGGTTTATCCTACCGCTACTCAGTGTGGCGCTCGTGTACGATGCAATAAAATTCATAGGCCCCATGATCAGAGGAGAAGTCCATGTAGCTTGGCCCTACTTGACTGAGAAAGCTATATTCGGAATTACCTATCAGGGCGAGAGACTCACCCCAAACGAATACCTAAAGCATTTTCTCCACCCAGCTCTAGATCTCTATACTGGATTTTTTTATCTGATCTTCATCCCGATACACGTCACCCTAAATGCTTGGATTGGCTATAATGCTTTCAGAACAACTGGCGACATAGGTTGGCCTGCTCGCATGAACTGGGCTTTTTTTTGGTTAAACATGATGGGGTACGTAACCTATTATTTATTTCCTGCAGCGCCCCCTTGGTATGTAGACCTTTACGGACTGGGCCCCGCAAACCCCGAAGCGCTCCCTAATGCAGCAGGATGCGTGCGTTTTGATAGCCTAATAGGTTTACCTATTTTTAAAAACTTCTACGCACAATCTTCTGAAGTTTTTGGAGCCATACCCTCGCTTCATGTTGCTTATCCCGCGCTTAATGTTTTTTTCGCTTTCAAGTTTCGAACAATGCGCGCATTTGCGGTCTTGTTCTCAGTGTCAATGTGCTTTGCTGCTGTATATTTAAATCACCACTACATCTTGGATGTTCTCTGGGGACTCGCCTACGCCATCGTGATCATCGCTATTTACCAGCGAAAGTACCCTAACCTTACTTCTTCTTAGAGTGTTCGACATAGACAATGTCCCGGGTGTCGTATCCCTTCTCCGCCACTGCCTTTAAGGCAGCATCAATAGACGCCCTATCGAAACTTGGGTCACGGGCCATGATCCATAAATAGCCTTGCCCAGGAACTCCGATAGCGGTCCAGTTTTTCACCTCGTCTAGAGCGAGAACTAGGTATGTAAATTTAAGCGGCCAAAAAGGTGAGACTTTCCAAGTAGCATTGGTCTCCTGATTTATGATCCAGGCTTTCTGAGGAATTTTCTTTAACGGCCCATCAAGAGCACCCTTGTTATAGCTAAAATCTATATCAATCCGCTGTTTCGCTTCGTTCCAGGTGTAGATCTCTACAGAATTGTAGACGTCTTTTTCTACTGCAGTAAATCTACCTGCCATCACATACCAAGTGCCCATGAATCGATCACGATCTATATGAGATACGGTTTGCAAATACGGGCTTGCACAGCTTGTAAATATTCCCATCACGATGAGGTTAAGAATTTTCATGGGTGGCTGTAGTAGTGGCAACAGTTTTTACTTTTGGAACAATACGATTAACCCCTAAGTAAGGAGGCTCGGTTGCGATGGCCGCATCCACAGCGGCAACATCGAATCTTGGAGCGCTCTCTCGCCTTGGCGGACGAGCAGGGCGACGATCGCTTGGAGAGCGTTTGATCTCTTGATGTTCAGTCGAGTTCTGATTCTTTGGGGGATTAATAATAATGGCAGGACTGGTGCGGCCGGCTTCAATTGCATTTTCAGAGAAAGTCTTAGGCGCTCTTCGTGCGCCTCGCTCACCCTCTCCTCGCTTAAACCCATCTCTACCTGAATCTCGGTCCCCTGATTTTCCGCTTCTAGAATCGTCTCTTTTGCCCCTCTTATGAGCACCACGATCTCCTGCCCTGCCATGGCCCTTTATGGAAGCGTCACCTCCGAATCGGTCATTACGAGCCTGGCTGTTCTGGGCTTCAGGAAAAAATTCAAAATGAAAAAACTTTCCATCTTTCTCGTGACACCTGAGCTGTGGCTTTTCGCCGTCTTTTTGAGGAGCCATGACAAGCGCTCTTTTCACTCGGCCGCGCTCCAATTTCATAAACTGGAAACACGCGAGGAACCAATCGAGTTTCTCGCCTTCTAATTTGAAAGCTTGTCCAAGTTCTGTTTTTGCAAGTTCTTCGGTCTTTGCCTGCAACGTTTCATCGGTTAGATCCGCTTCGGTCTTTCCTTCCTCAGATAAGATGGCTGCTTTTGCGTCAGCCGACTTAAGTGTAAGGAATTCGCTATACTTCTGTGATCCCGATAGAATCGTAGGTCCAAAGAACTCAGTAATTGTTTTCATAAGGCTCAGTTGTTATCGGAAAACAAACCACCTATGAAGCGGAAAGTTATAAAATAATGAAACTAGAAGTGAAGCTAGAGGCCTTGTGGCGGCCGGATAGAAGAAATGACTTCGAATAAGAAGCCCTACACACAACGAATTTAAAAAAGCGCTGCCAATAGCAACTACGGCGTACCTTGTCGCGGTTCGAGCAGTATTGTAGCCGTGATTTCTAAACACAAAGGTCGAGCTCAAACTATAGTTCAAAACGGCGCCCACCGAGGCCCCAGTAAACGTGCACACCTCTGCACTTAGGTCTGAGAAGTAAAAGAGTATATAAAATACCGAAAAATCAACCCCAGTCGCAAGCGCTGCGGCTAAATGGAACTTAAAAAATTTACCTAAATCCTCTCTAGAGATCTTAGGCTTATCGCTTGACAGAGACAGGTTTCTGATCGCCTTCTTGTTTAAAGCCCGCATAGCCGCGACCTAACCCAGCCTCCGGAAGGCCCTCAGTCTGATCTTTCACTTTCAATAATTTACGCAGCAGTCTTAAACGCTCCAAAGCAACTAAGTTTGAGATGACGGCCACTAAGACCACCGCAAGTGCGATCGGATATCCAACTTTAATCGGAGTCGTTCGAATCTGTTCAAAGTAGGTCACGGACACTGGGGTTAAGAGACAACCTAAGGTAAGATAGAAAGCTCTCTCAGGCCTTCTCATCATGGAACTGGGTAGCTTAATCTGGAATAACTCTGCCCTTGCGGAGGAGTAACTCACCATAAATGAACCCACGAGTGCTAAAAGAGCTGCCAGTGCTAAGCCCGGAATAGCTTGGTAATACACCACCAGCGCTACACAGAAAAACGCCTCATTATAGCGATCAATGGACGCATCTAACACTTCTCCGCTACGAGAGGCTGTTCCTGATGCGCGCGCCATATAGCCATCAATCGCATCAAGATACCCTGAAAAAGCTAAGAAAAATCCGGCCGATCCAAAGTGTCCCGCTAACACACACGCAGCCGCTAGGAGTCCAAACACGAGAGAAGCCCAAGACACGCTATCAGGAGTCGCGCCGCAAGCGAGCAATCCTTTTGCAATTGGCTGCATGAGCCAATAGCCAAACTCCATCATTGGCTTACCTAGCAGGGGACTTCCACCCTGTTTTTCGACTCGCTGAAAATGTGGTCTACCAACCCTTAGAACATGAAATCCGTACAACACAGCCACGACGGCGACTGCTGTAAAAATAAACCAAGGAGCATAAGTGTTTAATTCATGCAATACGGTCATTGTCATTTACTCCCCCTTCTCTTTGTCTTGCCTACTTAGTTCTTCTCATCCACTCCGTAATAGGTAAGCCCTAAGTGATGGATTAACTCTTCGTTCATGACAAACCGAAGTGTGTTCTCTAGCTTTATCAACTGCAAGGATAGATCGTGCTCTGCTTTGAGGCCCTCTTTGACAAGCGGAGCTTTGTAGAAAAAAGATAACCACTCTTGAATGCCACTTAGTTTGCATCTGGCTGCTAGATCCATGAACAAAGCTAAATCGAGCACAAGAGGAGCCGCCAAAATCGAATCTCTGCAAAGAAAGTTTACTTTGATTTGCATCGGGTATCCAAGCCAGCCGAAGATATCGATGTTATCCCAGCCTTCTTTGTTATCACCCCGAGGCGGGTAGTAATTGATGCGAACGACATGAGATATGTTCGAATAGAGATCCGGGTAAAGTTCTTTTGAGAATATTTCTTCTAAAACTCCAGACTTAGAAACTTCTTTGGACTTGAAAGAACCTGGATCATCTAGCACTTCTCCGTCCCTGTTTCCTAAGATATTTGTAGAATACCAACCTGCCACGCCGAGCTGTCTGTTTCTCAGGCCTGGCGCAATGACAGTTTTTAATAGCGTTTGTCCGGTCTTGAAATCTGAGCCCGATATTGGAACTCTAAGTTCGTGCGAAAGCTCTTGCAGAGCTGGAATTTCAACCGAAATATTAGGTGAACCATTCGCAAAAGGCACACGCTCTTGAAGAGCTGCGTATACATAAATCTGTGAAGGGGAAATCGCAGGATCGTTATTTTTTAATCCTTCTTCAAATAATTTTAATGTCGAATGCACGTGAGATGGAGCTGCATAAACTTCTGTCGAAGCACACCACACCATCACAGCTCTAGAACAGTTATGCGTTTTTAAGAACTCGCGAATGTCCGCTCTTAACTCTTGAGCTGCGTCCCATTTAGTAGGGGTATTCTTGATGTGGGTTCCCTCTAACCGCTTCACGTAATTGCGATCAAACACAGCCTTCATCGGACGGATCGCCTCTAGATCAGATTTAATCTCAGATAGGAGACTTGGCTCTAAAACTTTTGCATGTGCAGCCGCTTCGTAAGCATTGTCCGCAAAAACATCCCATCCGCCAAAAACGATATCGTTTAGCTCTGCAAGAGGAACAAAAGACTTCACATCGACAATGCGATTCTCAGTGCGCTTTCCAAGTCTAATCTTGCCCATTTGAGTGTAAGATCCGATTGGTTTAGCTAATCCTTTTTTGATGGCGAAAACTCCGGCATACAGAGTGGTCGCTACGGCTCCCATTCCAGGAGTTAAAATAGCAAGTTTACCTTGAGCTTGGGATGGCTGATGACGAGTTTGGTTCATAGGCTGTTACTCTTACACCCTGAGTACGGGCCTAGGCAACGAATTACCTACTATGGCTGTAAGAAGAATTCGCTGGCATAGACTGTTTAGAAACCATACACCTTAAGGCCCATGAGCCCTACCCCAGACGCCTCACTGAAACCAGAAAGCCAAGACCTTCAGCTCCTTGCTATTGAACCATGGTCGCCCGCTCCGGGTACTGGGACTCCTACCCATTTTAGGTTGAAGTTCTCGCTCAAAAAAGGGGGCACCGCCGTCACCGAAGAATGCAAACTCGGATACCGAGACACCCGCTTTATGTGCCCCTGCGCTTATTGCGTCGATGAACACACTGGTAAGCGCACGTTAACTCTAGAAAAAGTTCCCCTTGAAATTAAAGCAACCGGAGTCTCTCGTGTGGGTCGATATGCAGTTTCTATTGCGTGGAGTGATGGCCATAAAACAGGAATTTATTCGTACGAAACGCTCTATCAACTCTGTCAAACTGCTAATTAAGTTAACTGAACTAAGAGAAGTATCTTCTGACTACTGCCTCTCGCCCTCACCAGCGTGTTCATGGTGAACTTCCGTTTTATGAGTTTTCACGCCATTTTTATTGAGCCAATCATTGGCAGAGTGAAAATGAAAAACCTCAGGCAGAATCACAAGTAATACTCCAGAGAGAAAAACCGCTGCCCCCGTGAGCACATCGCCGTAGTGCTCAAACAAAGGATGATCGAGTTTCAAATGACCCTTCGAGGAGAGGTAGCTACCACTTAAAAAGGCCCCTAAAACCCCTAGAGAAAAACACACCATCGAAGCGGATAGGACCATCTGACCATAAGCGTTTGCAGCAAAAAACACGGGCAACACTGCGAAACAGGGTGCAAGTCCTATCGTAAACAGAAATAAATAGGGATTTACCCCTTTCCGGTAAGTAGGCCCATGGTGTTCGTGTCCGTGACAACTTCGATGTTTTCTGAAGCTAAACACACTGTAGATGATTCCAAATCCAGCCAGAAAATATCCTGAGTAACCCTCTAACTCGTGCCATGAGATCCCAAACACTCTATCGCCCGCGACGAAGACCATGGCCCCTAGAATCACCGAACTTACTACGTGGCCCGTGGCTGCAACTACCGCAGCAAAAAAAGCCTGCTGCCCTCCCCATTTTCTGGAGCGAACTAAAAAAACAACAGGTAACCAATGTCCTGGTGCGAGCGAATGAACAAATCCAACAACAAGCGCAAGACCACAAATTAGACTCATGAATTCTTATACCCATTTCGAATTTTCACTATGCAGTTACTCCGTTAAACCGTAATTACCAGATTAACATTAGCACCCGTTTACAAAGGACTCTACCATGAAACTAGACTCTGATCGTACCCAGACTGTGAAAAGATTTTTTGGAAACCTCAAAATATTCGCAGATGGCGCCGATAAACAAGGCTTATTAGAGATGAATGATCATCCCTTGATTTCAGGAATGACCACCAACCCAAGTCTCATGCGTAAGGCGGGGGTCACGAATTACCGTGAATTCTGTAAGGACATCCTTCAATCTGTGACCAGAAAACCGATTTCTTTTGAAGTCTTTGCAGATGATCTAGCGCAGATGGAATCGCAAGCGCTCGAAATTGCAACCTGGGGTAAGAACATTTACGTAAAAATCCCAAGTATCACGACCGAAGGTCGGTCTACAGCACCACTTATCGCGAAGTTATCAAAAGCAGGAATCCAACTGAATGTGACTGCGGTGTTCACAACCGCTCAGAGCATAGAGATCGCTCAAGCGTTACGCGGAGGAGCCCCGAGCTACCTATCGGTTTTTGCGGGAAGAATTGCGGATACCGGGTTAGATCCGATGGCTTTCGTATCAGCTTCTGTAGAGATTTGCAGTGCGCTCGAGCCTAAAATTGAAGTCTTATGGGCCTCGACTCGCGAGATTTACAACTTGCTACAGGCTAAGCAATCGGGCTGCTCAATCATCACGGTGCCCAATGATATTTTAAAAAAGTTAAACGGCATCGGAAAAACACCTCTTGAAATGTGCTTTGATACTGTAAAAACTTTCAAGGCTGATAGTGAGGCTTCCAAATTTACGCTTTAGCTCCTAGTCTAACTTGAGACACATGTTTAAAAAAGGCGTACTTCGCTCAGAGGTCATACAAAGATTTGTTTTTCTAACTAAAGGCCCACTGCAACCCGTGGTGGGTGCTAGGCGACTCAGAGATCTCCAAACGCTGCAGATTTTGGCACAACTTCGACCGGTTCTCCTCTGCGAGTGGACGCCTGAAAATGAACCCAACATTCCTGCGCACGATACTCTTCTGCCTGAAGCAAAGTTTCCTATCGAACGGCATTTTATAGGTAGAAAGAGGGAGCACCCTGCTATTCTAAAAATGGCGGCCCAGACCATGGGTTTCTTTCAGACCGAGTTTGATTCTGACTATTCCCCTGAAATTCGAACCTTCTTAAATAGCCACTTAAAAGATGGCGATGCTCTATGGGCCTCTAGACTTCGTATGATGCAGCATATTGAGGATCGCTTGAGCACGCATTTTCCAACTTTTTTAGATGTGGCGCAAGTAGAGGGGGATCTTAAACTAGACGAAGTTCTCTCAGATCCCAGCCAGTGGGCATACATTTGGAGAGCGTACCGTTGCGCGCGGTACGAAAAATCGCAGATCACGCGCGCAGCTCATGTTTTTGTTTCTACAGACATTGACCAGGCAAGGCTAAAATCCGCCTCACCCAATGTAGAAGTCAGCCTGCTTACTTCGACCCTTGTGCGACCTACTTATACTCGAAACCTCATCGAAAAACCCAATGTTCGACCACAGAAGCTCATTTTAGTTGGGGGTGATTTTGATTACAAACCCGCCTACGAGGGACTTCTTTGGCTGCATCAAGAGGTCTACCCAAGAATAAAGGCTCACTATTCTGCGCAAGGGTTACTGCCCCCTACGTTCGTGATCGGTAGTCATAACGCCCCAACTTTTCGCAAAAATCCGTGTGATCCTTTTTCCGTTGCTGAATATCAGACTCCCGAAGAAAGGGATGCCCTCTACCGTTCGGCCGATCTCAGCGTTTTCCCGATGCGCACAGGGCGCGGAAGTCGGATGCCTATTCTGGAAGCGATGGCCCACGCGCTACCTATCGTCGCATCTGGGCGAGCTTCAGATGGGATTCACGCAAGACCGGGGATAGAATTTGTTCTTGTCGACGATCCAGATTCTTACACCACGGCGATACTGCGCTTGCTAAGAGACTCCGGATTTAGAAAATCTTTAGGTACAGCCGCGCGAAGCTACTACCTCATGGAACACGACGCTGAATCGCTAAGACCAAAGCAAATTGAGATGATTGCTCAGATTACGCGCGTGTCTTCTTCAGGAGAATTTTCTGTACTCCGAAATAAAGGGCAAATAACACCAAGGTAGCGATGGTTACAGCAGGTAACGTGTGCTTAATCGCACTGATCATCGCAACCGGGGAGGCCAACAACTCCGGGTGAGCCCCTAATATTTTTTCACCTAAAAGCGCCAAAATGGTGCACCAACCAAAAGCACCGAGGGTCGTTGCGACCGAAAAGCCTAGGACCGGCTGTCCAAGCACGCCTGCTGGGATCGAAATAAAGTGCCTGACCACTGGAAGAAAACGACAACCAAAAATAAGCCAATTTCCATGCTTTTTTGTCTGAGGAATCAATTTTTCGATTTTATCCCAATGGAGAAACACGTATTTTCCGTAACGTTTAAGAAAAGGAATTCCAAGCGCTTTGGAAACGTAATAGGTGGCGATCGAACCCGCGTATGAGCCTAGGGTACCAGCAACCACTACTAACCAGAAATCAAGCTTCCCCTGAGATGCTAGGTAAGCAGCCGGTGGAATCACGACTTCCGAAGGAACTGGAAAAATAGAAGACTCCATCGCCATCAGAAAAAACACAGCCGTGTAGCCTCCCGATTCAACCCAACGAAACCATGTTGTAAAAAGAGAATGGAAGAGTTCAGCAATCATACAAGTTACCTATGGGATTTTAATTTTATTTCTGAGTGTGTGCTTCCGCTCAAACTCATGCTTTGTGTGAGGGGTCCTGATCTTGATCATCTTTTTTTTCGATCTGTTCGTTCACGCCTTCAAGACCTTTTTTGAAGCCTCGGATACCTCGCCCTAAGGCAGAACCTAATTCTGGCAAACGCTTTGAGCCGAACAAAAGAACGACAAATAACAAAATCAACAAGTGTCCAGTACTTAATCCAAACATATGAACTCTATCTATGCTGGTCTTGGGTTGCGCGCATCAAAAAACTGTACACTTTATAGACGCTCGTTAGTTGATCATGATTTCAAGGGATTTAGCCTATTTGGGATATGCGAAATACTATATTAAAGCGCCACTCAAGGCGATCAAATCGTTTTTGAACAAAACTTATATAATTATTGTTGACTAAATTAGAGCAGTTTCTTATTACTCACTACGTTCCTTCACGTGCAAACGGTGTTTCAGTTTTGTAAGTGTGGAACTTTGTGTGCTCTAAAACAGGCCCAAGCAAGACTTAAGAGCGCGCATGAGAACTGTAGAACTTTAACTAAGGAGTGGATCATGTCCGTCATTAACAAGAATTTAGTAGCGCTTCTTGCTGCGATTTCTCTTTCAGCCGCTGGCTCAGGTTGTGTGAGAAGATCAGCTGCGACCAAAGCGAAAGCAGACGTTAGCGCTGAAAAAGCAGCAAAAGAAAAACAGGCCGCAGAAGAAGCCAAGAAAGCTGAAGAGGCTGCAAAGAAACCAGCAGGCGGACAAAATCCTGCAGGAGGTGCAAGTCAAGTTCCTCCCCCGGCTCCCGAAACAGAAAAGCCAGTAGGAGAAAAACCGACGGAAGCAGCAACACCTGCGACACCGGTAAAACTCTCAAAGACGATGGTAGAACAAGACAAAGCGACAATGCTTGAATTGGTCTCAAAATACAGAATGTCCACGACCGCAAATATTGACGGTGGGATCAGTAAAGCTGTCGTGAGTACTAATCAAGTAGGCGTCGTGATAGCAGATGCAAAAGCTAAAAACTCCTCGCTCAGCGACGAAGCAGCAAGAACCAGCGCAAAGCAAACAATAGAAGCAGATTTAAAAACGATGGAAGCTTTGTATACAAAATATACCTCCGCGAACGACCTCGGGGACGCAAGCGCTATTGAAGTAGCCTCGTTAAAAGAAGGTATTAAAGCCGTTAAAGAAAGTCTTTCTCAGGCTGTGGAAGATACGAACACCGTTGCCATCACACCCCAAGACCCATCGGAGCAGGCAGCAACAGGCTCCTCAGCAGCGAGAATTGACGGCGTGGAGAAGAAAGATGGATCAATGCTTTCTATAGCCGAATACATCTCGTTATACAAAAAAGTCGTAGGAAATGGAGCTGATGTCACCAAAGAAGAGAAGCTCATGTGCTTTAAGGTTTCACTACTTCAAGATGAGCTTCTTGCAAATACTCCGGCGCTCTTCGTAGGCAGGTCCGCAAGTGTTCTCAAAGGACAACAGAAGCGCGTAGAGCTTGAAAAGGCTATCATAGCAGCGATCGAGGCAGACGACGATGCTAAGTACCTAGAGCTTCTCGAAAAACTTAAGGCAAAGTGAGCACCTAAACCAGCAGCGCGTTCCAGACCAACAGCTCAGCCAACAGCTCAGCCAGCAGCTCAGCCAGCAGCTCAGCCAACAGCTCAGCCAACAGCTCAGCCAGCAGCTCAGCCAGCAGCTCAGCCAGC
>Ga0247843_1000976_pt1 | contig 63077 bp, 53 predicted proteins | sample LaCruzMarch2017__FD_192420 | JGI IMG/M metagenome (GOLD analysis project Ga0247843, IMG submission 192420) | Freshwater microbial communities from meromictic Lake La Cruz, Castile-La Mancha, Spain - LaCruzMarch2017_8m | ecosystem: Environmental > Aquatic > Freshwater > Lake | place: Spain...
TTTCTGCCTTGTCATGCTTGGCATGGGAGGAACCCTTTTTATGTGCTTTCCATTGTCCTTTGAGATTTCCCTTATTTCCTTTCTCCGCTCTTTTCTTATTAGATGGCTCGGCGGTGGGTGTTTTCGATTCGGCAGGAAGCGATTTTTCCGCTTTCGACTCTTGTTGGGCAGGCTGCGCTTTGGGGGAACTTGAAATCTTTTGCGCAAAAGCGCCTGTGAAAGAAGCTGTGGCAAATACGAAGGTCAGAATGAGTGATTTATTCATTGTAGAAAATTGTGTCTCTTTTGTAAGACAACTTGTAAACGCAGGTTTTGAAAAAGGACACTTGGAAGGCGCGGGTTTAAAGGTTTCTTAGCATTCTTTGTGCTAGTCCTAGTCGGTCTTTAATTCCGCGAAATCAGTGGTGAATGCGGCACTAGGCATAAAAAAGCCTTTCAAAATGTTGATTTTCAACATCTTGAAAGGCTTTTTACTAAAAGGAATATATCCCGTTTTACTTTTTGTTACGGTACTTCCGGAAGTATTCGCGGTATGTAATCATCTGCTCTTGCTCCTCATCCCAGAGTTTGTTGAACATACAACGCAGGCTTTGGATGAAAGTGATCTTGTTTGCCACTTGATCCAAAATCGGGTTTTCCTGGTGACAACGGGCCAGTTCGTAATTGGGCACCAAAGGGTTGAGGTGGTGAATGTGGTGGTAACCGATGTTGCCCGTGAGCCAATGGAACATTTTAGGCAGGTTGTAAAAAGTGCTTCCCTGGACGGCAGCGCGGATGTAATCCCACTTGTCTTTCCACTCTTTATACGCCGTTTCGTGCTGGTGTTGTACATAAAAGAACCAGATCGCAATGACAGCGAAAAACAGCAAAATGGGCAGGTGAACCATCAAAAATGCTTTGTAGCCCAACAGCAAAATGATACCAACATGCAAGCCAATCAGCAAAAGATTGTGCTTCCAAAGGGCACGGTGGGCGTGTTCCCAGCCTTTCAGTCGAATCAGCGGGAATCGGTTTTGAATAAGCAAATACCAGGCTGGCCCAATAACGAACAACACGGGGAAACTGCGAAAAAGAGCGTAATGCAATTTTTTCCAGCGGGGCAGGGCTTTAAACTCCTTTACGGTCAACAAGTTAATGTCGCCAATGTCGCGGTGCTCCCAGAGAATGCCGTTATGGCCGTGGTGGAAGTTGTGGCTTTTGGCCCAATAGCGATAAGGCATGAAACTCAGCATGCTGCAAATCTCGCCAATCAGGTCATTGGCCTTGCGGTTGGGTGTGAAAGACTGGTGTCCACAATCGTGTTGGATGATGAAAATCCGAACCAAAAAGAACGCATTGATGGCTGCCAAAGGAAGAACTAACCAAAAAGAAACGTCTATCAAAAAATACATGGCCACCCAAATTGCCACAAAGGGCAAAAAAGAGTTGAGTATTTGGATGATGGCCTTTCGGGTATTGGGTAATTGGTACGATTTGACGATAACAGGTAGTTGCTTCAGGACCTGAGGGTCGTATTGTTGTTTTATGTATCCCATTGAAAATCAAAAAATTTCTTTCTTAAACAAGAATTACCAGCCAATGTTCCGGGACTAATTTTTCTAAAAAGCGGCGCAAAGTTCTCCTTTCCCTGGATTCCTAGTGAACGCTTTGGTCGAATTTTCAACCGCCAATGATGATCCTCTGCAGCAATGCTTCATCCACAGCCCCCCCCGCAAAATCATCAAATGCTCGCTTGGTTACTTCAATCATGTGGCTGGAAATAAACGGCGCTCCTTCCCTTGCCCCTTGTTCCGAATCCTTGATGCAACATTCCCATTCCAGCACCGCCCAACCCTGATAGCCGTACTGCGCCAATTTGGAAAAAATAGACTTAAAATCCACCTGCCCATCCCCGGTGGAACGGAAGCGACCAGGGCGATCCACCCAGTCTTGAAATCCTCCATAAACTCCGCTTCGTCCCGTTGGGTTGAACTCTGCGTCTTTGACATGAAACATCTTGATACGGTCATGGTAGAGGTCTATATATTGCAGATAATCAAGTTGTTGCAACACAAAATGCGAAGGATCGTAAAGGATATTGCAACGAGGGTGGTTGCCTGTAGCGGCTAAAAATCGCTCAAAAGTGGCGCCGTCATGCAGGTCTTCCCCCGGGTGAATTTCGTAGCAGACATCTACATCGCACTCGTGAAATACATCCAAAATTGGAGTCCAGCGTGCTGCTAATTCTTTGAATCCCGCTGCTACCAAACCCTGCGGTCGCTGCGGCCAGGGATAAATGGTATGCCAGATCAATGCGCCAGAAAAGGTGGCGTGGGCACGCAATCCCAGATTTTTACTCGCCATAGCGGCATTTTTCAACGTTTGAATAGCCCATTCGGTGCGTGCTTTGGGATTGCCGCGCAGATGTTCGGGTGCGAAGGAATCGAACATGAGATCGTAGGCCGGGTGTACGGCCACGAGTTGGCCTTGCAAGTGGGTGCTCAGTTCGGTGATTTTTACGCCGCAGGCTTCCACGCGTCCCTTCAAATCATCGCAATAGTCCTTGCTTTCAGCGGCTTTTTCGAGGTCAATAAGACGAGCATCCCAGGTGGGAATTTGCACCCCGACATATCCAAGCGATGCAGCCCATTGGCAAATGCTTTCAAGCGAATTGAACGGAGTGGTGTCGCCCATAAATTGGGCTAAAAAAATGGCGGGACCTTTCATAGGGTGAGAGACGTGAGAGGGTGAGAGACGTGAGAGTTTCCGCGCAAAAATGGCGCGTTTTTTACTTTTGCGAGAACAATTCGCAGCGATGTATCTTTGGCTTTATGGCCGTTAAAACTTTGGTTGAACTTTGGTCAGCATTCAAGGCCAGAAACAAATAGTTCTCTTAAGACGCTCGCCTATGGAATGGTTAATGATTGTAATTTTTGTACTCGGTTATGTGGCCATCGCTTTTGAGCATGGCATCAAAATCAACAAGGCTGCCAGTGCACTCATAACCGGAGTGCTTTGTTGGACGGTCTACATCCTTTCTGAGTCGGATAAAACATTGGTATCCAGCCAGTTGGCAGAACACCTTGCTACCATTTCAGGCATCCTGTTTTTCCTGCTCGGGGCTATGGTCATCGTCGAATTGATTGATGCGCACGATGGCTTCGATCTCGTAACGAAGCGCATTAGCACTACCGACAAACGGCGACTTTTGTGGCTTACGGGGTTCATTGCATTTTTCCTGTCGGCCATTTTAGACAATCTCACCACCACCATTGTGATGGTCAGCCTTTTGCGCAAAATTGTGGAGGACCGCGAAGATCGTCTCTTTCTGGTGGGCATGGTCGTCATTGCTGCAAACGCAGGTGGCGCCTGGTCGCCACTGGGAGACGTGACCACCACCATGCTCTGGATTGGCGGCCAAATCACAGCATTGAATATTATGAAAATGCTCTTTTTGCCCAGCCTTGTTTGCCTGCTTGTACCGCTTTTGTTGCTTTCGCGTACAATGAAGGGAAAGGTGCAAACACCCGTGATAGATGAGAATCAGCATTTGAATTCTACCCCATTTGAACGCAATACCGTATTCGCCATAGGCATTGGAGCCTTGCTTTTTGTGCCAATTTTCAAAACCATCACACATTTGCCGCCCTACATGGGAATGCTGTTCGGCCTCGGTGTGATGTGGGTACTCACTGAACTTATTCACAGCAAAAAAGATGAGGATGAAAAAGGTCTCCGCTCCGTAAATCACGCTTTGCGCAAGATTGACACGCCGAGCATTCTGTTTTTCCTCGGAATCCTGGTGGCAGTTACGTCGCTCGAAAGTGTGGGGACGCTGCATCACCTGGCCGAATGGCTCGACCATACAGTAGGCAACGTAACCGCTATTGGTGTGCTGATCGGATTCTTGTCGGCCATTGTAGACAATGTACCCCTTGTGGCCGCCGCACAAGGGATGTACACCCTTGAAACTTATCCTCCAGACAGCTTTTTCTGGGAGCTCATCGCCTATTGCGCGGGCACAGGGGGCAGCACGCTCATCATCGGCTCAGCAGCGGGGGTAGCAGCAATGGGCATGGAGAATATCAATTTCTTTTGGTATTTGAAACGGATTTCGATACTCGCAGCCGTTGGCTATTTGGCAGGTGTAGCGGTTTATGTGCTGCAACACACGTTATTTGGATAATGGTGGTGACCATAGAATTGCCACCTTTGCGGCTTCAAAATTTAGCATGAATCCTATGCGCTACGAAAATACACTTGCCGCCGCCCGCGTACTCGACGCACAAGATCCGCTCCGACCCTTTCGCGAGCAGTTTGTTTTTCCGAAATATATGAGTGATAGTCTCACTTCAAGTGAGACTATCACTCATTCAGTCCGCTACTTCTGCGGCAACTCCCTTGGTCTCCAACCCAAAGCTGTCCGCCAAGCCCTGCTGAACGAACTCGACCAATGGGCTGAACATGGTGTGGAAGGCCATTTCCGAGGCAAATTGCCCTGGATGCATTACCATAAATTCCTCACGGCCCAGACTGCCCGGCTCGTCGGCGCACTCCCGCACGAGGTGGTGGTGATGAACACCCTTACCGTGAACCTCCACTTAATGATGGCTTCCTTCTACCGGCCCACGCCGAGCCGTTACAAGATCATAATGGAAGCCGGGGCTTTCCCCAGCGATCAATATGCGATGGAAAGCCAAGTCCGCTGGCATGGCTTTGATCCTGAAAAAACCATTGTGGAAATTGCCCCTCGTGCTGGCGAGGATATTTTGCGCACGGAAGATATACTTCAAATCATTGAAAATGAAGGAGATAAGGTAGCCCTTGTAATGTTTGGCGGGGTCAATTATTACACGGGCCAATTCTATGATTTAGAGAAAATAGCTTCCGCCGGGCATCGTATTGGTGCAAAAGTGGGCTTTGATTTAGCCCATGCTGCGGGCAATTTACCGCTGCAACTGCACGATTGGGGGGCAGATTTTGCCGTGTGGTGCAGTTACAAATACCTCAACTCAGGCCCTGGTGGGCCTTCGGGCGCTTTTGTACACGAACGTCACGCAAATGCACCCGAATTGCCGCGTTTTGCAGGCTGGTGGGGCCACGATGAGACCGAACGTTTCAAAATGAAAAAAGGATTCCGGCCAATGTATGGGGCGGAAGGCTGGCAAATCAGCAATGCGCAGATTTTTTCCTTCGCAGCGCATAAGGCCAGTCTGGATATTTTTGATGCGGCTGGGATAGAGCATCTCCGGGCAAAAAGTCTGCAACTCACCGGCTTCCTCGAACAAGTGCTCCATGAGGCCAATGATGGACGTAACTTGTTCAAGATCCTAACGCCCAGCGACCCGGCCCAGCGTGGTTGCCAACTCTCCCTCCTCACAGATGAACGGGGAAAAGCCCTTTTTGATTTCCTCGCGGCACAGGGTATAATAGCAGATTGGCGCGAACCGAACGTGATTCGATTTGCGCCAGTGCCATTGTACAATTCCTTTGAGGATGTGTTCGTGTTGGGGGAGACGATCGGGAAGTTTGCTGAATAACTGCATAAAATTTGCTTATATCAGCAAGCACTCAGGTTAAGCAGACTTGATGCGGACGGGTCTCTTCAAGATGACAAGCTTGGCCACTCGGGTTGACAATTACTTCTTCAACTCCTTGAATAGATCTTCGAGTTCCAGTTCGTCGCCGGGGGTGTAACCGTTGTGTTCAAAAACGATATTGCCTTTCTGGTCGAGTACGAAGGTGTGTGGCACAGCTTGGATGTTCGCCGCTGTTTGAAGTTCTTTGGCCGGGTCGAGCAGCACACGGTATTTCCAACCTTTTTCATTGACCATGGCGGGAACTTTGGCAGCAGAGCGGGCGTCGTCTATGCTGATAGCAACGAGTTCTACACCATATTTCTCCTGCCATTCCTCATAGTAGTCTGCGATGGCATCGAGTTCTTTCTTACAGGGGGAGCACCAGGTAGCCCAAAAGCTAATAACCGTGATTTTGCCCGTCTTACCCAGTTCTTGCACATTAATGGTCTGACCTTCAAGGGTTTTAATATTGGCAGACGGGAGGGTTTTTTGAGCAAAGGAGGCAATTGTCACGAAGAGGGCTGCCAATGTCAGAAGCGTTTTTTTCATTGCTAAAATATTGACGAAAAAATTTCGGTGGTGGAGAGATTAAGTACAGCTCAAAAGTAGACGGACTTCTCAAAGTTAGCACCTACTTAACCAAGGTTTAACGGGACTTGTCACAATCAGGACAAACCTAGTGCCTCTCCATACATTTCGGCTTTCAATTGAATCACCTTTTCACTGTGTACAAAATCGTGGTAGCTCATGTACTGGTCAATGAGTCCATTTGGCGTGATTTCGATGATGCGGTTGGCTACCGAGTCCAAGATCTGGTAGTCGTGGGAAGTAAAAATGATGTTGCCGGAGAATTCCTGTAACCCATTGTTCAAAGCGGTGATAGACTCCAGATCGAGGTGGTTGGTGGGTTCGTCCAAGATCAAAAAATTGGGATTGGCCAGCATGATTTTAGACATCATGCAGCGCACTTTTTCTCCACCCGACAACACACCCGAACGTTTGAACACCTCTTCTCCACCGAACAACATGCGCCCTAGGAAGCCACGAATAAACGACTCGTCTTTTTCTTTGGAATACTGACGCAACCAATCAATCAGGTTCATATCCTGATCTCCGGAAAAATATTCGCTGTTGTCGTTGGGGAGATATTGGGGCAGGATGGTTTGACCGTACTGAAATTCGCCTTCAAAATTCTTGTCTTCCCCCGCCAAAATATTGAAAAAGGCCGTCACGGCAGAAGCGTTGCGGCTTAAGACGGCAATTTTTTCGCCTTTATTGAAACGCAAGTACAGTTTTTTGAATAGGTATTCGCCCTGATCATTCTTTTTCGACAAGTTTTCGACGTTCAGGATAACATCCCCCGGCTCTCTTTCCGGTTTGAAAGCGATGTAGGGATAGCGACGGCTGGATACTTGTAATTCCTCCAGATTTAATTTTTCCAAAGCCTTTTTCCGGCTGGTAGCTTGCCTGGATTTGGAAGCATTGGCCGAGAAACGTGCAATGAATTCTTGCATTTCCTGGCGCTTAGTCTCCACTTTTTTGTTTTTATCCGCCAATTGTCGGGACATCAACTGGCTCATTTCGTACCAGAATGTATAGTTGCCAGTGAACATCTTGATCTTGCCAAAATCCACGTCCACAATATTGGTACAAACCATGTCCAGAAAGTGACGATCGTGGGAGACTACGATGACAATGTTTTCGTAATCAGCCAGAAATTCACAGAGCCAGTCGGCGGTTTCTGCATCCAGGTCGTTGGTCGGCTCGTCCATAAGCAAAATATCGGGTGAGCCAAACAGGGCCTGTGCGAGCAGCACCTTGACACGCTCTGAGCCATTGAGTTCTTTGACCAATTTAGAGTGCAGGGATTCGTGTACGCCCAGGTTGCTGAGCAATTCTGCTGCGTCGCTTTCCGCCATCCAGCCATTCATTTCACCAAACTCGCCTTCGAGTTCTGCCGCGTGCATGGAGTCGGCCTCCGTTGCATTTGGGTTGTCATAAATGGCATTTTTCTCTTGCATAATCTCATAGAGCCGCTTATGCCCCATGATCACGGTATCCAAAACCATGAATTCGTCAAAGGCAAAGTGGTTCTGGCTCAGTACCGCCATGCGTTCCCCTGGGGTGACTTCCAGATTGCCGCGAGTACTTTCAATTTCGCCTGAAAGCACCTTCAGAAAGGTGGATTTCCCGGCTCCATTGGCACCGATAACGCCGTAACAATTGCCTTTGACAAATTTTAAATTGACATCGTCAAAAAGCACCCGTTTCCCAAATTGAACCGAAACGTTGTTTACTGATAGCATCCCTATTGAAGTTTTTTTTTAAAGGACGCAAAGGTAATTTAAAGTTGATGAGGGTTGATAGGGTTGATGAAGGTTTATGGGGGTGATGAGGGTTTATATTTTTCACTCGGATAAGGTCATTATTTGTGCAACTCAGGTGCGAAAAATTGAGCCAAAAGGTTTCACGCAGATGTTACACAGATGTTTTACGCAGATGTTACGCAGAAATATCGCACAGATAAATTCTGCGTAACATCTGCGTAAAACATCTGTGTAACATCTGTGCGCCCTCCTCTACGGCACACACAACTTCCGCAAGGCCACACTATCCCCATTGAACACATTAAAATCCACCCGCTCATTGATGCCGTTCACATTGCCCCGGTCGCTGTGCTGCCAAAAATGCCAATCTTCCTCGCCGGGCATGTCAAAATCAGCCACGTGATAATGGGCTATCCAGAAGCGATAACCTTTGAATTCTTCCAGATCGGCAAAATAGTTCTTGTAAAAATCGCGGTTAGTGTAGAGGATGGGGCGGATTTTATAATGCTTTTCGAGCAGTTCGAGGAATTCCTTGGTATATTTTTGAATCTGGGATTTGCTCATGCCCCGCGTTTCTTCGATGTCTACCACGGGGGGTAAATCGCCCGATTTCAACTTGACCGCACGGCTAAATTGCAGTACCTGATCTTTCACACTGATGTTTGGAAGGAAAAAATGGTAAGCACCCCGAACAATGCCCGCCTCTTTTGCACCTTTCCAATTCCGCTCAAACTCCGGGTCTTTCATCCAGGTGCCCTCCGTTGCTTTCATGAAAGCAAAGCGGACGTTTATATTGCCCACCTTCATTTTCTTCACCCGTTTCCAGTCCACCCGACTTTGCCAGCGGCTCACGTCAATGCCATGCGTCTTGTAACGCCCCGGAATGCGGATACCAAATTCCTTATACTCTTTGTAATGCAATGGATACTCGATCAGCGAACGCAACCGATAGCGAAGTTCGGGGCTGAAAATCAACACAACAATGAAGACGACAAATAGGGTTGTCCAAAACTTTCGGGCATCGCCTTTACTGCGGGCGTAGTCGGGAGGAATGATGGTTAGCTTTTTGAAAAAGGACACGATTAGGGCGTCAATATGGTCATTAAGTCATTGGGGTCATTGGGTCATTGGGGTCATTGGGTCATTGGGGTCATTAGGTCATTGGGTCATTGGGTCATTGGGTCATTAGGTCATTTGAAGTGACACTTTTATAGTCCCTTAAACACCGGCTTCCGTTTCTCCATAAACGCGGCCACGCCCTCCCGGTAATCCTCCGTTTTACCGGCCATGGTTTGGAGTTTGTCTTCCACCGCAGTTTGGGAGGCGAAGTCGTTGTTAAAAGTTTGATTTAAAGCCTGTTTGGTCAACGCCAAGCCGCGTGTAGGCATTTGCGCCAATGTTTCTGCCAGTTTAAGGCTGTCGGCAGCGAAAGACTCGTCGGGAAAAACCTTCCAGATCATGCCCATGTTGGCAGCCTCTGTGGCCGAAATTTTGTCAGAAAGCATCATCAATGCTGTGGCACGTTGAAAACCTACCAATCGCGGCAAAGTCCAAGTGCCGCCCGAATCCGGGATAAGACCGATTTTTGAAAAGGCCTGGGTAAAAGAAGCGGATTCTGTAGCCACCACGATGTCGCAAGCCAAAGCGATATTAGCCCCAGCACCTGCGGCCACACCATTTACGGCTGCTATGACGGGTTTTTCCAAGTTCCTGATTTTCAGAACAATGGGGTTGTAACCCGTAGAAATGATCTCCGTCAGCGAAGGCCCGTTTGGATCAGTAACTTCTTGTAAATCTTCGCCTGCACAAAAAGCCTTGCCCGTGCCCGTAATGTACACGGCACGGATAGCGGGGTCTTTTTCGCAAGTTTCCAAGGCCTCCAGGATCTCCATGCGCATGGCATGGTGCATGGAATTGAACACTTGAGGGCGGTTGAAAGTGATACGGGCTACGGAGTTTTCGATAGAGAAGAGGATGTGTGTCATTGCGTCGTTAAATGTCATTGGGTCATTGGTCGTCATTGGGGTCATTAGTCGTCATTGGGTCATTGGGTGATCTCGGTGACGTGCAAAGATAGGCAGCTCGTCCAACGTGATATTTTAAATCCAGGGTAATTTAATCGAGATCCCAAGCTGATCGTGTCATCCTGAGCACAGCGAAGGATCTGACCAAGAAATCTAACAGTTTCCTCAGATCCTTCGCTGCGCTCAGGATGACACGCTCGGCTTGAGTACTTAATTCACTGAAAATGACCCCAATGACGATTAATGACCAATGACGATCAAACCCCCATCCCCCGAATCGCCTTCACCAATTTGTCCAGTTCCTCTGTGGTCGTATAAACATTCGGCGTAATCCGCACCCCACTGATTTTCTCCCATTCGATAGCCACCGAGTGGATCTTGTATTTGTTGAAGAGTGCATCCGCGATTTCTACTGGTTTCTTGCTCTCGAAGCCAAAATTGCCAATCGCGCAACTCCATTTCGGGTTGGGTGAGGTGTAAAATTTGATCCCTTGAACGTCTTTTACCTGACTCATCCAGTAATTTTTCAAGTAGTGCAGTCGCTCCTGTTTGCGTTTTGAACCGATCATATTATGCAGGTCCAAGGAATAACCAATGCCCATTTCGATGGGGAAGCTGCGGGTGCCCAGATTTTCAAACTTGCGGATGTCCGCACTGCCTGGATCCGGGCTTGAAAGCAGCGGCCAGATGCCCGCGATTTTTTCTTTCCGAATCCACATCATGCCACTTCCGAGCGGACCGCATAGAAATTTGTGCAAACTCGTGCCCCAATAATCGCAACCCAGATCCGGGATTTTGTAATCAAGCACCGCAAAGGAGTGTGCGGCATCCAACACTACTTCAGCCCCTTGCTTGTGTGCGGCATCTGCGATACGGCGGGCGGGCAAGATCTGGCCGTTCCAATTGATAATGTGTGTGACGTGAACGATTTTAGTTTTCGCCGTAAACTTCGCGGTGAAGGCATTGGTGAGATAATCTTCGTCTGTAGAAGGCAAATCCAAATCCACCCAAACGAGTTTGATGCCGTCGCGTTTCTCACGTTGTTTCCAGGCATTTATCATGTTGGGGTAGTCATATTTTGACAAAACCACTTCGTCGCCTGCTTTCAAGTCCAGCCCAAAAACAATGGTGTTCAAGGATTCCGTAGCATTGCGGTTGATGGCGATTTCATCCGAAGGAACACCCGCAAGCGTAGCCAGATTGTCGCGCAGTGGCTCGCGGTCCTGATCCAAAATTCGCCACATATAATAGGACGGGGCCTCGCAGCACATGCGGTTGTAGTAATCAAGCGCGTCCATGGTTGCCCGGGGAGAAGGGCTGACTCCACCGTTATTCAGGTTGATAATGTTGGGGCTGGCCGCGAAAGCCAGACGGATTTGTCGCCAAAAATCGTCATCGTTGGATGTGGGAATTAGGACATTAGCCGATGGACTTTTGATGTCGGGAAATGCCGCAGCCAAGTTTTGGTGCAGCGCGAAAGTACCAAGCAAGGCGGCAGACTGGCGAATGAAGGAGCGACGGTCAGACATGAGTGAGAACGGCGTGAGGCCCGCTTACGTCGAAACTAGGGCGGGTTAGGGTGATCGTTGTGAGATGCGTTAAAAACCTGTTTGCAATTGATTCAGGCACAGTAAATTTATTGGGCTTTTGGAGCAATCAATGGAAATTAAAGCCCACAAATCTACAACGCAAACATGAGTCATTGTAAATCCTGTTAAATCTTGTAAATCCGGTCACATATTATCAGTTCCGCACTTTTCAATTCCACGAAATAAATTCCAGGCTTAAGCACGGCATCGGCTCGCACGTCTATCGTTTCAGACAAAAAACCTTTCTGCTCCCACACTAGCTGCCCAAGTGCATCCAAAACCCGCAAGGTGGAAAATTCGCCATCAAAAGGATTTTTGACGAAAAAGTGGCCCGAACTTGGGTTGGGGAAGATCTCCAATCCAGATTTCTGAGCCTTCGGGCTCGGCTTGTCAAATCGAAGCGAAATAGCCGCAATTTCTTCATTTTCAAGGCGGTAGGCCTCCGGAGAAAGTCTGGCACTTAATATTTTAATCGCGGAACCAAGGTCTGACTCCGCTTTTGCCCGCAGGTGAAGCGTGAAAATTCGAGCATCGCTTATCGTGCCGGCTGTTTTAGCAGAGACATTGTCCCAACTCACGGTCAACCTTCCGTCTGCTTTGATGGCAATGTTTGGCTGGCCCAAAATGTCTGGCTGTGCAAATTCCACACGCACTAATTCGACCAATTTTGGGTCAATTTCCAGTTCAAATTGTAAACCTTCAAGCCTTGTCCAGTTTTCCAAAATGACAGGTATCGCGAGGCTTTCTCCAGAAAGGAAAGCAGGATCGGGCAGGTTCAAAAACAGGGTGTCTTTGGGTGCGCGGGCTTCGGCAGGGTTGGTGCTTCCATTCACATCGCCCACTTTCAGACCGATGAAATTCTGCCCGGATTGATGGGCAATCAAAGGATCAAATACAATTTCCTCTGGAATTGGGCTTGAAAAAGGGTTTTGCAAATTGGGAAAAACAAAGCTCGAATCTACAAACCGCCAGGAAGTATTGGTCGGCAAGGAGTCAAGAATTCCCAGGATAATCTTCCGAAATTGTACAATGTCGAACGTGGTAATGGAACCGGATTGATTCGCGTCAGCAGCGAGCATCTTGTACGGGGAAGTGAAGGGTTCCGACCCTAAAATGTGCTTTGAAATAAGCACCAGGTCGTAAGTCGTCACGCCATTTACCCAGTTGGCATTGTTAAAAGGTTTTAAGCTGTAGGTAAAACCCGTCGGTACCGCGTCAAATCCGAAGTATCCCATGGTATCACTTTCCGTGACCACGCCCACATCGTTTGCCGCAAGAGAAACTAAGATATTGTTGACCGGAAGGCCCGTTTCGGTACGTATGGTGCCGTTTACCTGATGCTCAAGACCACCGCCGCCACAAACCTGGGCATTGTCTGTTATTAGGACCTGCGTGGTGCAGGTAGATGTATTTCCCGCTGTATCTTGTACGGTGAGTGCAACGGGTTGGAGGCCAACCTGTTGGCAATCAAAAACCGGCGGTGCGATGCTAAAGGTAAGACTGTTCTGCGGGCTGCAAAAGTCGGAGCAACCACCGTCGAAATGGTTCGGGTCAAGCGTTACAGAACCGGAGACTTGAATGTTTACAGCTACTCCCGGCAGACAAACTGCGGTGGGGGGCGTAAGGTCTTTGACAGTAATGCGGAGTGTTTGTTGCGCTGAATTTCCGCAACCGTCCAAGGCTGTAAAGGTGACCAAATGTACCCCCAGCGGATATTCCCCGGAAGCGTTGTTCGTGCCGCCTGAACCGGAGAAATTGCTGTTGTGTGAAAACGTGATCTGGTTGCTGCAATCGGTGGCAACCACATCGGGCATACTCACCAGGGCAGTGCAGTTGAATGGGTCGGCGGCTACCGTCAAATCGGGCGGAATGGAAAGTGCAGGAGGTGTATGATCCACTACGTCAATGACTTGAGTTTGTTCCCAGATACCAGCCGAGCCACCATTGGGGTTGTAAATGCAATGATCAATCACCTTCCAGGCTCTGAAAATGCGGAAACAGGAGGGCGGTGCGATGCTGAAGATTTGGTCGGTGTAATTCACCGAAAGCGGTGAGCAGGCTTGCCCCGCAATGACTGGTTCACCTGTAGCGGCTGGCAAAAGGCTGGCTGGACTACCACAACCCGCCACCAAAGCATTGGTTGGAAAAGTGACGGTTGTTGTGTTGATCACGTTGACCGTGATGAGTTGGCTACAGGTTTTGGTATTGGCTGCTGAATCCGTGGCCGTCCACCAGCGCGTCACCGAGCCTACGTTGCACGGCTGGATGTTTACAATGTCTTGATGCGTAATGTTTTGCAAAGCGCAATTGTCAGAAGCTGTCGCTTGTCCCGTCAGGCTCAGGTTGTTGTAATCCTGCAAACACGTCAAAGCCAGATTTGGTGGACATTGTATCGTGGGCTTGAGAAAATCGCGCACCGTTACCTCCATTTGGCAGAAGTTTTCGAGTCCGCCAGCATCGGTCACTTTGAGTGTGAGCAGAAACGGCGAACCCTGGTCGGCGCAACTAACTTGCACCTGGGGCGTGTACTCTATCTCATCGCGGCTGATGGTAAAGAATACCGGGCTACAGTTATCAAAACTCCCTTGGTTCACGGTCGCGGCATTTACATAGCCCAAGCCATTGCTGGTCAGGGAGATTTGCAAATCCGAAGCGCAAATCGCTTGCGGCGGAGTATTATCTACCACCGTAACCATCATAGTGGCGGTTGCGTCGTTTCCACAAGCATCGGTGGCCGTATAGGTGACAAGGTGTTGACCTTCTGGTACGCCCGAAAAAGGCCCATAGCCCGAACCGTAAAACCAGGTAGGCACGACCGTTACTGCGGAACAGTTGTCGGTAAAAACGGCTTGTGGCATGGTAACAGACCCGGTACAAAGGAAACCATCGGTGCCTACCGTGATGTCGTTGGGGGCAATCAAAAACGGGGCTTCAGTATCTTCGACCTTAATGATTTGGGTGCGGTTGTTTAAGGTGCCAGAGCAAAAATCAACCATGGTCCAATTTCGCAGCACAGTAAAACCTGCTGGAGCGCAATGCATGATCGTCTGATCGGAGTAGGTGACCCCGATTTCGCACTCGGGTGATGCGCCCACAGGAATGCCATTGACCATGGGTTGCCCGGTCAAGTCAAGATCTTCGGAGTCCTGGCCGCAGGCAAGCGCCGGGGAGGAAATATTGTCGAGATTGGGCGGAAATGCTACATCTGCAAAGGTGATGTGCTTGAGCCAGACCCGTTGTGCACAGGTGCTGCTGTTGCCGTAATCATCAGAAACGGTCCAGTTACGGTCAATCCGTTTCAGCACCGGGTGTCCGTTTTGTAAAGTGCCGCAAGGGAGCGAAGTTTCTGTGTCGAAGTGGTTGAAATTCAAATCGTTGGGAGCGGTGCAATTATCTGCACCGATAGGAAAGCCGATGACTGCCGGGGCAGGATCTTCGACACAAAAAATGAATTTATCGCCGCAGTTGCTCAGCGCAGGCGAAAGCCCGTCGAAGACTTCCAGTGTGCCCGTGCAGGAATTGCCCGAGCTGGTATGCCTTACCTGCGCAGTCACTGTTTGGCCTATTTGGGCACAGTTGAGCGGGTTGGATAGTTGCTGCCCAAGGTGGTTGTACAGCTTGACTGTGAGCGGGCCGGGACAGGAGCTGCCCGCATTGGGCGCGATCATTTGCCACGTAATGAGTGCTTGTCCGCTTGGATCAAGGGAAACTTGCATTCCATCGTTGCAAGAAAGGGTGCATTGTGCCAACAACGGCAAACGCAGTCCCAGCAGGAAAAGCAGTGGAATAAGCCGCACAAGGCAGCACGAAATCGGAATTCGAGTAAGTATCGGCACAGGATGTGAAAGCGGATTAAATGATTAAAATATTAGGGTCGGTCTGGGAACTGCTTGGGGACAAAAGTAATGCCAGAAAGGGTTAAATGTCGGCAATTGAACTTCCTTAACCAATGCCACAAATTTTTGCAAAAAATCGGATATATTTGCATCAAATTAGAAAATCATGGGAATCCACGAGAATGTTTTAACGCAGGAGGAGACGCTCACCCTTTCCGATTACGAAATCGAACGCAACAAGCCTATGCCCTCTCTCAACCACTCTATTGTACAAGGAAACTTGATTACTGAATTAAATTTACGCTACCGAAAAATTTACTCTTTTGCTTCCGAACTTAGTCTCGACCTATCCGATTGGCCTTCAGTCCCTGACCTTGCGATCATTCCGAAGCGTACGCTTGACTTTCATAACGACCAAATCAAAGTAAAAGAGGCGCCCCTTTGCGTTGTAGAAATCATCTCGCCTACCCAATCGCTCAACGAACTTACGGACAAGGCCCGTGAATATTTTGCGCATGGTGTGAAATCCTGTTGGCTCGTACTGCTTCCGCTTACCACCATTTGTGTTTTTTCCTCGCCCGATGATTGTGCGTATTTTAAAGCCGACCAAACGCTTGAGGACAAGATTCTGGGTATTGTGTTGCCTTTGAAGGAGGTTTTTGAGTGAGTGGGCGGATTTTACAAACGATAAAAGTAAAAAAATAAAAAATGGAGAGTGTTTTCAATATCAATGTTGCTGCTTTGGATGCCGCTTTGGTCGAAGAAATCAAAGACCGTTTCGGTCATGCGGCAGAGTTAGAAATCCACGTTCGAAACATCCCAGACAGTGCTGAATGGCTCACCGACGAAGATTTTTGGGCAATCATTGAAAAACTAGACTGGTCAAAACTAGGTCAAAACGAAGCAGTTTTGGCGCCTGCGATTGAGGCATTGTCAAAAATGCCACTAGCTTCAATACACCAATTTGAAGATATTTTATCCAAAAAACTCTGGCAATTGGATACTCGCCAGCACGCCATAGCTTCTTTGAATGGCAAAGATTTGAATCAACTTTCGGATGATTACTTTTTGTACGACCGCTGTGGTGTGGTAGCAAACGGCAAAGCATTTTTTGAAAAAATTCTTTCCCATCCCACTGAATGGCCGATTGGATATTCATTTTCGCAACTTTTAAATCTTGCCTCTGATAGTTTCCAATTGAAAACTGGCAAAGCATTTATCCACTCTCCCAAATACAATTACGAAACCGGCAGCAACGAAACGGGCTGGGAATAACACCTATGCTTCACGGAAATTCCCATCAAAATGTCTCTGTTCATCTGGTTTATGAAATTTGGGATAGCGAAGTAGAAGAAGTTTTCAAATTTGGTATCACAGATGACAAAATCGAGCTGGATGGACTGCCCAAAAGAGTCCGTAAGCAACTTCAGTTGCTCAATCTCGCAGTGGGTTGGGAACGGTATTCGGCAAGAATTGTGATAACGGACATTCCCGGCAGAGAATCCGCAGAAAGAATAGAAGACGATTTTATGGATGATTTTGAATTGAAATTTGGGAGAAGGCCGAGAGGAAATTTTAAAAGAAATAGAAAGAAGTAAGTAGGGTGAGAAAGATTTTCTCAACTTAGACCACCATTCTCAATCGCGTTTTTCCCCACCACTCTTTTTCCGGCAAATCCGCCACGAAGTCCACTTTTTCCAATCGGACCGGATGGATAAACGCCATGCTCCTGCAATGCAAAGCGATGGATTGATCGGGCAAAGCTTCCGATGCTCCGTATTTCAAATCGCCCAAAATCGGGCAGCCAATGGCGTGCAATTGTGCCCTGATCTGGTGGGGCCTGCCCGTGAGCGGCTGAACTTTCAAGAGGTAAAAGTTGCCGACTTTATCCAGTGTCTCGTAACGGGTAATACTTTCTTTTGCGTCGCTGCGCGGCTTATTAAAAACCTCTACCGTGTTCCTTTTTTCATCTTTTAGGAGGTAATGTCGGAGTTCGCCCGATTCTGAAGTGGGGGCATTAAGGGTTAGAGCGAGGTAGGTTTTTTCTATTTTTCTTTCTTTGAAAATGGTGGTAAGTCGCCCCAAAGCCTTGTCTGTTCGGCCAAAAAGCACGGCCCCGCTCACGGGACGGTCAATGCGATGTGCAGGATGGAGGTACACCGCGCCAGGCTTGGCATATTTTTCTTTCAGGTAAGTTTTGCCCCAGTCGGTAAGGGTTAAATCACCCGTGCGGTCGGCTTGAACGAGCCAACCAGCGGGTTTGTTGATGACTAAGAGGTGGTTGTCTTCAGAAATAATCGTTGGTTCCATACGGGGTTGAACGTTGTTCGATGAAAGTTGTTCTTAAAAAGATGGTGGTAGCTCGTAAGACATTCGCAGTAAAAACACCAAAGTCGCATGCGCTTCGAAATCCCCAAGGTAGCTAAACCATTGCCAGCAAAACTGCTTAATATTTAAGGATGAACGAATTACAAACCACAAAACTCAGTCTGGGTTTTTCCCCTTGTCCGAATGACACATTCATTTTCGATGCGCTGCTACACGGCAAGGTGGACACTGAAGGACTCTCCTTTGAACCCGTAATGGAGGACGTGGAAGCCCTCAATCGTCGTGCCTTTGCCGGCGAATTGGCGGTGACCAAACTTAGTTATCACGCTTTCGCCCACCTCACAGAGCGTTACACTTTGCTGGACGCTGGCAGTGCTTTGGGGAATAACTGCGGCCCTTTGCTCATTGCTCGTAAGCCCATGAACGAAGCCGAAATCAATACCGCGCGCATCGCCATTCCGGGCAAAATGACCACCGCCAATTTCCTGCTCAGCCTTGCTTACCCCAATGCGCAGAACAAACAGGAAGTCATTTTTTCTGACATTGAAAACGCGGTGTTGCACGGTGAAACCGATGCGGGGCTGATCATTCACGAAAACCGTTTCACCTACACACAAAAAGGCCTTTTAAAGATTTTAGACCTCGGAGCATATTGGGAAACGACCACGGGCTTGCCCATTCCGCTGGGTGGAATTGTGGTTCGACGCGATTTGCCCATTGAAATACAACAGAAAGTGAATCGAGTGTTGCGCCGAAGTGTGGAATACGCCTTTGCGCACCCTGCCGAGGTAATGCCGTTCGTGCGTCAACACGCACAAGAAATGGACGAGGCGGTGATGCGAGCGCACATCGAATTGTATGTGACGCAGCATACGGTTGATCTAGGCTCCGATGGCCGAGAAGCCGTGCGGCAGATGTTTCGGATTGCCCAAGAGAAAGGCATTCTGCCTTCGTATAGGGATGATTTTTTTGTACAGGATTAACAGGATGGGACAGGATTAACAGGATGGGACAGGATTAACAGGATGGGACAGGATTAACAGGATACGTTATCACTTTGGCGGCATCCTGTAAATCCTGTCCTATCCTGTTAATCCTGTACCCCTCTTTTCACAAAACTTTTGGATTCCGGTTAAACCCCGGTTAAACCTCCCACACACTCCTTTTCCAGCCCTTTTCTTTGCCCCAAAATTTTCGAACCATGAAAAAAATAACACTCAGCCTCGCGCTTCTGGCGCACACCCTGATCGCCTCTGCCCAAATCTTTGTCGAAGGGGTAAAGATCGAACCTACCAACACTGGCCAGTACATCGAACTTGATCCGCTTTACCGCGAAGACGGTCGCTGTACCTTCCGCGTGGACTTCGGCCAATCGAATCCCAAAGAAGACTATGTCACCGATGAGAATGGCAGGCGCTTTGATTTTCGCAGCCTGGTGGACGGCCTCAATTTCTTTTACGAAGAAGGTTGGCAAGTAGATCAAATAAGCGTTTTGGACCGTGGCAGGCGATTTTTGCTCAAAAGGCGGTATTGATAGAGCGTGTTGAGGGTTATTAAACGCCAGGCCACAGCAGATACTTGTTTAAAAACACTATAAAATAGCCAAGGCCTAAACCACCCTGGCTATTTTTCGTTTATGCTGAACTGATAGTTTTTACCTTTGCAACATGCGTAGGTTTTCTGCTGCCTTTTTCCTAATCGTTTTCTTGTTTGCCAACACGGAATTACACGAGTTGACAAAGATGGGGGCTTTTATTAACCATTATAAAGAGCACCGGCAAGAGAACAGGGATTTGACTTTGATCGATTTTATCATTATCCACTACTTCAGCGGTAATATTGTGGACGCAGACTACGCACAGGATATGCAATTGCCCTTTAAAACAGTAGATTGCAGCAATTCCATACCGACGGTTACCCTTCCATTGCCTGAATTTTTTGATTTCAACCCCAGTGTTTTAATCAAATCTCGCGCACTTCCCCCCTACGATCAGTCGGTGCTTCCCTCCTCGCATTTGGACGATATCTGGCAGCCGCCCAAGACTTGCTGATTTTCTTTCTTTTCCTTTTTTAATAAAGGTCTCCACCATTTTTTCTGCAAGCCATTTGCCCGGTCACCCTAATGACCGCTGGCGGAGCAAATACATACCACAACATGCTGGATCAAATCATTCAGTTTTCTATAAAAAACAAACTCATCATCGGGTTATTTACCCTGGCGTTGATAGGTTATGGCGCCTATGAAACTTCGAGGCTGCCCATTGACGCGGTGCCGGACATTACCAACAATCAGGTTCAAGTAATCACGACCGCGCCCTCCCTGGGTGCGCCCGACGTCGAGCGACTGATCACATTTCCCATCGAACAAGCGAACAGCAACATCCCCGGATTGAAAGAAATCAGGAGTTTTAGCCGCTTCGGATTGTCGCTGGTGACCATCGTTTTTAACGACGATGTGGACATTTACTGGGCGCGACAACAAATCAGCGAGCGACTCCAACAGGCGCAATCGCAAATTCCTCAGGGCATTGCCACACCCTCCATGGCGCCGGTTACGACGGGTTTGGGGGAGATTTATCAATACGTCGTCCGCGCAAAACCAGGTTTTGAGAGCAAATACAGTCTGCGCGACCTGCGCACGATACAGGACTGGATGGTGCGCAGGCAATTGCTTGGCACACAAGGGGTTGCCGATGTTTCGACCTTCGGTGGCGAATTGAAACAGTACGAGGTTTCTGTCATGCCCGATAAATTGAATTCCTTCGGGCTTACCATTACCGATGTCTTCAATGCTTTGGAAAGCAACAACGAGAATACGGGCGGGGCTTACATCGAGAAAGGGCCGACGGTGTTGTACATCCGAAGTGAAGGTCTGGTGGGCAACAAGACCGACATTGAAAACATCGTGGTCAAAACAACGGGCAACGGAATGCCGGTGCTTATTCGCGATTTGGCCAAAGTGGGCGAAGGGGCGGCCACCCGCTACGGCGCGGTGTGTTACAACGACGAGGGAGAAGTGGCCGGCGCCGTCGTGATGATGTTGAAGGGCGAGAACTCTTCTACCGTTATCAAAAAAGTAAAGGATAAAATTGAAGCCATTCAAAAAACCTTGCCTGAAGGGATTGTCATTGAGCCCTTTTTGGATCGCACCAAAATGGTGAACAATGCCATCAGTACCGTTGAAACCAACCTGTTGGAAGGCGCGCTCATCGTGGTTTTTGTGCTCGTGTTTTTTCTTGGAAATTTTCGGGCTGGGTTGATTGTGGCCTCAGTTATCCCGCTTTCCATGCTTTTTGCCATCATTTTGATGAATATGTTTGGCGTGGGCGGCAACCTGATGAGTCTCGGCGCCATTGACTTTGGTTTGATTGTAGACGGGGCGGTAATTGTGGTGGAAGCCATCATGCACCAACTCACACACAGCAAACATTTCAAGGAAACAAACCGACTTTCGACCGCCCAAATGAATGAAGAAGTCCACCATGCTTCTTCGCGCATTATGAACGCAGCGGTTTTTGGACAAATCATCATCCTGATTGTTTACCTGCCCATTTTTGCGTTGCAAGGCATTGAGGGCAAGATGTTTAAACCCATGGCCCAAACGGTTTCTTTCGCCATTTTGGGAGCCTTCATTCTTTCACTGACCTACATTCCAATGATGAGTGCGCTGTTTATCAGCAAAAACATTTCGCACAAAAAAACCATGAGCGACCGGCTGATGGAGCATTTGGAGCGCTGGTATCAACACACGCTGGAGAAGGTGTTGAATTTCCCCAAAACCATCATTGCCGTTTCTTTGGCTTTGTTGACGGGCGCCGTGCTGCTGATGGGTACTTTGGGCGGGGAGTTTATCCCGGAACTGGAAGAAGGCGATTTTGCCGTGGATACCCGGGTTTTGACCGGCAGCAACCTCAACACGACGATTGAAGCGACGCAGAAGACAGCAGGAGTTTTGCTCAAAAACTTCCCGGAAGTTGAAAAAGTGGTCACCAAAATCGGCAGTGGAGAAATACCGACCGACCCGATGCCCATCGAGGCCAGTGATATGATGGTGATTTTGAAGGACAAAAAAGAGTGGACCTCTGCCAAAACCTTCGACGAGTTGGCCCAGAAAATGAGCGCCAAAATCCAGGCCATCCCGGGCGTCACTGCCGGCTTTCAATTCCCCGTCCAGATGCGTTTCAACGAATTGATGACCGGCGCGAGACAAGACGTGGTCTGCAAAATTTTCGGGGAAGACCTGGACACCCTGGCCAAATACGCCCAGGTGCTGGGCGAAATCAGCGGCAGCGTGGAAGGCGCCATCGAACTGTACGTCGAACAGGTGAACGGGATGCCGCAAATCGTGGTCAATTACAAACGCGATGCCATTGCCAAATACGGTTTGAATATCTCGGAAATCAACCGCACGCTCAATGCAGCTTTTGCGGGAGCGGCGACCGGACAAGTGTATGAAGGTGAAAAACGTTTTGATCTCGTCGTGCGGGTAGCCAGCGAAGCCAGAAAAACCATCTCGGATGTGCAGAACCTATTGATTGCCACACCTTCCGGCATACAAATCCCGCTCCATCAAGTAGCCGATGTGCAGGAAATCGAAGGGCCCAACCAGATTCAGCGCGAAGATGCCAAGCGGCGCATCATCATTGGATTTAATGTGCGCGGTCGCGACGTTCAGAGTATTGTGAAAGAATTGCAGCAAAAAGTAGAAACGCAGGTCAAGTTCCCGGCGGGCTACTATGTCACCTATGGCGGCGCATTTGAAAACTTGCAAGCAGCCAAGGAGCGACTCAGTATTGCTGTTCCGGTAGCCTTGGCGTTGATTTTCCTGATGTTGTATTTTGCCTTTGGCTCGGTCAAACAAAGTTTGTTGATTTACTCCGCCATCCCGCTTTCAGCCATTGGCGGCATAGTGGCGCTGTGGATGCGGGATTTGCCTTTCAGTATCTCGGCAGGCGTTGGGTTTATCGCCCTGTTTGGTGTGGCAGTGTTGAACGGTATCGTGTTGATTTCTGAATTCAACCGACTCAAAAAAGAAGGTTGGGACGATACGCGCCGGGTGGTGCTCATGGGGACCAAAATCCGTCTGCGCTCCATTATGATGACGGCCCTGGCGCCTTCACTGGGGTTTATCCCCATGGCGATCAGCATGGGCGCAGGCGCAGAAGTGCAGCGCCCCTTGGCTACGGTGGTGATTGGCGGGATCGTTTCGGCGACCTTGCTGACGCTGTTTGTCTTGCCGGTATTGTACGTTCTGTTTGAAAAATCGGGACGAAAAAAGGCCAAACACGGCGCGACCATTGCAATTTTGATGCTGTTTTCGGCTACGGTAGGTTTTGCACAAACCAGTCCGCAACCCATTGCCTTGTCCGAAGCATTGGAACTGGCTTTTGCCCAAAATCCCGGACTCGAATTGGCACGGCTCAACGAGCAGTTTTACGAAAAAATGAAAGGCAGCTGGCGGGAACTGGACAAGACCAATTTTTCGGTCGAACTCGGTCAATTCAACAGCCGGGCATTTGACAACAAAATCGGCATTTCGCAGGGCATCCAGTTTCCGAAGGTGTACAAAACGCAGAAACAACTGCTGTCAGAACAGGCGCTGGCTGCACAGGCACAATCCAAAATGACGCAGCGGGACTTGAAAATAGAACTCAGCCGCTTGTTTTACGGGTACATCTGGCTCCAGGAAAAGGAAAAACTCTTGCAGGAGGCCGACAGCGTTTACCGGGTTTTTGAAGAAAAGGCCCTGTTGCGTTTTCAAAAAGGCGAGACCAATTTGCTGGAAAAAACCACCGCCCAAATGCAGCGCCAGCAGATCAGCAACCAACTGGCAGTGCTCCGGCAAGATCTGCAAATCGTGTTGCAGCGCTTCAATTTCCTGCTTCGGGCCGATAGCCCGCGCATTCCCAAAGCGGCAGCGCCCGGATTGCCCTTGCCTGTTTCGGTGGATACTTTGGGTCTGGCCAATTTGCCCCAAATCCAGTTTCAGCAGCATTTGCTCAATACCTCCCGATTCTCGGTGGCGGCGGAAAAAGCCAAACTGCTGCCCGATTTGTCCATTGGATTGAACAGTCATACCATCATTGGATACCAACGTGTCGGGGACGAGGACCGGTATTTCAACACCGGCAAGCGGTTCACCTTTCTGGGCGCGGGCGTGGCCGTACCGATTTTTTCCAAGGCGCAGCGAGCGCGCATTTCGGCTTATGAAGTACAGGTCTTGCAGCAACAAAAAGAACTCGACTGGCTCGGACAAAGGCTGTACGCCGAGCGCAATACCGCCCGGCAGGAGGTGCAGAAATACTGGGAAAGCCTGCAATTCTATCAAAATCAAGCACTTCCCAGTGCCAAAACCATTGTCTCCACTGCCAATCGGCAATTTGCCGCAGGCGAAATCAACTACCTTGAATGGGTGATGCTGGTAAACCAGAGTTTTGACCTGCAAGGGCAGTTCCTGGATGAACAGGACCGTTACAATCAGGCAGTGCTTCATCTTCTTACCTTTTTCAACGAGTAGGACGTTGGACGTTGGACGGTTGGACTTTGGATGGTTGGACATTGGACGTGGGACATTGCAAAAGGCCCATTATCTTTTTTCAAAATTTAAAATAAGCAAAAATGAAATCATATTTCATGCTCATAATGGCCGTTTTACTGGCCTATTCTTGCGGCTCTAAAAAACAAGAAGCCGCTACTTCAGAAACAGAAACCGCGGTTGCGACCCTGGTTTCGCTGGATGCGGATCAATTAAAAAACGCGGGTATTACCCTCGGAAAGCCGGAAATGAAGCCCATTTCGGCCACCTTAAAACTCAACGGCTCCATTGATGTGCCGCCCCAGAACATGGTCAGCATCAGTTTTCCGCTGGGAGGTTATCTCAAATCCAGCAAATTGCTGCCCGGCATGCGGGTGCGCAAAGGCGAGACACTGGCCGTAATGGAAGACGCGCAATTCATCCAGATTCAGCAGGATTATCTTTTGGCCAAATCAAAAATGGCCTTGGCCGAAGGGGAATTCCAGCGGCAACAGGCACTCAACGCCCACAAAGCGAGCAGCGACAAAGTGTTTCAGCAAGCCAAAAACGAGTTTGAGACGCAGAAAATCATGGTGCGCGCGCTCGACGAAAAACTGCGGCTCATTGGGCTGAATCCCAGCGCGTTATCAGAAGACAACCTCTCGCGCAGCGTCAGTGTTCGCTCGCCGATCAATGGATATGTTTCCAAAGTGAACGTCAACATTGGGAAATACACCGCACCCACGGATGTGCTGTTTGAACTGGTGAACCCTGAAGACATCCACCTTGCGCTCACGGTTTTTGAAAAAGACGTGGCAAAACTGGCCATCGGTCAAAAAGTGATGGCCTACACCAGCGACAATCCGGCGAAAAAGTACCCGGCGGAAATCCTGCTCATCAGCAAAAGCCTCGACGAAAACCGCACGGCAGAGGTTCATTGCCATTTTGAAAAATACGACCACAGCAGTCTGGTTCCCGGCATGTTTATGAACGCGGAAGTGGACGTAAAAACCGAAAAAGCCCTGGTGGTGCCCGAAGGCGCGGTGGTGCGTTGGCAAAACCAAAATTATGTGTTTGTCGAGGCAGGGAATGGTACGTTCAACATGGCGCCAGTGGAGTTAGGCATCGCGCAAGACGGGCAGCAGCAGATTATTCCGGCGGAAGATTTGGGTGGCAAAAATGTGGTGTTGCAGAATGCATATACGCTGTTGATGAAATTGAAGAATAGCGCGGAGGAATAGGAAGTTGCAAGTTTCAAGTGAAAATTGAGGTGACATCTCCGATGGAAGGGGGAGGTGTCGCCTCAATTTTTCAATGAATCCTGATAAATGGAGCTTCGAGGCGAGGCCAACCTACGCACTTTCGTCAAACATTATTTCCTCTGAGCTGCCTACTTTGTATAAAGGTTTCTCTATGGGCAAGGTGAAATAAAAGGAAGAGCCTTCCCCTTCAATACTTTCTACCCATATTTCACCGCCATTTTTCTCTAAAAATCCTTTTACCAACAAAAGACCTATTCCAGCCCCTTTATTCTTTTTTCTTGTTTCTGAAAGGGTTTTCATTTGTGGCGTGAAAAGTTTATCCATTATTTCTTCGGACATTCCAACCCCAGTGTCTTTAACTTGAACGATAATTTTATTGTCTTTGGTTTTTGCCGAAACCGTTACGGTTCCTCCCTTTCCTGTGTGTTTTATCGCATTTGAAACGATATTTTGGATGATAGAGATCAACATTTTACCATCCGCAAACACAGAAGTGTCCGCTTCGATTTCATGATGAAGATTTACCATGTTTATGGAAGCAGTTTCGCTTAAGGTTTTATATACTTTGTCAATGTATTCGGTTAGTTTTATTTGTGTTGGAGAAAATACATCTGCTGCATATTTTATTCTAGCCCATTCTACGAGATAGTCCAACATATCTAATTCATCCGTGGATGATTTATAGAGTAAGTCGAGCATTTCCTGAACAGCGTCAGGCTTCATTTTATGGAAATTTTCTTTCAAATATTTTGCTGTTCCTATAATAGAGGAAAGCGGGCTCCTTAAATCGTGTGAAAGTATTGCCAGAACGCTCTCTTTATGCGTATTAAGTTCTTCCAATTCTCTAACATAATTTTTAATAGCATTTTCTGATTGTTTCCTATCTGTTAGGTCCCGCAAAATTTTAACGTAGCCCAACATCTCTCCGTCCAAACCGATGAGCGGAAAAACCAGTCCATAAGCGTAAAACAGGCCTTTGTCTTTAGTGATGTGCCATCTATTATCTGTTGCTCTGCCCTCTTTTAAAGCGGTTTCAATTTCCTTTTTCGGTATGCCATTTTTAATATCTTCCTCTGAAAATATTAAATCGAAAGATTCTCCGATAACTTCGTTGGTTTCGTAACCAAATATTTTCGTCGAGCCAGAGCTCCAACTGTTTATGACGAATTCGTTGTTTATAGTAAAAATAGAATAATCTTGTAAGCTGTCAATTATCTGGCTATAAAACTCAGCAGTTGGTATGTATTTGTTTTTAAGGATTTTTGGATCAGCTTGCTTATTTTGCATTGGATTTATTTTAGTCGGTATGTTAATTTTGGGGTTGCCGTTGCTGCCACTCTTGGACAAAACTCGAAAAAACGCTCATTTTTCGCGCGATTTGCAAAAGTAACCTAAAGAGTCAAGTCTTCCAACTAACGGTCCCAAACTTTTTTTGAACCTTTCCCCCAAATTCTAAACATGAAAAACATCCAAATTTTCTGGTTTTTCGGCTTTAACACCATGCTTTTAGCCTTTAACGCCCACGCTCAGCCCCTCAAGCTGATGACTTACAACATCCGGCTCGATGTAGCTTCGGATGGCGAAAATGCTTGGCCGCAGCGCCGGGATTTTCTGGTTGCACAGATCAAATTTTACGCGCCGGACATTTTCGGGACACAAGAGGGTCTGCCGCATCAAATTGAGTTTTTGCAAAAACAATTCCCCGGCTTCGACAGCGAAGGCATTGGCCGGGAAGGGGGCGGAAAAGGCGAATCCACGCATATTTTCTTCGAAAAATCGAAATTCCTGCTCAAGGAAAGCCACACGTTTTGGCTGTCGCCTACGCCCGACACGGTTTCGATGGGCTGGGATGCCGCTTGTTTGCGGGTTTGCACGGCGGTTTTGCTGAAAAACAAAAAAACGAAGCAGCAATTTTGGGTTTTCAACACGCACTTGGACCACATTGGCGAAACGGCCCGGCAAAACAGCATTGACCTGATTTTGAAGAAGATAAAGCAACTTAATGTGGGCAAACTCCCGGTCATTTTTATGGGCGACCTGAATGCCGAACCTGGATCGGTCGTCGTTTCCCGACTTAAAAAAGAGATGATAGATACCCGAGAGGGCTCTGAAGCAGCGCCATTTGGTCCCAGCGGCACGTTTAATGGTTTCAAATTCAACGAGCCTGTCACCAAATTGATCGACTACATTCTTGTATCCCGCGCGGCCATTCGGGTAAAAAAACTTGCGGTTTTAAGCGATTCAAAAAATCTGCGGTATCCTTCGGACCACTTACCTGTTTTGGTGGAAATTGAGTTTCGGAAATGATGTCTATAATTGATTTTCAATAGTAATAGCGGATTTAACACTAAAGTTTGACAAACATTGAATTTGTACAGACATCAGAAATCGGGATCCCGTTTGTATCTGTCACCGTATAGCTGATCGTCATCACCATTGGATTTTGGGAAATATCAATAGAGCCGCTTCCTTCGACAATGAAGTTGTCCAGGTCGGGTTCTTGAGCAGCAATGGAAATAGTCGTTCCAGAAACGGTTGCGATTACGGCATTCGCAAATATGTCCCAAAAATTATTTATTTTCACTTCGCTTATACTAGCACCCGCTGTCACTGAAATCGTGTACGTTGAAGGGGCCGTCAAGGAGCAATCTTCGGTTACCGAGTAGTTCCCGAGAAATTTAGCCCGCACGTCCGTGCAAAGGCCTGAGACATCCGCTTCGTAGCCTGGTTCACACACACAGGAGTCATTCACCAAATTGCTGTTGGGGCCGCAAATAACCACACGATTCACCGTGCTGGAACTATCGTTGACACTATTCTTCGTGGTCAGTTTTACATCATATCTCCCTGGCTTGACAAACAAATGATTGGGATTGGCCTCGGTAGAGGCATAATGGAGGCCTGCAATACTGTCGAGATGCCCGAAATCCCATAAATAGTGGACAGCATTCTGAGCACAACCAGAATTAAAGGATACTTCGGAGGGTGCTATCCCTGCGTTCCCTTTGGTGTAGGTAAAACATGCAATGGGCGGGAGGGCAGAATTTACCGTGATGTTCATCGTAAAGGTATCCTTACACCCTGTATTGGAGGTAACAATAAGCGTCACAGGATAGCTGGAGGGCGTTGAAAAAGTAAACGCAGGCGAATTGGAAGTAGCGGTAGCCCCACTTTAGAAAGTCCAGAGATAAGACACGGCGCCCACAGAGTTGTTGGTGAAAGTAACCGTCAACGGCGCGTCGCCACTGGTCTTATCTGCGGTGAATGCTGCGATGGGCGGGTTTGCGCAAATGTCTTCAGGTTCATCGGTTTTATCCATTTTGCAGCCTATCCAAATCGAAATAAGGGCCAAAAGCAAGGGAAAGGAATGTTTTTTCATGTCTTGTGAAGGATGATTGATGCCTGTACTATTTCAGTATGTCCACCCAATCGAAAAGCCCAGCATCAAATCAGGAGTCGTGTAGCTGCCAGCCTGGCGTTCAACGCTAAACAAGTCTTCTGGTAGAATCAATTCGGCATCAGGAGGCAAGTCGTAGGTTGAAACCTGTACATTTCTTATTCCAATTCCGAAGAAGGGTTCAATAACGCCCCTTTTACGCTCACCGAAATAATATTGATGGCCATAACGCACACCAGCGCCCCAGATGACAATATTTTTGCTTTCCAACAACCATTCGGTATATTGTCCGCCTTGACGCAATACATTGATGTAGCGCTCATTGTGAATATAATTGTACTTTAAAACCAGACCAATGTACCCGCCATTGGAGGAAGTGGGACTGGTATAATATTTCAAGATCGGTTTCAGCTTTAGCCCCCTGAATGACTCTCCTTTGTATTGGGAAGATGACCACGAATTCATGATGAAACCTAACCCCAAATCTATACCCCAACGCTGCGTCAACGGAATATCTGCCTGCACATTGATTGCTTGCTGAAAGGGATTGACCAGATCCAAAGGGGTTATTTTTAAGGTATAGGGAGGTCGCCGAAGTGCCTGCTTACTGGTATCGGATTGGGCAAAACCAGACAGGGGGAGCAAGAGCAACCAAAGTAGCAAAACCCGCATTTATTTCGAAATTTGGCCCAGTTTCTTGATCTGGGTGATGTCACTGATATCGAATATCTGAAAATCAGTTTTGGAAGAGACAATCATTTTCTGCCCATCTACGATCAGATCGTATGGATCGGTGATGCTGACAGCATAAGGGGTAAGGACTACATTAGTCGGATCTGTGATATCAAACACGAGCAATTCATCGCTTCCTTCGTCACATATGAACAGATAGTTGTCTTTGTATCCCAGGCCGTTGGGAATATTCAAATCATAGGTTCCGACCACAAAGGGGGCCGATTTATCGTGGATGTCGTACACAACCAAAGCACTTGCGGCGGAGATGGTGCCGCAGATGTTTTCGATCACCTTGATCGTAGAATAGGCATAATTGCCTTTTACCGCCACCGGGTCGCAGCCGCTAAACCCGATATCCGAAATACGCTCCGATTGCGATTGGATCACCGGAGCAGCTGGATTGCTGATGTCCAGGATGTAAAGTGAGGTAGTGGAGCCAAGAAATACAGTGCCGTCATAGATGGTGATGGTCTCCAGGCCATAGTCCGTAGGCAGTTGATGCACCAGTACGGGATGCTCTTTTTGCTTAATTTCATAGGTTTGTACCTCGTTGAGATTGAGCAGGTACATATAATCCTGGTAGATGGCAAAACGCGTGATGGAACCCGATTTTCCGGGGTTCCCCTCCAGGCTTGAGGCGGAATCTTTGCTGCAGGCGATGCATAACATAGCGATGCAAATAGAGAAAAGCAGTTTTTTCATGTGTAAGTATATGGTAAGTTTCAATTGATTATAACACATTTTGCGTCTTCCAGCCACGCGTCTTCCCAATTTACCACAGCCCCTTTGGATTCGTCCACACATTCAAAGATACCGTTGAACAGCGGTGGATATAAGACCGGGTTGATGACATCAACGATCCGGTCCGTAACATGGATCTGATGCAGATTGCTGATGTCAATGATGACCAGATCCTTCCAACTATCCGCATAAAGGGAATTGCCGCTAATCACGAAATCAGTGATGGCCGGAATCTTGAAAAACGCCAGGTTGATGGTATTCAGAGAGTCCTTAATATTGAAAACATGGATGCCTTTACGTTGCTCCAGGATAAACAAGAGGCTATCTCGCAGGAATAAAGTCCCCGACAATTCGATGGGCGATGGGGACTCATTCTTTACATCCCGCAATTCACTTAAAGGCAAATACACTGGTTTTTTGCCCCGACCGTTATAAAACTCACGCTCCGTTTTAGTACAACTTGCCCACAGGACCATGCACGGGACGAACAGATAAATAAGTTTATGCAACATAAAAATGAATACTTGTTTTAGCCTTACGAAAAGTACGGTCTCAAGGTTGGGTATAGGAAGTTGTTGTAACAGCATATTTGAATAGCGAAATGAATTCCTCATCTGCCGCAAGCGTAGGCAGATACCCCATGATGCCAAAGGGGGCACCTAAAAAAAATGCCGCCTTATCCATTACCCGAAGAAGTCTTGACGCAGGAGGGCATACCCGCCGAAGTCTTGACGTAGGAGGGCATTGATACCAACTTGAAATAAAAAACCCGCCTTCGCCTTTACCCGCCGAAGTCTTGACGCAGGAGGGCATTGATAATAGCTTGAAATAAAAAACCCGCCTTCGCCTTTACCCGCCGAAGTCTTGACGCAGGAGGGCATTGATAATAGCTTGAAATAAAAAACCCGCCTTCGCCCTAAACGGGCTATGGCGGGTGAAGCGGAGAGAGAGGGATTCGAACCCCCGGTACCTTTGACAGTACGTCTGATTTCGAATCAGGTGCATTAAACCAACTCTGCCATCTCTCCTTTACCCGCCGAAGCACCGCCGCCCGAAGGGCAAGGTGCGAAGGCGGGTTCTCTGTTCAACGCCTATCGCTGCCCGAAGGGCCAGGTGCGAAGGCGGGTTTACTTGCCTCTTCTCCAATCTTAATGCGTGAAGAGGATCTTATTTTGCATTGCCCTCTGGCAACAAATGTTTCTTCAAAAAAGCCCTTCCTGATCCAGTTTTCAGATACAGTTCGAATTCAAATGCTCTACCACGATCTGGAAAAGAACAACACCAAGCCAATCGAACAGGTATTCTATCTTTAGTTATCGGCACCCAGCCTTTCTGATGTCGGGTGAAACGTTCTCGCAAATTACTTGTGCACCCTGTATAAATACCACCATCGTTGCAATGGAGGATATAAACGTAGAAGAACTTCGGGCTTTCGTTTTGGGGCGTTTTGTTTTCAATGGTCTGCATGCTGAAGTTTTCTTGGGGGATTTAAGAAAACTTGTTTAACCGCCATAGCCCGTTTAGGGCGAAGGCGGGTTGTTTTTTTCATAACCGACCTTCAGAGTTTAGGGCGAAGGCGGGTTGTGTACGGTTTTGAACAAACCGCCGTCGCCCTAAACAGGCTATGGCGGTTAACATTGCTGTGTTTCAAACAAACCGCCGTCGCCCTAAACGGGCTATGGCGGTTAACATTGCTGTGTTTCAAACAGACCGCCGTCGCCCTAAACGGGCTATGGCGGTTAACATTGCTGTGTTTCAAACAAACCGCCGTCGCCCTAAACGGGCTATGGCGGTTAAAGCGGAGAGACGGGGATTCGAACCCCGGATACACTTTTGGCGTATACACACTTTCCAGGCGTGCTCCTTAAACCACTCGGACATCTCTCCTTTACCCGCCGAAGCCCGTTTAGGGCGCAGGCGGGTTGTTTCCCCTAAATCTCTTTCGCCCTAAACGGGCTTCGACAGGTGAAGGGGCGCAAAGGTAAAAACACTTGCCGCAATAAACAAGCCATCACGAAAGCAGATTTTCTAAAGTCATTCAGTTTTATCTTTGCCAAACGATATTTCAGAAAAATGAGCCTAAAAAAAAGAGCCCAAAGTTTTCAGTATGCCTTTAGGGGGATCGCGGAATTGTTCAAAAGCCAGCCCAACGCCCGCATTCATCTGGTGGCGGCGGCGATGGTTGTACTTGCTGGTTTTTATTTCCAAATCTCGCGGACGGAATGGATCGCCGTGACGTTATGCATCTTTGGAGTGCTGAGTCTTGAAGCGGTCAACACAGCCATTGAGCATCTAACCGATCTGGTGTCACCGGGGTTTCACCCATTGGCTGGCAAGGCTAAAGATGTGGCGGCAGCAGCAGTTTTGTTAGCAGCAATTGGGGCGGTTGCAGTGGCGGGAATTATTTTTTTGCCACGAATTTTTGCCTGCATTTCAGAATGAGGCCCAAAACGGGCTTGTTCCAGTATTTTTTTTGTGTAATTTTTTTGAGCGCAAAAAAACGCCCTGTTTCCCCATTCCACGATTGAATTCCTGCTTTTTGCGATTAAACTATGCAAAAAACGGACATTTTCAAAGAAAAAATGGTGCAAAAAGGGCCTCTAAATGAGGAAATTTAAAAAGGGCTTGGTTGTAATTGTACTCCTTACACTATTTTCACCCCTCGAAAATACGCCTCCCGTTTTTGATTCAGGCATTTCTCGGCTTTGTTAAATTTTTTTTGATCCGGCACACACCATCTTTTAGAGTCTTTGCATCTACTTGCCAGACAGGTGTTTTACAGGAAAAAAAACTTTGAATAAATACCGGGTTTCGCTGATGTCAAAATTGAGGTAGGTCAAACTAAAATCATTCATTCACAAAATTTTAAAGCAGCATGTCAGCAGCAAAACCCACTCAAGCAAAACAACAAGGCGGCGGCCTATCGGCAATTTTGCCATTTATCATCATTCCGGCTCTGTTTGTAGTGTCGTACATCATCTGGAAATATGTGTTCGGTGCACCAGCCAACTTCGTGGACGGCGATAATCACAAAGACCCGCTTCCAGGCAATATGGCCGGCACCATTTACAAAGGCGGTTTTGTGGTGCCTATTCTGTTAACGCTTTTATTCACGGTAATTGTGTTTGTTATTGAACGTTTCATCACACTCGGAAAAGCACGTGGCACAGGCAGTGTCGACACTTTCGTACGCGGCATTAAAGGCTTCTTGGACAAAGGCGATATTGGAGGTGCTGTTGCTGCTTGTGACAAGCAAAAAGGTGCGGTTGCCAATGTAGTGCGCGCCGGCCTTCACAAGTATGCTGAAATGGAGAAAGTCACCGGGATGGAAAAAGACGAGAAAATTATTGCTATTCAAAAAGAGGTGGAAGAGGCAACTACGCTCGAACTCCCGATGCTTGAGAAAAACCTCAACATCCTGGCTACCATCGCATCCATCGCTACACTCATGGGTCTGTTCGGTACCGTGTTGGGTATGATTCGTTCGTTTGCGGCACTTGCCAACGCAGGAGCCCCAGACTCTACCGCACTCGCCACGGGTATTTCTGAAGCACTTATCAATACGGCACTTGGTATCGGCACTTCGGCGCTGGCCATCATCTTTTACAACTTCTTTACGAGCCGTATTGATGCATTGACTTACCGCATCGACGAGTCTGGCTACAGCCTGACCCAAACTTTTGCAGCAAAAGGACACTAAATTAGTGATGAGTGATGAGTGTTTGAGTGCTGAGCTGTTATCCTCTTGCCCTCACAACGTTCATAACTCGTAACTCATAACTAAAACAAAGATATGCCTAAGAATAAGCCTAAACGGAGCGCGCCTTCCATTGACATGACGGCCATGTGCGACGTGGCTTTCCTGTTGCTTACCTTCTTTATGCTCACCGCAAAAGCAAAGCCGCAGGAAACCATGGTCATTGACACGCCTTCGTCCATATCTGAGACTAAGCTGCCAGATGCTGGTACATTAACAGTACTGGTAGGCAAAGATGGCAAAATATTCCTCGACATGGCCGGGCAGCACACCCGCTTGAGCCTAATTGATGATGTAAACAGCCGTTACCAACTTGGCCTCAATGATGAGGAGAAAATGAAGTTTGCCAACGCCGGTAGCTTTGGGGTGTCCCGTGGCCAGCTCAAAAAGTACCTCGACCTGGCACCAGCCGAGCGCCATACTTTCCCAGCAACGGGTATCCCGGTTGATACCGTGGATATCAACAAAAGCGAATTGGCCGACTGGATTCACAATGCCCGACTTGCTCAATTTCGTATGAAACAAGAGGGCAAAGTGAAAGACGAATATGTAATGATCGTGAAGGCCGACAAAGACACTCCTTACCCTGCCGTGCAAAAAGTGATCAATACGCTGACGGATATCAACGTCAACAAGTTCAACCTGATCACCAGCATGGAAGGCAAAGCAGAGAAGAAATAACCATTTTCGTTCACTAAAAAAAGCAACAGCGACATGGCTGAAATAGCTCAAGACAGTGGTGGTGGTCATAAGAAAGGTGAAAAAGTCAGGTCCAAAAAAATGTCCACCCGCATCGACTTAACGCCGATGGTGGACTTGGGATTCTTGCTTATCACGTTCTTCATGCTCACCACGACACTCGCCAAACCACAAATTATGGCGCTCGTGATGCCGGACAAAGACATCAAGAAGGAGGATGTAGAGCCTGTAAAAGAGTCAAAGGTGCTCACGCTCCTGCTGGGCGGCGAAAACAAAGTGTACTGGTATGAAGGCATTACCGATGCAAAACTCGACTCTACTGACTATTCTGCAGAGGGGCTACGCCAAGTCATCTTGAACAAGATGGACAAAGTGAAGGCGCAGTTCCAAACAGAGACCTACACAAAAAAGAATAAAGATGGAGTCGAGGAAGAGCGCACCGATGGTTCTTACATTAACGTACTCATCAAGCCCACCAAGGATTCTCGCTATAAAAATCTGGTGGATGCACTGGACGAAATGGCTATTTGTAAGGTGCGCTATTATGTGATACTTGAAGTGTCAGAACTGGAAGAGACGTTTATCAAAAACCCGGCAGGTGGTCTGAAATTCAGCGTTGACGATCAAGTTAAGGCTGCTACCAAGTAAGCATTGCTTACCTGGATGTCAAAACACTTAAAGGATTAAAAATTTAAAAACTATGGCAGACGAAAAAAGCACAACCATCTATCGGGATATGCTGGATATCATCTTTGCCAACCGAAATAAGGCATACGGAGCCTATCAGCTCCGACGCGAGTACCCAAAGTATTTGTTGCGTGCACTTTTTTTTGGTTTGGGATTGATCGTCCTAGTATTCGCGGCGCCGCTTATCATGCAAGCCGTGAGCGGGCTAATTCCCAAAGAAAAACCGATAGACGTGGTGGCAGAACTCGGCCCACCACCGGATATAGATCCGAACAACCCACCGCCGCCGCCACCGCCACCGCCGCCTACGCCGCCGCCGCCCACGCGCTCGACGGTGAAATTCGTGCCTCCAGTCATTAAAAAGGACGAAGAAGTGCAGGAAGAAGAACAAAAGTCCGTGGAGGAAATCCTTGATAAAAAAGAGGATGTAGGTACAGAGGACAAAAAAGGTAACGACGAGGCACCACCTTCAGATGTTTCAGCTCCCAGTCTCGACCCAGTGATCGAAGCGCCCAAGGTGGAAGAGAAAACCTACGAGATGTTCGATATCCAAAAGGAACCGAGCTTCCCCGGAGGTCTGCAGGAGATGTACAAATGGCTTAACCAAAACGTTGTGTACCCTGAAATGGCCAAAGAAAGCGGCGTTTCCGGCCAAGTCGTGCTCACCTTTGTGGTGGGCAAAAACGGTAACATCAGCGATGTCACCATTGTGAAGGACATCGGTGGAGGCTGTGGTAAATCCGTAAAATCCACGGTGGAAAAAATGCCCAAGTGGAGTCCAGGGGAAGCAAATGGCCACCCGGTAAAGGTGCGCTATACACTCCCGTTCAAATTCAAACTCGAGTAGCAATACTCATTTTAAATCTTTTTCAAAAGCGGTATCCCGAGATTCGGGATGCCGCTTTTGTCGTTTACCCTACTACGAGACAATTTTTACGCAGGTTTCGCGCAGATGTTACACAGATGATACGCGCAGATGTCACACAGATAAATTCTGCGTAGCATCTGCGCGTATCATCTGTGTAACATCTGCGCGAAACCTGCGTGATTTTTTATAAAAACACCACATACGCACGCCAAAATATTCATTATCAGCATCTTACCTCCAAACAATCACACACTAAACTCCCTCATTATGGCAGATTTTCAAGCTTCCGCCCAAAGGATTGCCATTCCCGGCAAACCTCGCTCCCACCGAATGTCTACCCGCATTGATTTCACCCCGATGGTGGATCTAAAATCTGGTAGATGCACTGGACGAGATGGCGATTTGCCAGGTTCGATATTATTGCGTGATGGATGTTACAGCGGAAGAAACAAAGCGTTTTTAAATGATAGAAGTTAGAATCCAGAAAAAAAATCAAATCTACACACGCCAAAAACCTCATCACCAACATCTTACCTTCAAACGGTCGGCCAATCAATACCCCAAAACCCAGCAGTTTCACACTTAAAATTTTATGCCATGACTACCCACGAATCTGTGTCGCAACGCGACGCACTGGACATCGTTTTCGCCAATCGCAACCGGGCTTATGGAGCCTATCAATTGCGCCGTGAGTATCCCAACACGCTGGGCCGGGCATTTGCAATGGGCCTTTCGTTGATTGTACTTATGGTGCTTTTGCCACACATTTTGGCTGCCTTTTCGAGTACTTTGCCGGAAAAGCCCATCACAGGAGTGATCGCCGAACCGACGGTGATCATCCTCGAAAAGCCAGCCCCACCTCCAGTTGTGCAAATACAGCCACCACCCCTGGCAGCCATTGCCTATACCCCGCCTGTAGTCGCTCCCGACGATGAAGTACCGGAGGAAAAACCCGTCGAGGTGGCCACCATTTTGGAAGACCCTCGAACGGTGGGGGCCAAAACGGTAGATGGTCCGCCGGATGGTCCGCCTATGCTTGATCCGGCAAGCACTGGCTTGGGCATCATCGAGACCCCTCCAACAGGGGATGAAAAAACTTATGATGGGTTTGCTGTGAACAAAATGCCAAGCTTCCCTGGCGGTGAAGCAGCCATGTTCAAGTGGATTTACAAGCATTTAAGCTACCCCGAAATCGCAAAGGAGGAAGGCGTTCAAGGCCAAGTCGTTTTGACTTTTGTGGTTGGAAGAGAGGGTGCCATCAGTGATATCACCATCGTGAAATATCCAGTAGGCGGTAATATTTTGGGAAATGAAGCCACCCGCGTCGTAAAGTCCATGCCCAAATGGAGTCCCGGCGAAGCCAATGGCCACCCGGTAAAAGTGCGTTTCACATTGCCCATCCGTTTTGCGCTGAAATAAACTTGGGATGTTAGACATTGGACATTAGACGTTGGACTTGTTGCCGTCCAGCGTCTAATGTCCAGCGTCCAATGTCTAACGTCCAATGTCTAACGTCCAATGTCTAACGTCCAATGTCTAACGTCCAATGTCTAACGTCCAAAAACGCTTTTCAGGTTTTTCCTGATAGGCGTTTTTTGTTTGAATTACTACCTTTCGGTCAGTTTTGGGGCATCACTTCATCACTTTTACCTGCCATAGCCCGTTTAGGGCGATGGCGGGTTCACTTCATCACTTCCTGCCATGCCTATCTCTCGTCGCCAACTTTTAAAAACTCTGGGTGCTGCCACAGGTGCAGCCGTATTGACCGGTTTTTCCGGGGAAGAAGAGGTTTTTCAAATCCCTTTGCTTTCAGAAGAAAACCCGCTCTATCAAAAGCCGGAAAAACCCTGCACAGTCATTACCTTAGGCGCGGGCAACCGGGGTAATGTGTATGGAAACTACGCCCTTTCAAACCCGGACGAAATGGACGTGGTTGGCGTTGCCGAACCAATTCCATTGCGCAACGAACGGTATCTTCAGAAGCATAAGATTGAGAAAGCCAACAGTTTCACCACCTGGGAGCACGTTTTCAATCGCCCGAAATTTGCGGATGCCGTGCTCATCACTACCCCCGACAACCTTCACTATGGCCCTTGTATGGCGGCCCTCAAAGCAGGCTATGATGTACTGTTGGAAAAGCCCATTTCCCCTTCCGAAAAGGAATGCCGCGACATCCTAGCGCTGGCCAAAAAAACGGGCCGGATCGTGGCGGTTTGCCACGTTTTGCGGTACGCACCTTATTTTGAAAAACTCCGCGAACTGATGCAGGGCGGTCAAATCGGTGAAATTGTGAGCATGCAGCATATCGAGCCCATTGAGCATATCCACATGAGCCACAGCTTTGTGCGTGGCAACTGGCACGACCGTCATGCTACTACCCCGATCATTCTGGCTAAAAGTTGCCATGACCTCGATATGCTCCGTTGGCTTATTGGCAAGCCTTGCACCAAAATAGTGGCCATGGGTGGAATCAAGTGGTTCAGAAAAGAAAATGCTCCTGCCGGCAGTACCCCGCGTTGTATGGATGAATGTGCCGTAGAAAGCACCTGCCCCTATTCGGCCATGAAAATTTATTACCGAAACCGTCAACGTACCTACGTATTTGACTTGCCAGATGAGAAGGAGAAACAAGGCGACTATATTCTGGAAAAACTACGTTCCACCAACTACGGTCGCTGCGTGTACCAAATGGACAACAATCAGGAAGACCACTACATTGCTTCGATGGAATTTGAAGGCGGCACCACGGCCAATTTTTCGATGGAAGCATTTACCTCCTACGAAGGCCGCCGCACCCGTGTAATGGGCAGCATGGGCGATATTGTGGGCGATATGGAAACCTTTACACTGACCGACTTTCGTACAGGGAACCGTACTGTATATGATAACTCCAGCGGCGATGGTCACGGGGGGGGCGACTGGCGTTTGGTGCGCAACTGGCTTCAGGCAGTTTCTCAACGGAAACCCGAACTGCTTTCTTCCACCATTGATGCTTCCATTGAAAGCCATGTGATGGGCTTTATGGCAGAAAAAAGTCGGAAGACAGGGAAGGTGGAAGGGGTACGGGTGTGATGCCGCTTCCAGGGATTTTTTGGCAAACGCTTTTGGGGCTTTATCTCCTGGCGGCCACCGTGCAGTTGGTAGTATGGTGGGGTGTTTTTGGGAAATTGGGACGTTGGACGTTGGACGTTGGACGTTGGACGTTGGATGTTGGACGTTGGACGTTGGATATTGGACGTAAGACATCGGATATTGGACGTTGGACGTTGGATATTGGATATTGGACACAGCCCATCTCCGTCATTATTTGTGCCCGAAATGAAGCCGAGAACCTGCGCCGTTATTTGCCGGCGATTTTGGCGCAACAGCTTGAAAGTGAATGGGAATTACTCGTTGTGGACGATGCTTCAGAGGACGAAACGCCTGCGGTGTTGCAGCTTTTTCAGGAAAAGAACCCTGAACGAATGCGGGTGTTGCGCATGGCTGAAAAATCTTCACCAGGGAAAAAGTATGCCCTCGCCCAGGGCATTTCTGCTGCAAAATACGACCTGCTTTTGCTAACGGATGCAGATTGCGAACCTGCCAGTCCGTACTGGCTTGCACACATGGCCGCGTTGCTGGTGGAAAAGCCCGAGACTGAAATTGTGCTGGGTTATGGGCCGATGAGGGCAGTTTCTGGTAGCGAATCAAATTTTCATGCCCCAACGGACAACTCAAAGTCGTCTGAGGAGTACAAGCAAAATACCCACCTAAATCTTTGGTCGCGTTATGAAACTGCTTTTGTAGCAGCACAGTATTGCTCCTTGGCGTTAGTAGGCTTGCCTTATATGGGCGTTGGGCGCAATCTGGCATTCAAACGGCAAGTTTTTGATAGGGTAGGGGGCTTTGCGGATCATGCGCACATTCTTTCAGGCGACGATGATTTATTGGTGAATGCGGCTTCAAATGCTCGGAATACAGCACTTTGCCTTGCACCCGATGCCTTTGTTTACTCCAATACGCCCTCCACTTGGTCAGCATGGCTCAGGCAGAAACAAAGGCATTTACTGGCTGGATCGGCGTACCAGTGGCATCATAAAATCTTGTTGGCTATGTTGGGGCTTTCGCAGGTCGGGTTTTATTTCCTGTTTGCCCTACTGGTTTTAGTGGGTTTCGCACCTGAAATTGTCTTGAGCATTTTCATCCTGCGGCTTTTTTCCGTCGTTTTTATCTTTGGAAAAATCTTACGCGTGTTGCGTGAACCGGGGCTGTGGTGGCGAATACCCTGGTTAGACCCGCTAATGGCGGTTTATTATGGTCTGCTGGTGCCTTGGGTTTTGGTTGGAAAAAAGCGGGTGGGGTGGGGAGCGTAAATTCAACTTTCCGAAAGTTCAAAACTTTCGGAAAGTTCAGCGCTCGCCAAACATCACCTCTTCCACATACTGACAAATGATATGCCCAATCAAAATATGCGATTCCTGAATTCGCGGTGTATCCGAAGAAGGGACATTCAGCAACACATCACAAAGTGCTGCCATTTTACCACCGGGAAGGCCCGTTAAACCAATGACAATCATGCCCTTTTCTTTGGCCATCTCTATGGCTTTCAATATGTTGGGTGAATTGCCGGAGGTACTGAGTGCTACGAGGACATCCCCTGGGTGACCAGCGGCTTGAACCATTCTGGCGAACACCGCATCGTAACCATAATCGTTGGCTACGGCCGTCACATAGGAGGCGTTGACGTGCAGGGCTTCGGCGTAGAGCGGGGGACGATCGGTATAAAAACGCCCGGATAGTTCTGCCGCGAGGTGCTGCGCATCAGCTGCACTGCCTCCATTCCCGCAGAAAAGTGTTTTGCCGCCGTTTTGGAAAGTGTGGACCAGCATTTGCGCGGCCAGTTCTATTTTTTGCAGAAAATCCTCATCTTTCAGGATAGCCTGTTTGACTGCGATGCTCCCGTGGATGGAATTTTGTATTAGTTTGTTCATCGTCGTCAGGTCAATTTTCCCAATGAAATTCCTGAGTGAGGTCAATTCTCTGCACCCGCCAGTTGGCTTTTTTTTTCAACTTGGAAAAACTCAACCTAACACGAAAATCTTCTCCCCTCGTAGGTGCATCCCGTCCTGCCAAAAAGATAGTGTCTTCAACTGACGGGTTGTATGTGTCTTGCAACATCCCGTTAGGCAGAGCTGCAATAGTGATACTTTCCAAAATGTTTCTCTTTTGAGGTTTTGCGCTGTAATTGTATTTGACGAATAGCGTAGTGGCCAAAAGTTTTTGGTCTGCTATAGTGACAATCGTTGGCAACTTGCCTGGAACGTCCAATTCTTTACCAGCCCTTATTTGCCTAATATTCATAGAGAGTTGAGAGGTTTGGAGCGTGGCAGTTCCTTGGCCGCTTGTTTGCTCTGCTTTTGAATCTACAAAAAGTGCTTGTTTGATGGCAAAATCTGGATGGAAAAGGTACCTTGCTCGTTTAAAGTCAATCTTCCCGAAAAGACGCTGATCTATTTTTGAAACACCAATTTTATCGAGCGCTTCACGGGTAATATCTTCACCAATGTCGGCTACCAGATCATTTTCGTTGGTAAAGATAGATTTCGCCATTTCTCGAAAATCATATATAGCCTGTACTACAAAACGCAATGAGGCTTTCTCAATATCTTCTAATCTTTGAAGATTGTTAGCAAGGGAGTTTGGGTCAATTAGCATTGAAAGTCAATTGGTTAAAGAGACCAGTTTCCAGTGATATTTTTTCTTTGGCAAGCTGGGCGTAGTGTTCATTTAGTTCTATGCCAATAAAATTGCGCCCTTCTAAAATTGCTGATATAGCAGTAGTACCACTACCAAGGAAACAATCAAGTACAGTTTCACCAGGATCAGAAAATAACTTGAGGATACGGCGAGGGAGTTCGATTGGAAACTTAGCTTCGTGATCGTCATTAGCCCTAACGGATGGGAATGTCCAAACGCCTCGTGATCCCCAGTTTTTCCATTCGTCGTTGCTAAGCCTTTCACGGTCATGTTTTGTAATGCCTGGCTTCCATAAAATATAGATGTACTCGAATTCGTCGACGGCCTTGTATGAAAGACTAGTCCATCGAGAATTTTCCCATGCTGCATCTTTAACCCATATTCGGCGATCATATGGGTAGAAACCAGCATCCAAAGCCCATGCTTCAATTAGTCCACCAACTACCTTTACTCTTGTTTGCGTCTCGTATTTACCGCCACGGACATTGTTTCCATTGAGACGCCTATCAATCGTTTGCTCGCTACAGCCAAAATGGGCTGCAAGATCTTTGCGACTCAAGGTCGGGTTGAATTCCAAAAATTTTAATATTTCTGCTTTTGTAAGAGAAACTTTACGGCGTTGAACAGAATCGGCTTGGATTTTTGGCATATCATCGTCTTTGAAACAGAGTATGTCTGCAATATTTATCGCTAGAAATCCACCAGGCTTAACAATGGGGAAATGTAACGCAATGACTTCTCTTAATAAAGATTGCCAATCTTCAAAGGTCCAATTTTCTTCATAAGATTTGCCCACAAAATAAGGTGGCGACCACACACTTACAGCAACACTATTTGAGGCAATTTTTGGTAAAAGATTGCGAGCATCTCCTTGATGCACTTCATTGGTTTTCAAGGTTTCGCCTTGAACCGCTTCAGGTGAGTAGATGCTTTTAACTTTGCCCTGTAATGCTTTAGGTAATCGATGAAAAGAAAATTCAGTAGTCATTTCTTGAACAAACTTAAAGGTGTAAAGTATCCATACTTTTGAGGTGTGTAAAGGTAGAAAACTTGCAATTAATAATATACAAAAAGTTTAAAAAATTGCCCGTTCATGCTACAAACCGATCGACTTTTTCTCGTACCAGCCAATTTGCCGATGCTCGAAGCCATTGCTGATGAAGATTGGCCTGCCCTTTCGGCCCTGTTGGGCGGGGTAGATTTTGCAGAACACTGGCTACACTTCCCGGAGGCTATGATCTGGATGCGCGATTTTTTGCGCGAACACGAGGCCGACCTGGGTTGGTGGAACTATCTCATCATACATCGCCGGGATGTGCGGCTCATGGGTACTTGCGGCTACAAAGGTACGCCGAGCTTCGCGGGTGAAGTCGAAATTGGCTACGAGATTGCCGAAACCTATCAAAGTCAGGGACTTGCGACCGAGGCTGCCCGTGCATTGGTGGAAAATGCGTTCACCCACGAGTCGGTGAAAATGGTAACAGCGCACACCCTTGCCGAAAAAAATGCTTCTAACTTTCTGCTCCAAAAGATTGGTTTTCAATTCTTTGGAGAGCACATTGATATTGAAGACGGGAAGATTTGGGAGTGGAGATTGGAAAAGAAGTGACGGATAACCCTAAAATGCCGCTGTTTTTGCTTTTTTTTGTGTGATAAATTTCAATCCATGCGGCGAATACTTTTCCTTTTAATGCTTGCGCTTCCCTACGCGCTCCCAGCTCAGGATCTCAATGTGTCCTTTTTGGGCAAACTCACTTACCCCAATGTGCGGCTCGCCAATATTTGGGGCTATGCTTCAGGTGGAAATGAGTATGCGCTCGTAGGCACCCAAAATGGCCTCAGCATCGTGGACGTAACGAACCCCGCTTCCCCTACCGAGATAGTCCTGATTGGAGGCCCTGCCAGTGACTGGCGCGAAGTGAAAACCTACCAAAATTATGCCTATGTCGTGTCTGAGGGGGGCGGTGGCGTTTTGATTGTTGACTTGTCAGAGCTACCCAATGTGCCTCCGCCTAGCGATTATCACAATTACAATGGCAACGGCGCAATCAATGGCCAATTGGTGGCAGCACATGCCCTCCATGTGGATGAAACGGAGGGGTTCCTTTATGTGTATGGCAGCCACTTGAACGGTAGCAACCTTGGGAGACCCTTGGTTTTTGACTTGGCCGATCCATTTAACCCAAACTATGTAGGCGTTTATGCTGCGCCAGGCGGCAGTCAGTACGTACACGATGGCTATGTTGACGGTGATATCATGTACTCTGCGCACATTCTCGGTGGCTATGTGGCCATCGTTGATATGTCTAACAAAAACAACCCAAATACACTGACTACCTTTAACACTCCCAACAATTTCACGCACAACACCTGGCGAAACGGCAACTATCTTTATACGACAGATGAAGTAAGTGGTTCATACTTAACTGCTTACGATATTTCGGATTTGGGCAATGTTTTCGAGGCCGACCGTATCCAAAGTCAGCTAGGATCAGGTTCTACTGTACATAATACCTATATTCACAACAATTACGCCGTTACTTCCTGGTATAAAGATGGGTTCACGATAGTTGACGTATCTCGCCCGGAGAATCTTATTCAGGTAGGCAATTATGATACTTATCCGAATGATCAGGGCGGTGGATTTTCAGGCTGTTGGGGTGTTTACCCTTACCTCCCTTCTGGAAATATTTTAGCTACCAATATAGCCAACATCAATGGAACCGATGGTGAATTGTGGGTCCTGTCTCCCACCTATGTCCGTGCCTGCCATTTGGAGGGGAAAATCACAAAAGCCTCGGATGGAACACCCATTGTTGCCGCACGGATTGAGATACTCAGCATTCCACTTAGCCAGCCTAGCAATGCAGGAGGGTTTTACAAAACGGGTTGGCACGAGGGCGGTGATTACGATGTGCAAGTAAGTAAAACGGGTTTTCAGACCTGGCACGGAACGATTACGCTCACCAATGGCGTACTCACCACCCTGAATGTGGCACTTTTGGCCCCCGCAGCGGTCGAGTTACTCCGCTTCGATGCGGTTGCCCAGGATAATGACGTGTTGTTAACCTGGGCTACGGCGCTGGAACGTGACAACAAAGGCTTCGAAGTGCAGCACAGCGTGGGCAACACAGGACAATGGCAGGTATTGGCTTTTGTGCCGGGCAAGGGCGATACGGATGCGCTTTCCGAATATAGTTACGACATACAAAACCTCCCGGCGGGAAAGCATTTTTTCCGCCTGCGGCAAATAGACTTTGATGGGAAAGACAATTTCACCGATGTGAAGTCCATACAAATCCGAAACCTCGCCTTTCAGGCTGAAATGCGGCCAAACGCCACTTCTAACCGCTCCACCCTCCATCTCTTTTCAGATAAACCCATGAGCGTCACGGTCGAAATACTGGATGTAACTGGCTACCGAATGGGCATTTCATGGAATCTAGAAATTGAAAAAGAGAGGACATTGCCCATTGATGCCTCTATGCTCCCTGCAGGAATTTACTACGCGCACATCATCACCGAAATCGGAGATGATGAGGTGGTTCGGTGGATAAAGGAGTGATTGGCAAAAGAGAAAGGAAAGAACAGCCTTTCAATACCGAGGTTTTTGGTTCTTTTGCGGGGCGAAATCGTCGAATCAGTTTTTTTCAGCGCGACATCTAATTTTAAATGAACATCAACGACATAACCTCCACCGCCACAAAAGCCACCCGTGATGGCTTCGGCCAGGGCCTTCTTGAAGCGGGCCGCCTGAATCCTAACATCGTTGGCCTCACCGCTGACTTGATGGAAAGCCTGCAAATGCAGCATTTCCAAAAAGAATTTCCCGAACGATTTTTCCAAATTGGTATCGCTGAAGCTAATATGATAGGTATTGCAGCCGGTTTGGCAACCGCCGGAAAAATTCCTTTCACGGGCACGTTCGCCAATTTTTCAACCGGACGTGTTTATGACCAAATCCGCCAAAGCATCGCCTATTCGGATAAAAACGTCAAAATCTGTGCTTCTCACGCCGGGGTGACGCTTGGTGAAGACGGTGCTACCCACCAAATTCTGGAAGACATTGGTATGATGCGGATGCTGCCGGGCATGACGGTCATTAATCCATGTGACTACCACCAGACCAAGGCCGCCACGATGGCAATTGCCGAACACCATGGCCCGGTTTATCTGAGGTTTGGCCGACCAGCATGGCCCATATTCACAGAAAACATGAAGTTTGAAATTGGCAAAGCACTGCTCTTAGCCACGGGTACGGATGTGACCATTTTTGCTACCGGGCATTTGGTTTGGACGAGCATTGAGGCTGCTAAGGAACTTGCAGCGCAAGGTATTTCCTGCGAAGTCATTAATATCCATACCATCAAGCCGCTTGATAATGAGGCAATTCTGGATTCGGTGAGCAAGACCCGAGCGGTAGTAGTAGCGGAGGAGCACCAACGCAACGGCGGGCTTGGAGATGCCATCGCCAATCTGCTTGTTCACAAGCTGCCTGTGCCCATGGAATATGTTGGTGTGAACGATTCCTTCGGAGAAAGTGGAAAACCCGCTGAATTGCTGGAAAAATATGGCCTTGGAAAAAAGGACGTACTCTGGGCAGTGAAGGACGTGTTGGATCGGAAAAAGTGATTTTGAATTACGATTTACGATTTTGAATTTACGATTATTTTGATTCGAAAAAAGCACAGATTTTGCCTTCTTCGAATCAAAATAATCGTAAATCGTAATTCGTAAATCCAAAATACTAAGCTTCTTCCTCCTTCAACTTTCCTTCTTTTTCTAAATATTCTTTCACCCAGGCAGTCGTGACCGATTTGGGTCGCTCCAGCGGAAGGTTCAAGGCTCGTGCCCAACAAAGGGCGGCCAAAACCCCCAGACCTCGACTCACGCCAAAAAGGACGGTGTAGAAATTATGCTGGGTGAGGCCATAGTGAATTAGTACGGCACCCGAATGTGCGTCCACGTTGGGCCAAGGGTTTTTCACTTTGCCAAGGCTGCTGAGAATGGGCGGCACCACGTCAAAAATCTTCCAAACCACCTTCACAAGTTCGTCGTCCGGTACGTTGTCTTCACAGAATTGCCTTTGTGCCATGAAACGAGGATCGGGTTTGCGCAGTACGGCGTGGCCGTATCCAGGTATGACGCGCCCGCTGGCAAGCGTGCTTTTTACATAATCGCTGATCTGTTCGCGGCTGGGTTTGTTCGTGCCCAGTGTGTCCACCATTTTCTGAAGCCAACGGATAACTTCCTGATTTGCAAGGCCGTGCAGGGGGCCAGCAAGGGCATTCATAGAGGCAGAAAACGACAAATAGGGATCGCTGAGCGTTGAGCCGACGAGGTGGCAGGTGTGCGCCGAGGCATTGCCGCCCTCATGGTCTGCGTGGATCGTAAGGAAAAGGCGCATGTATTCTTTGAAACCTTCGTCATCATAGCCAAGCATGTGGGCAAAATTAGCGCCCCAGTCCAAAGAAATATCAGGCATCAAATGATCTCCATTATGGTACACGCGGCGGAAAATGTAGGCCGCAACCCTGGGAAGCCTAGCTATCAGGTTCATGGTGTCTTCGTAGGTCGCGTCCCAATATTCAGAGCGGGTCATGCCCATGGTATAACGTTGGGCAAACACACTGGTGTTTTGCATTGCCAGCACGCCCACAGAAAGTTGGGTCATGGGGTGTGCATCCACCGGCAGCGCGTCAATGGAGCGGAACACATGTTCGGGGACATTGGCTCTTCGAACCCAGTTTTCAGTGAGCCATTTCACCTGCTCTTGGGTGGGGATTTCACCGACCAGCATGAGCCAAAAAAGTCCTTCGGGAAGGGGTTCTTTGCCGTTTTTGGCACGAGGGAGTTTTTCGCGAAGTTCCGGGATTGAGTAACCCCGAAAGCGGATGCCTTCTTCCGGGTCGAGAAGCGAGGGCTCCCAGATCATGCTCGTGATGTCGCGCATGCCGCCATAAGCTTGCTCGAGTGCCACATCGTCAATCTTCACGTTGCCGTGTGCCTGAAGCAGTTCTTTTACCTCTTTGGAGAGGGCTTGTGCTTTTTCGGAAAAAAGTTGTTTGAGTAAATCCATAAAGAAGAAGCCGGAGAATATAGTTTAGGGCGTGGCTTACAAGGCCTTTTTAAAATTTTTGCAAAGTTAGGACAAGAGAACTTCCTTATTTCCCGAAAGTTCAAAAGATTGGAAAGTTTTGCATTGTCAAAAACCCAAGCGACTTTCGCCTTGGAATTTTTCACCTAACCACATAGCACATAGTAGTGCACATAGCTCTGGTTATTGAAAGCATGTGTACCGATGTGTTTATCAATCTCTCAAAAACAAAACACCCAACCTAATGTTCGGACGAAATCAAAGCGGCGGGTTCCGCATTTCCCCTACGATCATCGTTGCCGTAGTGATGGCAGGTTTTGCGCTTTGCAAATATTACGGCCAAAGTTCTCTGAACGAAATCACGGGCGAAACGCAGCACATCTCCATGACGCCAGAACAAGAAATTGCGATGGGGCTTCAGAGCGCACCCCAAATGGCGCAGGAAATGGGCGGATTGAGCCGCAATCAGCAAGCGACGGCCATCGTCAAACAAATCGGACAAAAAATAGTACAAACTTCAGTGGCCTCCCGCACGCCGTATAAATATGACTTTCACCTGCTTGCAGATCCGCAAACGATCAATGCGTTTGCGTTGCCGGGTGGACAAGTTTTTATTACGGAAGGTCTGCTTTTTCGCCTCTCAGAAGATGGGAAAACACTCAGCGAGGACATGCTCGCGGGTGTACTTGGCCATGAGGTCGGCCATGTAGTGGCGCGGCATAGTGCGGAAAGACTTGCGCAAATGGAATTGGCACAAGGCATTACCGGTGCCGTCACCATGGCTACTTACGACCCTTCCAACCCAAACTCCAGCTATATTGCACAGTCCGTGGCGAATATGATTCAACTCAAATATGGGCGCGACCAGGAACTTCAGAGCGATAATCTGGGTGTTCGATTCATGATTGAGGCGGGCTATAACCCAGAAAACCTGATCGCGGTCATGGAAATACTAAAACAAGCCTCCGGGCCGAATCGAACTCCCGAATTTCAAAGCAGCCACCCCGACCCGGAAAACCGGAAGGAAGCCATACAAGCGGCTATTCAGGAGTGGCGGGGGAAATTGGGGAAATAGACGTTGGATTATTGGACTGTTGGACTTTGGACTTGACACCGTCTCTAGTCCAACGTCCTACAGTCCAACGTCCTACAGTCCAACGTCCAACAGTCCTACAGTCCAGCAGTCCAGCAGTCCAATGTCTAATAGTCCAACAATCTAAAGTCTAAATAAATGCAAAACATAACCGTAATTGGAAGTGGCACCATGGGCAACGGAATCGCCCATGTATTTGCCCAAAATGGCTTCAATGTCACGCTCGTGGACGTGGTGGCCACAGCACTTGACAAGGCGATTGCCACCATCGGCAAAAACTTGGATCGTCAAGTTGCCAAGGGTACGCTCAGCGAATCGGAAAAATCGGACACCTTGCGACGCATCCATCCCATGACAGACCTCCGTCAAGGGGTGACCCATGCCGATCTTGTGGTGGAGGCCGCTACTGAAAATGCGAGTCTAAAACTCAAGATTTTCACGGATGTGGATCAGCATGCACCGCCCGAAGCCATCCTGGCCACCAATACTTCGAGTATCAGCATCACCCAAATTGCAGCTGCTACCCAACGGCCTACACAAGTTATCGGGATGCACTTCATGAACCCGGTGCCGGTCATGAAATTGGTGGAAGTGATACGCGGGTATGCCACCTCGGACGAAGTTTGCCAAGGGATTATGGAACTGTCTAAACGGCTGGGCAAAGTCCCGGTGGAAGTGAACGACTACCCAGGTTTTGTGGCAAATCGCATTCTTATGCCCATGCTCAATGAGGCCATTTATACGCTCCATGAGGGTGTAAGTGATGTCGAAGGCATTGATACGGTGATGAAACTTGGTATGGCGCACCCGATGGGACCGCTCCAACTCGCGGATTTTATCGGCTTGGATGTGTGCCTTTCGATTCTGCGGGTCTTGCATGATGGCTTCGGTAATCCAAAATATGCTCCTTGTCCCCTGTTGGTCAACATGGTAACCGCCGGAAAATTGGGCGCTAAAAGCGGGGAAGGGTTTTATGCCTACACGGCAGGATCGAAGGATTTGGCGGTGGCCGAGCGTTTTCGGTAGGTTTTTAGCCACTAATTGCACGAATTTTCACGAATTCATATTAGACCTGAGTGGTTTAGGCAGATAAAACAGATTGGAAGCCACTAATTGCACGAATTTTCACGAACATCCATTAGTGAAAATTCGTGCAATTAGTGGCTTAAACCCAATTTTCAATTTTTTCTGAAAACTAAAAGTCAGTGGGTTTGTTTCCTTGAGAACCAAACTCACTTTCTTATGCAAACACTTGAAAATAAGGTCATTGTCTACGACGATGCTTGTCCGATGTGCCAAGCCTACACTGCGGGTTTTGTAAAAGCAGGCTGGTTAAAAGAACGCCAGGGATTCGCCCAGGTAAGCCCCGACTTGCTGGCCAAAATTGACTTTGATCGGGCGCGTCACGAAATTCCATTGCTCGATACCAAGACCGACGAAGTCACTTACGGCCTCAGCGCCCTTTTCCTCATCATCGGAGAGCGGATGCCGATTTTCAAGCCCTTGTTCCGAAGCCGCTGGTTTCGTCCGTTGCTGTATCCACTTTACCAGATTATAACTTACAATCGCCGCATCATAGCGGGCAGTAGCGCACCCAAAACGGGTTGTGATTGTGCGCCGGATGTCAATCTTTTTTACCGTTGGTTGTACATTTCTTTAGCCGTTTTGGGCGGGGCGGTGCTTTCTTTTCCAATTTGGGGAAGTGGCGGGTTGGTGGGTAATACTTTCATTATCATTCATTTAGCCCTATTCCTAGCGGTCACTTTTGTCCCGAAACGGCTTGATTTTGTAGGCCACTGGGCCACGGTATTTTTGGTTACCTCCTTCGTGCTGCGGATGATGCCAGGTGGGGATTGGCTGGCTGCGATAGTAGCGCTTGGTTTGACTGGCTGGATGTGGTGGCGAAGGTGGGATGAAGTTTAGTGAAGGGATTGCGCAAATCTCTTTTCGTCCGTCTCCGTCTCTTTGGCTAAAATTTTCGGCGCAGCAGTAGGAATGCGCCAATCTTTTCGTCCTTTGCGAGCCACAAACCATTTCACACAGATATTACGCAGATTTGAAACGCAGATGTTACACAGAAAATTCTGCGTAGCATCTGCGTTTCAAATCTGCGTAACATCTGCGCGAAATGATGACCGATAATCACACCGCATGGACTTAAGAAGAATTGCCCTTTTTGCCGGGCCAGCACTTTTCGCGCTGGTCGCGATGGCACCTACCCCCGATGGAATGCCCTGGCCCGCGCAGATTACCGCTGCCATAACCCTCTGGATAGCCGTATGGTGGATCACCGAGCCGATTGAAATGGCGGCCACCTCGCTCCTGCCGCTGGTGCTGTTGCCTTTGGCGGGTGTTGCGCCGCTCAAAGTCGTGGCAGCTGAATATGGCAACGAGATAATTTTCCTGTTCATGGCGGGTTTTTTCATGGGAAAGTCCATCGAGCGCTGGCAGTTGCATCGCCGCATTGCGCTGCGCATGGTGCTGTGGATCGGCACAGATCCATCGCATACTGTATTGGGATTTATGGCAGCAACGGCGTTCATTTCTATGTGGATTTCCAATACCGCGACCGCCGTAATGATGACTCCGGTCGCTATTGCTGTGGCGGCACAAAGCGCCGGGATGGAAGGGCACAAAAACTTTTCCAAAGCCTTGCTGCTCGGGGTAGGGTATGCCTGTTCCATTGGAGGCCTTGCTACAATCATCGGAACACCCACCAACGCCATATTCTTAGCCTTTGCCCAGCAAAAAATGGGCGAGACCGTATCCTTTGGAAAATGGCTTTTGTTTGGCTTCCCTTTTGCGCTTAGCTTGCTATTGGTATGCTGGAAACTGCTCGTTTGGATGTTTCCTTTGGGGAAAAATGGCTCAAAAAGTATTGACAGCCAACATCATTTGCGGGAACAACTCGCTGGACTTGGCGCTATCACGAAGCCTGAAAAGCGCATCCTTTGGGTGTTTGGCGCGGTCATCCTGGCTTGGGTGAGCGGCTCTCTTTTGTGGTACAGCCCGCTTAACCTCTGGATCCATGTGAATATGGCTGGATTACCCCTTCCTGAAAACCTGGATAAGGTGCCAGCCTACTGCTCGGATACCGTGATCGCGATCATCGGGGCTGTTTTGTTTTTTATAATCCCTGCCGGAAGCCGGGATGAAACGACCCCCTTGCTCGATTGGCCCACAGCGGCCAAGATACCTTGGGGCGTGCTCCTCTTGTTTGGGGGTGGGCTTGCGCTTGCCAAAGGGTTTGATCTGAGTGGATTGGCGGTTTGGTTTGGCGAACAAATGAAGGGGCTTGGCTTCTTGCCGCATGCGGTCATTCTGTTGGTCGTGCTCAGCGCCGTGGTGCTGCTCAGTGAGGTGGCATCTAATATTGCTACGGCCTCCATGATGATGCCAGTGTTGGCCGCCTTGGCGCTGAGTATCGGGTCCCATCCTTTTGGCCTGTTGTTGAGTGCCACGATGGCTGCGTCCTTTGGTTTTGGTCTGCCCATTGCCACCGCGCCCAATAGTATCGTTTTTGCTACGGGTCACATGAGCACCCGCGATATGGCTAAGGCCGGATTTTTGCTTGATGTGCTGGCGGTGCTGCTGCTGCTTGCTTTCATCTATATTTTGCTTCCCGTCGTTTGGGGTATCAGAGTATAATTTGCCAAGAGGCTAAGGTCACCTTCTGAAAAGCGTTGTTTTGGCATTTGGAGCATACTTTCTTCCCTTTGTGCTTGCTTTTTCTCTTCATTTTTTTTTGAACGAACATGCACAATGAAGATTTTTTCAAAATTAGATAAATACTTGAAAATCAATTTATTAAATAATAAGTAAAGGTTGAAACACTTTATTTTTAAACATTTAACAGTTTTTGTGGAAGCATTATTTGGTGTTTGTTGAACATGCGCTTACCTTTGAGGTATCATTTAAATAAACAGGAGATTGCCATGACAAGTATGGAATTCAATACCAAACTGAGCACTCTGACGAGCATGCTGCACTCCTTCGCCTATAACTTGACGAAGAACGTAGAGGATGCCAAAGATTTGTATCAGGAAACGACCTATCGCGCGCTTTTCAACCGCGATAAGTTCCAGCCCGACACCAATTTCAAGGCGTGGATGTTCACGATCATGAAGAACATCTTCATCAACAACTACCGCAAAAAGGTGAAAGCCAATACGGTGTTGGACAATACAGAAAATCAATATTATCTCAACTCGTTCAGCCACTCAGCAGCCAATGCGGCAGAAGGTGGAATCCTACTCAAGGAACTGAACACGATGGTAACTGCACTGGATGACAGCATTCGCATTCCTTTTACGATGCACTTCGAGGGCTACAAGTACCAGGAAATTGCCGACGATTTGAAGCTCCCATTGGGCACGGTTAAAAGTCGCATTTTCTTTGCACGTAAAGAGTTGAAGGAGAAAATTATGTCAAACTACGGTTTCAACCCAAACTAGTTTTTCAACGCTTCATCACGGTCATAAAATTAAGAGCCGCTCTTTCAGGGCGGCTTTTTTTATGCCTACAAGGTTTGTAAAGCGGTGGCGCCTTATTAGTCTGCTTAATGAGGTTGTCACACCCATTGCAACACTTGATTCCATTTAGAGCAATGTTTAGTCTTCATTTTTTTTTGAATAAAAAGTTTTTGTGAAAAATTTTTTAAATCCTTGCAATTAATTGATAATCAATTATTTATAAAAATAATAAATATTGTAACATCTTTTTTTTATAAAATTTTTATTTTTTGTTTAAGTAAATACTTGAATTTGTTAAACAAGATATTACCTTTGACCCATCATTTAAACGAACAGAATATTGCCATGACAAGTATAGAATTCAATACCAAACTCAACACTTTGACGAGCATGCTGCACTCCTTCGCTTACAACTTAACGAAGAATGTAGAAGATGCCAAAGATTTGTATCAGGAAACGACTTTCCGTGCCCTTTCCAACCGCGATAAGTTCCAGCCCGACACCAATTTCAAAGCGTGGACGTTCACGATCATGAAGAACATTTTCATTAACAATTACCGCAAAAAGGTGAAATCCAATACGGTTTTGGATAATACAGAAAACCAATATTATCTTAACTCGTTTAGCCACTCAGCAGCTAATGCAGCAGAAGGCGGCATCCTGCTCAAGGAACTGGACACGATGGTATCTGCGCTGGACGACAGCATTCGTATTCCATTTACGATGCACTTTGAAGGCCACAAGTACCAGGAAATTGCCGACGAATTGAACCTGCCCTTGGGCACGGTTAAAAGTCGCATTTTCTTTGCGCGTAAAGAGTTGAAAGAGAAAATTATGTCAAACTACGGTTTCAACCCGAACTAGTTGTGTTTCTCCATAAAAATTAACATGAGTCATCCCGAATTTTTGGAAGGCGCGAATTGTTTTGATTTAAGATTCCAGATTACATGATTTAAGATTCCAGATTACATGATTTAAGATTTTAGATGTATTCGCCAGAGCGTAAATCTCGACGACTTGCTCCCAAATCTAAAATCTTAAATCATGTAATCTGGAATCTTAAATCAAAAAACACTCGAAAATCTTTTAGAATTAGCGCTTAAAAAATTCGGGATGACTCCTGTTTTATTGGGAAAATTTTATTTAGAAATACCCCCAATGCCAGCGCACATCTCCCCGATTGGTCCATTCAAGCGCGGGTGCAGGGAACTTGAAGATGTTGGCTGTGTAGAGCAGTGCCTTCAAAAATCGGCTTTTTACTGGAATCCGAGTCAAATCCACATCGGGAGATAAGAAAAACTGGCGGGTACGTGGAACATGCTGTGGGTCAAGGCGATAGGTAATGCAGTCGTTGCCCACACAGGATTTGTCCTGTTGCCATTGGTAGCCAAATCCTTCGAACATATTGTCGGCGCCCATACCCAGGGCGAGGTTGAGCCAGCGGGGGCACCAGTCAGCGCGTTCGCCCAGAAAGGAGCGCGGATTTACAGAAGCCCAAACCACGAGTGCATTGTAATTTTTTAAAAACAAGTTCATCGGTCCTGTTCCGTAGAGTTCATCGGACCGTTGTTGCAAAGTCGTGAAGGCTTGGCTTCCGATGGGGTGGATCGGATAAATGGGGGCACTGGAATATCGGATTGGCAACGCACTCATTTTCATGGAAATGCGTTGCTCTCCCCATGCAAGTTCCTGCGCCAAAAATAATCCCGACCCCAGTGTATTGAACCCAATATCGCTCCAAGACCAGCCCCATTGCTCCGAAAACCCGTCGAAGGTTTCGAGTGAGGTCTGGACCAATTGTCCACCGGCAAAACCAGCCCATGCCGCTCTTCGCGGACGCATCCCTGTCCATTTTGCGATGCCAAATATCCAACGGCTTTCGTTGTACGACATAAGCCCATGCCCCATTTTGTCCATCTGGTTCCATTCCCGCAAGTCGTTGAAGGTGTGGAATTTATCCAATGGATAATCAGCATACCAAGCTTGGTACAGCCCCACCATCGAAACCCCGTACACTACAGAGCCAGTGCCTATTCCGGCCCATAATCGGCCTTTGTGAAGCGAGTCGGCAGGAGCAAGCGAGAACAGATTTTGGGATGAAATGGGGAGGGCTAAAAATCCTAACAATAGAGACAGGAGGCAGTGTCGGAGGAATATTTTCATGTATATTTTTTTAAACACATAGGCACATAGGGCACATAGTTGTTGAAAATAAAGGCTCTATGTGTCCTATGTGCCTATGTGTTTATTATAACTAATAGTGGGTCTTTGATTATGTGTTTAAATACTACGCCTACTCCCTCGTCAAATCCATGTCCTTTAGCATCAGCAAAAAAGACTTTCCAAAGAGTGTAAAAGAGGCAAAATCAAGTTGGCTTGTGTCCGGGCGGAGGCGGGTAAATTGCGCCCTATTTCGCTCTGTAATCTGTTTGATCGCTTTCAGGATCTCGGCTTTTTGAAGTTTTCCAGTTGCATCCGTGTAGGGTATATAGAAGCCGAGTTCGCGGAAAAATTCTGATTCGGTGATTTGAAAAAACAAGTGCAAAAATTCCCGGTCTGGCTTTGGCGGGGCTTGGTGGAAAAGTGTAAAACCTGCCACATACTGCGATACCGCAAAGGCAAGTGTGTCGTGACCCTGTTGTATCGGCCATTCCATATTGGCCAATTCACCCCCGATAAAACTGGCCAAGGTGCCATGTGGCACCGCTGGATTGGCGCCGAAAGTGCTGCGGGTACGATACATTTCTTTAAAGAACGCTTCCTTGGGCCGATCAAGCAAGGCCTGCAATTCACGGCGCATCTGCTGCACTTTCACCTGGGGGGTGAGGTTGTTTTTGGTGAAATAGGTGGCATACACTTTTTCCAACAAATCCATCATAAAACCTTCTGGCTTAACGAGATAATCGAGCCGGAATGCCAACGCAAGCAACAGGTAGGCATAGCTGCCAGGGTAAGTGTTGGGGTCCGGTTTGCCCTTGTCTATTTCAGCAAATGCCGCTTGGATGGAGCGTTGGACGTAGGCGTATTTGGTTTCTATTTCGGCATCGGAAATATCGCCGTGATCACGTTCCTCTGCAGGACGGAGCACGGAAAACTCGCTGAGCAAGAGATCGTCTTGTTTGTCGGCGTGGATGGCGAGCTCGCGCAGTGCGTGGAGGATTTTGAGCGGCGAGCCGTCCATGGTGCGTGTGTCAAACACAATGCAGAGGTTGTTGTCAGCATCGAGTGCGAAGCGGCTAAATTTCAGGTTGAAATTGGCCTCCATTAGCCGACGCATAAAACCCACGTTTAGGTCATCGGCGCGTGCCACCTTGCTTTCTGCCTTTACTTTTTCGGCATTGGCGACACCTGTGATACGTTGTGATCCCTGCCAAAGCTCGAAATGTATTTCTCCCTCGGTTTCCTGCCAACTGATATTGGGCACTTTGGAATCCTCGTCTTTCAGAAAAGTCAGGAAATCCCGGTAGGCCGCCAAAGGTTCCCCTTGCTCGAAAGCTTCCAATGAGCGGTCAAAAGCCTGCTGTTGCTCGTCGGATTTGTACGCATCAGAAAAGCGGCCAAACGGGATGTCGGGCTGCTGTGCTGTTTTTTGTAATCCAAAAAGCCGGGTGATGAAATCCATGGGTCGCGCAAGTGAGCGGGCAAAAGTAGGAAGTTTGCGGGGAACCCAATTATGGAATCATTACCTGTTTGTTTTGACCAAAGTTCCACTGCTTAGTTGCTTGCCATCATCACTAAAAACTCGGTAGAAATACGCTGACTGCGGCAAGTTTTCCAATTCAATTCGGTGCGGCAGCAGTTTTTTTACGAAACAATCTTGAGAACAAAGATTTAACCTTTGAGCGCGCACAGTTCAAAAAATCGGAGATTTGACCTTTGATTTCCAACTTTCTCAACTGATGCCCTATTTCCGAACAACACTTTCGCCAACGTCAGCTCCCTTCCAAATTTCCCACGCCCACCATCTCCTCCTCATCGGCTCCTGCTTTACCGAGCATATCGGCGAGAAGCTGGCCGAGCGCAAATTCCATACGCTCACCAATCCCTTTGGCATCGTGTACAACCCGCTTTCAATGGCGCAGTGCCTGGAACGGATAGCCAATGGAAATCAAGCCTTTACGGAAGAAGAACTTTTTGAAAACGCCGGACTCTGGCATAGTTGGGAACACCACGGGCGTTTCTCCAAGCCCGACAAAAAGGGAGCCCTCGACGGTATTAATAAGGCTTACCAACAGGCATCGGAACACATGAAAAGGACCGATTTTCTGCTGCTTACTTTTGGAACTGCGGATCTGTTTAGGCTGCGTGAAACAGGTAAAGTAGTGGCGAACAACCACAAAATGCCCGCTGCACTTTTTGAACCGCAGCGGCTGTCTGTTTCGGAAATCGTGGAACGGACGGTTCAGGCAATCGAAAGTGTGGCACACCTCAAAAGTGTGCCACACTTGAAAGTCATCCTGACCGTCAGTCCTGTGCGGCACATGCGCAACGGGTTGATAGAAAATCAACGCAGCAAGGCCGCGCTGGTGCTGGCTTGTGAGGAAATTTGCGCTCAACTGGACTACGCCCACTACTTCCCGGCCTACGAACTTTTACTCGATGACCTCCGCGATTACCGATTTTATGCTGCCGATATGATTCACCCTTCCGACGTGGCGGTGGATTATGTGTGGCAGTTTTTTTCCGACACATTTTTTGCTGAAAAAACCCGCCGCCTCAACGAGCGCATCGAAAAAATCCGTGCTGCCGCCCAACACCGTCCATTTCATTCCAACACTGCATCCTACCGGGCATTTGCACAGGCGCAATTAGAGACCATTGCCAACTTAAAACTGGAAATGCCTGACCTGGATTTTACGAAGGAGGAAGCCCTCTTTATTCGCCAATAGCTACGGGCATTTCATCGTCATAATCGCCTGAAAGCCAGGGTGATTGGGCGCCAGCAGTGTATTCGGGTACTTTGACTGCTGCTTCATGGTGGGAGGTATTAGTGAACGGGCTTTACTACTGCCCGCGAAACCTTTCCACCCTCAAACGAAACCAATATTTGAAAAAGCCCCGGATAAAGTTCATTTAACGATACTTTTAAATTTTGACCCACCGGATTTTTTGTTAAAAAAACCAGTTTGCCGGAAGCGTCAAACATTTGTATATCAATGGGCTGTGTGCCTGTTTTGCTCCAGTCGAGCGTCAGCCATTGACTCGCAGGATTGGGGAAAAGGTTAAAGTCACTCAATCGTTCTACTTCGCTTGTGCCCACCACTTGCACCACCACATCTTGTTGAATGAGGGATACCCCACAAGGGCTGTTTACGATCAGGGTAACAACATAAGTACCGCTTGCTGCAAAATCGTGTTGGATATTGAACCCGTTCTGCTGCGCACTACCGTCACCGAAATCCCAAGTGTAAGTTTCTCCGTTTTGGCTCAGGTTGCTGAATTGCACCAGCCCGCCAGACTGGACTTGCCAGCTAAAGTCAGCATTGGGCAAGTCAAAGATTTCAACTTCGAAGGTCTTTTCTAAAGTGTCCTTGCCAACGGTGTTTGCGACAATGAGTCGCGCGGTGTAAACCCCGGATACAGCATAATCAATGCTCGGGTTTTGCAGTGTCGAACTGCTCGGGGTTCCTCCCGGGAACGACCAGACGAACGTAGCCGCATTGGCCGAAGAAAGATTTTGAAAATTTACCTCTGCCGTGCCGCAGCCAAAAACGCTGGCAGGCACTAAAAAACCTGCTGTGGGTGGCAGGAAAATGTTCACCGTTTGCTGCATGGTCACCGTGTCGCACTGATTCCAGGCGCTCAAGGTCGCAGTAAAACTGCCCTCGCTGGTGTAGATATGCATAGGACTGGCGAGGGTAGAAATAGCGCCATCGCCAAAATTCCAGAAATAGGAAGTGGCATTCGTAGAAACGTTGTTAAAGGTGGCCGTTGTTCCATTCACTGTCAGGGTAAACCCTGCAGTTGGAAGCGGTAAGATGTTTAATTCCGCCGCGCCTGATACGGCCTCAGAACAACCTGCCCGGAAAACCCTGCAACGGAACGTCAGGCCATCGTACACCAGAGATGGATTTTGTATTACCAGGCTATCTGATTGAAAACCAGTGTAAATACTGCCCGCAAGGATGTCTTGCCAAGCCGCGCCTGCATTTACTTGCCATTGATAATCCCAATCACCGCTGTTGGTATTGAGCGTGAAAATGGCGTCGTCGCCGGGGCAAACTGTGACGGGTAGGGGAGCGGTCAGTATCTGAGGCAAGACATTGGCTATGGTGCCTTCTGCCAAGGTAGAAAGGGGTTGAATTAAGCCCATACTGCCTGCTTCTCCGCTGTTGCTGGAGTTATTGCAGCCAATGGTTGAGTTGATGGTGATGCCAGCTTGTCCAGCCATGACGCTAAACAAGCCCGTAGTATTCGTCAGGATGCGCCCGCCCGCACCGCCGCCGCCGGGACCCATGCACCGATCCACGTTGTTGTTGTCGGCATTGCCACCCCGGCCACCGCTTGTGTTTAGAACCAAATTGGGGTTGGGTGTAGCCAAATCGAGCCAAATTGTACCACCTGCACCGCCTCCGCCTGCGCCGTCTGAAAGGCTGAGGCCAGCATCTGTCCCCTTGGAATAAATCGCTGGCGACGAACCGATTATTGAGCCTGCCTTAAGCAAAACGATGCCGCCGCCTGTGCCGCCCTTGCTTCGCATTAAATTATTGGAGTGCCCGGCGCCACCGCCACCGCCCATAAAAATTCGGCCAGCGGTAATGGGTGGAGTAACACCGCCAATACCAGGGAAAAAACCATTGCAGCCCAAGGGATTAGGATCTGCATTATTGCCGCCCTTACCCCCATTGCTCACGTTGCCGCCGCCGCCGCCGCCCGCATTGTGGTCGTTGCCACCACCGCCGCCATTGGCCTGAGGCCCACGACCCAGTTCCAGTCCCGCAGCAGAGAGGGCAATGCCTTCTCCTTTGTATCCACCCCGCCAATTGCCAAGAGCAAAAACATACCCGATAATCGGGATAATCCCACTACAGGAATTGCCGCTGGCAACATAATCTGCCCCACCGCGGAAGCCTGTCCCGTTGGCTACGATGGGCGCGTTGAGGGTCAGCGGGCCTGAAACTTCTAAGGCAAGTATACCTCCCGTACTACCATTCCAGGGTTTGGCCCGGAGTGTATCGGAAACAATGACATTCGTGAATTGCGGGATACTAACGAGTTGCACTTTGCCAGCGGGGTTGAAGCGCTTGACCAGGCGGTTGGTGACAAAAACAGCCGCAGTACCCACGGAGTCAATGACGGCACGTTCGTGGTTGCCCGCATCATTCATGGCAGACACGGTGCCGAAGGAAGCGTTGTTGCCAGTCATAATGTCTGCCCCCTGCATTTGAATCAGGAGCACGGCATCCCCGACGCGAAATCCTGTGGTATCGCCCACGCTTAATCGGCCGGTGCAGGTATCAATAGCCGACACGGTCGTGTATTGATTGATGATACCGGCAATTTGAGCGTTTGCAGAGAATAAGAAAAAGGAGAAAAGGGTGGTAAGGAAAGGGAGATGTTTTTTCATAGTATCGGTTTTGAAATTTTGGTCAAATGTAGCACGAGGCAGCTTTCATTTTATTGGGAAAATGCCCATCAGCGTTGTGGAAATCACTTTGCGGGTCTTCTTGCCGCCCCAGACCTGTAATTCACGGGCTTGAACGGGCGAAAAACGCAGGGTGATCCAACCGTCTTTTTCCGACTGCTCGAAATCAATGGATCGGCTCCCGATGCTCAATACAAGGGTCGAAGGTGGCTCTGCTATTTTGAGGCGGAGCTCCATTTTGCCATCGGGGCCTTTTGCGATCGGCAGCCCGAATGGTTCGGCGTCCGCAATGCCCCGGAGCGGGTCGCCGTATGAAAACGAGCACTGTTTTTTAAAAGTTGCCTTGTCAATGGGCATCTCCAAAAGTTGCCATTTTTCGTCGTCGGGAAAATGGTCGAGGGCAAAAATGCGTGGCGGGGTGAAGAAAAAGCCTGGCTGGAAAACTTGCCGGAATTTTCGGTCATCCACATCAAAATAGCCGGCTCCCCAGGTTGCATCGAGCAGTTTCCATTCCCCCTCGATTTTAACGGCGTTCCAGGCATGGCTTGCCCAGCCGCCTCTAACAGAGCCTTTCGAATTGCCCGTAATAAAGGCACATTCCAGCCCCACCGCATCGGCCATTCGCTTGTAAAGCAGGGCGTAATGCATACAAACTCCTTTGCCCTTCGAATAAACCTGTTTCACCAACTTGTCTTCGTATTCCTTTTTGGATTTGGCCTCAGGACCTTCTTTCCCCATTGCATCGAAGTCGTAGCGGATATTTTCTGCCACCCAGGTAAACAGACCCCGGGCTTTGTCGCGGTCGTTTTTTAAGTCTTTGCAAAGAACTTTGGCCAGGCTCTCGGGGGTAGGGAACCTGTTTTTTTTGATACTTCGGGCCAGCGAATCCACGGCAATGAATTCAGTTTGGGCGTGGGAAACCAGGGCCAAAAGCACCAGGACCAGGGTGCTGAAAATCTTTTTCATGAAAAAGTGGAATGGGTTTGTTTTCAAAGTTGCCTTGAACGCCGTACCAGTTCAAGAAAGTATCTTGGCACAGTCTTGATCGAGCTTCAAATCTCCACTTCGTCTTACCTTCACACCAGATTTCCCCATTCCGACGTTTACTGCCAAAATAAAAAACCAAGAGCTTTTGGTGAAAACCAAAAACTTGGTGTCCCTTTGTCCCTTTGAGTAATAAGAAAAAATTTCCTTTTTTAAGATGCAGCCAGTTTATTCCCACCACTACAGCCGCCGGTTTTTTGCCAACAATTTGCGTAACGAGAAACCTATAAAGTTTTTAAAACCTTATAGGTTTGAAAACATAGTCGCCAGCCTAATCGCCCTGCTTTTTCTCCTTCCCACAGGAAATGTCTTTGCTCAAAAATTCCCAGAAAACTCCAACGAGTTTGTGGACAAATTAGGGGAATATATGACCCTGTCCAAACGACCCGACATGGAGGAGTCGTTTGCTGTTTTCAAAAAAATGCACAAAGCAGGCGGTTTCCCGGAATGGCAAATGAAGCGGATCGTGTCGGTAGCGAACCTCATGGGCAACCAAAACCTACCTGCGTTCCCGTATTTTAAAAACTATGTGAATGCGGTGGTAGCGGCCAAAAACGACCGGGATACCACGCTTTTCCGCCGTTGGCACGCCTTCACAGAAGAATCACTGGCGGGCCTGGAAAAAGGACGCACCAAGTCGGTGGGGCTCCTGTTGGAATTCTCCGTGGACTTTATGGAACAACGTGCCCTAAAGAGTGGTGAAGGAGGCTCGGCTACCTGGAAAATTG
>Ga0247843_1000979_pt1 | contig 63045 bp, 56 predicted proteins | sample LaCruzMarch2017__FD_192420 | JGI IMG/M metagenome (GOLD analysis project Ga0247843, IMG submission 192420) | Freshwater microbial communities from meromictic Lake La Cruz, Castile-La Mancha, Spain - LaCruzMarch2017_8m | ecosystem: Environmental > Aquatic > Freshwater > Lake | place: Spain...
TAGGTGGGATTTATAGAAATCTCACCCCCAGGCTTTCACTCAAAACACTGTCACCGTTTACGTGGGATTTGATTGCCCATTTCTGTCACCGATTAGGTGGGACGGAACACTGTTTGGTCTGTTTCTGTACTTGTCTCGATCTCTGCGCGATTGTGTCTGCACTAAATAGAGCGAGTGTAGATAATAGAGTAAAGATAGTGACACGGTTTAAGTTCGACATAAAAGTATTCCCCTTACCCATAAGATAGAGCAAGGATGGTGCCACCTAATCCTTCTCTATATAGGGTCTATATACACTTAAACTGTAGAATAATTAGACACCCTCACCGCCTCTCAACACTGGAGATGACCTATACAGCCCCTCTAATCGCATAAGACACACAGTGTCGCTATGGCATCACCCTTGCTTTGTAATCCCTTGAAACAACATGCGAGGACTATTTATGAAACACGGACAACTACGCGAACGAACCCCATTATCAGCAAGCCTTCTTGGCATCTGCGGGGCTCTGATTTGTGCGACTATGATATTTTCTTCCGAGGAAGCTTATGGGCAAATACGTACCAGGCAGCGTAATGTAAGTCCGCCAGAAGCACCTAAAGTCGAAGCGCCTAAAGTCGAAGCGCCTAAAGTGGAAGCGCCTAAAGTGGAAGCGCCTAAAGTGGAAGCGCCTAAAGTGGAAGCACCTAAAGTGGAAGCGCCTAAAGTGGAAGCACCTAAAGTGGAAGCGCCTAAAGTGGAAGCGCCTAAAACACGCACACCTGACACAGGCGTCAACGGCGAGGGAAAATCGAATATTCCTTCCTCAGAAAAGGGTAAGGGTACCGCCGAGGTCACTGAAGACAACGTGCTTAAATATACGCTTTCAGACGGCACCCCAAACACGATCGATTTAAAAAATCTCTCTGATGCTAATAAATTAGAGCTCGCAAACATCGCTGCCTTGTTGACTGTTGGACAAGGACTGAATGCGCAGTCGTGCCAAGCGTTGAGCGAAGATTCGTGTATTGAGCTCATTATCAGGATGATGAGTCAAAGCCTGTGCAGCACTTGCACTACGGTAAATATCAGCCCCTCAGTCATTGCGTTCATGAGACAAACTTATTTTCCGACTCCAGGTGGGGCTGGCGTAGGAACCGATATCGCGTTTCTAGAAACTCTAAAAGCACAGCTTGAAGTACGAATCAAAACCGCTAAAAATCTCGATGATGCTCACAAAGCAGCTATTCGAGCGCAGATCGCAGCTCTTGACATTCAGATCAAAACACTCAATGACCTCATCGTAAAAAACAACGACGAGATCCGCGATAATAACGATAAAATTAGCCACAGAGGTGCGAGAGAAAAGTTTCGCATCTGGCGCAAGAAATCGCTTGAGCGGAAAGCTGCGAGAAAACTCAAAAAAGCAAAACGCATTGAAGATAAACTCGTATCTTACGAAGCAGATAGAGAAAGACTACGTCTAGCGAATACGATCCTTGAGAGTACAAATCAATCGAATCGCACGCAGATCAGTCTTCTTGAAATACAAAAGGCTCGGGTGCAAGTGTCGAGACCGCAAACTCCGGTCACCACATTGAACACCTCTCTCACCTTACCTGGGGCTTCCCAAGGCAGCGGACTAATCCTCTCAACTGGCGGTAGTGTAAACTCTGGTAGCGCTTATGTGATCACCATCGGAGGACAAGGAAACCGTTTGCCAGGGGCAAACTTGCCTGGAGTTGTCGTCGATAGTACCACAGGTCGTTACGTGTCGGACCTATCCACTGCCGACATCAACGCACTGCTGAATGGATCAAACGGGTTAGTGTATAAAGGAAAAGGTTACCGCAACCTTCTGACTGGCGAAGTCACGCTCACCGACCCCGTGGGATCTTCCTCCGAGTCAACCTATGGCCGAATGAATCCGAACGTCCTAGGTCAGAAGACCCCCAATAGCCCTTCCTCCGGGAACGGTTTCTCCTACAAAGCTGGAACAGGGCCCTCTCACCGCACCACGTACTCCGGTAACGGTTTAGGCTACTAATTCTAGCCCGACTCTCGTCCCCGTGTTTCTCCCCCCCGCATACCCCTGGTAGGATGGCCTACCGGGGGTTTTTTATTTCAACCCCACTCTCTCAAGCGATTTAGCCCTGAGAGACGGAGGTTTTACGCCGCCCTAAAGACCCATTTTAAATTATTACACAAGAAATAAACATAAAAACCACATTCCCCTTTGGCGTTTCCCCGCCAGATAGAGTATCTTACCCTCCGCATGCTATTTGCTCATCAAGTGAAGAAAGAGTTCCAACCTATCACCTGGAAAAAAGGCCAAGACCTTTTTAGAGACGATAAAGTTGGCGATGTCAGACTGAAACAGAACCTCGTGGTTTCAAGAGTCCGTGAACAGGAAGCTGTACGCACGTCGATTCTGATGGGACGCTCTGGGGCTATCCAAACTAGCAGCTGCTCATGCACCGCCCACGGGGCTTATGAGAAACACTGCAGGCATGTAGCTGCACTTGCGAGCTGGATTTTAGAAAAAGGAAGTCTCCTTCGCGCCGGCGTCATCGAGGGAAACGGACGAAAATCCATCCTGATCTCTGGCCCATCGCAAGCCACATCTTTAAACCAGAAACCCGCACGTCACTCGGTCGCAGAGCCAGTTGCCTTAGTGAGGGGTATTTTTAAAGGCCGAGTCCTAGAAGCTGTTACGGTCGAGGCTGCGCTTAGATTTCAGGATCCGAAAACGCCAGGCTCACAAGTGCTCACGTTGTTTCAACTGATTAAACGAGAGCCGCTTCTCTACAAAACAACCGACGAATTATACCTAAAAGTCCTCCACGATTTTATCCCAGTGATCCACTCGATAGACGCGCCTAAGGTCACTTACCAGGGCGCTTCCATGTTTGAGCACATGGCGAAGCTACTCAGTCATCAACACAAAGCGCAGATTGTTTTTCACGAAAATTTAACGATTAAATTCGATAGCACGCCCCTTAAACTGACGGCCCTCCACATTGGCGAAGCCTCCCAACATGGCAGACGCATGACCTATCAGTTTAAAAACGAGCGCATCAACTTAAACTCAATCGACCTTGAACAATTGCACGCATTAGGGAGACTAAGCTCTAACTACGCGTTAGTGAACGACACGCTTGTTCGTTTTGAAACGGCCCTGCAGACGATTTCACAGTTCGCAAACCGAAGCGGCTCCAGTCACATTGAAGGCGGCAAAAAAGGCAGTAGAGACGGCTCGCCGCTAGGATTTACCTTTCTAGACGATGATAACGAAGCGCCACTGCATCCTTTAAGTGTCTACCGCCTGAGCCTTGAGTTAGGCGTCGATGAACTCACTGTCGATAAGAACTGGAAAGAGTTTTTTGATTGGAAAAAAACTTTTGAGAGAGAGAAAATTCCAACCCTCCCTACAGTCGACTACGGATTTGAGCTTAGGGACTATCAGAAAAACGGCGTCAGCTGGGTATGGAGTCTGTACCATAGAGGGCTAGCGGCTCTTCTGGCCGACGATATGGGGTTAGGAAAAACCCACCAAGTGCTTGCAGTACTTTCAAGTTTCTACCGCACGAAGAATAAACCCTCTGCACCCACCCTTGTGGTCGCACCGACCTCTGTGGTTTCCGCCTGGGTCCAGAAACTTCAGAAGTATCCGACCGAGCTTAACTGGTCTGTTTTTCATGGAAAATCCCGCGTACTGCCCGGCCAAGACGCTGAAATTGTGCTCACCACTTACGGGATACTGCAGCGTGAGGCTTCGTTAAGAGAGCGCGAATGGCACTGCGTAGTACTCGATGAAGCGCAGGCCATAAAGAACGCTATTACCATTAGCTCGCGCGCGTCGCGTGTTTTAAAATCTAAGTTCCGTATCGCTATGACAGGAACTCCAATTGAGAATCATGCCACCGACCTGTGGTCCATTATGGAATTCTTGCTACCTGGATACTTAGGACCACTCCCAAGGTTTAAGCGTCTTTACAGCACGAACAAAGAACACGTAGATCCAGCGCAGACACACGCTCTCAAGCGGCTGATCTCGCCGTTTCTCCTTCGCCGTACGAAATCCCAGGTGCTCACGGAACTGCCTGAGAAGACCGAAGAAGTTATCTCCTGCGAACTCACTCCGTCTCAGAAGAAAGCTTATAAGAGTTATCTTGAGAGTGCTGAAGTCGTTCGCGTCAGAGACGATCTCGCTGCCGGCAAAAAAATCAATTACGCTAATATATTATCCTGCTTAACTAGATTAAAGCAGGTCTGCGATCATCCTCTTTTACCAGAACTGTCCGGGGACAAAGTGCGGTCGTTAGTGCAGATGGATCCTTGGGAGTCTGGAAAGTGGGGCGCTTTTGAAGAGTTGTTGAAAGAAGCGCTCGGCTCCAACCTTAAAGTCGTGATCTTTACACAGTACCTAGCGATTATGGATTTAATCGGTCTCTGGTTAAAAGATCAGAACATCGAATACATTGAACTTAGAGGGGACACGACCGATAGGCACGAGAGAATCACGCAATTTGCGGCAGAGCCCGAGAAGAAAATTTTCCTATGCTCGCTGCTAGCAGGTTCTTTAGGGATTGATCTAACAGCAGCCAGCGTGTGCATTCACTTTGACCGTTGGTGGAATCCTGCGAGAGAGAACCAAGCCACTGATAGGCTGCATCGTATCGGCCAAACCAGAGGCGTTCAGGTGTTTAAGCTCCAGATTCCAGGAACCATCGAGGAGCGAATCGCAAAAATCATTCATAATAAGCGACAACTCTCAGATGCGCTCATTGAGACTTCGGCTTTAGGATTAAAAGCATTCTCTAGGGAAGACCTCATGGAGCTATTAACCGTGCCTAAGTTCGAAGATAGCGAAACCACCTAGAGTCGTCTAGGTTTGCTTGCATTCATCGGACGCTGGAAACTATCCTTGTTTAAGAGCGTCGATCACTTCTCGCTCAAACGTATCAGGTTTAAAAAAACTCCCGCCCTCTTCGCGCATAAACCTGAGACTAAGCGCTGTCGCTTGATGAGCACTCACGGACCTTGCGAGTAAATAGGCGATCTCATCATACGATATCTGATAGAGACCGCGCTCGCGCCAGGCAGTCATCAGGGGGGAGAAGGGGATTTTCCTAGCCTGTGAGGCTTTCTCAAACGCTTCTAGATTCTGACTCGTATTGCTTTCACTAAACGCAAGCAACCATAGCTTTGCAAGTTTTCTAAGCACATACGCCTCTGCCCACCTGGCTCCCATTTTCTTATTTGGTGCATTTGTGAGGGTGATTTTAGCTTTATCGAGATCCTTGATCACATCCGCCAAATATTGCGCCTGTCCCTTCGTGGTAATTTTATAAAGCCCCTTACGTTCGGCATATCGCATGGATGCGTCCCAAAGATAGCCTGCGTAGAATAGTTCAGTTCGGATCGGTACACCCTTGTCCTGCGCCCAAAGATCAAGAGCAAGGGTAGCCGGAATTTCTTTCGAAGGATCTAGTCTGAACTTCTCGTCTTTCTTACCGCCACTTTTAGGACTCTTACCTATTCCCACCTGCGAAATCACCCATCCCAGACAGAGGTTCTTAAAAGCGTTTCGTCCGAGTAAATTTGAAATTCTAGAGAGGATAGTAGCCATCGGAAATTCTGGTCTAGGTTCCCCTTCTTTTAAATTTGGTGGGATGGTCTCTTCAACCCACATTTTTATTTTAGACAAAAGAGGGTCGTATCCACAGATGGCTTCGCTCATTCCAGGCACTTTCATTACAAGAGGAATGATGTTTTCGGTTTTAGACTCCACCTGAACCAACTCGGCAAAAAGAGCCCACACCTCTGACTTCGGTTCTAGGGCTGTTCTTAATTCTAAAAATTCTTTGATCCGCACTGTATCCAAGTGTGGCTTTATCTATTTTTTATGTAAATATATAAAAATGGAAGAAACTTTAGCAAAAGACATTATGTCTACTGATCTCATCTCTGCTGAACCTACGATATCTGTCGAAGATGCATTAAAGCTTCTCATTCAATACCGCATCACTGGGTTACCCATAGTAGACCCATCGGGCAAAATGCTCGGAGTGCTTTCTGAGTATGACATTCTTGCCCAGGTCGCTGAGGGTAGAAAAGCATCGAAAAAGATCTTTCAGAATCCAATTCAGTATTCGAAAAATGTGGAGAGCATCACAGAAACCACAAAGCTTGATACGTTGGTCGATAAATTCATTGGGCAGAAGTTCAGAAGACTTCCGGTCGTTAATGAGGCTAATGAACTTGTGGGTATCATTACGAGAAGAGATTTAATGCGGGTGTTTTACTACCGCGCTCAATTAGAAGGTCTATCGGGATAGTGTGCTCCTATGAAACTTACTTTAGATAAACATAAAGAACTTGCGATTTTGCGGGTATCTGAAGAGGTTTCTGCTAAAGATTTAGAAATTTTACGCGCAGGGATTCAGAAATTTTTTAGAGACGGAAAAAATAAAATCGTCATCGACATTACTAACGTCAAAGAACTGAATACTCCGTTTATTAGAGAGATTGCTATTTTAAATATTCTAGCCGCCGAACTAGCAGGCAGTGTTGTGTTTGCGGGAGTAAATGAGAAATTTAAACAGAAGATGCTGGCCTTCTCTAAGCCTGCCGCGTTTGCCTACTATTCGTCTGAAGAAGAAGCTAAAAATCACCTAGCAGGGGCCCCACCCACTGACGAAGCCGCGAAACAGAACCCAGTCTCTCCACCATCTGCGGCAGCAGCCCAAGGCCCAGAAGCAGGGGCCGAACACCAAGTGGCAGACCTTCTACGAGAAGTAGAACTTCTAAAGCGCATGGTCCTAAACGACATCGACAAACTCATGCATCCTTTGTCGGATATGCACGCCCACATGACGATCGAAGGATTAAAAAAAGAAATTCAAACATTAACCGAAAAACTAGAAGCCCCTACCCCGGGCGCCGCTGGAGCAGCTCCAGCAACGAAACCCGCCTAAACACCGCCTGGGTCCGTCCACACAAGAAACGAATGAAATAATTTTAGTCAAATTGCTTGATCCGAACCTTCACACGTCCCCGAGATAGAATCATTTCTGTATAAACCCAGGGGAAAATAAACAACTTGCGAATCCCATCTTGATGCGATACTCGGTCGCCCGTTAAGGCTTAAAAGACTTAAAAAAGGCTTTTTTGTAAAAAAATGGCGGGGGTGAATCGGAATGAGTTTTAGTAGGCGCATTGCTTCGTGGGTAGGTGTTTCTGTTTTTGTCATAGGAACGGTTTCAGATTCTTTCTCGGCGCTAGAAGAAGCTGATAAGAAGCCGCCATTCTTCGACACATCAATTTGGACGGACTGGCACCTAAAGTCTACTCTCGCAGAGGGAGTCTGGGCGCTCGCAAAGATGCGCGATAAACTCTCAGAGAAAAATCTTCATGAGGTTTATAATAAGGCCCGTGCCCAAGTGGATTGTCGCAATAAGACGCGCTTCCGTCAGAATGATGGTACTTGTAACGATCTAAAAAACACTGTCATGGGAGCTGTGAACACGCGTTTTAGTAGAAACCTCATGGACCCCAGTTCCATTGAAAAATCGATTTCAACGGAGAAGATTCTAGACCCAAATCCGTTACGTATAAGTCGCGAACTTTTAGCTAGGCCAGATAAATACTCTGGTGATGACAGCTACAAAAAAGCTGGAACTATAAACGTACTCGCCGCCGCATGGATCCAGTTTCAAACTCATGATTGGTTTTTTCACGGGAAAGACATCAACGACTATAAAGACACCGATTTCTACCGGGTCACTGACGAAGGGGCACAAGAATCTGAGCTGAACGAAATGATTTTGCCCAGATCTAGCTTAGATCCTACGACAAAAAAAGACACCCCTGGCTACACTACATTTGTTAACGAGGTCACTCACTGGTGGGATGGATCTCAAATTTATGGGAGCGCGAGTGCGATGATCTCGTGTGCGTCCGGGGATCTGGGTGTAACCTTGCGCGAGTGCGTCGGTGGACGCATGAAAATGGATCGGGGTTTTCTACCGAAAGATTTCGCCAACAATAAAGAAATGACTGGATTCAATGAAAACTGGTGGATCGGGCTTTCTTTTCTCCACACGCTATTTGTGCGTAATCACAACACGATTGTAGCCGAACTGGCTAAAGCTAAAAAAAATAATGTTAAAAAATGGACCGACGAAAGTTTATTTCAAGTCGCCCGGTTGATCAATGCCGCAATGATGGCTAAAATTCACACAGTCGAATGGACTCCAGGAATTCTAGCAAATAAAACTCTAGGTCTTGCTATGAACGCAAATTGGTACGGCTTTGAGAAGTACGCAAGCTTCACAAAAAACTCTAATACCAAAACGACAGTGAAATGGTTTCAGAAGTTTTGTAACGAAGTGATCGACACTTACTCAGGTGCTCAACGATATTGCGAAATTCTAGGTGGGATTGTAGGGGGGCGACAAAATCTTTATGGGGTCCCCTTTTCGATGACCGAGGAGTTCGTGGCAGTATACCGAATGCATTCGTTGCTCCCAGAAAATCTAGAGCTTCCACTTGTAAACGGACAAATCTCGAAAATACCTTTAAACGACACAAGGGACTCTAAAGCCAGGACGATCATGGAAGAAAAAAGTGTGGCTGCTATTGGACTCGCTTTAGGGAAACAAAATGCGGGAGCGCTCACTCTTCAGAATTTTCCGCGCTTCCTAAGAAAGCTCAAAGTACCTTTGATTAAAGCGTTCAATCTCCTAAACTATGATTTTGATATGGCTGCTGTAGACTTGATGAGAGACCGCGAGCGCGGAGTCCCGAAATACAACGAATTTCGGCGCCAGTTGCAGTTAAAACCTATTCGCGAGTTTTCTGACCTGATGCCACAAGCGGAAAATAAAGAGTACGGAATTTCAAAAACGCAAGCAGAGTTAAATCGTGCCCTTACTTTAAAGATGAAAGAAATCTACGGAAACGTAGAAAATATTGATCTACTCGTGGGATCGATGGCGGAAGCCTATAGGCCAAATGGTTATGGGTTTGGTGAAACCTCTTTTCAGGTATTTATTACAATGGCTTCTCGAAGATTGCAGGCAGATCGATTCTACACTAACGATTTTAGATCTGGCATTTACACGGATCTAGGAATGCAGATGATCGACAAAGCAACCATGCGCAGTCTGATTGTAAAAAATATGCCCGAAATAGATGCGAAAAGAATTCCAGAAAACGCCTTCGCTCCATGGAAATAAAGAAAGCGTATATTTTTCTATGCACTTATTGAATCGTAAGAAATTTTTCCTCTATCTAGCTCTCTACTCTTTTGGTTGCATCGATATGGTGCTTGCAAATGCTTCTGCGGATTTTTCTCGCATGAGTTATAACAGTTTGTGGAAGGTGATAGAGGAACAATCTTCTACAAACACTGTTTATATCGAATCCGCCGAGCTACCGAAACGAAAGCTTACGTTAAAGGATTTATTAACCCGACCCATCACAATCTACCAGGCTGCGGTAAACTCATTAAAAAACTCAGGAGAGCTTTTTAACGAGCGTACGACGAAACTCATTCGTCCGAATGGAATCTGTTTAGCGGGCGAATGGTTAATCACCGAAAACACACCCTATTCCGGCTTCTTTAAGCAGGGTTCGCGGGGTCTGATCATTGCGCGTGCATCTGTGGGTTTTGACGAAACCGAAGTAGGACAATACAGGTCTTTTGGTTTAGCGGGAAAAGTGTTTCCAACCACAAATCCTGATGAAAAAATTCAAACGGGTTCATTTTTTCTGATAGACGATAATGCAGGAACCCTCAGTAAACACTTCACGAGGGTGGACCTCTTATCCCATGCTAAACTTTCGATTTCTCATATTGCCTATCAGTTATGGGAGGATTTAAGTCCGCGATTTTATAAACTTCTCTCCACAATAAAAGACGCTCAGAAGAAAGCAGATAGTCACTATCAGGTCAGGCAGCTTTATCCAATTTCGCGAATGAATGAGCCGTTTCCAGACCGAGTTGTAACCCCTGCGCTCATGAAAGTTACGGGCTCAAGAAAATTCACCGAAGTCTCGAGACTAGATTTTAGAGAGGAGTTAAGAGTCACCAATTATCCGAACTGGTCAGCCAAGGGTGAAAACGAACCGTCACATTTCCTTGAATTTGATATTTATGTAGCTCCAGTAGATTCCAAAAAACCAACATGGACTCCAAAGCCGATTGGACATTTAAAATTCACTGAAGACGTTGTTTCAGATAACTGCGATGAACGCCTTAGATTTACACATCCCATTTGGGACAAAAATGCAACCTGAAGATAAAAGTACTGTCACTAGACGAGAATTTATACAAAGTACTGCGACCAAGACGCTCGCTGCGACAGCGATCGGTAGTGGTTTACTCGCCCTTACGAAATCTGTCTCTGCTGTTAATTTAGACGAAAACGAGTTTGATTATATAGTTGTAGGCACGGGCGCAGGCGGAGGACCCCTTGCATGTAATCTCGCAATTGCTGGACACAGTGTCTTGTTGTTAGAGGCTGGGAGTGATCACGAATGTGATAAGTATAAAGTTCCGGTGTTTCACGGGCTTGCAACTGAAGATCCGCGGATGTCGTGGGAGTTCTATGTGAAACACTACTCCAATCCAGAGTCTCAGAAGTTAGATTCTAAGTATGTCGCAGACAAGGGCGGCGTGCTCTACCCTAGGGCAGCAACTGTGGGAGGCTGTACTGCTCATAACGCCATGATAACAATGTATCCCGATAACGAGGATTGGGCCTATATAGCAAAGTTGACAGGGGATCGTTCTTGGGCGCCTAGCGGAATGCGACAGTACTTTCAGCGCGTAGAGGATTGTCGTTATGTTAAACGAACGACCGAGAACCCAGAGAAACGTGGTTATCACGGGTGGCTTACAACGGAGCAAACAAGTCCGCTAGTCGCACTGAAAGATAAACGTCTTTTTAACTTGATTCTGGCTGCAGCCGAAGAAGACGGCATCGCTAAAGAAATTTATGAGAAATTAGTTTCACAAAATGGAAATGTTCTCTTAGACCCTAACAGTTGGTCCTATCTTAAACGCAAAATGAATGGTCTTTTTAACGTACCAAAGGCCACGAAGAACGGCGCAAGAAATGGTACCCGAGAAAGAATTCAAGATACGCTTGCTCGTTATCCACATCGCCTGAAGCTTCGGACTAATTCCTTAGCAAGCAAGCTTATTTTCTCTGAAATTTCTCCGAATCAAGTTGTGGGTGTGGAATATTTATCGGGCTCTCATCTCTACAAGGCGGACCCAAACCATAACATCGCCTATACTGGTGTACCTAAATTCGTAAAAGCAAAAAAAGAAGTCATACTTGCAGGAGGCGCTTTCAACAGCCCTCAATTACTTATGCTTTCCGGCATTGGTGACAAATACCAACTTGAAAAAATGGGTATTGAACCACGTATTCACCTTCCTGGAGTTGGAAAAAACCTACAAGATCGCTACGAAGTCGGCGTAGTTTCTGAGATGGGGCCAGATTTATCTATTTTGAAAAACTGCCTTTTCGGGGATAAGAATGATCCCTGCCTGCAAGATTACAAAGTTGATCCTAAGAAAAGCATTTATTCTTCGAATGGTGTTCTGATCTCATTAATACGAAAATCTCATAGTTGGAAGCCCACTCCCGATCTCTGTATATTTGGTGTTCCTGGTCACTTTAAAGGTTACTACCCAGGATGGTCGAAAGATGCGCTCGTAAAAAATCATTTTACTTGGTGTATCTTGAAGGGTCACACAAAAAACACAGCCGGTCATGTGAGCTTAAAATCGAAAGACCCCAAGGATACTCCTGAAATTGAGTTTAAATATTTCAACGAAGGCAATGACCGTTTCCGCGAGGACTTAGACGCAGTAGTTTCCGGGTTAAAATATGTCCGTCGAATTAATCGAAAAAAAGTAATTAGACCTTTATTGAAACGGGAGCTGATTCCCGGGCCCGATGTCAGTTCAGACGAGGAACTTCGACAGTTTGTCACCAAGGAGGCTTGGGGACATCATGCTTCCTGTTCCAATAAAATGGGACCTCAGCAAGACGAACAAGCTGTGGTAGGCAGTGATTTCAAGGTGCACGGAGTGAAGGGACTCCGGGTAGTCGATGCTTCTGTGTTTCCGAAAATTCCTGGACTTTTTATTGTAGCTCCGACCTATATGATTTCCGAAAAAGCATCTGAAGCTATTTTGAAGGGTTAGGGAATGCGCCGCTGGAGCAGCTCCAGCAACGAAACCCGCCTAAACACCGCCTAAGAACCTGACCGATGTCTCTACCGCAAATCTCGAAATCCATTCTAGATCTTCTTCAGATGCATTGATCCATTCTGCGCCTATTTTAAGCGAATACGGAGTAAGTCCGCGAGACAGTCTAGAGACATGAATGATATTTGCTTGAAGGGTAAATGTTTTATCGCCGATAGAGAACCTGAAGTGATCAAGCTTCACTCCAGACTGTATAGCGGACTTTAATCCAGAGTCACTTTGCGCGGAATGAATCAGAAAGCCTACGCCGCCCGCGCTCACATTGGAGATCACGGCATCTAAGATTTTGACTCCGTCTTTTGTCGCCGCTTGAAAACTCGCTCGCGGTGCTTCTGATTCTATAAAAGGAACCCGTAGACTTAGGCGTCTTTGAGCTTTGTAAACGGGAATCTTTACTCGAAACTGGGCAATGCTGTCTTCTAATCTTCGTAAAGTCGCTTTGAAAAATAGAAAGTCCGTAGGTACCTGCACACTAAAGAAAAAGTCTTCCGTCCCAGCATTTCTAGAGGTTTCTAGAAAAGTTCGTCCGAGAGTATCTACTGGGATCGTTACCCACCAAGCACCACTGTTTTCGTGAACACTTTGTACACGACTAGACCACCGCGCCCTAGGATGGTCGGTCCACACGGCTAGGGGCTTTACGGCTAAGACCATGCTTTTTAAGAGTGGCCCCACCTCTACCTCTCGCACGCCTTCAAACGCTGACTTCACTTCTACCGTGCTCATAAACCGCCCCCTAAATTGCTCGCTTTCGTTTCATAGCGTTCGTTCATGTACTGAACCAGAAAACCCTCGATCTGCGAGGAATCAGGAATATGGGCTACCATTCCATACATCGCAGCTTTACCAGACTGAGCTAACTCGGGTCGGGCTTTCACAATCGCGATGGATTCTTTTAAATCCGCTTCAAAATCACTCAGTGCCTGCATATGATTCGGAGTCAGCATCACATGCACGCTCGTGGGATTCTGCTGTCGATCCATAAACCACTGGCGATGCTCCATCTGATCCGCAAGAGCAAACGTATCCACTTCCTTCGATCGAAACGATAGCACTGGACCTACGGGACTCCCAATCACTTCGCAGCCCTGACGCTCTAAGATGGCGCGAAAATCGCGAGTTACTGTGATCATGTCACGACCTATTTGAAGATAACCGTCTAGACCTATCGCTTTAATCGTGGCCCATGCGGCAGCAATACTACCACCCGGACGCGTGCCCGTCATGGAAGGCGACGCAAACAGTCCCCCGTTCCAATCCGTACACACGAAGAACTGGAAAGTGCGTAGTTCCTTGGAGCGATAAAGAATGATGCTAGCTCCCTTGGCTGCGAATCCATATTTATGAAGATCCGCTGAAATAGATTTTACTCCGGGGAGTGTAAAATCGTACTCCGGAATCGGCTGTCCCAGTATGCGCGCAAAAGGCAGAAAAAACCCACCTAGACAGGCGTCCACATGGAGCCAGATGTCTTTTTCTACACAAATTTGAGATAACTCAGCAATGGGATCTACTACACCCTGCGGGTAAGACGTTGCAGATCCTACAATCATGATCGTGTTTGGATTAATCGCTAATCTGACTGAAGAAATGTCCATTTTGAAATCAGCATCTAACGGTACTTTGATGAGTTTAATTCCAAAATACTGCGCAGCCTTGTCTACTGCTGGATGCACAGAAATCGCTGCTATCATTTCAGGTGCGGTCACGAGTGGTTTTTTCTGTTTTGTATAATCGCGTGCGGTCTTAACCGCCATCATGAGACTCTCAGAACCCCCGGACGTCATGGTGCCTGCGGCGAAACCTTTTCCTTGAAACAGATCAATACAAAAATCTAGAGTTTCGGCTTCAAATCGCTTTAGGCTTGGAAACACGCCAGGATTTAATCCGTTATGGTGAAAAAATTTTGCGTACACGTCTTTTATAAACTGCGTATGTGCATCACTGAGATGGTATACGAGAGAAAAAGTTCGACCTGCCCGCCAGTTCCCATCTTTTTCGAGAATCTGATCGAGTTCACTAAGAATTTCTTGTCTAGAAAGTTGTTTCGACATACCCGATTAGCCTATGCAAGGATGCCTCTAGGATCAATCCTTTTGACTCGTCCTATAGACTGGAGCGCCCGATGTTGATGTTAATCCCCCTTTCTCTTGCGGTTTATTTTGCCTGCTTGGTGGAAGCTAGCCTTGGGTTTGGCTCTACGATTCTCACCCTTGCGCTCGCGAGCTATTGGTTTGAAGTACAGGATTTGATCGCGATCTTAATTCCGATTAATTTGTTTCTAAGCGCCTACCTCACGTTTAAATACTATAAACAAATCGAATATAAGATCCTTTTGATATGGGTGCTACCTTGGGCTGGGCTTGGATTCGTACTTTCTCTGCGGTTCTTAAGCGAGCTTGGAGCGCAGAGTTTAAAGGGGCTCTTTGGCGTTCTGATCTTTTGTCTAGGTCTGTGGCAACTCTTTAGGCTCTTCCAAAGTAAAATCTCTATAAAACCAAGACCCTTTCTCATAAGGGCACTAACATTAATAGGAGCTGGAATCACCCAAGGACTTTTTGCCTCTGGTGGTCCCCTGATGGTGACAGAGCTTGCTGCCAGTATTCCTAACAAAGGCAGACTCAGGAGCAGCTTAAGTTGCACCTGGCTTGTGATGAACTTAGTGCTTTTTGTTCACTTTACAGCACTTCAGAAACTCACTCCAATGACCACCACCTACTCCGCATGGCTCATTCCAGCGACACTCCTTGGGATGCTCACCGGCACCTACTTGCACTCCCGAATTCCTGAGCGCCAATTTCGGATGGCAGTTTACGCTCTGCTAGCGGTTTCCGGGGTTTTCCTTGGCTACAGTGAATTCCTTTAGACCTAGGTATCAAGAAATCAAGTTTGATTTAAAAGCTTCAAAAAGGATACGCTCTCTCATTATGAAATCATTCTTCGCGCGCTTTGATTGTCTGCTTCCAGTTGTAACAGGTCTCACACTAGCCTTATCTTCAGGCTGTGCTACTTACTACACACTTAAACCCGTGACTGAAGAAACCACGGAGTTAGAAAAAAAACCCTCTGTGCAAGGGCAAACACAGAAGTGTACCGCTGAGACTTCGTTCGTCGGTAGAAAACCTGACGATAGACTCTATGTGTGGATCAAGATTAAAAACATACAGAAACAGTCCCTCACTTTCACCGAGAGAGATTTTTCGCTCTCGGGCCCTACGATGGTTCAACCTCCAAACCCAGCCCTCTCTCGCACACTTCTAGTGCAGAAGCTGGAGGAAAAACGAAATGCTCTCGGGGCGCGCACGACAGATAAAAGTTGGGCAGGGATTGGAACGATTTTAGAAACAGAAGAAACTTTAGATAAAGTGGACTCAGAAACAAAACGCCTAGCAGCCGAACAAAAAGCGGATCAACGCGATCGAAAAGATGCGCTGAAAGAAGAAAAGCTATTAGCCAAGCATCAGTCTGATGTTGAAAAGTATCTCCTAGTCACCGTGACCTTGAGCCCCGGACAATCATTTATAAAGTGGCTCGCATTTGATCCAACTTTTAAATCCTCAGGACCCGTGAAACTAAAAATACTTAACTCTGAATGCACACTCGATCTGCCGCTCTATGCGCAGAAAAGTAAGGGAGTTTAGGTTTTCACGGAAACAGGATTAAGAAGAATTTTCCCTGCTCGCTCTAGCTGTAAAGCTACTTGCGAGGGAGCCGTACCCCCGTAGCTCGTGCGTCTTTCTAAAACCGCTTTATGCTTTAGCACACTGATAATCTGTTTTGGGATCCTTGGTTCTATTTTCACAAGCTCCTGATAAGTAAGTGCTTCTAATGGTCTTCCAAGTTCCGCTGCAGTCTTTATCACTCTACCGCTAACTTCATGGGCTTCCCGAAATGGAACGCCGTAGGTAACAAGCACGTCTGCAAAATCAGTCGCGTTCGAACCATCTCCCGCAAGCACACTCTCCATCGCTTCTCTATTAAATTCGCAGTTCTCTAACATGAGTGTGCATGCTTTTACGGATTGAGTGACAGTATCTAAAGCACTAAAAACATACTCTTTATCTTCTTGTAAATCACGATTGTACGAGAGTGGAAGCGCTTTTAAGGTAGTACTTAGTCCCACCCATGCGGATTGAACACGACCCACTCTTCCCCGAATGAGCTCCGCCACATCCGGATTTCTCTTCTGGGGCATGATGGAGGATCCAGTGGTTACTTTGTCGCTCATTCTGAGAAAACCAAACTCGGGCGTGCTCCAGAGAATTAGCTCTTCAGAGATTCTTGAGAGATGAAGCATCGAAAGTGTTGAAAGGTGTAGAATATCTAATGCAAAATCTCTGTCGCTTACACCGTCCATAGAATTCTGACCGCCGCTTAGAAAGCCAAGTTTTTTAGCCGTGAACTCTCGGTCAATCGGAAACGAAGTGCCCGCAAGTGCAGCGGATCCCAGCGGAGATTCAAGCATCATCCATTCTTGCACGGACTTTATTTTTCTTTCATCGCGGTCAAACATCCAGAAATAGGCTAGTAAGTGATGTGAAAGACTGACGGGCTGCGCGTGTTGCGTGTGAGTGAGTCCCGGCATGATCCAGTCTGATTTTTCTTTCGCAATTTTAAACAATGTCGATTTTAGCGCATGAATGTTTTGAGAGAGTTCTTGCAACCTTTCATGACAATACATCTTAAACACGGTGACAACTTGATCGTTCCTGGAGCGTGCGGTGTGAAGTTTTCCTGCAAGTTCTCCGATCTCGTTCTTTAAGAGTCGCTCGATTTCAGAATGCACGTCCTCTGCTAAAGGCTCCCACGGGCTCTCACCATTCTTTATGCTCGATTGGATGCGTATTGAGACTCGTATAAGTCCTTCGATGATTTTTTTTGAATCTACTTCCGGAATGATACCTTGGAGTCCCAGCATCTCTGCATGAGCGATAGAGGCTCTGATGTCAGTCGCCCACAGCCGCTGATCCACTTGAAGTGAGCTTGTAAATTCTAACACAAAATCTGAGGTCGCCTCTGCAAACACTCCACCCCAAAGTTTAGACATAAGAGTTTATTCCTCTAGAGTTGATTTTTAATTGCGTTAACCATGCGCCCTTGCAATCCGAATAAGTCTACCATTCCTTTGGATTGGTTCTGATCGAATGCTTTGGCATCGTCAAAAGAAACCATCGCCTCAGAATAGAGTGCCCACGGAGAGGACCTTCCTTTTATAGTCATGTTTCCATGGAGAAGTTCAAATCTCACTTCTCCTGTCACACGCTCCTGGGTTTTAGAAATAAATCCTTCTAGCGCCGCTTTATAAGGGTCAAACCAAAGTCCCTGATAGGCGAGTTCGGACCATTCTTGATCGACAAGCTTCTTAAATTTCATTTCTTGTTTCGTAAGTACCAACGCCTCTAAAGCCTCGTGTGCTTTTAAGAGCGTCATAGCAGCTGGGCACTCGTAATTCTCGCGGGCTTTCAGTCCCAAGATTCGGTTCTCCATAATATCTATCCGACCGTACCCCTGCGCTCCGGCTAGTAGATTTAATTTCTGAATAAGCTCAGCGCCGGCCATGTTTTCTCCGTTTAAAGCGGTGGGAACACCGTTCTTAAAAAATACGCTCAGCTTGGTTGCGGTAGCAGGCCATTTCGCCTGCGAGGAAGTCCATGCGAAAATCTCTTCGGGAGGAGTGAAATCCGGATCCTCAAGCTTGCCCCCTTCAATAGAACGTCCCCAAAGATTCTCATCAATCGACCATATTTTATCTATGGATTGTTGAATTGGAAGATTCTTTGATTTTGCATACTCGATCTCCCAAGTCCTCGTCATGTTATGTTCTCGAATAGGCGCAATGATTTTAGCGTCTTTGAGCACAGACTTAATGCCGTACTCTAATCTAAACTGGTCATTTCCTTTGCCGGTACAACCGTGCGCAAAATCACTAATTCCTAATGACTTCGCCAGTTCCGCAGCCTTAACTGCAATGATAGGTCTGGCGAGTGAAGTAGAGAGTGGATAGCCCTCATAAAGAGCGTTTGCTTGAATGGCTTTAAAGCAATACTGCTCTGCAAACTCAGATTTAACATCTAAGGTATAGTGTTCGGTACCCAGCAACTTTGCCCGTTCAGTAGCCTGGGCAATATCTTCTGCGGGCTGTCCGACGTCCACGGTAATGGTAACAACACGTTCGTACCCATACTTCTCTTTCACAAAAGGGATACAAACCGAGGTATCTAATCCACCAGAATAAACGAGAGCAATGCTTTTTTGCGACATGAAAGTCTCCTTTGACTAAGTGCATATGTATGCACGAAATTGCATAAACTCAAGAAAAAAAGTTGCATTAGCGTAAAATAGCGCATATTTATGCATCAAGATGACAAAGCTTAGAAATCTAAACACTCTCTCGGTTTCTGTAGTTGGAGCTTCGGGCTACACTGGCCTAGAGCTTGTGCGCACGCTCCTACAGCACCCCTTCGTAAAACTGGATACACTTTACATCAGAGATGAAACTCAAACTGAAACGCTCGCGAATTTGCTCTCCATTCATATTCCAGGCTCGACTTATTCCATCAGTCCATCACCCTCTAATCACGAGGTCACCTGGGGCTATTTCTCTAGATCTCGTGTTTTTAGAATTCAATCGTTGAAATCGTTAGTAGGCAGCGCGCCCGTACCTGGTGGCTTAGTCTTTCTAGCTACTCCCGCTGAAGACTCTATTTATCTTGCTAGTCAGTTTTTGGAGTTAGGTCAAAGTGTGATTGATCTATCTGGCGCTTTCAGACTGAGTGAGTCTGAGTTTGAAACATGGTATGGATTCACACACTCACAACCTAAGCTCATTACTCGGGCACACTATGGGCTCCAACCTTTTGCGAGCAATAAATTGCCTCAACTTAGTGCCGGACCGGTACTGATTGCGAATCCTGGTTGTTATGCCACTGCGGCTGCTCTTTCGGTCATACCAGTACTGCAGGATAATTCTCTCTGTGACTTAGATTTCGTGGTCATGGATGCGAAATCAGGAACCACGGGAGCGGGCAAGAAACCTAGAGAATCTCTCCTGTTATCGGAGGCAGGAAATGATTACGTTCCTTATAAAATTGGAAACCATCAGCACGAGCCAGAGATCCTAAAAACGCTTGACGGCTTCACGCGCAGTAAACTCAATCTTTGTTTCAATACTTCCCTCCTACCTATCGCGCGCGGGATCTCGGTTTCTACCTACCTGAAACTGATGCGCCCTTCGAATACGAAAGAGGTTTTAGATCTATATAAAACCGCATTCCAAGACTATCCACTCATTCAGCTCTTCGATCTTACCGATCCTCGTTCAGAGGGTTATCTTAAGCTCAATAGAGTTGTGGGCACGGCGTTTGCGCGCATTGGCGTCCATGCGTCCCGCAACCAACTACGCATTGTCACCGTCATTGATAACTTAATGAAAGGGGCTGCATCACAAGCCATAGAGAATCTAAACGCGCTCTTGGGCCTTCCGTTAGACACAGGACTATCGGGGCAAGAGTTTTTAAACGAATGCGAAGGGGGAATACATTCATGACTAAAGGACCAGGAATTTCACGAACACCATTACCGAAAGGCTTTAAAGCAGGAGGGGTAAATTCGGGCGTCAGAAAGTATCGTCCCGATCTAGGACTCGTTATGAGCGAGAAGGATGCAACCTGTGTTGCGGTCTATACACAGAACAAGTGTAAGGCAGCCCCGATCACCTACTGCCAGAGCATTCTACCCTCCAAGCATATTAGAGCTATTGTTACCAATTCCGGTCAGGCAAACGCAGCTACTGGCGAACAAGGCAGAACCACTAACTTTCAAATGGCTTCAGCAATCTCAAAAACTCTAGGCTGCCTTCCCCATCAAGTCGCCACCGCCTCTACCGGCGTGATCGGCAAGCAACTTGAGATTGAGAAAATTGAAGCCGCTTCTCAGGATCTAGTGAATCAATTGAACGACTACTGCGAAACTTTCTCACTTGCTATCCTAACGACTGACCTCACTCCTAAGGCTGTTTCTATGGAGATTCCCCTTACGCAGGGTACGGTTCGTTTAACCGGCATCTCTAAAGGCTCAGGCATGATTCATCCCAATATGGCTACCATGTTAGGTTACCTCATCACTGACTGTGACCTTGCGCCAGATGTCGCTCAGTCCATCCTTCTTCAAGCGACAAACGACTCTTTCAATATGATCAGCGTAGATGGCGATTCCTCTACGAATGATTGTGTGTTTCTGATGGCAAATGGCGCAAGCGGAGTGAAACTCACAAATGACAACGACTGGATTGCGATGAAGAAAGCGGTCCTTGAAGTGTCTCAAGAACTCGCAAAAGCCATTGCAAGAGACGGCGAGGGTGCGCAGAAACTGATCGAAGTCACTCTCACAGGACTCACTGACGACACTTTAGCTAGAAAAGCAGCTCGTGGCATCACTCTGTCTCCTCTGATTAAAACAGCGATTCACGGGGAAGATCCAAACTGGGGACGTATTCTTGCTAGACTTGGGGCGGAGGGAATCTTTGAAGCACAGCTCTCCAAAATGAAACTCAGCATTCAAGGAACTCCAGTCTTTGCAGACGGGGCACCCGTCTCATTCGATGTAATTGCGCTGAGACAGGCGCTGAAAAGTGATACTGTACTTATTAAGGCCGAATTTCAGGAATCCAACTCAACCACAGTAACCGCATGGGGGTGTGATCTCACAAAACGCTATGTCGAAATCAATATTGACTACAACTAAACAACAATTAGATATTGAGCGGATCCTATCCACTCTTAAATATGTAAGAAAATTCAGTGGTGAGACACTCCTGATAAAACTTGGTGGAGCGGCACTGAGAGAGGCTCCATTAGTTGAATCCCTATGTGAGGATTTAGCTTTAATTCGCTCCGTAGGACTCAAGGTAATTCTTGTTCACGGTGGTGGTCCCGCAATCAATGAAGCCCTCACAAAGCATAATATCACTTGGTCTTTTCATGAGGGACAGAGAATCACTACGCCAGAGATGATGGAAGTCATCGAGACCACCTTGTGCGGCAAGGTGAACCGCTCCATCGTAAGATTATTAAATAAAAACAATATAAGCTCGATGGGCTTCTCTGGAACAGATGCTAGGCTGATTGAGTGTAAAGCCCTTGATCCTAAACTAGGGTTAGTAGGTAAGGTGACCAAGATCAATGTAGAATTTATCGAAAGTCTGCTAGCGTCGCAGTCTAAAAACACCTACGGCACCATTCCCGTGATTGCCCCCGTGGGCTATGGACCTCATGGCCAAGCGTACAATCTCAATGCAGACTGGGCGGCCACAGCGATCGCCTCATCGCTCAAGCTTAAGAAGATGATCTTTCTCACAGACCAAGATGGTATCTTAGATGAGAACCAGAAACTCATCGCAACGCTTGGCTCAGGTGATCTACTTGATCTCATTGAGCGTGGCGTGATTTCGGGCGGGATGTTAGCAAAAGCACGCACCATTATTGATGCACTCTCTAATGGCGTTAGGAATATTCATATTCTAAATGGCAAACATCCTCATGCGCTCATAGAGGAACTTTTCTCTGAAAACGGTGTGGGCACCTTGTGCTCAAGCAGAACGTAAGGCGAAATCATCATGGCTTTTACACAAAACAAACGTAAGGTCTCTCATTTTCTTACTGGCACCGAACTCTCTCAAGATGAACTTCAACAAGTTCTATCCCGAGCAGAAACGTTCATGCGCAAAGACTCCTCTCTTACCATTTCAGCACCCGCACTTCAGGGTCAGACCTGGGTCTTGTTGTTTGAGAAGCCTTCTTTGAGAACGAGACTAAGCTTTACGGTCGCTATTCAAGAACTGGGTGGTTATCCCGTAGAGATTGTCTCTCATGATACAAAAAAAGAACTGCCGTCCGATACGATTAAAGTCATTCAAGGCTACGCGCATGGAATGATGATTCGCACTTTTGACCATAAAATTGTGGAAGAAATGGCGCAATCTTCGCAGATTCCTATTATCAATGGACTCACTGATTCTCATCACCCGTGTCAGATTCTAGCGGATCTATTAGCTCTAAAAACCGCAAAATCTAATCTCAAAGGGGAGACAATCACGTGGATCGGAGATGGAAATAATGTGCTTCACTCTCTCATGTTATTAGCACCGATGTTCGGTGTAAACGTGAAGTACGCCTGCCCAAGGGGTTACGGTCCTAACGCTATGATTCTTAAGCGTGCTAGAGACCGCGCAAAAAAATACTCAAGCGCTGAAATTACTTCGTACGATTCACCCATAGATGCTGTGCGCGGCACGGGAGCCATCTATACCGACGTCTGGGCCTCGATGGGTCAGGAGCTTCATGAAGCAGAAAAAGAGAAGGCATTTGCGGGTTTTCAAGTAAGTGAAAGCTTGTATCATGCCGCAGAATCGACACCCTTTATCATGCATTGTATGCCAATGAACCGAGGCAAAGAGATCGAGTCAATCCTTGTAGACGGTGAACAAAGCCTAATCTTTCAGCAGGCGCAGAACAGACTCTTTGCGCAGAAGGCACTCCTTACTGTGCTTACTCACCGGTAAACAACTGTAGTATGATCTCCGCTCTCGGAATGGAGATGATGGGAAATAATTATGGAAGATAGACTACTTCTGATTAAAAATTTACTGTTAAGTGGTGAGGCGACGACACAGGAATCTATTCAACAATTTCTTAAACAGAAGAAATTTAAAGTCAATCAATCTACCGTGTCGCGAGATCTTAAACGCCTCGGAGCCATTCGAGCTTTAGATCAAGACGGACAAGCAGTTTACCGCTTAGCCGAGTCAATGAACTCTGCGCCCATTCCGCAGAATCTATTGGGTTCACTTTCGAGTCTCGTCCTAGGTATCGAGTTTAACGACTACAACATCGTACTAAAGACGTCGCCTGGGTCTGCTGCCCTGATCGCAAGACACATTGATTCCTCACGAATCGATGGCGTCATTGGTACGATCGCGGGAGATGACACTATTTTTATCGCGGTAAAAAAACCTATTTATACGGCAAAGATTGTACAGCTTTTAAAATCTGGACTAGGAATAAGTGGTATTTAGTCTCTTAGACTATTTCCAGCTCAAGGTCGGTAGCTCCGAGACTAAAGCCCCATCCGCAATCGAAACATCCACGCTGTAATAGTGTGAAATGCCATAGGCTCTCATGTAGGCAGCCACGAGAATGAGATTAGAGACTTTTTTATCCGCAAACTTTTCTTTCGGGTCAGCTTTGACGAGATCGTCATCACTTAAACTTGCTAGCTCTTCAGCACGCTTTTCGATCTGCTCCAGAGTTACTTTATTCGCCTCATGGACCATTTTCATACCGCCCTTAACAGATGCGATAGAACCAGGAATCGACTTATTATGTACCCCGCCGATACCGACTACGATGAGAGCATTGCCCGCGTCTTTGACGGCTTTCTGAAGATCGGAACTAAGTTCTGATTTCACACGACTTTCAATGAGAGAAATCGCAAGCTTGACCTGAGACTGACTTTCTAAGGTGCTAGAGGCGATCGGGTTAGGCGATTTGAGATTCGCATCCTTTCTGAGCTGTTCAATGAGAACTTTAGCTGCTTCTTTAGAGGCAATTTTGCTTTTGACGACAATCCCGTTTCCACTCTTCGCTGAGTTTGTTGCAGGACCAATGATCTGCGCACTGCCTCCGCCAATATCCCACACAAACTTTACGCCAGCTTGATTTTTAGCTGCGCTAAAACCTGCGATCGCCCCTATCTGTGCTTCCTCTTCTTGCGTGATCGCTTGAATCTGAATGCCGGTTTGTAACTTATAGTAGTTGATAATGTCTGCACTGTTAGAAGCTTCTCTAATCGCCTCTGTGGCGATACCACGAATGTGCGCAGGGTTCACTCCGTGGGCAACCGCTAACGACACAAGCGCTTGAACGGCGGCTAAGCCTGCTTTTTGGTAGAAAGATTCCTTTATAGCATACTTCTTTCCTGAGGGATTATTCACTTGATTAGGAATCTCTTGATTCGCCTTATCTTTATAGTCTACGGCAATTGAAGTGACCTCACCTTTACCAAAGGTTTCGTAGGATACTATTTTAGACTGAGCCGCATTCACCTCTGCGATTTGAATCTTGGTGCTGCCGGAGCCGATATCTAAGACAGCGCGTTTGACCAAGTTTTGGTCCGAGGCTGGGTGTGAAATGTTATCATTACTCGCACGAGAGGACGATCCGCAGCTCAATAAAGAAGTGGCTAGAACCGTTACTAAAAACATACACGAAAATCTTTCTGCCTGTTTCACGACCTGTCTTGATTTCATGCCGATTAGCTATCAAGTATAATTAAACAAGTAAAGTATATAAATTTTAATCAATAATTATTAAACACTATTCAATTAAACTCTTCCCACACCCTCTTTTGCACAATGACCCACCTTATGAAGAGCGCTACAGATACAAAGAACAACCCTGCCGAAAGGCCATACCAAAGTCCTTCAATTCCGATATTCGTATAGAATAAACAATAGAGGCTGATAGGAAAACCAAGAAACCAATGTCCAAAAGCGTTCACCAACGCAGAAAATGCGGTATTCCCAGTGCCGCGCAGGATTCCACCGAGCACGCTTTGTAATCCATCAAAGAGCTGAAAGATGGCAGCTATTTTCAGGAGTTTATGCGCAACCTCTCTAGTCTCATCCGCCAGCGTATAGGGCAGTAGAACAAAGTCAGGAAAGAACCAGAAAACCACTGCAGAAACGGACATAAATCCTGTTGTGATGAGAATGGCATAGTTTCCCGTTTGACTCATTTTGCCGGCATTTCTGGCTCCGTAATAATATCCCACAAGTACTGAAGCAGCTGCAGATACTCCTGTAATCGCCATAAAAGTCATGCTGGCACTATTTAGTGTAATCTGGTGAGCCGCTTGATCCTTGGGTCCTAGTCTACCCGCGAAAAGCGTCACTAAGGCAAAGACACCTACTTCTAGGAGTAGACTAACGGAGAGCGGGAAACCTAGTTTAAAGAGCGCTAGGAATTTATCTGCATGAAACCGCCAGTCACGCTTGAAGGCTAGCTTCTGATCACTCCACATCAGTAGGATGGCAGACATTCCAAAAAGAGCCCATCTAGAGACATTGGTCGCGAGCGCCGAGCCTTGAAGGCCTCGTGCCGAGAATCCGTATTCTCCGAAAATGAACGCCTGATTAAGAGCTGCATTTAAAATATTAGCAAGGATCAGAATACCTAAGACCCCAAGCGTGGATTCGCGCGCAAGCAGATACGTTCTAACCGAGGAGAATGCGATTACCGGTAGTAAACCCCACTCTAGGGTCAGTAGGTAAGCATTTGCCTGAGGAAGCACCTCAGGGTGAATATGCATAAAATTTAGACAGTATCTGGTTAACTCCATGATCCCTATCACGACTGGAACGATGGTGAGACAGGCATAAATGGTTTGCACAAAATACTGATCTGCGACTCTAAGCTTTCCTTTTCCACGGGAAGAAGAGATGAGAAAATCTACGGCGTACATGTACCCCATTGCAAAAACCATCCACGCAGAAAACACCGAATGGCCCACACTCGCAGCCGCCGTCGCTGCGTTTCCGAGTTTAGAGACATAAAGGGTATCCACATAACCCATAGACATAATGCCTAAATAGATAAGGGATGATGGGAGTGCTAATTTCAGAAGACGCTTCATGGAACCCTTTATTTTGCTCAAAAATGGCGGACTCGACAGGAATCGAACCTGTGACCTTCAGATCCGTAGTCTGACGCTCTAATCCAACTGAGCTACGAGTCCACATCTTCAAAAGGGCTAACGGGAGGCCCATTATTAGCAAAGCCGGGCAGTGAATGACAAGCAATGTTTCCACCAGATGGCGTTTTGATGTTAAAATTAAGCACCATGAATAGAAAATCGCTCTCGGATCCGTTAAAAAAAGCCCTCCACCTCGTCAAGGAGAACGGGGCACTCACTTTTGATGCGGCAAGAAAGTTAAAACAGATTGAGCATTTTTGCCAGATCCTCATCCCAAAAATCGAAGCCCAGAATGCTACTGCTAAAGGAAAGCCTATAGAGCTGATCGAACTAGGATCTGGGAAATCCTACCTGGGCCTAGCTCTCTACGATCTTTGGGTAAAAGATCATCCGAACGTCACCCTCCACTGCGTGGATCAACGTGAAGACCTCATGGAGACGGGTCGCAAGATTTGTAAGGAATTGAAATTTGTAAATACGAATTTTTATACCAGCAGAATTAAAGAACTGGACCACTTTGAACAAACTACAGACTCAAGTAAAATAGTGGTAGCTCTTCACGCCTGCGATACCGCAACAGACGAGGCCTTAGAGTTTGCTCTCAAACTTAATGCTAAATTAATAGCTCTAGTACCTTGCTGCCAGGCGCAAGTATCGCGTGTCATCAAGCCTAAGCATGCGACGATGAGAACTTTGATTGCACATCCATTACATAAGCGAGAGTTTAGCGCTCTTATCACGAATCGATTAAGATCACTTAAGCTCGAGTCTAAAGACTATCAAGTCACCGTGACTGAGTTTACCGATAAGGATCACACACCGAAAGCAGAACTCATCGTAGCGGAACAAACTCACGCCGCAGAAAAGTCAGAGTTCAGCGCACAAAAATCTGCTGAACTTAATCAGCTACTAGGTGAACTAGGACTATCGTATGATTCTAAGGAGTTTTTCTATAAGAGCGCGAATTCTTAGTGGCTAAGCTTATTGTAGCAACGGAGAAGTTACCATCCACACTTTAAAGCCACCCCCCTGACAAGGGTCAGAATTCGGATCAGAAGAAATCTCAGTCAACGCTTCATTGAGGTGCATAAGACCATCGAAGTCTCGTTGTCGCTCGGGAAAACTAGCATTCAGTTTGCTCTCCAGTGCCACGCGACTAGGAGCAGTCCCGTGACTCCAGTGAGCATAAATTGCATCTCTACTGTCTAACCTATCCTCAGAAACTTTAATCTTTTGATCGGAAACTACTTCAATCAAGAGCCGCCTCAACTGCGGTTCTATCCGGTCAGAGAAACGAATTTTTCTGATCATCTCAGCTTGGCTTAGTCCTCCTAGTCGGCGGATAAACTCAAATTTCAAAGCTTGGTCTTTAGAGATTCTGCGCCCTGTTTGTGTGACAATCGCGCTTGCACTTTCGACAGCGGCTTCTGGGGATGTTTTAAAAACAATGATAAATAGAGCAAGATTGCTCCATAAACTATCATTCGCTTTTTCAAAATCATCCAGCCCACGTAAAATCTTTGGGCTCTGATCGTAAAACCGAAGCGCTACGGCAATTCTTGCCAATAGCTTCGGGTCTCGTTTCGGATACTTGGCGCTAAGTTGTTTAAATAGTTCAACGATCTCTACACTCACGCCTTCTTTTAACCAGGTTCCGCTTACAAGGATCTCAATCACTGCATTTCGATCCACATGGTTTTCTGGAACAAGTCTACTAAGTCTCTGAATGTCCTCGTCTGCTGAGAATGAGGACCGATCTGCCTGAGCACCTAAAGCTACTTCTCCTAGCTCGCAGACTGTGCGCATGGACACTTCTTCTTTTTCTTCATTTAATTGTATGGTGAGTTCTTGCGCTCCCAGATTTTCATTAGAAAATGCAATCAAACTGAAAATCGTAGCTTTAAAAAACGCACAAGATCCTGCTACTCCGCTCTTATCGCGGTAAAGCGGATATTTATGTTTCATATTATGATTATAATCTAATGCTGTACCCCAAGGAGAGTGTCTGAGTAGACGCACTCACGCCATCTATATTTAAACTTAAACTAGATATATCGATTCCTAAGCGATGCGACTTTATACTATACCAAGATTGCTTGCTTGTGGTTTCACTATCTTGTGGTTTCCATTGATACGCTATCCCAAGAGCGATTTCCCGGTTTGAAACTGAGGGAATACTTATACCATCTTGAACGACAGCGAGCTTTAGAAAGCCATCCATAGACCGTAAAGAGTCGATGCTCCGCTCTGCTGTACCATAAAGTTGAACTCCAGAGAGATTCTCATAACCTCGGTTAATCGTTGGGGCTTGAGTCGTCAGATAGTAAAGTCCACCGCCAGTACCAAAGACCCAATCCGGACTCACATCCGTCCACTGCCTCATCGCTCTCACGTTCAAGCCTATGTAATTTAGCGCCTCGCCTGCGGGGGTAGCTGAAACATGAAACGGTGTCATGAATCCAGCTACTGTTACTTTGTAATTCTTAAGTTTTCGTGGAAAGAAATCTGAAGATAATGAAGCTCTAATGGACATCTGTTTTAAGTCTTCGACAGAGTCTTGTGTATAAGTGATTGAGGTGGGCGCTAAACAGAAGGTCACCACAGCAGGGGCTCTAAAGAATCCTGTGTTATTTTCTTCTAAGCTTTCAGATTTTTTATCGGCTCTTTTTTTACTCAAGAAGGACTCGTCAAAACACTCCACGCAACTTACCTTGTAGGCCTGCTTAACGACGTCACCTTGTGGGCTCACCAAAGTATATTCAAACTCTTGTTCTGCTTTATTTAAGACTATACTACTAGAAAACTTTCCGTCGCGGTCCACTCTAACTAACTTCAGTTGGTTCTCTATAAGCGTCCACTCGGGAGTCTTTAGGTTTCCGCTCCAACCAACTTGATAGCCTTTTTTTGAATCTTTTTCGACTTCTTCAAGACTGATACTCTTTGCATCAATCGATAGACTACTCTCCGCATCGCCTTCTTTAGTATTCCCAGGCGGGACGGGTCCACTAATGGATATAATCGTTGCCTCCTGCGCGTACACAGAATTCATGATTCCTATCAGTAATAGGCAGGAAATTGTTTTAAAAATAGTGATCACAATAGGTATAAATTAGTGTAGAAGAGCCCCTATGCTACAAAAAGGTGCATTATTTACCCCTAAGTTTAAGTTTAGTGCGGGCGTTAGAGTGTTGGCTTTCCTAGGTCTTCTGGGTTTAGGTTGTGGGAGAGGTCCCAGCACGTTTAATCTCAATAACTCCTGCAGTTCAGGACAAGCGCAGATTCTGGTCCAAGACGGGTTCATGAAGACGCTTTGCGGATGTTCTGAGGGAGCTGTCTTAAGAAATTCGGGAAATCTAACCTGTACCACGAATGCAAGGCAGGTGATGTTTATCTTTCAAGGCTCTTCACTCCAGCACCAAATTATCCCCTCCTCGGGTTCGCCCATAAGTGCAAGTGGTGTGATTAGTCCGAATAGTCCTGGAGCCGTCCATATCGTGACGCTTGCCACTTCCGGCACCTATGGCTTCGTGGACGTGTTTACCCCAGGGCTTAGTGGCACTATCATCGCACTATAGTTCGATAAGTATTCCGCTTAAGTTTCTCTCCAAGTGTCCGAATAGACCTAGGGAAGGGAAACCAAGACCAATGTCGCGAACACCTACGGTAATTGATTTTCAGGAAGCAAGAGAGCAACGCCAGGAGGCTCAACGACGTTTAGCAGAACGTGTGTTCATGCAAACAGCTGTGAGTGCTTTTTGTGTCGTGGGCGAAAACTCGCTGAAGCAAATCGAACTCGTAGATCTCTCGGATACCGGATGTGGTTTTCTCTTAGTCCATAGTGACGAGCCGGCGTGGGACTACCAGAAACGAGAGCTCTCCTTAAGACTCTACTTTAGCCAAGATCAGTATCTTGAAATAGGAGTTCGTGTGCAGAACATGGCTGATACTATCAAACAAGGCTCTAGATTCGTACGATTCGGTTGCGAAGTTGACCAATCACTAACAAGCTATGTGACCTATCAAGCATTCGTAAATTTTCTACACCTTTACTGTATGTCTGCAAAAAAAGACAACGGCGACACCAACCTCTATTTCGTATAAGTCCTTACTCTCAGGTTGCACGGGCTGATGTTCCGTGTCTTGAAAGCCATCTAATAAAAAATGATAGATTTCCGCTTGGTCTCCGTTTGGAACTAGACTAGGCGCAAGTAGAATAGCGGGCCTCCGATCTACCCCAGAACCTATAGCCCTAGGATACGAGATGGGTGCGATAAGCAAGCTTGAAAATAGGAGGAGACGTTTCACACAATAAGATTATGTCGCTCGTACAGATGGGTAACTCGGCTATTTTTTCCGGGTCTTCTGTCGAATAGAGTCTGGGGCCACTGACTTACTAACCCAGTCACTGAGTATGGATCCCGCTTTTTCCGGAGTTTTTTCAATCAAATATAAAATCCCCGCCAGAAGGTCTGACGGGGACATTTGTCGTCCGCGGGTTGTGGTTGCGGTTTTAGAAAATTGTTTGGTTTTACGCGCGTGGTTCAAAATCTTCGACTTCGTTTGATTCAGTGATTTTAGAGTCTTTAGCACCGGCACTCTCGACCTCTGCTTGAGTGACAGAACCTAGGAATACCTCATCATCAATGAGGCTAAATGCAAACCAGCGGTCACCCATTTTTTGATACAATACCTCTACCTGTCCATCGCTTGCTTTGACTGCGTTTAGATTGTTGACAGAGATAGATAGACTAGAATTCGTGTTTGATTTTTTCATGGTGACCCTTCCTAGGTTTTTTTAGGCACGCCCGTCGTGCCTTACATAGAACTCATCGGAAGGGTTTCAAATTACTTAAGTGAGAAAATTTTGCCGTAAAAGATCGGACCTGAATTCTGCCTTTAAATCCCTTTGCGAGGCAGGCCTTCCGTATCATAGCCACTATTCTATATTCAGCTCTTTCATGAGTCGGCTTAACGAGGCTGAGGGATGTGTTTCAGAGACCTTCTTTATGGCAGCTAGAACGTCGGGATCTGTAGATTGGATTCTCCCTAGCGCCCAAGTGGCGCTACCTCGCACAATCGGGTCCGGATCTTTCAGTAATTCTGCGATCGCTAGAAGAACTCTAGGATCTGTAGGTTTAATTTCCGTTATCACCCAGGCGACATCGAGGGTAACAAGTAAGGCCGGATTTTTCATTAGCGCTACAACCTCTAAATGAATATCTGTGTCTTTGGGTTTGATGAATCCTAGTGATCTTAGTCCATATGGCGTTCGGAAGTTCTTAGGTAAGATGTTTTCTAGTTTCAGTTTTATCCCTATAGCCTTGAGACTGTCTTTGTCTAAAGAACAGATCTCATCGGCGTCTAAGTTTGTGATCGGTGTCTTAAATTTCTTGAACACCATCTTAAAGAACTCATGCTCTCGCTCCTTTGCTCCTTTAGGATCAAGCCTATTTAAGAGGCGTAGAATATTTCTTGTCGTAGTCAGAGTCTGACTCTGCTTAAACCCTGCCTGTAGGTGTCTGTTAAGACTCTCGTTCTTTGCTAATGGTGCTAGGATCTCTGGGCTAGTATCTTCTTGCAAGAGTGTTTCGGTAATCTGTGCATACCCTCCGATGCCTTCAAATTTGAATTCTTTAACAGCTAGTTTAGCTAACTTCTCTTTGGCTGGGATTCGTTTGTCGTAGTAGTAACAGCGCTCTGCTCTCGTACTCTGTATGATAGATGGAGACAAGTCTTCAGCCCTACAGGACACGTTGTTATGCGCATTCATGGGGGGCAGAAGATCCATAGGAAGTTCTTCAGGCTTGGTTTGAGTGTCTTTACTCACTCTCAGCGTATCTAGATAATTCGCGTAATCTTTGGGGCCCTTAAAGCCCGTTAAGAAATTATTTAATATAGGCTCACAGGTCTTTCCACTAGGAGCACTCCCTTCAAACCCTGTAAGCCTTGCTCCACTAAACACAAGCGACATCTGATCTTTAGAGGTGTTAGATACTCCGAACATACTCTCAAGCTGTCGGTTAGCAGTGTTAGCATCAATCCCATGGTTCACCATATCTCGGTAATAAGTCTCAGGCGACCTCGCATCCCCGCCCTTACCCGCATAGGTATTACAACCAAACAAATACACATCTACTAGGTTCTTAAAGATCCCTGTGCAGTTCTCACTACAAGAAGCTTCTAAAAGCTCAAGCATGGACAAACTAAACCCTTTATCTCCCGTAAAGCTCCCTCCAAAATGTCCTGAGATAATCAGCACATCACAGTGATTCGTATTGTCTGCACACGCGTTTTTAAACCAAGACGACCTATCCTCATCACTCTTACTTCCAAGTTCTTTGAAGCTAAACCTAGGATCTTTCTCTAGATGTTTTTTAAACGTCTTGATCTCGTTGTCCGAGTTGATCGTGATCGAGCAGACTTGATAGGAGCGTGCGTGTAAGGATTCTGACACTAGGCCAGAGCCTATTAAAGCAATGAACGATATGTATACCCGTACTCTCACTCATACTGGTTCGGTAAATGTGCGAGAAGACTTTAAATCCCTTTGCGAGGCAGGCCTGTCGCGTCGGTTGGTTTAGCGTCGAGATCCGACAGAATAGCCTCAAGCGCGTTTACTTCTTTGATCCATGCCGCTTTTAAAGGCTCTATTCGTAAGTCGATCTCAGAGAACGCTACACCACCTTTGAAGTAGCTTCCCATACTCCTAAATATTCCATCTAAGTTAGAAAGAATAGGCTGCAGTCGTTGGTAGAGATCCAGATGAAACACAGCCTTCACATCTTGATTCATTTGGGTGTTTACACGTGAATTAATACTACTTTGGTTCTTATTAAAAACATCTGCAGTATTGTTCCAAGCTTTCACTTGGAGTGATCCTAGTCTCTGCCTCTTTAGTCTGTCATACTCTCCTTGAATATACGCTAACTGCTGCTGAAGGTTCGCTATAGTCTGCTTGAGTTCCTCACGCTCACCCTTAGAGCGAGCAAGCAGTCTTTCATGATATTCTCTTAATCGCGTATGATAAGACTCATCTCTGCCACCTAAGAAGATTTTTTTTGTATAGAATATTTTTCTACCTGTCGGAATATTATCAGGAGCCTCATACTGCAACGGTACGAGCTTTGATAGAAAAGTCATGGCTTCTCTTGAGTGCCCAACCGGCGCTTCCACAACATACAGGTAGTATTCACCACGCGGAAGCACACCCCCACTCTCAGGAAGCTTCAACGCAGCAGACTTCGCAAACTTTCCTTCCACAGTAACTTTCACCTGAGCGCTTGAAGAGAGCGTGTTTAAAAGGGTCTGCGGAATTCCCTCCACGAATAACTCATAGCTAATACCGGCAGGGAGGTTTGAGGTCACATAAAGTGCGGGCGCTAGGGAGTCGGCACGAGAAACTGCCACGGCGACTTTAGGTCCAAGTGTGGGAGATGCTTTCACAGCAGCTACAAGTTCCGCATATTCTGCCCCATCGACGTCAGACAATTGCGGGATGGTAATGAGTTTCGATCTTAAACGGTCAGCAACTAAGTCAAAATAGCCAGAATATACAAACAGTCCGATTCCAAAGCCTAAAACACCAAAAAACCCTAGTCCAGCTAAACGCCTCTTTCTGATTGCAAGCTGTTGCTCTTTTAGAAAGCCTTCCACATTCGCTTGAACTTTTTCCTCCTCATCAGGTGACATTGGGACTTCTTCTTTGCGAATGATTTCGCCCGTGAGTTCCTGTTTTTCTATGATAGAGGTGCGGGTGCGTTCCACGGGAGCTTGAACCGTTTGGTACTGATGACTTGTGGATACCTCGATAGGCTCTACAGCGCTAGGCGGTGGCGTGAGAGGTGGCATAGAGATTCCAGTCTTTGTTCGAGCGGATAACGTCGCTATGAACTCTGGTATGGTGGACATAGGAACCCAGTCTGGCATGCCTTGACACCATACGAAGCTCTGTTTTGAGTAGACTCCGCTTAAGGTCTGAGTGACCACTTCTTCTACGGTAAACGGACCTTCATGATGATTAGTAACGTAGATGAACCACTTTTTATCATTCACTGGTAGTGCTCCTCGCAAAATAGCTTTGATAGAAGTCTAGAATATTTTTCGTGTTGATCAAGTCGGCAGTTTTCTCTTCCCTCTCGATTCTCGGATGGGTAGTTAAATCTCATATGGATGTAATACTGACACTCGACGCCGGAACTACGGGAGTAACAACAACGCTGTACTCCAAAGATTTTCAAATCCTACACACCGTATCTATCGATTTTCCACAACATTTTCCTAGTCCAGGTTTTGTTGAGCATGACCTTACCGAAATCAAACAGGCTTTCACTACTGCAATTCAGCAGTTGATGAAAGTGAAAGCTCCTGACGAAGTGATTAAGAGTATAGGAATCACCAATCAGAGAGAAACTATTGGATTTTGGGACCGGCAAAATGGTGAGCCGCTATGTAAAGCAATAGTCTGGCAAGACAGAAGAACGAGTGATTTTTGTCGCTCTATAAGAATGCAGCGTCTTAACGACCGCTGCACGAACGACACTGGACTACGCATGGACCCCTATTTCTCTGGCTCCAAGATTCGCTGGGCTTTAGTAAATAATAAAAATGTAAAGTCAGCTAATCATAACGGCTCATTAGCCTTAGGAACTATCGACACTTACCTTACCGCGTGGCTCACAGGGTATAAAAGCTACGTCACCGAACCCTCAAACGCATCGCGAACTATGCTTTATAATATTCGCTCATTAAAATGGGACGATTTCTGGTGTAAGACATTTCTAGTAAATAAGAACTATTTACCAAAGGTTATCCCCTCGAATTCTAGTTTTGGTGTCACGAGTGGATTAGGGTTTCTACCCGACGGGATTCCTATCACTGGTATTTTAGGCGACCAGCAGGCTGCTTTACTGGGTCAGAACTGCACGATTTCAGGCATGGTGAAGTGCACCTACGGCACAGGGGCGTTTGTTCTTCTGAACACGGGAGAAAAAATAAAGCGCAGTCGACATAAACTTCTCTCTACGGTTGCATGGCAGCTAGATGGAAAAAAACCTTACTACGCGCTAGAAGGTAGTGCGTTTGTGGCAGGATCGGCAGTCCAGTGGTTACGAGATGAACTTAAGTTAGTAAAACATTCTTACGAAATTGAAGCCCTAGCTCTTCGTGCGAAGCCTGAGCATCAGGTCGTTTTTGTGCCAGCGCTTGCGGGCTTGGGCGCTCCAGAGTGGAGTCCGGCGTCAAGAGGCGCATTCTTTGGGCTAACCCGCGGAACATCTTCTGCTGATCTAGCTTGTGCTACGTTAGAAGGAATCGCGCTTACGATGAGCGCTCTTTTTCAGGCGCTCTCTAAAGACTCTCACCTCCCACTTCGAAAGATTCGTGTGGATGGTGGTGCCACGGAAAACGGACTCCTCATGCAACTTCAGGCTGACTATGCAGGGGTTACGATTGAAAGACCTCGGTCGATCGAGAGCACCAGTCTGGGTGCTGCAAAAATAGCCGCTCTAGGCCTAGGTTGGTATAAAAGTCTAAGGGACTTAGAGAAACGCTACGAGATATCCTCCACTTTTAAACCTAAACTCCCTAAGGCCAATCGCGCTAAGAAAATGGGAGAGTGGAAAAAAGCCATTCAAGCCGTACGCACCTTTGCAGGCGATGTGTAATTTCTGCCTTAAGAAAGATAGCGTTTAAAATCTCGCAAGTGCTCAATGCGCTCGATTTGAAGCGGGATTTTTTTTGTGCTTTCGTTCATGTCTGAATTCTTAGGGATAAATACTTTTTTAAACCCTAACTTCTTAGCCTCCATGAGTCTTGGTTCTAAAAGTGGAATTCTACGAAGTTCTCCAGTCAAAGACACCTCGCCCAGAAAGAGCCAGTCCGATGGAAATGCCTTTTCCTCAATACTAGAATAAATTGCTGCAACAACGGCAAGGTCACTGGCGGTCTCAGACAAATGAAAACCGCCAGAGACATTAAAAAATAAATCCTTCACTCCAAGAGGTGCACCTAAGTGCCTCTCTAGGACGGCACTAAGAATTGCAAGTCTTTGCGCATCCAGGCCCACCGAAACCCTTCTTGGCATCGGCATCGTAGACTGACTGACAAGGGCTTGCACCTCGATCAGGATGGGCCGTGTTCCCTCCATGGATGCCGTTACCGCTACGCCCTCCACGGGCACTGAGCGTTCACCTAAGAACAAAGAAGAGGGGTTTTTTACTTCGCGCAGTCCTTCTAAATCCATTTCAAAAACACCCAGCTCATGCGTAGAACCGAATCGATTTTTCACTGTCCTTAGCAACCTATAAGACTGAGATCCATCTCCTTCAAAATACAAAACCGTATCCACCATGTGTTCGATCGTCTTTGGTCCTGCGATCGAGCCGTCTTTCGTCACATGACCAATCAACCACACGGCAACGCGGGCTGATTTTGCAAGTGCCATCAATCGTGCAGAAATTTCACGCACCTGAGAAACACTGCCTGGTGCGCTTTGGGAGGATGAACTTGTGAACGTTTGCAGGGAATCAATCATGAGAACCGTGGGCTTCACCTCATGAACCATTGAGAGCGCGCGCTCTAGACTCGTTTCTGCGGCTAGAAAAATACGCCCTACTTCAGGCACTCCTAACCGCTTCGAGCGAGAGCGAATTTGCTCGATAGATTCCTCACCGCTCACATAGAGGATCTTTAGATTTTCTTGTTTCTCGATCAATCCTTTTGCCACCTGGAGGAGAAGGGTGGATTTACCGATCCCAGGATCACCCCCTAAAAGCGTAAACGCGTCCGGTACAAGTCCTCCGCCTAAAACGCGATCTAATTCTTCTATATTAGTTGTGTATCGCTGTTTAGACTGAGTTTCTGAGATGTCTTCTAGTTTATGAAACTTACTAGAGCCTACTGCTCTAAACTCTTCTCGCATCTGCGACAGTGCGCCAGCTTCGCCTGGTTTCTCCTTATGAACCGTTTCTTCGATAAACGTATTCCATGACTCACACGATGGGCACCGTCCAAGCCACTGGTGGCTGATAGAGCCACAGTTTTGACAACTGTACTGAGTTTTTATTTTTGCGGCCATCTCCACTCCTTAGCAGTTCTTAGGTACCCTAATTATAGAATGATTAAGAAAGAAAAAAGCGCATGGTCAAAGTTTCGAGAAAAAGAAAACTCCAGATCGAGAGAGGCAAAGATAGAGTCTGGACTGATATCGGACGACGGGTCGGGCACGGTACCTGAGGTCTCGGCACAGGAGTTTGAAGCCATGCTTAAGACCGTGGACGAGCTAATTGGACAAATCACGCAGCTTTATAACATGTACGCAAATGGAGTCGAGCGCGCACCCCCTAGGACCCATGTGACGCGCCTGGAGTCCATGATGAAAAAACTAGACCACGCGTACCGCTCTTCTAGCGCTGACAAGTTTAGGTACTCTCAACTCAAGAACAAGCTCAACGTCTACCGTGAGCGCTGGGAAAAGTCTCAGAAAAGCTTAGAGAAGAAGTAAAGGCTTTATTCCAACCCTCACCCTCACCCAAAAAACCACTGGGCTATCCCGACGGAGAGCACCACTGCGACAAAATCAGAAAATAACCCGCAAAAGAGCGCGTGCCTAAATCTCTTAATGCCTACAGACCCAAAGTACAAAGTAATCACATAGAGTGTCGTCTCTGAAGATCCTTGAATTAGAGCAACCATTTTTGAAACCAAGGAATCCACACCGAATCGCTGAATCGTTTCAATCATCAGTGCACGCGATCCTGACCCTGAGAATGGGCGCATAAACGCTGTGGGTAGTGCGTCTTTGAAGCTAAACCCATCAAATGGGCTTAAGATCAGATCCATGGCGCCGGACACTTTAAAAAAGCTAACCGCCGCTAACATTGCGACCAGATAGGGCAGAATATTTAATACAATCTGAAAACCCTCTTTCGCACCCTCTACGAAGTCTTCGAAAACAGGTTTCTTTTTTAACATCCCGAAAATCAGAATCCCCATTACAAATGCAATCAGTAAGAAAGTGCCACCCGATTTTGCGGCTTTAGAAATCACCTCGGAGGAAAACGTATATACCACAAAAGCAACCAGTCCTCCGATGAGTCCAGAGGCTGCAGCCAAGATCGCAATCGGCGCGATGAACTGACGCCCGCGCGATTCTTTCTGAAAGAATAGCGTTACCAGAACTCCTGCTAAGCTTGCTCCCACGGTCGCAAGCAGTGTTGGGAGTATGATCTCACTAGGATTTTTCATTCCAAGTTGATGGAGCTGGGTCATGACTCCAAGCGGAATCACAGTCACAGAGGCCGTATTTATGACAAGAAATAAAACCTGTGCGTCGGTTGCAGTATTTGGATTGGGATTTATCGATTGTAGCTCTTTCATCGCTCGCAGTCCAAACGGTGTTGCAGCATTATCTAGCCCAAGCACATTGGCCGAGATATTCAGCGTCATGGCAGAGATAGCGGGATGATTAGGGGGAATGCCAGGAAAGAACTTTCCAAATAAAGGTGTGAGTGCTCTTGCTGCTTTAACTAGCATGCCAGAGTTTTCCGCTATTTTTAAGATGCCTAGCCAGAAGCACATCGGACCCGCAAGCCCCATACACACTTCAAACGCCGTCTGGCTAGACGAAAATAGTGCCGTTCCTAACGCTTCCCAACTGACCGAACTGTGCTCAGCACCCAGAAATCCCGTCACCGTTGCTACCAAGAACCCCACCAGAAATAGAGAACCCCAAAGCCAATTTAACATGCGCTGGACTGTGCTTTGAGTTAGGGAAATCTGTCAACGATCTTCGGACTTTAACCCGCGCAAGTAGCTCCTCCTCCGTGATGACAGGTACCCCTAAGGCTATGGCTTTCTCAAGCCAAGATTAAATTTGGCGGAAAAGTTAGTCATTGCGTCGGGGTTTTCGAGTTGTCTTGATCGAGGTACATTTAGAATTATTGACCATACTCCATAAATTGGTCTAAATTATGGAGTATGTTCCAGAGAATATTTAAACCTATCGGAAATAAGTCTTTTTTTCTTTTCGGGCCAAGGGGTTCGGGCAAGTCGACCTATCTTAAAGCTCAATGGGGACAGGATTTTTTCGAGATTAATCTACTGTTAGATAAGTGGGAACGAAGGTACCAGCGAGAGCCTGACCTTCTCATTTCAGACCTGAAAGCACTTAAAAAGCAACCTAAGTGGGTAGTTATCGATGAAGTTCAGAAAATACCAAAGCTACTAGATATTGTTCATGAATTGCTTGAAACGGCCAAATATAAATTTGTTCTGACCGGATCAAGCGCGAGAAAGCTAAAACGGTTTTCTTCGAACTTACTTGCAGGCCGTGCTTTTCATTACAACCTTTTTCCTTTGACCGCCAAAGAGTTGGGTCAGGAGTTTAACATTGGCGACGTGCTTAGATGGGGGAGCTTGCCGAGTGTCTTTGGTACGAGTGAAGCGAGTAAGGAGGAGTATTTGCGTTCTTACACACAGACCTACCTGCGTGAAGAAATTCTTCAGGAACAAATCGTACGGAATGCTGTTCCTTTCCGAAGCTTTCTGGAGATCGCAGGGCAGGAGAACGGAAACATTATCAACTATTCGAATATTGCGAAAGACGTCGGTGTAGACACGAAGACGGTAATCTCCTACTTCCAAGTGCTAGAAGACACGCTTATGGGTTTTATGCTGCCCGCATTTACTCAGTCGGTTCGAAAATCAGCAGGAAAAAGCCCTAAATTCTATATTTTTGATTTGGGAATTAAACGCGCGTTGGCAAACGAGCAACGCTCGAATCTTGAGCCGCGCACAGCTTCCTATGGGCGGGCTTTTGAACATTTTCTAATCCTTGAGTGTCTTAGGTTAAATTCGTACACGAGGTCTGACTATCAGTTTTATCATTATCACACGACGGCGGGGGGAGAAATTGATCTCATTCTAAAGCGTGGGCGTGAAGTACATGTCATCGAAATTAAATCCACTACGAAAATAGATCGCCTAGAGGTTCAGAAACTGGAACGCATAGCCGAAGGTATTAAAGGGACCAAGCTTTACTATGTGAGCCAAGATTCAGTGAGTTCGAAGGTTGGAGGAGTTAACTGCCTTCATTGGACTCAGTTTCTAAACGAGGTTTTCCCAGTACATCAGAGCGCAAACAGCTAACCCTAAGCCGCTCCGACCCGCGCAAGTAGCTCCTCCTCAGTGATCACAGGTACCCCTAAGGCTATGGCTTTCTCAAGCTTTGATCCGGCCTCTTCTCCGGCCAGAACAAATGAAGTTTTCTTAGAAACTGAACCACTCACCATTCCACCGTGACTTTCAATGAGCTTGATAGCCTCTCCACGTGAGAGCGTCGGTAGCGTTCCCGTAATAACAACGATCATTCCTTTTAAACTTTCACTAGCTTTATGATCCTCGTGTTTAATTTCTAGAAGCGATACGAGTGCATTAAATTCCTGCGAGTGCTCTGTATTAGAAAAATATTCCTTAAGTGACCTCTCAATTTCTACTCCGATGTCAGGAATCTCTAGAAGCTGTTCTAAGCCGTTCTGCAGGTTCAAGACGGAGCCATAGTGATGAGCTAACTTCTTAGCCACTGTCTCCCCGCAATGCCTAATTCCAAGTGCAAAAAGAAACCTACTAAGTGTCGTGATGCGGGCAGCTGAGATGGCGTCATAGACTTTCTGAGCCGACAGATCCGCAAAACCCTCTAGCGCGCGAATCTGTGCGAGCGTGAGTTGGAATAAATCTGGTAGTTGCTTCACCAAACCCTCATCCACGAGCTGCTCGCAGACGCGATCCCCAAGCCCTTTCACATCAAGAGCATTTTTAGAGACAAAGTGCTTTAGCCTCTCTTTAAATTGGGCCGAGCACATGGGGTTACTGCACCTGACTAGCACCATATTTTGCTCGCGCTCTAAAGCGCCCCGACAGACAGGACACGCGTCCGGAAACCTAAATTTTTCTAAATGACCCGCACGTTTAGATTCTACAACAGAAACAACCTCTGGGATAACATCGCCCGCCCTCCTCACAAACACGTAGTCACCAATACGCACATCTTTTCTAGCGATTTCCTGCTCGTTATGAAGAGTTGCTCTTGAAACCATAACGCCACCCACAGAGACGGGCTCTAAGATTGCAACCGGTGTGAGCGCGCCTGTGCGACCCACTTGAATAATAATATCTAATACTTGTGTAACTTCTTCTTCTGCGGGAAACTTAAACGCCACCATCCCTCTAGGTGATCTGGCAACGTAGCCAGCCTGATCTATTTCCGAATAAGAATTTAGCTTCACCACCACACCGTCTATAGCAAAATCAAGCGACTCTCGCTGGTCGCCTACGTGTTTATAAAACTCTAAGATCTGATGGACTCCGTGACAGGCTTTCCAGAGGGGACCCACTGGCAGTCCCCACTCCGGAAAAGATTTATAGAGCGCAGCCTGCGATAAAGGCCTGTCTCCTCCTCTTACTTCGCCTAGTCCGTAGCAAAAAAGATGAAGCTTCCGACTTGCAGTCACCTTGGGATCAAGCTGTCTTAGCGCCCCTGCGGCTGCATTTCTAGGATTCGCAAACAGCTTTTCATTATTCTCTAATTGTCGTGCATTGAGTTCCTCAAAATCGCGCTTTAACATCAGTATCTCGCCGCGCACCTCTAGAAATTTAGGAATATGTGTGCCTCTCAGTTTAAGCGGCACTGCGGGTATGGTTCTGATATTTTCTGTCACATCTTCGCCTACGAGTCCGTCTCCTCGAGTAGCAGCCCTGATGAGTTTGCCGTTTTCATAGTTCAAGCTGATAGAGAGCCCATCGAACTTGAGTTCGGCAAAATAATCCAAAGATTCATGAGCATTTTTTTCCAATATTTTACGCACTTTCGTATCAAAATCTAAGAACTCACTCTCTGAAAAAACATTTGAAAGAGATAGCATCGCAGTCTGATGAGTGGCTTTTTTGAAGCTCTCTTGTACCCCACCGCCTACGCGCTGGGTGGGCGAATCACTGGACTTGTACTCGGGGTATGTATCTTCTAGTTCTTCAAGTTGTTTGAATAAGCGGTCAAACTCAGAATCTCCAATAGTAGGAGAATTCAGCACATAGTAGCGATACTGATGTTCCTCGATTGCTTGTCTCAGGGATTGAATCTGATCTCTAAGGGTATTTCTATCCACGATGGCTAGAAATAGAAGGTAACTCCACCCTCAATTGCAACGATTTTATGTGATACCGAACCACTATTAGAGAGATCCAAGCTAGCTTGGGAAAAATCGAGTCCCCCGTTCACTTTCATACGAGAGTGAAGCCAACGGTATCCGCCAAGATTAAACATCGTGATATTGCCGCCATTTGGAGCCCCTAGGTTTGCTTTCTCGCTACCCCCAGGAAAAAGGCCCACATCAAGCCCCCCCACGACACCGTATCCTAGCGGAAGTGCCACATCTACGCCTGCGCCGATCAGTATGGCCGACATGGCGACGTTTGAAGTTTGAGAAACAGTATCCAAGTTCGTGCGGTAATAAGCTTTATGGTAGCGCGCGCGCACAAATCCGTGGGTACCAAAGAAATCATTCGACAAGAAAAACCTTCTTCCCCCCCCGAGATTCCAGGCGCCTGCGAGCATTGATTTTCCGCTAGAAGATTGAGCGTCTTTATAGGTTCCCATCGCAGTGCTCAAGGAACCCATGAGGTACCAGTCTGGATTCAACCAAAGCTCGCCCACTCCTTTAACTCCGATCAGTTTTCCAGAACCTGCGCGTGTTGTGGACCCATTGCTAGAATCGCGTGTAAGTGCGCCTAGGAATGCGTTTGCGGAAACATAGCCAATTTCAGGGGGCTTGGGTTTCTCGGCTCCGGGTTTCAACTTCTCAGATTTGTCTTTATATGTTTCGTGGGCGACGATCTTCTGATAGCGCGCGATTTTGCGGCCTGACTCCTCGAAATCTACGACACCAAAGCCTCCCGTATCATCGACACTCTCGACCCTGACAAACCCGGCCCGTGAGTAGCGGTAGGATTCAATCGTTTTTTCGATGGGGTGTTTATTCACAAAATCGATCGTCGCAATTTCAAGCGTATCTTTGGGTTTTACCACGTGACCTAACCCTAACGAAAAAGTGACCTGCTGTTGATCGCGTCCTGTAATCTCCCCGAAGTACAGACCCTCGCTAAAAAATTTGGAAAAAAATTGCTGAAACTTGGAATCGTACTCAATCGGTCGCTGATTACCGTCCACCAAAAAAGGATCTTCAATCACCTCTGTGGCTTGTTTCATTATAACCAGATCCTTAGCCCCAAGTAACTCTGCATTTACTCTATATTTCGAACCGTCTTGATCAATCCTCACTCTGAGAAAAGTGTTTAAATTCTTGGTGTTCGCTATTTCTTTAAGTGCAGCTTCGTCTTGAATCCAAGCTCTGTATTTCGCTTTCGGAGCACCCAGGGCTTTGGCTAACTTCGAAAGGTCTTCGACTTGAAATCTGCCGTCTTGTTTTAAAAGTTGTAAAGAGCTTTGCTGGGCCTTCTCGGCTAACCAACCTTCCACGTTATCACTAGGAAGCAGGACGCCTATTTTAAATAACCTATTCGAAATATCTAACTCTGGCGTTGCTAAGACCAGTTTTGGAATACCTACGCTCACAAGGCAGAGTGTGATTAGACTAAGTTTTAGCTTCATAATTCTGGCTCCAAAAAAGCCCTAATGTATGAGGCTTGTGCAGTCATAGGTTCCTTGCGGGCTTTATCTTCATAAAAGGCTAACAGGGTTTTTAGCTCCGCTATTTCTCGGTGAGCGCGAGTGAGGGACTCGATAAGTTGAGACGCATGAGTTGAACTTTCTTGCTTAGGCTTAACCCCGGGGAATAGGGAAAGGTAGTGAGGAAAGTCACGGCACGCTTTAAAATCCAAGTCTTTGGTCGTGTTCAAAGCATAAGGACCCAACTGGTCCCAGATCGAGCATTTGCCCTGCTCGACGCGGTAAGGGATCTGTCCCCGAGCCAATTCACGACGCAAAGTTCGTAAATCCATCCGGTTCTGCTCGGCAAAATCTATTAGAGAAACCCAGGCCCCCATAGTTTCCATTGTATTTCCTGCGCGCGAAGTTTCAACTAATGATTGAGGGGAACCGCAAATGAGTGAGAAAATTGAGATTGGACCCAAACGTAAGATTGGTTTTGTATGCAGTGGAGGAGCCACGAAAGCGGGTGCATTTCACCTAGGTGTTGCGCTCGCACTGAAAGAGTATGGGTTTAAATTTCAAGGTCGTCATAAAAACGAATCAGAGTCACCCTCCTCACCTACGCCCATGGAGATATCAACGTACGTAGGTTCTTCTGCGGGAAGCGTCATTGCCTCCTATTTGGCGTCCGGTTTTACGATTGAAAATATTTTAAATTCTTATGTGGGGCGAACCCCAAGAAAGCCTGAGGACGCACTTCCAAGGATTTTGCCGAAGCTTAGTTATCCGACCATGTTCAAACTGCGCACCGAAATCGCGCGCGAACAACTGGGCGGCCTTGGGTCTATTGGATCCTTTTTAAAAGGAATGCTTAGGGGTGAAGCGGATCTATTGGCTAAACTGAGTTTGATTCGCGCTCCGGGAATATTCTCTACTGCGGGAATAGAGCAATTTCTTCGCGAAGAAGCTCTTCCTTTGAATAAATTTCAAGACCTAGAAGCTGATTTATTCATCGTCGCAACACAGCTCAATCACTCTAGAAAAGTCGTTTTTGGCAAATACTCTTACGCTCCACCAGCCCATGACCTCACGTGCCAATACGACCATAATGTCTCAATTTCAGAAGCCTGCGCTGCAAGTGTCGCGATCCCATTTGTCTATGCCCCTTATGTGATCCAAGGCACACCCTACCTAGACGGAGAAATCCGGGATACGCTCTCTACTCATGTCGCGATAGACGCGGGTTGTGATTTAGTTTTTGCTTCTTACACCCATCAACCCTATCACTTTCAAGAAAAATTTGGCTCACTCCTCAATCGTGGAGTCTCTGCGATACTCATTCAATCTCTTTACTTACTTGTCGAACAGAAAATCACTCAATTTATCTATCACAAAAAAGCAGCTAAAATGGCGGTAGTCGAGGTTGAAAAACTCCTGAAGTCTGAAAATGCCGATCCAAGTCTGACCAGAAAAGTGATGGAGCTTTTAGAGCGAGAGCTTCAAGTAAGAAGAGATGTGAACGTCATCTATATCCATCCTGATCCCGAAGACGCTGAGTTATTCTTGATGGAACACTTCACTTTAACGCCAAAAAAGCTCGCTCATTTGGTGAGAAGCGGATTTCAAGCAGGCTCCAAGGCCATTCGTGAATATAAATTTAAGGACCGCGTGAAAGAAACCATCGTAAGCGAGGTAGAAACAAAATAGCGCAAACCTACTTAGCAACAAGTATAGCGTAAGTTCTTAAAATCGAATTTTCTTCTGATTTTAAATACTCTGGCCCATGTCTTAGAATGTCCCCTACCGGAAGATTCTTTCGGGCTTTAAATCGCTTCCAAGGGAAGCTAGAGATCATCTTGCCTCGCTCTTCAAAAATTCTCTCAAGCGTTGAACCAAAGCGCTGGTACTGTTCTTCATCTAAAATTACGTAACCGCCTTGATCTAAGTGGTCTGTCATGCCATCGAGGTCGGTGAGCCTCACTAGGCCCTTTCCTAAATGGATTTGCACAAGACCGATATCATGAAACATATCTCGGCCTTCATCGAGCATGGAACCTTGGATACCTTCGTTCTGCTGAGCGACTCTGGCGTTTTTCACCGCAAGTATTAAGCTTTCTACTTCCGGCCTCACCGCTTCTATAGATCCAAGTCGTGCAATCAAATAAAATCCTATGACCGACATCAGAAAGACTCGGTGTCTACCGAACCAAAGCCCTAACCAAGCAAACCCGCCCGCTAAAATTGCGAGCGAAAAGAGCCCAAAATTAAATAGCCCAAGTCTAAATGCAAAAAGACCTGCCCCGCAGAAAAGAACACAGACGATACCTCCTGTGATCCGGGCAGACCAGCGGTAAGTGCGAGTAAGAAAAGCCCTAAAGAGCGCCCAATCAGCCAAAATTGCTAGCGCGGGCACTAGTATAAAAAGATAGAGGGTGTTTTTATACGGAAACAAACTAAAAAACAAAGCAGGCGGAATAATCCAGCACAGAGCAAACCTCCACACTGCAGATGTTCTGCGCCCCTGAATGATTGCTCGCAAAGATACCAGCACTAAGAGCGCAAAGGGGAAGCTTTGATACACCACTGCCCACCACATTTTTGAAAGCGTAATGCTGTTGGATCCCTTTTTAAATTGTTCTTGAATAAAATACTGTTGCCATAATCTGTCGAAGTCCAAAAAGCCTGCGACCACATACCATGCCGACGCCACAGCCACGCCTACCACAATGGAATAGAAAATTCTTTTTTCGCGAAGAAGCAACCACTCTCCTGAAGACAGAATATAAAGAAAGAAACTCATCCCAAAAAAAACGCTATAGAGTGGACTTTTGATCCATGCAAGAAGACCAGCAAAAATAAATCCGGCGACAAGATGTCCTGTTTTGCGTTCTGCTTCACTTGCGCTCATAAAGAGCAGACACATCCACCAGGCGAGCGACATCACAAAGCAAATCCAGATGTCCATTTGGGCGGCCTGAGCGTAAGAGAATGCGCCAAGCGAAGCCGCAAACCATAAGCCGGCTGATACATACCAGCGCCTCCCACCCAGCAAGCTTGCGATTTCAGATAAAACATAGCTTGTTCCTAGAAGCGCAAGAACCGACGGGAACAGACTCCCAAACCAATTCATTCCGAAAATCTTCCAAGACAAAATAGTCATCCAATACTGAAAGGGTGGTTTAAGGTAATTGGTTTCTCCAAACAGATACGGCAAAAGGTAGGAACCTCGCTCGCTCATCTCATGGGCCACGGCCAGATAAGTCTTCTGATCGCCTGTGAGTGGAATCTGATAACACCATAGCCAAGGGATATAGGCTAATGCGATCCAGAAGAGTTGATAGGGGTGTTTGAAAAAATCTCGCCAGTTCATTGTTGTTTTGAAAAATAGTCCTTTAATGTTTTTTGATCCATCCCTTAATGTCTGAATCATAAAGAAGGGTAAATCATATCATGGCATCAGATAGAATTGTTTTTGTCGGAGGCGCCAGGACGCCATTTGCGAAATCGAGGGGTGTCTATCAGAACATGACCCCCGCCGCACTTGGCGGAATTGCAATCAGAGAAGCGGTCGCAAGGAGTGGTGTCCCGCAGAACCTTATTGATGAATGCTATTTTGGAATTGTGAGCGCACCGGCAGAGGGTTCCAATATTTCAAGGGAAGCACTATTTGACGCAGGACTCCTACCTACCATTCCTTGTACCACGATTAACCGGTACTGCGCCTCGGCTGCTGAAGCTGCTGCCGCCATAGCTGCTAAGATTGAAAGCGGTCAGATAGAAATTGGTATTGCGGGCGGAGTGGAGTCTATTTCGTCCATACGAGCGCTCTTCTCTCAGAAAGCTACTCACTATTTTCAAGATTTCGGAAAAGCTAAAACCGTGGGCCAACAGCTAGGCCATCTTTCCAAACTAAAACTCGACTACTTAGCTCCGAATGCGCCAGGGATTACAGAGCCTACCACAGGGCTTAGCATGGGCCAGAGCGCAGATTTAATGGCAAGGCTCTTTGGAGTGAGTCGTAAAGAACAAGACGACTACGCAGCAAACTCTCACCACAAAGCGGCGAAAGCTCAGGAGCAAGGTTTTTTTAAGGACCACGTAGCCTCTGTCTCAACGCCAAGTGGCCAATGGGTGGATAAAGACCCTGACGTGCGAGCAGATACCTCGTCAGATAAACTAAGTAAGTTGAAACCAGTGTTTTACAAAGATGGAACTATTACTGCAGGAACCGCCTCCCCCTTAACTGACGGGGCCTCAGCGATTCTAATGATGAAAGAGTCAAAGGCAAAGGCCTTAGGTCTCAAACCTCTCGCCGCTCTCAGGTCTTATGCGGTCGCCGCGGTTGATATTCAGAAAGAACCTCTCCTGATTGGGCCTGTCTATGCGATTCCGAAAGCCCTGAAACTAGCGGGCTTAACTTTTAATGATGTGGATCTGATTGAAATTCATGAAGCCTTCGCGGCCCAAGTACTGTCCACATTGAGAGCCATTGAATCAAAACAATTTGCTCAGGAAAAATTAGGCTTAAGCCAAGCTATCGGCACTGTGGATATTCATAAACTCAATCCGCACGGCGGATCCATACCCCTAGGGCATCCATTCGGTGCAACTGGCGTGCGAATGATCCTTCAGTCAATCTATGGAATGAAGAAGTTAAATAAACAAACCGCACTGATTTCCATCTGCGCAGCAGGAGGTCTTGGGAGTGTGATGATTTTAGAAAATATTTAACTCCACCGCTGACTAAAAACTTTTTAGATGAATTTATAGGCCCGTGAACTTGTCAACGAAATCAAACTCAGTTAGACACAGTGCATGAGTGTGGCGGGGTTTAAATTCGGATGACGGGGAACTCTTCAGATCCAGAGCTGAAAATTGAAACAGATCGAGATCTCAAGCGAGATCCAAGGTCGATTCATTCCTCTCAAAGTCTAAAATTATTTTCTTCTGTAGCCTCAAGAGGGCAGTTAGCCGCAGCAACCCATCGGTCCTACACGCATTGGTTTCAAGAAATTTCAACCGCGCTGTTGGAAGAAAAATTTTCAATACCATTTATTTCCCTATGGTCCTGGACAGACGGGGACGAGCCAGCGTTGATTCGTTCAACTTTTCATCAAGGTACGTTTACACATGATGAGCGTATACCGATGTCTGACTGCCTGGTCACAAAACTCTGCCGAGAGGGCCGAAACCTCCTCTACCCCACTTTACCTCAGGAACTAAAATCGCAATCAAAAGTCATTCCCCCTGACTCAGAGTCGGTACTTGTCGTGCCGGTCATTAAGCAAGGCCATCTCACAGGTGCTTGGTGTTTAGCGAGCCCATATCAAGCGCAGTGGAATGAAGAGGAGATTAGTTTTTTTGAAGCGCTGGCCTCTCAGATTCAAGTGATAGAGGCTTTATGGAAGAAAAAATCTGCTAACCCACCGACTCATTTTGAATCTGCTGCCGGGTTCCCGCAGACTGCCTCGCTCCCGGGAGTTACAGAAAACCAGCCTAGCGTGAAAACTTCCTCCCAAAAAACCTACGACGTCATTGGAAGCTCAAAGCCCATTGCTGATATTTTGTCCATGATCGATCGCATCGCTCCGACTACAGCCTCCATCTTAATCTTGGGAGAGAGCGGAACGGGAAAGGAAATGCTTGCCAGACGTCTCCATACGAAATCTCAGAGAGCGCAGGGAGCGTATGTCACTGTTAACTGTGCGGCACTGATGGAGTCGCTCTTAGAAAGTGAACTCTTTGGACACGAAAAAGGCTCCTTTACTGGCGCTGTTTCACAGAAAATAGGCCTCTGTGAAGTGGCAGATCAAGGGACACTATTTCTTGATGAAATTGGTGAGATGTCCCCAGGCATTCAAACCAAGATGCTTAGATTTCTGCAAGAAGGAGAGTTCTACCGAATTGGGGGTAAGAAACCTATTCATGTCTCAGTCAGGATTGTCGCAGCAACAAACAGAGATTTGGCAAAAGAGGTCGCAGACGGAAGATTCAGGGAAGACCTCTATTATCGTTTAAACACTATCTCTTTAAAAATTCCGCCTTTAAGGGACAGAAAATCTGACATCCCTGAACTCGCTCGTTATTTTCTTTCAAATTCGAAGTATTCTGACCCTAAAACAGCCAAATCGTTTCACGAAGATGTTCTAACTAAACTCACCCAGTACGCGTGGCCAGGTAATATCAGGGAGCTCCAGAATACCGTTGAGCGTATGCGTATCTTATCCGAGGGAACCATTATTCAGACTCACGACATTCCTGAGTTTGTAACTCCTCCTAAGATGGGGACGGCTACGCAATTTTTGACTCAACAACCGGAACTTCCCTGGAAAGAAGAGTGCTTGGAGAATATTGAGAAAAACCACATCCTTAAAACCTTTGAGCACTATCAAGGGAATAAAACAAAAACAGCTCACTCGCTTGGGATCACAATTAAGACCCTGTACAACAAGTTAAACCGCTATGGTCTTCATCAGATCACAGGCGCCCCGCCGCTTTCGATACCGGGTGGCGAAGAACTAGAAAACAATTAGAAAGACGAATATTTCTAGCAAAATCACAAAACTACTAGCATAAAGCATCTACATCTTATGGCTACAAAACAAAAAACTAAATCCCCCGCTACCAAGTCTGCAACTAAATCCTCCCCCGCTAAGGCTGAGAAAGCCCAAAAGAAATCTTCGAAAAAAGAGATTTTCGCTGAGGAAAAGGACCTCACTCTCACAGCTGCGGGCGTAGATGGAGAAGGTAGCATCGAAGAAGATGAAGACGCGCTTGAAGAAGCCAAAGCGAAAAGTGAATCCTCTTCTGCGCAAGCAGCTGCTCAAGCCTCTGCCGAGATTAATCTGAACATCAAGACGTTCAGACATCATCCGGATATGGAAAATTTTTACCGCTTTATCTATGAGAACGATCTTCGTACAGAAGCTTTTACTATCGTGGACCGTATGCTCAGCGAACGCATGGTTAAGGCTTCCACGAAGTCCTCGAAGAAATAGTTTTTTCTGCTATGACTGTACAAAAGAGTAAAGATCCCACGAGAACCGTTTTACTCACGCCGGGACCAACTCCTCTACCAAATGCGGTCAAACAAGCCCTCTCAGGCGATATCATTCATCACAGAACTACAGAGTTTAAGGAACTTTTCTTAGGAATTCAGCCTAAACTTCAACAACTCTTTCAAACCAGTGCACCTGTCATCACGCTTGCCTGCACGGGGACTGGCGCGATGGAGGCATCGGTTGTAAATCTTTTCTCCCAGCACGATAAAGTTCTTGTCATAAACGGAGGAAAATTCGGCGAACGTCTGACAAAAATATGCAAAGCCTACGGACTGGAAGTTTGTGAGTACTTTGTAGAGCGGGGATCGGCTGCCGACCTAGAAACCCTAGAATCCCAGCTTGATAAAAATGCTGACGCTAAAGCGATCTTGTTTCAGGCTTCTGAAACTTCCACAGGAGTTCGTATGCCAGTGGAAGAGATCGTGGCCCTTTGTAAGAAAAAGCAGCTGCTATCTGTATGCGACGGAATTACGGCTGTTGGAATCTTTGATTTACCCATGGATGAGCTTGGCGTGGATGTCTTGATGACTGGCTCTCAGAAAGCCATGATGCTACCCCCAGGGTTAGCGTTCATAGCGCTTAGCCCTACTGCCTGGTCGAAGTCCGAAACCTCTACGCTACCTAAATTCTATTTTAACCTGAAACGAGAGCGAGAAGCTCAAGCTAAAGGGTATACCGCCTGGACCCCTGCTACACAGCTGATTCAGGGGTTAGATACAGCTCTCGACATGATCTTAAACCAAGAAGGTTTAAAAAACGCATTTGCAAGACACGACCGACTAGCACAAGCTACGAGGGCAGGCGTGCGGGCATTAGGGCTGGAGCTTCTCAATGCATCCGCCCCATCCCAGGCAGTGACAGCAGTGAAACTGCCTTTTTCTAAGGACATCGGAAAGCTCATACCAAAAACCATGTCAGAGCGTTTTAATGTCATCGTGACGGGTGGGCAGGATGAACTCGAAGGTAAGATTGTCAGATTATCCCATTTTGGAGCTTGTTCCATTCATGATGTAGCCGCGGGAGTGGCATCTCTAGGATACGCGCTTAAAGAGTATGGTTTTGAATGTGATGTCGGAGAGGCCTTGGCACAATGTTTTCACACTTTTGAAATATGAGTGTTGAATCCTAGAAAACTTTCGGCTATGACTTCGCTTCATTCGTTTCTCGTGAGAGCCATTAGCTCAGCTGGTAGAGCATCACACTTTTAATGTGAGGGTCGATGGTTCGAATCCATCATGGCTCACCATTCAAGTCTTTAAGCGAACTTGAAAATGAATGAAACTTCTAGAACGAAACTAGGGGGGAAGCATATGTTTCCCCCTTTTTTATTTGATGTTTTTAAGCGGCCTTCTTCTTATCAGGAATTGGCGTAACAGCGATCATAAGGCCCAGAGGTTTTAGCAGGCGATTTAATGTTTCTTGAGTCGGGTTATGTTTGGGATGAATGGCTCGAAGGAGGTTAGAGCTTGCGATTTTAGTCTTCTTCGCAAATTCCTTCAGGCCATAAGCGCGAACCACTTTTCCAAGAGCTATTTGAATGGAAACACCCTCATCGAGCGCGGAAAGCAAGAACTCACGCGCAAACGTGATATCTTGAAGATCGTTCGCTAAACCTTCATTCCAATCTTTACTTCTTCTAGCCATCTTATCCTCCGTTTCCGTTTATCCGTTCAAATACTCAGACCAATACTCCTGGGCCTTCTTGATATCTCGTCTCTGACTTCCCTTGTCGCCACCCAATAGTATAAGAATCAGAGTATTGCCCTCTTTTCCAAAATAAACACGGTATCCAGAACCAAAATCAAACCGTAATTCCCAAACACCGTTTCCTACAGACTTAAAGTCACCTAAGTTACCCGATTCAATTCTTAAAATTCGGGCTTGGACGCGAGCGCGGATAGAAGTGTCCAATGACTCTAGCCATTCTCTAAATGGGCTATCCCCTTGTACATCAAGGTATTCTCGAATTTTAAAGGGAGTTGTTTGTCCCATTGATCTAATAGTTATCATATAAGATAATTATTGTCTAGATGTTTTTGGGCTTGCGCCGCTGAATCTGATTAATCACCGTCGTTTTCGGCATCCCAAACGCCCTAGCAATCTACAGTAACGTGGCCCCAGATTCCCTCATCGTTCCTAGTCGGGTGAGATGTACTTTAGGACGTTCCCATTACTCTTCGTGTACAAGATTGTTAGATCTGTATGATTTTTATACATATTAGGTTTATTTAAATTGATACAAGCGTACCTAAGCGGCAAGTGAATCCAAAGTGAGTTGGTCTGATACTTGCGACAACACTCGTAAAAGGAAAAGTACCGCCTATGAAAACAAATTTTGTGTTCTTGTTTGTTTTTCTTTTTGCTTTAGGTTCGTCTGCGCAAGAACACGTCGATGATCCATGTGGGCCAAAAATTGATTCGTTAACGAAAGAGCTTGACGTAGCAAAGCGTAAGGTTCGCGAACTACAGATGAATGTGAAAACAAAATCATTAGGAAAAAAAATTAAAAGTTGCGCGCTTATCGGACCAGCAGACAATCACTGTAAAACTAGCAAGGGCTTTGAATTTGTTCGAGTGAAGGATGGCTGGAAGGATTTAGCAAGCGGTAAAACATGGTTTACTAAAATCTACCTGGCCACTACCCAGCAAAGTGCAGTGGCCACTTGTGAGAATAAAGGCCAGAAGCTTCCGACTGGATGGCCAGCAGACCTAAATGGCCGCAGTGGATTTCCAAATTACGATAGCGATATGGTAGTTGCTGAAAAGCACGGCATTCACGAGCTTTTATTTCCAAAGAACGGCAAAGCGTACTGGTCTGAGAACTGGATACGTCATGGCTTCGACGGAGAAGTTGGCGCATATGCCTTATCTGCCGATACAGGTGGCCTCGTATTCCTCCCCAACATACTCGAAAAGCACTCGGCAATCTGCGTGAATTTCTGAGCTTGCGAGCCCCAAAGCACTAAACTCTTCAATCAACTACCACTCGCCTACCGGCTCACGCAGCGAACCGAATATTGGTAATAGCGATTGTAGTAGTCGCCATAGCCGTCAGCGCCATTGAAGTAGAAGGCGTAGGAACGATTCGGATGAACAGACGACGACCAGAAAGATCGGCCTTCCATGTCTGGAAAATAGCTATACAGCTTTTTTAAGCCGTCTGAACTTAAGTAGCGAGAGTCTGATTTTTTTTTGTCGAAACAATTACGTAAAGCCTGAAAATCTTCCCACGTTGGCAAATGTCGACCATTCTTCTCGCAAGCATAAACTGCTTGAGACGTTTGATTTTCGCTCAGCACACCATCAACAGTGACCGGTGAAATCATACCATCACGATCCCCTAGCTCTCGATTGCCTTCATTCGTATAATTGTTTGCGCCGCCAGACTCCGCAGTTTTTTGCCAGTAAACTGTTCTTCCATTGGAAATCACTTGATAATCGTTTTCGTTATCTTCTTTGTCTGTCCATGGGTGTATTTTGCAGCCATTAAGAAGGTCGTCCGCAAATGTTGCGCTAGAGAGCAAAGAGAGAGTTGCCAATAAAAGGTAGAAAGTTGTGTTCCTCATGCGACGTCTCCTAGCATGCATTTTTTGGATATTCCATGCTATTGATCAACGCACAACATCTAGTTCCCAATTACGGCCAAAGGCGCATATGATTCCAGCCTGTAGAGTTCCCTTCAGACCTTGCGTACTTCAGTCTCTCGTGCAAACGATGCTCTCCGTTTAGCCAGTACTCGATAGCGTGCGAAACCAGCTTAAATCCCCCCCAGTGCTCGGGACGTTTAGGTGGAATAGTTTGAGCTGACTCCTTGGCTTTATAGTATTTTTCTACGAATTGAGAATACGAAGATAGCGGCCTACTCTGGTCGCTAATCGAAGCGCCGATCTGACTATCGAGCGGTCGGCTCTGGAAATATTCGTCTGAGTGCTTAGCACTTAGCTGTGAAACTTTACCTGAGACCCTTACCTGCCTTCCGAAAGGCTCCCAATAAAACAACAAATGTGCGTTTGGGTTAGATAACAACTCATGGCCTTTCTGACTCTGATAGTTTGTGAAGAACCAGAACTCTCCCTCATTTTCGATAAAATTCTTAAGCAGTACAACGCGGGCAGAAGGTACTCCAGCACTTGTAGCCGTTGAAAGGACCATGGACTCCCATTGCGGCAGATTCGCCTTTTCGGCCTCAAGGAGCCATTTGCCAAAAAGCTCAAAGGGTTCGGCTAGCTCTGGTATCAACGTCTCAGTTCTCATGAAGTGATTTATAAACTAGATTCTGCTCTTTGATCTACAAGAACTAACGTCTATGAATGTGTTTATGGATCTAATAACTTCCTTTCTCTCTAACATCACGGGACACGACATATTCCTTGTCGGCTTACTTGTCTTCCTAGAGGGCGTACTATCGGTAGATAACGCTTTGGTACTTGCGATTCTTGTCAAGCGTCTACCCGAAGCCGAGAGGCAAAAAGCACTGACCTACGGAATTGGTGGTGCCTTTTTCTTTAGGATTGTGGCGCTTTCTTTCACTACCTATCTCACCCAGTGGATGTGGCTGAAATTTGTTGGTGGCGGATACTTGATTCTGCTAGCGCTTAAGAATTTGTGGGCAGGCTTCAAAAAAGATTCAACCGATGACACGAAAGCCCTATCCCCGGTGCAGAGTTTTTGGAAAACAGTACTCATTATCGAACTCACTGACATTGCGTTTGCTCTAGATTCTATCTTAGCTGCAGTTGCCCTTACACAAAAACTTTGGATTGTGATTACGGGAGGAATCTTAGGGATTATTATGATGCGCTTTGCAGCGAGCGCTTTTGTTCATCTATTAGAAAAATTTCCGCGAATAGAGCGCGTCGCCTACGTGCTTGTACTGCTTATCGGAACTAAAGTGGTACTAGAGGGATTTAAGATTCAGGGACTTGATTTTCACACCCCACGGGAACCCGCGTTCATCGCATTCTGGGGACTGATGTTAATAACTATCTTATCAGGGTTTGTTCCTCCGTCACGGAAAGAAAAACCTACCAAACACTAGTTGGTATTTATATAGCTACGAAGTTTAGTTCTCGGTTTGGCGAGCACCCATTGTCAGACACGGTTAACTCATACTGTACAGTGATCCTCGTGACATTGGTCGATCCAGAAATAAATCTACCCACCGACTGTAGTCCATCTAGGCATCCCATGGGCAGTACTGCTGACATCACCGTTCCATTTACTGAAAAAGCAGACACTGCGGGACTTGAGACCGAAGCATCAAAGATGATGTTTATTTTTTGGGTACTTCCGTCCACGTAGCGTTGGCCTCTTACGTTAGCGCCATTGTTATCATTTAACGCAAACACGTCCCCAGCATTTACGCCCTCACAAGTTGAATTCACGACGACTTCATGACCCTGCAACTCAACATTGGCAGGAGTGGGAAGATTAAAGTTCTTATCCGCCTCCTTAGTTTCAAGCTCGATACGCATGGTAACCGCACAGCTATCTTGGCTCTGAGACAACTTGACGGATGAGACGAGTCTGCTTTCAGAAACCTTCTGCTTAAAGCAGCTCATGCCTAGACCCATCACTAAAATAGACACACTCAAATGTATAAAATATCTAGAACCCATAAACTAAATATAAACAGCAAAAGTCATGCGCTAAAATAGGCATAAATCACAGGGTTTGTGACTCACACATTACTTTGCATTCTAACCCGAATCCCTTTATCCAACACCCATGACACCTTTAAGCCGTATAGCGCTTCTTTTATCCTATGAGGGCACAGACTTCTGCGGGTGGCAGATGCAGGACCCTTCCCAAACAAAGGCGCCTTCTGTGCAGAAAACTCTACAGGATGCAGCTCGGGGTATTTTTGGTGAGACTATTCGGTTTCACGCAAGCGGACGAACCGACGCGGGCGTACATGCACTTGGGCAAGTGGCCCATGCAGATATTCCGTCAAGGTGTCTGTTAAACACAAATGCACACAAAATACTGAGATCTTTAAACTCGAAACTCCCCTCGACCCTAAGGGTTCTCAAGGTAGCAAACGTACCCGAGGCGTTTCACGCCATGAAATCGGCGATCAGTAAGCAGTATCGATACCGAATCCTGACAGGGCCTGCCGACATTCCTATTGCATCGCGGTTCGCCTGGCACCTCCCATACACCTTAAATATTGAACAAATGAAAGAAACGCTCGCCGCACTTGTGGGTACTTTCGATTTTAAGTCTTTCCAATCGGCTGGTACGCCACTTAAGTCAACGACTCGCACTATTTTGAGTACTGATCTCGGTATCAACGCAGACCCATTTTTGAACCCCTTTCTCTCGAGCGATTACATGGCTCTCGACATACGATTCCGGGGAACCGGGTTCTTAAAACAGATGGTACGCAATCTAGTGGGCACTCTCGTAAAGGTGGGCAGAGGCCATATGAGCCCCGATGAGTTTAGTTCGCTCCTAGAGGCGAGAGACAGGACAAAAGCCGGTGTAGCAGCCCCAAGCCAGGGCTTAACACTAGAAAAAGTGTATTATAGCGATCCTTTGTTTTAATATTTCGAAATATTTTGTATACCCTGACCACTATGAAATCAGAATATACTGTCACCCCGCAAAGCGCGACCGAAGCCACTTTGTCCGTTGTTGTACCTAAACTCCTTGTTTCAAAAAGGCTCGAAGAACGCTACGAGAGCCTTCGTAAATCTGCGAACATCAAAGGCTTCCGCGTGGGCCATGCCCCAATCGCAATGATTAAAAAACTCTACTCTACAGACGTCAAACAGCGACTTTTAAATGACCTTATCGACTCAAGCATTCAAGAGGCCGCTCTTGAGAAGAAATTACGCATCATCGGCAATCCCCAGATCCTGACGATCGGCGAAATGACAGAAACCGCCGGCACCTCGCAGCCTATTGATGATTCTAAAGACTTTAAATACACAGCTAAAGTAGAACTGATACCAGAAATATCTGTTTCAAATTATAAAGGTCTTAAGTTTACCAAAGAAAACTCAGAGCCTACCCAAGCTGACTGTGATCAACTTCTAAATAAAATCCTAGAAGAACGCTCCGAACTTATTCCCCATCCGTCCGGTAATGACGCTGCTGCCAGCAAAGGTGAGTTTATTGACTTAGAGTTCAAAGGTGGGCTCGTCACTGAAACGGGAGTGGAACACCAAGAGAACATGAAAGGGAGTCGTTTTTTTGAGTTAGGCTCTAATGCGTTTATCCCAGGCTTCGAAGACCAAGTGATAGGGATGAAAATAGGTGCAGAAAAAACTTTTAGAATTAACTTTCCAGAAACTTATAAAGAAACATCATTAGCCTCAAAAGAAGCTGAATTTACGGTCAAAGTTTTAGATCGAAAGGTTGTAAAACTACCAGAACTTACGGACGAGATTGCAAAGACTCTGGGCGCTGAATCTGTAGAAGGCTTAAAAACTCTTATCAAAAACACTCTCACCCAATCCAAAGCTGAAGAAGGAAGAAAAGCCTTAAGGAAAGACCTGCTAGCCGCCATTATTGCTGCTAACAAGTTTGAGATTCCAAAAAGTCTTATCTATTCTCAAATGAGAATGCTGACTAAGGAGTTTGCTAATTCGCTCACGAAGCAGGGCTACCCTGAGGCACTTGTGAAATCTACTGTCGAGTCTGAAACTCCAAATCTCTTAAAACGTGCTGAAGAACAAGTAAAGGCAAGCCTTTGTTTAGAGGCAGTTTCGAGGCAAGAATCTATCAAAGTTGAAGAAAATGACGTCCGCGAAGAATTAGAACGCATGTCTAAGGAACAGGGCCACACCATTGAAGAATTACGAAATTTCTTCTTTAAGGATCAGCGTTCGAGTGCAGACTTTTTGTACCGCGCACTAGAAGAGAAAACGATTCGCTACTTGTTAAGCGAAAGCAAGATAAGCGAAAAATAGTCGCTCGGTTTATCTTAGGTGAGATTTCTGTTCACTGACTGATTGATAAGTTCCACTCGCTGACTAGCGCCTAGAAATCCGCGGTCTTTCAGCGCATCTACGATTTGGATAAAGACTTTGCTACCGATGATCCACTGTTGGTCGTACACCTCAATGCAGTATGAACATCGGAATACAACCCATGAATCTGTGGATTCAAACGCCACTACTATCGGCGCAACATCAGGACGAACTTCTGGAACGGTCTTTATGACCTCAAATATCAGTAACCTAACGGCCTCTAAATCCTCAGAAAATGGAACCCTAATGAACTGCGAGCGCCAGAAAGGTTTCTGTCTCTTAGAGAAGTTGTAAATCTCAGCCTGTCCCATCGTGCGGTTAGAAATCGTGACCTGTTCGTCTGCTAAACCAAGCAGAGTGGTCGCTCTCCAAGTGATTTCCTCAACCTGTCCCACGAACTTCATGTTTCCTTGAAACACCTCTATCCAATCTCCAATGTCGTAGGGCGCATCTATTCTTAGCGCGACACCCGAGAACAAATTACCTAGCGTGTCCTGAAGGGCCAAACCTAAAACGAGAGAAAATACGGCCGACGTCGCAAGCAAAGGTACCAGTTTAACGCCCAAAACATTATTCGCAAACCAAACCGAAAGGCCTATCGTGAGTAAAAGTGTAAAAATATTTACAATTAAGAGCGGTACGCCTTCTTTGGAATTACCTAGAAACAAATAGACTAAAATCAAGATCCTAGAAGCTTTGATCACGACAAGCGATCCAACCACGATCAATCCAAAACCCAGAAACCCAAGTGGCGCTGAGTTTCGTCCAGCCTCTATCCCTTCCAGCAAGTTCACCAGAATATAGCCCGCATAGGTAGCTAGAAAAACCGAGACATACGCAATCAGGTTTCTTAAGTGGTCATTGAGCGAGTGTTTTCTTATCTCGGACAATCGGTGTCTTACAAGATAGTAAAAGATAGCCACAAAGGCAGCAAACCCCATAAGCCCAAGCACTGTATTCCAAGTAACTAGGAGTTCGATGCGATCAAAAGTGAGACTAGATTTACTACTAAACAACACTGCGAGATCTTGCCAAACGAGCGGCGAAAACAAGTAGGTATACGTAGCAGATCCAAGGCACGATGAACGAAACCTTCAAGGATGCGGAATCTGCCACTAATCCCATAATATAAGGAATTAAAGCGCCTCCAACAATCGCTGTACAGAGGAGCCCGGAAGCTTTCTCTTTACCGCGGCTTAAATGCTGAATGCTTTGAGAGAAAATAACAGGGAACATAATCGAATTACAGAAACCTACAAGGAGGATGGCCCACATCGAGAGATGACCTGAAGAAAATACAGATAAAGCTGTTAATCCGAGAGCCCCGCACACAAAGGTCACGAGAACTTTAGGGGGGAAAAGCTTCGTGAGAAGAGCACCACCTAAAAATCTACCGACCATTGCAGAACCCCAATAAAACGACACGTACCGACCTGCGTCCTGAGCGGGCAGACTTAAAACCTGTGCCTCGCCGAGCCAGCTAATCAAGAATGTACCGATGGCTACTTCCGCTCCGACATAGCAGAAAATCCCGAAGGTCCCCATCATTAGAGTTCTGTCCGCAAACAGCTCACTCCACGTGGTTTCATCCTTTTCTCCGCTTGCAGTGGAAAATTTTGGAAGCTTAGAAATGAAAACAAAGCCCGCTAATGCAAAAAGGCAAAGCGCAAGAACCAGGTAAGGGGCCTCGATTGAAGAGGCTGTACCTTTTTCTAAAATTAATTTCGTTCCCAAAATAGGTGCTACCGTAGTGCCTAAGGAATTGAATGCCTGAACCATCACTAATCTAAAGCTTGAAGACTCTGGCTTTCCTAAGATGGTGACGTAGGGATTAGCAGCAACTTGAATCAAGGTGATTCCACCTGCCAAAACGAAAAAAGACGCTAAAAAAACGGGATATTCTACGGTTTTTGCGGACAACAACAACCCCAGGCATCCTAGCCCTGTAATGAGGAGCCCATTCCACATGCCAGTCTTATAACCAAATTTCTCACAAAATTTAGCAGAGGGAATAGAGACAAAGAAATAACTTGAGAAAAACGCTAACTGCACGAGAGTTGCTTGTGCGTAATTCAGCGTGAAAAGTGCTTTTAAATGAGGCACCAGAATATCGTTCATACAAGTGATGAACCCGAATATAAAAAATAAACTGGATATGATCGCTTGAGCGCCCAAATAAGACGAAGAAGTAGCGCTGCCCTGACTAGGAGTCGTTTGTGCTATAGTTGCCATATGGAGAGCTTCATACTTCAGGCAAACTGTGGAAAGCGACTACTTTTTTTAAATCGATGATAAATTCTTTAAATTGAAGATTTTTTTGGATTACTATGTCTAATTTTTAAACACTGAGCATAGATAACATGGCGATGATACTGGGCTGAAAATCCCAGCTTTTTTGTTGTCTCTAGTTGCAGAGCTTCAATAGCCTCGTCGTGGAACTCAAACACACCCCCACAGTCTAAACACACGATGTGGTCATGATGGTCATTGCCCTCCTCTTCTGTGAGTTCATACAAAGCAAGACCATCTACTCTAGACGGTCCTTCCTTTAGAACTCCTGCCTCAATAAAAAGCCCAATGACCCTGTAAACTGTTGCCTTACCTATTTCGGGATAAACTTTAGCAACCTTTAAACAGAGTTCGTTTACGCTAAAATGCCCTGGATACTTTGCAATAATTGCTAAAACTTGCTCTCTTACCCGACTGTTTTTTAGCGATGATTTACCTAGATGCGCTCTCAGCCTGGTCAGGGCAACCTCGTAACTAATCGGACGATGGGAGATTTTTTTTCCACAGGGTGTACTTGTAATTCCTGATACCGTAGTCATACCGCTTCTATCTCCTTTAAGGCCATACACCGCTCCATTCCACGGGCGCACTCCAAGCATAGGAAGACCTAGCCCCTGCGATTCGAACTGAGTATTGTTGCCCTGAGTTTAAACTTAAACGAAGTGCTTTAGGATCTAAGGCTACTTTTCCACGTTGAAACAACCTTTCTTCCTTATGAACAGATGTTTCTAAAACGGTACGCTTACTTCCATCTGCTAGGTGCTCCTGAATCAAAACATAAACCCACATGATTTCATCTGTTATCACAAAGTTAAATTTTTTCGCATCCCTGTCTAACTCGAATTCTTCAAGTCTTAAACCAAAGTCTATTCCTCGCCCGCGCGAGGGATCGTCCCCGAAGTTGGCATCGGGTTGTAACCACCGAAAAATTCGGTCTAAGGAAGGTCTGGTGTTTGCTCTCTCAAATCTGCGCCCCGCAAACGTACTTTCCAGCGTAAAGAAAACATCCATTGGATGTTCAGAAAGAGCAATGCGGACGGCACAGAGCAAGTAGTTTTTAAATCGGTGCGAATCTAAAAACGAAACCAACGAGGAATGCGAACTCTTCGTCGCATCTTCTTGATCAAGGCTCTGACTAGAGAAAAGGCTCCATTTTGACAGAAACTGATACGCCTTGTTCAAAGATTTACGTATCTTAGCGTGCAAGGTCGACCTCACATCTAACGCCTCTAAAGCGGCCTTGACGCTTTTATCCCACTCTTCAGCGCTAACAAGCGATAGTGCCTGCAAGTCCTTCACCTCCAAGTGATATCCGAAGTATATATAAGTTCTTCCATATAATGACTTAGTGTCTAAAGGAGGGGGTAAGAGATTGGGAACGCCCGTGATAAGGGAAGCTAAAAGAGAATACTCATTGTATTCTTTACGGGTAGTACGGGTGTCATCGATCACTGCCTCTGCAGAGAGAAAAGTGCCTAATTTCCCCTCTGTGGTGACTGTCAGCGTATTTTCTTTGCGTTCACTTCCTCCCCAAATCCATCGTACTGACTTAGAATTTGTCATGACGTTCTGAAGGACCCTGCGGCGTCCACCCGCTGTTGTAAGCCAAACATCTTTTTTAGAACGACCATGGTTTCGAGAGAATTTTACCAACCCTAGATCAACTGAATGGTTGTAACTCACTCCACCGCCTTCATCCCCTTTTTTATCAAGCACTTTTACGACATCAGCAGACCGTGCTGCTCGCTCAAGGGATGAGTAAGTTTTCAGCTTCAGGGCGTCTTTAAGGATCTCTCGCGCCTCTTCAGACTCTAGATCATATCGATATATTTCATCACTAAAATTGAAAACAAAGGTTCTCGAAAAACCACCAGAGATTAGTCTTCTTGATTGAATGACCTTAGGAGTCATCCCACTGCTGTCCGGCTTAAATCCTAGAATTTAAACGACAGTTGTGGAGATGGTGGATGGCGACAGGTTCTAGGAAGTATGCCAAGAAGCCTAGAAACAGGCTCTTTTAGGAGTAGTAGGGTTCCAAT
>Ga0247843_1000982_pt1 | contig 62850 bp, 48 predicted proteins | sample LaCruzMarch2017__FD_192420 | JGI IMG/M metagenome (GOLD analysis project Ga0247843, IMG submission 192420) | Freshwater microbial communities from meromictic Lake La Cruz, Castile-La Mancha, Spain - LaCruzMarch2017_8m | ecosystem: Environmental > Aquatic > Freshwater > Lake | place: Spain...
TCAGGGTAAAGTTCGTAATCAAGTAGTTCTAAGTCGAGCTCGGAAGGCAAAAGGAAGGCAGAGTCCATTCTTCAAAATTACAACCCAAACCTCGACTTTCACCAAATGTGACGATGAACCACTTTCACGCCATTTTACACCATAGGACTGCCAAAACCGCTGCTCTGTTTCTGAGTAACTTTTAGGCTTTACCTCATACTCCGTTGCGGACAGTTCTTCCTTTTGAAACTGCGCCACTAAGGCCACTTTGGGAGGAACTTCCACCCTCTGTCCTGAATTGAGTCCCATTTCAGACGCAATAACGTGCAACGCCTCCCCAAACTCCGTTCGTACGTCTAATTGATGCAACAAGGCTACCAGCGTAAAGCAGTCTCCGTTAAAACGGACATCACCAAAATCTTTGATTTTGTACTGTTTCGAGCCCTTATCAAAATACACATTACAGGAAGCTTTTTTGTCATCATAAAATGGATTCAAAAAATTCTTGCCTACTTTCCAGTCACCCTTCATGAAATGTCTAAACACAGCAAGCCCCCCTTGGGTCTTACCCAATATTTCCTCCTTTGTCATAAAATTTTGGTTGATTGCCCCTCAATAAGAAAGCGAGGGCATGAACAAATTGATTAGAAAATAGTAAAGCCAACGAAACCCCGCTTCCGAAAAAGTAAACACCAAACGCAACTCTGTTGCTTCTTTTCCAGCATTCCCATGAAGCACCTTAGCAACTTCGGAATGGTTGCGATAGCAACCCGAAGGGGCGCAGTGCTGAATGGGAATGCGCGGCCCAGCGGCCGGGAGCGACACAAAATCGCCCCATTTTATTTTCTTCCATCATCCCCTCAATATCCTCCATCTCATAGAAAATCTTGCCCCCAATCTTGGTAAACGGCAACTGCCCCGTTACTCGCAAATGTTGAAGTGTACCCGGTGAGATGCCCAGTAGTTCTCTGACTTCGGGCGATTGAAGATACTTTTTGTTACTATTAGGCTGCTCTTTCAAAGCTTCCTTAATTTCGGCCACTAACTCTTTTTTAAAATGCTGCAAATCTTCCTTGGTAATGATTTCTACTGCCATACATATTGGTTTGATGTGAGAAAATTTGAGGGCAAATGAGCCCCTTTACCCTCATTTAGGCTCCTTTAAAAGGAACTGCAAAGTTCTCAATCAATTTCCAACTAATTTCCCAAGATGAACAACTGGGGAAAAACATTTTATTTGATATACTTTGGGTAGAATTATCTAACAGAAGCAAAAGCAAAGAAGAAAATAGGAGTCGAAAAGCCAAAACTCCCAATATGTGAACTTGGGAGTTTTGGCTTTTTAGGTATTTTGTTGCTCTTCTTTAATCCGTTCAATCAACTGTGAACGCAGAAGGTTCAGAAATTTTGTAGAAGTCTTGCGGCTTTTGATGTCGGAAAAGGTTCGGTAAAAGTCTTCCAATTCAATGTTGAACACTTGCTCAAAAACAAGGGCTATTTCGCTCAACTCCACATTGCCGTTGTTCAAAGACTGTGCCGAGTGCAGCGCATAAATCAACTCTACCAAATCTACTTTGGAGTCCGTCCAGTTTAATTGACTCACCACTGAAGACCTCACGGGATGGCCTTTTACTTTTAACTCGCCTTGAATATAGGCGACTATGAATTTGTTGGCTAATAGCTTTGCCAATTCATGGTCGAAGGAGGTACTGAAACTACGCTCAAAACAATAATAGTCCGGGTCGAGGTACCTATTCATTTCGCTGTTGCCTCGCATAAACAATTTCTCATCTAAAAAAGTATCGCCCGACTTTATGTATCGATAAAAGCTATGATGGCGTTTGCGAAATTCCCGAATTCGCTTGAGCGTCTTGTGGTATTGATTTCTCACACTTTCCGTTGTATCTTCTGCCTTACGGGTATATAAATTATATAGCCAAACGTAGTAGAGCAATTTCGCCAAAAATTTAGGCTTCACTTTTTTGAAAAAATTAATTTCCTCCTCCGCAGACTCAAAACCCGTCTTCAGTACCTGTTGCCTCAATCGTTCAAGGTATTTATCACAAATGTTGACCGCTTGGTTAGCATATTTTATCTGATTTTCCTCCTGAATCTGGGCTAATTCTTTTTCTAATGATTGATAAAGTTCTTCCATTATTTTTTAATTATAGTAATTGAAAACCCCCAAAGGAAGGTCAGAGGGGATTTAAGTATGAAACAAAACTTTATGATTACCAATAACTACCGCTCCGAAACCATCCTACCCTGCACCACGCTTCCGGTTGCTGCGGCTCGCCCCGCCCTGAAACCCAAAGCCACGCAGATAGGCCGTTTGTCGGTCACTGCCCCAATTCCGAAAACGGGGAATGTAAAGCGTATTGAGGCGTTGACTTAAGACGATATCATCTTCAAGGCCTTCGATAGCGGCACTGGCCCCGACGTCTAAATGATGATACGATATTGTAAATCACTGTCATTGCCCAGGCCGTTGGGGAAGCAACCCAGCTTTCTTAATGACATTTTCGATAGATGGATAATTGGGTACTGATTCTTTAATTTATGGCAAACATTAGAGGTTTCATAAGCAATAGGTTTTCTAATGGATAAATTTGCTTAACAAGCCCTTGTTTCATTGCTGGAGAAACCTTTTTATACTTGATTTCAAATGGTTTAGCGTTTGGGTTAATCAAAATTCTAAACTTCTCGTTCTCTTTTGTGAGATTATAAACAGTTTTTAAAAAGATGACATGAGCATCATGGGGTTCAATTTTCTTAGAGTGACATTTCGTTTTCCGAGTTTGTCGTTTGTTGTCTTTGCGAAAGGCTCCATTTCGGCTTTCAACAAAGCAGCGGGGCCGCCCGTGCGGTAGAAATGGTTTTACAGCGCTCACTATTTTCTAATATTTCGAGAATTTGTAGTTCATCACCTAATACAATTCGTGTGGAGATGCTTACTACTTTTCCATTTTGACGTTCTTTGACAATTTGTGCATATTTTAAGTCGGGATCGGGTACTTGCTTTGGTAAGGGTCTTCTGCCAATACCTCTGTAAGCAACTGGTTCTAATGTACCATAGACTTGGGTTAAAACTTCCTCATAAAACCAGCCGCATCGGCGGTCCGACATCACTCTCAAAAAAAGGGGCTTTTCCATCGCTATTATCCTTGATTTGTTGTAGAAATAGTTGTGCGGTTTGTTGGGTTCGCTCACCGCTGTAAACATCCTTAATGTAGCTACTATCTGGCAAGACAGCCATAAAAGTCCACCTGTCGCCCATAAAGGGTAAGTTTTCATCCACTTCATTGGGTGTAATATTTTCTTTTTTTTTGAATGAAAGACGGCACGGGCCGCCCCGCAAAACTCATCAATTTGGATTCGACTTAATCTCATATTCTTCTCTAAATATTCGCTAATAGGTAAAACGTGGTCTGCCGCTCGCAAAAGCCAACGTTTTTGAGTCGTCAAAGTAACCCCATCGGTGCGTTGAATCGCTCGTTGTCCTTTGCCCTCCGATAAGTCTTTTAAGACCCGAATTATTAGAGATTTTTCACTGCGAAGGTCATAAAAAAAAGTGTCTTTTGTCAAAACCCAACGATTCCTGCACCCATTACAATACACTTGATTATTCTTTCGACTTAGTATGCATATATTGCCTTGTCCTATTTGGTTATGATACTTGCACAATTCATTGTCGCAGTATTGCAACTCTTTAAATTTATCGAAATCTATTTCCATGATGCAAACTTAATCATCATAAATTATAAACCCAGTACCGATAATTGGTGTTGTATTATATGATGTTTTCAAGCCTTTTATAGTAAGCCCAATTTGTTCTATTTGAAATAACTCTCCGCATCAGCAGGACGAATATCGGTCAATGTACCTTTATAGTGACGCAATTCTTTTGGCTCGAAAGGATATTTAATGATTTCTTCTACATTAATGTCAATGCCCAAACCCGGCTTATCTGAAATAAACATTTCACCATTTCCAAATTTTACCGTTTCTGTGCTGATGTCTTTTCGCCAGGGTACATCGCTACTCATGGTTTCGAGCAGATAAAAATTGGGTACGCAGGCGGCTAACTGCAAGGTAGCGGCATTGGCAATGGGGCCGCTTGGATTGTGAGGACAAATAGGGATATGATAGGCTTCTGCCATCGCCGCAATTTTTTTCAATTCCATGATACCGCCGGCATGGCTGACATCGGGCTGGATAAAATCTGCCGCTTTTAATTCAAACAAACTTCTGAATTCCCATCGGTTATACAATCGTTCTCCTGCCGAAATGGGTACATTGACGCGTCGTTTTACCTCTGCCAATCCTTCCAAGTTTTGCGGTGGTATAGGTTCTTCAAACCATAAAATATCAAAATCACCCAAAGCTTGCCCCATCCTAACGGCCGTCGGGATGTCAAAACGCCCATGTCCTTCAATAATAATATCGGCACTTTCTTTCACGGCATCATATACCGCACCCACACAGGCGATGGCTTCATTGAGTTGTTTGCGCTCAATTTGCAGATAGGAACTGCCGAAAGGATCCCATTTTAAGGCTTTAAAACCTTGTGCTACGGCTTGTTTGGCTTTTTCGGCAAATTCAGCTGGGGTTTTGGCGGGTGCAAACCAGCCGTTGGCATAACAGGGCACGGAGTCACGTACCTTACCGCCCAGTAACTGATACACGGGCACGCCCAAATCTTTGCCTTTGATGTCCCACAGGGCCATTTCAATAGCAGAAAGTGCCGACATCAAGACCGCACCGCCACGCCAATAGGCATCACGGTAGGCACTGTGCCATATTTCCTCAATTCGATGAGGGTCTTTGCCAATGAGCGTTCGTTCCAATTCTTTGCAGGCTTGGGCGACAGTGTGTTCTTTGTATTCTAATGTAGCTTCACCAACGCCATGTAAGCCATCCATGTCAGTCAATACTTTTACAAATACCCAATTGGTACGATAGGCATGGCAGATATACGTTTCTATTCCTGTTATTTTCATAATTCAGTTTCTTTTCCAAGTTTTAATTCAATTGATTTTATACTCTTCTCTGCACAGCCATTGATAAAAATTGAGGGGTCTTCGGTGTTTTCAGCAAACATACCGTAGTGCATCGGAATGGCTAATTTTGGGTTTAAATGTGAAGTCAATTCGATGGCTTCTTGTACGTTCATATTACCCAAACGTCCATTAATGACGATGAAAACGATGTCAATTGGGCGGTTATTTATTGATAAAATGTCATCTAAAAGGGTGTCTGTTAAAAGTGTATCGCCGCTGTAATAAATCGTTTTATCACCTACCTCAATCAAGCAACCTACCGAAAAAGGGTCGCTGTGATAAGCCGCTGTTGCTGTTATCTTAAAATTGCCTATTTCTATCGTTTTACCTTTTTCAATTTGTTTCAATACTGAGGGGGCAAAACCCATTTCATTCGCTTTTTTAATTACACTTTCAGGACCTATTATGGGTATAGTAGGATAAAAAGCATGAATTTCAGGCAAAGTTATTGGGTCAAAATGGTCGAGGTGGTTGTGTGTAATGAAAATTAAGGAAGGGTCTAATTCTTCAATCGGGATAGGTGCTTGCATTAGGCGTTTAAAACCCTCCTTTTGTTCAACTATGTCGCTGTAAAATGGGTCAATCAGCAAACGTTGCCCATTGCATTCAAACAAATAACCGCTTTGTCCGAGCCAAGTGACTTTAATTTTTCTTTTCATTTTAACCGATTTTTATATATTTGCCAAACCGATATTGTATTTTTAACAAGTGTTACTTTATCTGCTTTTATATTATAACATTGTACACCTATAGGATTTTTATAATGTAGTTCTCGAACCATGTACCGAACTAACTCAAAAGTATCAAAATCACCTGCTCCCAGTGGTAAAATATAATCATCCCAAATAACCTTACTTTGAGTTATTACGTCATTAGCTCCACAAATGGTCATCATTTTGAGGCTAGGTTTAAGCTCACGCAAGTGAGTTTTAAGGTTTAATCTTTCATTTTTATTAGTTGTAGCTAACCAGTGACATAAGTTAAATGTTAATCCAACGTTGTTCCGATTGACCTGTTTTACTAAAGATAAAGCATGGTCTGTTCGTTCGACATAGAAGCTGAAATGCGGATAAATTGCTACTTCTAAGCCTGATTTCTTAGCCATATCACCAATTTGTTGAAGTAGGTGAGTTGCCAAGGTATCTGCATCCTTGGTAGATGGTTTATATCTTTTTGATTCACTTACGATAAATGGCGAAATAATTACTTTTGTTCCTTTCAATTTTTTAATACAATCTTCTAACCTACCATCATAAAATGGAGGCTCAAGTTTAAGTTTTACATAAAAAAAAGCTCCTTTGAATTGATATTTGTCAATTGCAGCTTTCATTTCATCAAAATTTTCCACTTGATTTATTTCGATTGCATCAAACCCCGCATTTTTTACGAGTTCTACTTGCTTAGCAAAAGTATTATACAGTGAGTCGCCTCTAATAATATTATGTAAGGCAAAAAACTGATTTCTAACTTTTTGGGCAAAAACGGATTGCGTATAAATCAGCAACACAGAATATATAAGTATTTTTTTCATTTTAATTGTCTATGCTAAATGTTAAATAACCGCCTTTATATCCTGTGGATTGATTTGGACTAACGGCTATCGTTACGAATTGTTTTTGATTGATGGCATAGGTAGAAGGTATTGCTGTTCCAGCCCCAGGCAATTCGGTTTCCCAAACTATTTTACCTGTCTTTTGGTCATACGCCCGAAACTTCCTATCGCCCGTAGCAGCAATAAAAATCAGCCCTCCAGCGGTAGCTATACAACCGCCCCGATTGTACATCCCAGACTGTTTAATACCCATTTGGGTTAATTTTTTATCTTCTCCCAGGGGTACTTGCCACAATATTTCTCCTTTATTTAAATCAATGGCGTTAAGTGTACCATAGGGTGGTTTTAAGCCATAAAAGCCTTTTTCATTTGCATAGAAATCATACCCTGAAAATCCGTAGGATTCGGTTGTCGCTGCCTCTTCGTCAACTTTTTTATTCAAACTTTTTACAGGAATTTCCTTTAGATAAGCGACAATAGCATTTATTTGCTGTTGAGGTAAATGTTTAAATGAAGGCATTGGCTCGGCACCCTTTTTTATGACATTCTCTAATTTTAAGGGTGTATAGGACTTAATCTTGGAAACAATATTTGGACCTACATTTGTACCTTTCTTATCTACTCCGTGGCAGCTGCTACAATACATTTTGAATAAACTCTCACCTGTTTTAAGATTATCAGCTGCTAAACTTTTGATTTCTTTTAGCTTCAAAAACCAAGGCAAATCTGTTGAATTTACAAATAAAATACCTGATTTAGGATTGTAAGCAGCTCCACCCCAATTAGCACCGCCATGTGCAGCAGGCACAATTACTGAACCATTCAAATTAGGTGGCTCATAGATTCCCACATTGTATTTGTTGTTTTCTACCTCTTTTAAAAAATAAGCCTCTAATTCTGGAGAAATATTATTAAAATAGTCCTTTTTAAAACCCTGTCGAGCAAATGGAGCGGGGTGAGTTGGAAAAGGTTGAGTAGGCCAAGGTTTTTCACCAGGCATTTCAGATTTGGTTGATACTGGAACTTCTTCAATAGGAAAAAGAGGTTTGCCAGTTTCCCTATTAAATAAATATACATACCCTATCTTAGTTACTAAAGCTACTCCATCTATTATTTTGCCATTATGATTTACGGTTACCAAATTGGGAGGCGAGCCATTGTCTCTATCCCATAAATCATGATGGGTAGTTTGAAAGTGCCAAATCCTTTTGCCTGTTTTTGCATCAAGGGCAATGAGGCAGTTCGCAAAAAGATTTTGTCCTTCTCGGTCTGCACCATAAAAATCAAAAGAAGGTGATGCCGTTGGAACATAAACAATACCTCTTTTTGTATCTAAAGCCATTCCTCCCCAGCAATTTGCACCACCATTTTTATTTCGAGCATTGGCAGGCCAAGTTTCAAAACCATACTCACCCTTTTTAGGAATAGTATGAAAAACCCATTCTAATTTGCCAGTATTTGCATTAAAAGCTCGAATATCACCAGCTACTGAGGGCAACTCATCTGGTACTTTACATCCCATAATCAATAAATCGTTGAAAATGACCCCCGCAACATTATAGGTAACAGCCACTTGGCTTTGCTTATTTTTGACTAAGGGCAAACCATCATAAAAATCAACTTTCCCATTTTTACCAAAGGTTTTAATTAGCTTTCCATTTTCAATATTGAGTGCATAAAGTGTTGAACCTGAAACAAAATAAATGGCATCGGGATTGCCATTTTTCCCTGCCCGATAGGTAATTCCTTTTGTCCAGTTGAGAATATCTGAACTGTCGGGTGTAAACGACCAAAGCATTTTGCCGTTTAAAGCATCTAGAGCCATCAATTTTTTTGAGGGCATCAAAGCAATCATTTTCCCCTTGATAATCAACGGATTAAAAAAAATACTCGATCCTTCTTCTGTTTCCTTAAAATGCCAATCTTCTTTTAATTGACTAACATTACTTAGATTGATTTTATCTAATGGTGAAAATTTGCTATTACTTAAATCATATCCATAATGCAGCCAGTCATCATTCAAATTTATATTTGGCAAAGAATTTCCTGTAATTGCAAGTATGACAGGGATGAGTAAAATAATTATTGATGTTTTTTTCATAAAAACTTTATTTAATTCTCAAAAAATACTGAAATACTGGGGGGTATCTGTACACTATTTATTGATTCTAATGTTTCTCCATCATCGCATTTAGTTAGAAATAACGTACATCGCTTTTAGCCCGAGTAAAGGAGATTTTATACTTCCTCCGTTTTTAACTGACTATCTTTTTGAAAATAAAACCTTAGAACAATCAAAATAGCTATTCCTCCAATTAGAAATGAGACACTCAAAGCTGAAAGCCCATTAGACAACCCCAAAGTCGGTTTTAGATAACCCAATAGAAAAGGCACTAATGACGCAATAATAAAGGCAAACATAGCGGATAAGCCTACTGATGTAGAGCGATAAGCAGGTTCAATAACTGCGAAGAGTGTTGCATAAAGATTGGCTTCATAAAGCCCTCGGAAAAAGCCAAAGCCCGAAAGGGCAACATACGTCAAAAAAGGGCTTTCGGCTTGCCCCATACCATATATAAACGGCACGCCCATCAACAACCCTAAACCTTGAATGATTAAGCGATTTTTAGTTGCCTTTAAAGCTAATTGGTCGGAAATAATACCGCCAATTATAACTCCAGCAAAAGCAAAAACGTGGTGATAAAACATGGAATTAAAACCTGCCTCGGCTATTGACAAATTGAATTTTTCGTGTAAAAATGTGGGCATCCATGTAGTATAACCAACATTTACAATCACTAATGACAAAAATGCAACGCATAAAAGTATAGCCGATGGTTTACTGATAAGTTCCATACTTGATGCTTTGATGAATCTTTTTTGGTCGTTCCATGTCAAATCTGACATAGCTGAAACTGTTGGTTGTAAACGCCAAAAGAGGATAATTGCTAAAAGCACTCCAGCACCTCCGTAAAGAAAAAATGTATTTTTCCATCCGTAGGTTTGGGCAATATACCCACCCAATGCTCCGCTCACAATGACTCCAGTATAAAGCGAAGTTTGATGAATGGACATCGCCAATGCTCGTGATTTATGGTGAAACTGCCCAATAAGTCCATTGGCAGCAGGGGCATAAAATGCTTCGCCACCACCGACAGAAAGACTACGAAGAATAATCAAATGCACTAAAGAACTGCCAAAACCCGTTAAAAAGGTAGCTAAGCTCCAAAAAAGAAGACTATAACCTACTATTTTTTTACGATTGAAAATGTCTCCCACAAAACCTGCAATCGGGAAACAAACGCCCAATGTAAGGATGAAAATAGACCCTACCAGACCTAATTGGGCATCTGATAGCCCTAAATCGGCTTTGATGAGCGGCAATGCGATATTAAAAATCTGACGGTCACCTTGGTTGAAAAAATAGGCCAACCACAACCAAATCAGCAATTCCCATTTGTAAAAACTGTTATTTTTCTGCATCACTTATCGCATGTTTATTCCTCCATTGACATCAATGGAAGTGCCTGTTATATAACTACCTCCTTCACCTGCCAAATAAGCAACAGCCAATCCTATACTACGTGGTTTGCCTAATCCCAAAGGAATAGAGGAGCTTAGTTTTTCGACACCTTCTACACCATGTGTTTTAAACAATAATTCTGTTTCGATGATGCCAGGGGCAACGGCATTGACCGTGATACCCAAGGGAGCACCCGTGCGGGCAAGAGTCTTGGTCATACCAAGCATACCACTTTTGGTTGCTGCGTAATGCACGTGTCCGAACAAAGCTCCCCGCTCACCGACCACCGAACTGATGTTGATGATTCTGCCTGATTGTTGTTTTGCCATCAGATTCATGGCTTCTTTTGAGCATAAAAAACAACTGGTGAGATTGGTATCAATGATGTATCGCCAGTCTTCTAAGGTGGATTCAAAAATATCCTTGGCTTGTGATGTGCCTGCGTTATTGACCAATATATCCAAACGTCCGAAATGTTTATGAATAGCGGAAAACATCTGTTTTACTTCAGATTCAATGCTTACATCGGCTTCGATGAGCAATGTTTTCCGCCCCATTGCCTGAATTTGACCTGATAAGGCTTCTCCCTCGTAGTTCATTTTTTTATCATTGATGATAATATCAGCACCTTTTTCGGCTAATACCAAGGCGATGCCTTTTCCGATGCCCCGAGCAGCTCCTGTTACTAAGGCTATTTTTCCTTCTAATTCTAATGCCATTTTGAATCTTGATTATTTCTTTGAAAAAATAAGTAAACGAACCGAGTTCGCTTTCAGAGCCTTCTCTTTGTTATCCGATTCCGGTTCTTTGCTTTCAATAAGCTGGTAGCCCAAAACCTCGATTTGATAAGATCGCTTTTCAGTTTTGTGCTGATTCCAAACCACAATGCCCAATCGGTTTCCATTCTGAAAACCTTTTGCCATAATGTCTTGTCCCGTTACCGTAAAACCTTCTTCGTCAATAAATTTTCCTGTTCTGAAAAATTCACCGTTTTCGTTTTCAAACTTTATCAAATCGTATAAGTATTTGGTAGCTACATCTGCAGGCACTTCATTGATTTGCTTTGCACTTGGGGCAAAATAGGCTTCGTCTTTATAGCTGTTTTCGTCGGGCAGTTTACCATATTTCAAATAGTTTACATCTGCTTCCCAACGGGTTTCTATTTCGTGGCGTTGACCCGTTACGGTGGCAAAATTAGCATGGTAACGAGGTAACATCGGTGAGGAATGTCGTTGGGTTTTAACCAATTCTGGAAAGGTATATTTAAACAAACTGGGGAAAGCATTGGCATCGGGATATGTGCCATCACCCCAGCCGTGGAAATAATCAATATCGGTAAATACGCCATCATTGACCCCCTCAGTCATCACCACAAATTCGGGGTTTAACTTCTTCAAAGTAGTTCGTATTTCGTTCATCATCAAATACCTATACTTCGTCCCTGCCTCCTGTGGCAAGGTATGGTCCTGAATTTTTGAGAAGTTTAAAACGGCATTTTTCACCCCAACCTGGTCATATAAAATACCATCAGCACCCAGTTCATGGGCTTGTAAGGCTAAATCAAGCATGGTTTTACGCCATACTTTTGAACTGTATGAAGCCTCCGTAAAGACTACGGGAGTTGCAGAATTGTACTTGCGAATGGAGCTTGTATAGGCAGACCTATCTTCTTTCAATGCGATGGTATTATTTCCTTCGTAACGATAGTATTCTGTACCCGCATCTATCAACGTACCGTTGGCATAGACCACAATTTTAAACCCTCGTTTATGGGCTCGCTCAATAGCCGCTTTCAGGGCAGGTCTGCCCCCCAATAAATCATCGGGAATGTAGTTGGGATACAGGTAATCATGGCCTCCATTTGCCCAGCCAAAAAGTCCGATTGTTTTGAATCCATTTTTTTCGGCAATGTCGCAGAGCTGGTCCAATTCGTGGTATTTCCACATCACATAGCCGTTTTGTTGCTTCAAAATAGCCAAAAGCCAACCGCTTTCCTGTTTCACCCAATTAGGAATTTCTGGCATTTTAAACTGCAAATCGTACCATGAGCGGTAGCGTTTGGCAGCCTCATGCCATTTTCCCTGATAAGTGGTCACAACTACTTCGGGCATGTCAAAATCGTTTTTGAAAATCGGGAAAGTGACAGACGAATTGAACGATGTAACTTCATTTGAATAGCCCACATTAAATTGCTTTTTACTACGGCTTGCATCGTGGCTGGCTATATAAAGACCTGCTGCTTCAGTGTTGATACTGAACCATTGCATCGTACCTTTGCCACTGGGATAATCAAAACTTTTCTTACCAAAGCTGGCAGGGTCTTCAAAACACTGCCCTAAACCACTTGGCAAATACACCTTGGCAAGGTTCTTTTTGGTTTTAATATCGGTAAATATCGGATACGTTAATTCACGCAGAAGCCATTCGCTGTCAGGATTGGTTATTGAAGCTGAAAAACAAAAGGCTTCATTTTTTACAAAAATCTTAAATACTGCTTTGACAGGAACAACTCTGCTGCCCTGTTTAAACTGATTGTAAGTCAGTGTAATTTCGTTTCCTTTTTGGTTGATTTCTACTTCCTGCGAAGGGTCGAAATCATAATTTTTTACCCCAAAATCATTGGTTTCTTTTTCGTTTTTTAACGTCAGTTTCCATAATTTTTTTATGGGCGTACTAACTGATATTTCACCGTTTGTTTTGGATTGAATACTTAATATGCCTTGGTTATCAATAGTTAAAACAGCATTTGGTGTAGAAAGCTGCCTGTTTTGAGCGTAACTAAAAACTATCGAGAAACACCAGATAATGAGGCAATTGATTAGATACATCGCTTTGTATAATTTCATCTTAATTCGTTTTTTTTAAAATAATCACCAACAATCCATGTTTTTCAATATTGATTTGAATATCGTTTTTATCAGTTTTAATGTCGGCTTCGCCTACCTTTCCCATCTCCAAAAACACATAGCCTTCTGGAATTTTTAAAGTTGTATTGGCTGATGACAAATGACTTTGCGTCAGTACAATAGCAGTTTTGTCACCATTGTCAAAGCGACGTGCCTCAATGTCGGGACTGGTATGCTGCACTCCCTCAGTATCCATGTAGTTTCCGAGCAAAAGAAGGTCTTTAAAACGGTCTTTGAGTTGGTTGATTTTTGTCAAATATTCTTGATAATGGGGTGTTTCATCAATCAACGCCCGACAGCGATAAATCTCCACATCGTTGCGTAAACCTTTCAAAACAGTATGGTTTACACGTCGTTCAATATCAGTATCGTCCCGTATGTCACGGTCAGAAAGGATGATTTCAGGAAAAGTATATCTGAACCACTCGATAAAATTTGTCGTGCGAGGTTTTTCACCTTTGGCTTCCCAATCGGGGTTCAGCACTTCCGTTGCCCCATATCTGCCATGAATATAATCCACTTGCATAGCAGTCACATCAGATAGCAACTCTATACCAATCGCTACATTTTTATCTTTTTTATCAATATACTCGTGCAATTCACCCAAAACTTTGCCTTTTACCCCAATCGTTTTTACGTTTGGAATCGGAAACTCTTTGGTCAAATCCCAGTTAGGCTGCTCACCCGAACCCATTTGGTCATAAAAAACACTTTTGGCACCATAGGCAAGTGCTTGGTCTGCCATTTTTTTCAATTCTTTTACCCACAATGGATTTCTGAATTCTGAAACGGCGAATGTTCTGCTGTCAAAGCTGCCGGTAAACGTACCCGGTCCTCGAAAACGGTAGGCATCATTCACTTCCGAACCTGTGTTGTCTCGTATGACCAATTTATCTCCGCCATTTTTTCGATAAAAGTCAGAAGCTTTATCAATCAAACGACCGCTGTAATACCACAAAACCGCCCCGCCATCCTTTTGAAAATCAGCAATTTGTTTTTTTATAACGGCATCACCTCCTTGAACAGGGTCAGCGATATAGTTTGGATAATCGTTGTCATGTCCGCCATTGTGCCAGCCATGAACGAGCGTTGTATTCAAGCCGACACCTTCTCCCACTGTTTTAACCCTTGTGCCCAAATCAGTGTAAGGAAATAATACCTCACCGTATTGATGCTTCATGATAATGCGTTGCCAGCCTTTCATTTCCTTGACCCAATGGGGTTCTTCACGGTGTTTCCACCATGTGTTGACCCAGGTGCGGTACAGTTTTGAGGTCTGATGCCAATCGCCCGAATAAGGGGCAATCACATTGGCATTGCACGCCCAAGTTTCTCCAAACAGAGTATTGGGGTATTTATAAAAACCTGCTTCTAATTCATCAAAAACAAACTTTTTGCTTGGATAAAGTCGCAAACCATGTCCTGTGGCTTGAAAAGTTTCATCGTGACTGCCAAAATATAAGCCCTCATTTGCTCCAATAAAACCGAAGCAATTGGAAGCCAAACTTGCCCCTGCATCCCCAAATTTGGTATCCATTTGTAGGAAATACTGCGAAGGCGGATAATACGGCGGATAGCTGGCATTGGCAGCCCGAATTTGTTTTTTAGGGTCTTTATAAACCTGCCCACCCCAATGTGTATTCAGCAGTTGATGGTCATCGGGCAGTTGACAGTTGGCCACCAAAGGATATTGAAATTCTCGAATAACTGTATGTGCTTCATTGTTTTTCAATTCAGAAGCAAAGCGTACTTGATTGTCTTCTAATGAAACTTTTAAAACCAACGACATTTTAACTGTTTCATTTTTGATTTTTAAGGTCTCATATCGAATAATGATTTGATTACCCTCTTGTTTTACAATTGGCGTATTATCTTTGGCTAAAATTTCATTGTCTTTTCGTCTTTTATTATCGAAATACAAACGCCAAATAGGTTTATCCGAAGCGTAGTCTCTGCCCGTTTGAGCATTTTTAAGGCTTGTCAGGTTGCCTTTTCCGTCAATAATCACCTCTATTTTATCATTTTTGAGGGTAAAGCTATTTTGGGCAAAACCCAAAAAGGATTGAAACAGAAAGAGGGTTAGAAGAAGTTTAAGGCAATTCATATTTTTTTGATTGTAATTTTTGACATAAAGTAAATAGGAGGTTTTGACAATAAGACCAAAACCTCCGATACAAATTACCAGCCCGGATTTTGACCATTAATACCGATTCGGGTATTGGCATCCAATTCACTTTGGGGAATGGGATAAATGCTGCCACGGGGAGCGGCCTTGCCAATGGATTGAATCTTAGTTTTGAACGTACCCGTTCTTAGCAAATCATAAATACGGTGACATTCCATTACAAACTCATAACCTCTTTCTTCAATAACGGCATCTGTAAAGGCTTGGAGCGAGAGGTTTTTTAAATCAACGGTGGCATCCGGGGTATTGCTTGGCAAGTTATAAGCCCTTCTTCTTACTTGATTGATAGCATCATAAGCGGCTGCCGTTGGTCCACCCTTTGCTTGTGCTTCGGCTTCGGCAAAAATCAAAAGTGCATCGGGGTATCTCAATACAGGCGGATTGACAAAACTATTGTTAATTCCAATTTCAGCTGGGCAACGGTATTTTCCAAAAGAAGGGAAATTTGCATCTACAGTAATCGTATTCCCGTTTTTACCTCTGACGGAATTATAAACCGTAAAATTTCGGCGGTATTCGTTTTTGTCCCATTTTGTCCAGATGTCCGATTTAGGGTCGACCGAATATACATTCACGCCTTGAAAACAATAGGGATTGTTCGTGCCGCCTGCGTTAGAATAAGACGATAAAGCGTGCCCACGAGTAGTTCCATCAAATTGAATAGAAAATACGATTTCAGCGTTGTTTTTATTAGCCACACTGAATACGTCATCAAATTTAGGCAAGAGTTTATATTGATTGCCTGCAATTACCTCCTGGGCTTTTGCTGCCGCCAATGCCCATTTTTTTTGTGTCAAATAAGCCCAGGCTAACAAGGTTTTTGCCGCCCCTGAGGTGGCTCTCCCTACCTCAGCCCCTGTGCGGGTAGCGGGTAAATCTATTTCTGCATCTTTCAGGTCTTTTTCTATCTGAATGTATAACGAATCCACAGAGGTACGGGGCAATTGGGTGGTCGAAACTCCTTCTACTACTTGCAGAGGCATGGGGGCTGCTCCCCAAAGCCTTGCGATATTAAAGAAATCGAATGCCCGGATAAACTTAGCCTCGGCAACGATAGATTTTTTGCGGGTTTCATCCATTGTTATTTTGGGAACGTTCTGAATCACACCATTCGCACGGCTAATCTGCTGATACATGATGTTCCAACCCTGTAACACAAAGGGATGATTTGCCAGTAAATCCCAACGGTCTAATTGTTGGTAGGTATCGTTTCGATTAATAGTGGTGAAATCGGCGGGCATTTCGGTCAATTCAAAGTAGAACCGACCAAAATAGTCATTGCTCAAAAAGGACTCGTACGCCCCCAGTATGCCCGCATTAGCATCGTCGGCGGTTTTCCAGTAATTAGTGGCCCCAACAAAAGAAAATACTTCTTCTTGAAGCTGGTCGTGACATGAAACCAAGATGCCGGCCGAAAATACCAAGGCCAACATGGGTATCCGAAGGAATGTTTTTATGTTTTTCATTGTGAATGCTGTTTAAGATTTTATTTCAATGATAAATTAAAGCCTACCGTAAACACTTTGTTCGCAGGATAAGAGCCTCTGTCCAGGCCTTTTATCAAGGAGTTAGAACCAGTCTGACTCACCTCGGGGTCGTACCCATGGTATTTGGTAAGGGTCAGCAGGTTTTGACCACTGACATACACCTTAGCACCTTCCAACCACTTTATTCCCATCTTGGACGTGGGCAGGTTATACGACAAAAGGATGTTTTTCAATCGCAGATAGTCGGCATCCTGCACAAATCGGTCCGAAACCAATAATTGGGTTGTACTGGCTCTTGGATATTTTGCATTGGGATTTGGATTTTGAGGAGTCCAGCGGTCGTTTACCTCTTCCAATTGATTGGATAAACGGGTAACTGAATTGGCAATCATAAAATCGTTACTATTGAAGACTTTTACGCCCGAAACGCCCTGAAAGAAAACAGTAAATGTGAAATTTTTGTAATTCAAATTTGAATTGAAGCCATAAATTAAGTTAGGGAAAGGACTACCCAAAATAGTCTGGTCGTTTCCGTCTACTTTTCCATCGCCATTAATGTCTTTGTATTTGATGTCGCCGTTTTCAGTCAAACCATCTTCCTTATACCCCCAAAATGCGGACAACACTTCGCCTTCTCTGATGATATTGACGGGTCGGTCGAGCGGGGAAGGGATATTCGGTGCAAAAAACTGTTTCGTAGCAACAGCCAATTTCAGTACTTTGGTTTCGTTTCTCGAAATATTTGCCCCAACTTTCCAACTAAGGTCTTTCGTTTCTACGGCGGTGGTATTGAGCGCAAACTCAAATCCCTTGTTTTCAATCGAACCAGAGTTAATCAAGATGGAAGAAAATCCCGATGAGCCCGGAATGGGTAAATTCGCCAACAAATCATCCGTTCTTTTTTGATAATAATCGGCGGTCAACGAAACCCGATTTTTAAATAGTGAGACGTCAACGCCTGCATCAAATTGCTTATTGATTTCCCATTTTAAATCAGGGTTTGCCAAAGAAGTCGGTACGTACCCAATAAAAGCCACCAACGGGTTCCCCATTACCCCCTGTACCGAACTGAATCGGGAAATAGAATTATACAAACCGATCTCCTGATTACCCGTCATCCCGTAACTTGCTCTTACCTTCAAATCGTTGATAAACGTAAGCGGTTTCATAAAATTTTCATTGGAAACCCTCCACGCTACTGCCCCGGAAGGGAAATAGCCCCATTTATTGTTGTCACCAAATCGGGAAGAACCATCAGCCCTGCCAGTCGCAGTAAAAATGTATTTATCGTTGATGATATAATTGACTCTTGCTAAATACGAGAGCAGGGTTGATTTATTTTTAAAGGAGATGTTTGGGTTCGTAATAGCCGCCGAGCCTAAGTTATACGTTCCAAAATCGTCAAACTGAAAACCTGTACCACTTTGCTGAAAAAAGGTAGTATTATTTTCCTGCCAGGTATATCCTGCCGTTACATTCAGACGGTGATTATTCTTGAAAACTTTTTTGTAGGACAGTAGATGTTCAATTACATAATTGCTACCCTTATTTTCTTTGACCGTTGCACCTGGCGATGGGTAAATAAAACTTCCCTTTTTGACATAAATATCATTGTGTTGCGTCAAATTGTCTAATGCCAGTCTGACGCTATAAGTAAGACCGTCCATGATGGTGTATTCGCCCAGCACATTCCCCAAAAATCGATCAATAGTCAGTTTATCAGAAGTTTTGTAAAGCCCTTCAACAGGGTTATCTCCACCACCATCAATTGTGTTTAAATTTAGAAAATTTCCATTAGCATCATAAGGACTTAATAAGGGCGCAAATGACATGGCGCCCCCCAAAACACTGTTCAGAGAACGGTTATTAGTGGACCTACTGGCAGTTAGGCTCGTAATAATTTTTATTTTTTCGTTCAGGCGGTTATCCAAATTAACCCGCACCGAACCTCGGTTGAAATTAGAAAGTTGAATGATACCTTCTTGTGAGAACCAGTTTCCTGAAACGCTATATTGGTTTTGCTGCGAACCACCCGAAAAATTTAAGGAATAATTCTGCATAGGAGCTTTTCTGAAAAAGAAATCCTGCCAATCAGTAGAAGTAGTGTATTGGGAAGGGTCAGCGTATTTAGGGGCAGCCCCAAAATTGGTAGTCCGTTCATTTACAATCTTTATAAAATCTTGGGTGTTCATCAATTTCAGCTTATTACTGATTTCCTGCATACCATAATAGGCGTCAAAAGAAATTTTACCCCGGTCGGATGCTTTCCCTCTTTTTGTCGTAATGATAACCACGCCATTTGCACCCCTTGCACCATAAATTGCCGTAGCCGAAGCGTCCTTCAAAATTTCCATGGAGACAATGTCGTTGGGGTTAATCGAAGCCAGAGCGTTGGAAGGCTGTGTCCCGATGTTGAGATTGCTATTGCCTTCTAATTCAGAGTTATAGACAGGTACGCCATCAATCACATACAATGGTTCATTGCCCCCCAATACGGTATTCGCCCCCCTGATTCTCACCTGTGGGGCACCGCCCGGGGCTGAGTTCCCCTGCACTACCTGCACGCCCGCCACTCTTCCCTGCATCCCTTGTTCAAAGGAGGTGATGGGTAACGATTTTATGTCCTCTGCCGAAACCGATGCAATGGAACCCGATAAATCTTTTTTCAGCGACGTTCCATAACCTACCACCACTACTTCCTCCAACGCTTTTGCATCCTGCACCAAGCTGATGTTAAGTTGGGTACGTTTACCTACAACAACATCTTGACTCAAATAGCCCAGGAAAGAAAAAGTTATGGTCGTATTTGCACTCGGGACTACCAAAGTGTACTCACCTTTGGCATCGGTATTGGTGCCTTTTGTCGTGCCTTTCAGCACAATGTTTACTCCTGGGATAGCTTCGTTGTTTTCCAGTGCAGTTACCTTACCTTTAATGGTGATGTCCTTCTGTTGAGCAAGTGCCTGCCCATTTCCAAGACACCCGAGCAGCAACAGGAATCCTAGATAAGCGTAGATTCTTTTCATAATAGAATGTTTATTTGATGGTTTATCGGAAAAATTTTGATGCAATAGTAATTGTACTTTTTTAATAAAAAAATAGAATTTTTTATGCAATCGAAACCGCAATCGGTTGCATAAAAAAATATTTTTCACGACCTTTGAAATCTCCGCCCAATGGGTAGCTTTACCGATAAATTTTCCATTTCGATGAAAAAAAATAACACGACCATCTACGACATAGCTAAGGAACTTGAGGTGTCGGCCTCCACGGTTTCAAGGGCTTTACGAAACCATCCCGACATCAGTGCCGAGATGATTGAGAAGGTGCAGAAAATGGCTAAAAAGATGAATTATAAACCCAATACTCTGGCGCAGAATCTGAAAGAGCGCAAAACAAAGGTAATCGGCGTAATAATCCCCGAAATAATCCATCATTTTAACATGTCTGTCCTCAACGGAATCGAAGAAGTGGCCTTCCGAAAAGGTTATCATATCATGGTCACCAAAACCAATGAAAGCTACCAACGGGAGGTGATGAATGCCGAATCACTGGCCGGACAGGTGGACGGGCTGCTGGTGTGTCTATCGCAGGAAACCAAAAAATACGACCATTTCAAAACCTTCAAACAGCAGGAAATTCCGTTGGTTTTCTTTGAAAGAGTTGCGGAAAAAGTTGCGGGACACAAAGTAGTGATTAACGATGAAGCCATTGCTTTTACCCTCACTGAACACCTCATAAAATCAGGTTATCAGCGCATCGCTATTTTAACGGGAGGAGATCATTTAAACACCTGCCGCAGTCGCATCAAAGGGTACCGGGAAGCTATCGGTCGATACGGAATGACGCCGGACGAATCGCTGGTCATTAAATCGGGCATGAGTTTTCAGGAAGGACGGGTGGGTTTTCAGAAGGTCATGAGCATGGAACAAAAGCCCGATGCCATTTTTGCCACCAGTGAGCAAATAGCGCTGGCGGTCTATTCCGAAACTAAGAAAATGGGTCTGCACATAGGCAGCCAATTGGGACTGGCCGCCTTCAGTTGCGATCCTTTGCTGGCGCTGCTTGAGCCCTCGGTAACGGGCTTAGGGCAAAAGGGGTTTGAAATGGGCAGTATGGCGGCCCAACTCTGTATCAACGAAATTGAAAATGAAAATAAATCATCCAAATCACGCGCCGAAACCCTCTCCAATGAGTTGATCATTCGGAAATCCAGTCTGAAAACCAGTGCCGATACCCTGGTGGTAAGTTCGTACAGCAGTTACCTGAGCGGGAAAAACAGCGATGAATCATTGGTCTACATCTACTGAATTCCCGCTCTTTGGTTTACTTCCCGAACTCCAGCCAACGAAGATTGAGCGTTTTCCAGATATTGACTCCTCCCGATGTTTCCCAGTACACCGCATAGACATCATGCCGGCCTTCGGATACACGAAGAGGAACCGTGTTTTCTTCCGCATCCTTACCGCTTATGGGTACTTGGGCAATGACCGGTCCTTCCGGGCTGCCCGTTCTGATTTCCAGCGTTCCGACCAGTTTCGGGGTATATAGACTGGTTTTCAGGGTTTTTAATCCGGTCAAGTCCAGGTTTTTAAAGCAGATCCACGCGCCGTTTTCATTGTAATTCATGGTGGGAGTACCGGGGGCGGGAGCATTTTTCTTGGCTACCTTGTGGAAAATATCCGCTTCAAGTGCCATAAATTTAGCCGGGCGCAAACGAACAATGTCCTGCCCCAGCAGCCCCCCCGTATCGGTGTAGCGGGCAATCAGGAAATAGCTCCCCTGCGGTTGACTGAGTTTTACACTTCCTTTTGATGAGATCTGCGGACTCGGTTTAGTAAGGGAAAGAATATACCGAACCATTTCGGAAGCATCTTCCCTGAGAAGCTGCGGATGCGCCGACATCACGTGGTCTTTGGTCCATACCCCTCCTCCGCCATTGATGATTTTTTCGGCCAGTTTGGGAATATCGTCATCGGTGTAACGTTTGGCTACCTCCCGATAGCTCGGCCCGACGGATTGATTATTAAGGGCGTGGCAGGCTTTGCAGTCACTTTGTTCCATCAGCGTTTTTCCCTTCAACGTTACTTCTCCGGTCGCCATCATTCCTGCCGCGTCTTCGCCCTCGGGCAGGTAGTGAAACAGTACTTTGGTGCGTTTAGGATCCGTGGTTTTGTCTTCGCGGTCCGTCACCTTTACCTGATAATCCACTTCGCTTGCCCCGAAATAAAACGAACGGTTACCCTGCCAATCCACCCTAACCGTTGGCGGTTCATTACCGACGCGTACTGTCAGGCTGTTTTCCGTCGCTTTTCCTTTGGGGTCAGTGACCCGTACTCGGCTTTTGTAAACTCCCGGTTTGGTAAATGTAAAGGTTGGCTCCGGCCCCCGTCCCTGCACGGTATTTGCCGTAAAAAACCACTCGTACTTCAGGGAGTCGGTTTTATCGTAATCGAACGAACCTTTGGCCGAAAACGAAACTTTCAGGGGAGCCGCTCCCACGGTTTTATCGGCCGCAATTTTGGCCACAGGAGCACGGTTACCTTCGTTGTATTCAATCCGAACCAACTTTGCATCGGTATTTTTGGCCCGCCAGTAGGTTCCATATTCCAGCATGTAGAGCTCGCCCTTTTTATTAAAGGCCATATCCACCGGGTGGTTGAATTCGGTCTCTGGCAGAAAACGCTCCAATTTTTCCAAATCACCGTTTTCTTTCATCTTGACCGTAAAGATCCAGCCGCGCATCCAATCATACACAAAGAGTTTTTTGTCAAAATACCGGGGAAACTTTCCCGCAAAATCATCATAATCATCGTAATAATAGACCGGTCCGCCCATGGCGTTGCGCCCGCCGGTACCCAGCTCCGGAAATTCGGGAGAATCCGCATAGGGATACCAAATGAAGGCGTTTTGTGCCGGCGGAAGTTCTTTCAGTCCCGTATTGTTGCGGGAAAAATTGATCGGTTTCACCGCATCAAACAGTTCTCCCGATTTCTTAGCTTCAAAATCATAGCGGTAATACGGCTTGTTGTTGCCGACAAACAGGGGCCATCCGAAGTTTCCGGCTTACGCGCCTGATTGATCTCATCATGCCCTCTCGGGCCGCGCATCAGGCTGTCTTTGCCCGCGTCGGGTCCTACTTCTCCCCAGTACAGAAAGCCGGTGCGACGATCTACCGATATCCGGTAGGGATTGCGACAGCCCATCACGTAGATTTCGGGACGGGTACCGGGGGTACCTTTGGGAAACAGGTTTCCATCCGGAATGGTGTAGGTGCCGTCGGATGCGGCAACATCCGTTGTGGGATGAATACGCAGAATTTTGCCGCGCAGATCATTGGTATTTCCGGATGATTTGAGAGCATCAAAGCGTAAGCGACCGGGCCGGTCATCCGAAGGTGAATAACCGTCAGATTCAAACGGACTGGTGTTATCGCCGGTGGAAAGATACAGATTCCCTTTCGCGTCAAAGGTAAGCGAGCCCGCTGAATGATTGACTCCTTCGTGCAGCAGCGGTACGCGCAGAATTTCTTTTTTGTTGATTAATCCGGAGGGGGCCAGCTCAAAACGGCAGAGGACATTGGCATACCCCTCTTTTTGAGGTACGGGATCACCGAAATATAGGTACAGCCAATGATTGGTACTGAAGTTCGGGTCAAGTGCCAGGCCCATCAAACCGTCTTCGGCGGTGGCGCGTACATTCAGTTTGGCAATGACCTTTTTTTTGTTGGTTTTCGGGTCAAAACTGTTGAGGTTACCGATCCGTTCGATGTAATAAACAACCCCGTCGTCGGCAATGGCCAGTTCCATGGGTTCATTCAGGTCATCGTCCAGCACGATTTTGGTAAAACGGCTGTCGTCAGGTTTACCGGGATCGTCCGAATCAGTGGTGAATGCGGTTATACACAAGGCCAATAATAGATATTTCAACTTAGTCATCTGCATTTCTAAAAATTAATAATGAGACCATAGCTGACAAAGCGGTTAAAACGCTTTTATTCAGTCACAATAGCACAAAATAAAGAACAGTTGTTCCTACTTTATACTGATTTCTTTCATTTTTCCGCTTTCGAGATTTTGATGATTTACTGCCGAAACGGTGATTTTATCTGATAGATTCAGGGAAGAAAACACATACTCAAAAAGCGGCATCGCGGGTTCGGGTGCATCGTGAAAATTGGATTTCTGGCCCGGGACAGTTCCGACCAATGCACAATTCCTATAAATATTAAACTGCTTTATACCGCTCTCCAAATCAATTTCCGCCTCCCATTTCAACGTGACGCCGTTCGGTGTTGCCGTACTAAGGGACAGGTTTTGCGGAGCGAGCGGCGCTGATGTATCCGTCACCCATCCCATACGGACAAACTCCTGCCAATGACGGGCTAACGACTCGGAAGGCAGCCAAACCCATTCATTTCGTTTTTCGGGTACATCGGCAAAAGGTTTTATTTCGAACGCAGTCGGATGCCCCAACCAACCTTTCAGAGAATCCAAAGGCATCGGTTTTTGTGCCTCTTTCGGAAGCCGGAGGGAAAGCATTTCGTCCATCCATCGAAGATAAAAACTGCGTCCGTCGCGGTTGCCGTGGTCGGCTTTGGGATCAATGGCCACTCCCCAATAAGCTCCGAGGCGTCGGTAAGCATTAAAGGATTTAAACGTAAGCGCTTTGACATAATCCTGATTGTCAACAATGTCTTTTTCGCCTGCCATCCACATGACCGGGATGTTTTTCACAGCGGCATTCCAAACCATGGAAGCATACCCACCCGATCTTGGAATGGTGCACAGCACCCGTTCCGGATACTCAAACAGCATCCCCGTACACCAAAACCCGCCACCCGAATGCCCCCATAATGCCCACGGAACAGAAGTCAACTCGGCATGATCTGTCTTTACGGCAAGGGCCCGGAGCGCCCGAAGGAAGGCACTGCCTGAACCTGCCTGCGTATTAAACCACTGCGAACATGCCTCATAATTGGTCAGCTCCGTACCTAACAATGCCATTTGATGCTTTTGCGCTAATGCCTGCCATTGCAGATCATTGGCGTGATTGAGCCCGTGATTGGAGGCTCCCGTGCCGCAGCCATGCTGTTTAACAATGATTCCCCGAATATACGCCGTATTGCGGGGCAGCCATATACGAAAAGCGGCCGATTTGAACTGTTCGCCGCTTTGGGGCGGTATGCTGACTTCAAAATATTGAGCCGAGGCAGACTGCACACCGACCGATAATAAAAGCAGGAATCGATAGATCGGCTTCATAAAACAGGTTCAATAATTACAGTGCAATTTCTTATGGAAATTGTACGGCAAATAACCTTGGTTTCCCTTGGGTTTACTCCGCACATGTTGGCAAATTTTTCCACTATCTTGGCTTTACGCCCGTTTTGATTCTGACATTCCTGAACCATATCGGTTTACCCGCATGTTTTCCCTGAAAACCAATGTGGCCTCGGGTCGGCAGCTCCGCAAGTGGAAGCGATAGCCATGAAGCGATCGGCGTGCCGTCCGGATTGATTTGGGCGGAGGTAAATCGATTCATTGCCAACTCATTGACAAACACTCCGTTCAGATATACCTTCACATTTTGCCCCCCGCAAACTATTCGGTAATGATTCCATTCTCCCGCCGGTCTGACCGACTGTTTAATTGCTGATTGATGCCCGAAGATTGCCCCGCACTGCCAACTTTTGGGTTTGTTGGCCCAAACCGAATCATAATCATCGGCAATCTGAACCTCGACCGAATGCGAGATCCAACGTGAGGTATCGGCATAGATAAAAACCCCGCTGTTGGTACCCGCCGCATTTTTAAATTCAAGGTCCAGCTCAAAATTTTCATAGACTTCCTGAGTCCAGATTGGTTGGTCTTCGGTGGCCGTCAGTTCGCCGTTCTCTACACGCCATATACCTTTAGGAAAAACGGCGTTGGAAAGTGAATTTGTAAAAAGGGGTTTCCATTCCGACTCCCGTTCCCGGTCAATATATCCGAGCGCAGAAAGAAAGGCCGCTGTCTTTTCCATCGCTTCTTCATAAAGCGGTTTCTGAAACATCATGTACCCGTGAATGCCGCCCTCGTTTGCATACAACTCGCAGTGATTGCCGGCTTTGTCCATTGCCTTTTTGAATGCCGCCGCTCCCCCGAACGGAGTCACGGTATCGTCGGTTCCGTGAAAAACGACGACGGGAGGCATCCCACTCCTGACACGGTGGAGCGGCGACAGCGTTTGCCATCCCGAACCGATCGTCTTATTGCCGTATCCTTCGGGGGAAGTATCAATCACCGGGTAATACAGCACCAGGGCATTGGGAACACAGGAAACCTTCAAATCATCCTCGGGTTCGTTTATTTCGTCAAAAAGAGCCGTTCCAACCGCTAAATGCGCACCCGCTGAACCACCGCTTACGATGATTTTGTCGGGGTCTATTCCAAATTCATCCGCATGTTGGCGAAGATAACGAACAACCGAGCGAGCGTCCTTTACACACTCGTACACGGTAGTTGAGTCGCCTTTTTGCAACAGTCGGTATTCGGCACTGATGCCTACCATTCCTTTATCTGCCATGTGACTGACAATTGGATAAAAACGACGCGGCGCTCCGCCGGCCCAAGCTCCGCCGTGAAAGGCCACAAACACCGGCTTTTTTTCAAGGATCGCCACACCATTCGGTTCAAAAATGTGCAGCGACAGACTTCTGTCCGGCAGCGTTTTATACACAACTTTTCGGTCGGGCTCTAGGGCAGCCGCCAATGATGCGGCATAATCTTCCTTTGGGGCAGTTTGGGCAATAACAAAGGTTCCCGTGAAAACCATCAGAAAAGTACCTAAAAACAGCAGCTGACGCCCGAATGCTCCGAATTTAGCTTTTTTTCTCATTATTCGTTTCGATATTTGGGTTTACCACCGTCCTGACTTACCATTACTTTTGCTCCGCTGTTTTTACCGATAGTGATGGTGGTATCGGCGGCGTCCATGTTGATTATACCTGTGTGTCCCTTAAAGATATTTCCTTCCACCAGTACGTCTGCTCCATTTTTTTCAAACTGAATTGCGGCGGCCGCTCCTTGCCCCGTTTCAAAAATATTGTCTTTGAGGATCACCGGCCCGTATTTTCCTCCTTCCTGCCAGGTGGTAAAATAGATTTCGGCGTAGGTCTCCCACGTACCCGTTTTGAAGGTTTTTCGTCCCTTCCACGGGTCAGGCTCGCATTTGGTAGTGTTGTTGATGAACACATTTCCCTGCATAATAAGGTTTTTGGGCTGATTGATCCAGCTTCCGCGCCCGCCGTTTCGGAAGGTATTGCCAATCACCGTTACATCTTCGTTGGAGCGTTCGATGCTGATGACGCGTGAGCCGTTGGTACCGTCCACGGTATTGCCGATGATGACGGAGTTCTTCGAGTATTCGGCCAGGAAAAAAGCCCCCATACGGGCTCCCAGAATCTGATTGTTGGAAAACACGTTGTTGTGGCAGCTGAAAATGTGCATTGCATCGCCCAGAGCACTGATTTTGCAGCCCGTAATCCGGGTATTTTTACAAGCCACCAGGTCAATGCAGCCCTTGCCCGGACCGGCTCCTTTGGGGGCATACAGCCACAAAAATGTCTCAAACAGATTGGTTATCATTTTGGTTTTCGGGCCGGCCGTTCCTTTAAATTGAATGGGTTTTCCGTCAAAAGTATCGCTGATTTTAAGGTAATCGGCAGCCGCTTCAACCACAAAGTACTGTTTGCCGCGCACAATGTTATGGGGCAGAATATCATCGTAAAAACAAACCGCCTGCGTAGGAGCATTGGATCTACTTTTGACAATGGGTGCCCGGGTGTTATTCAGATATACTTTCTCGTCGGAATCTGCCATCCGTATTCCTTCCCGGATCAGATCATTTCGAAAGTACTTTTTAGCCATGGCCAGATCGGCAGCGGTATATTCGTCCGAAAAAACGATGATCTGCCAGAGAAGACCGTAGTCCCACATAAATTTACCGGTATTGAGAAAAGTACAGTTTTCCACCGTCACGTTTGTGGCAAACCGCTGCGTTTCGGGAGACATGTGTACCTTCTTGAACCCCTCCACATTGACTGCAGCCCCTGCTACTTTTTCGGCACTTATATCTCTGAAAAGCAAGTTATCGGTGGTGCCGGTTTCTGAGGTATGAATCACAAACAGGCGGGTATTGGCGTTGGGCTCCCACGTATTGGGCAGATTGCGGTGGTCAAAGCAGTAGCCTTTGAAATGGCCGCCAAACCACATAAAATTTTTCACATTCTCCCCTTTAAAAAGGACGATCCGCGCACTGTCGCCCAGGGTTTCGGGTAAAAGAAAGGTCGCTCCGTAGGCAAATACCGTGGTATTGGAAGGTATGACAATGGATTGTTTTCCCTGCAGCAGATACCTACCCGGAGGGATGGTCACCGTGCCACCGCCTGCTTTGGCTACTTCATTAAACAGCTTCTTAAATGCCTCTGTATCATCCACAGTTCCCGTAGCTATTGGCTTGTAAGAAAATAAATGAAACGAGGCCGTGGGAACCGCCTGCGCGACGGCCTGCCTGTGCAGGCACATAAAAATAATGGATGCGAGATAAAAAAAACGATTGTTCATTGATATTAAGTCAATTAGAGATTTCCTTCCGGTTTGACATTCTGCCGGCCATTTTAATAATTTTAAGTGCTGCCTCGGGGCGATTATTTCCTTGATAAACGGTATGGTTGGTCAGGGGACACAAAACGCCTTTATTGATATATTTGGCACTGTTACTGAAATTACCCTCCACTTTTATATTATGGTGATTGACTGACCACAGGTGCAGCCATTTCCCCTTTTCGTATCCTTCCACATTTTCCGCCACATTACTCGATATTTCATAATAACAGCTGCCTTCGTCGGGGTATAAAGCCCCATGAGCATAACCTGTATCTTTAATAAAATTATACCTGATTTTACCGGTTAAGGAATCAGGGTCGGTTCTTGATTTGCCGATTCCGATCGTATAAATACCCCCGCCGTCGCTGCATTTTTGGCAAATATTCTGAATATAATTGTACTCAATGACGTTTCTGCGATTACTCGTCGTCCAGGCAGTTTTTCCTTTCCACGACCCCCAACCGGACGAAATTCCGCTGTAAGGCACATCAACGATTTCGTTATGGGCAATCAACATATTATCCGTAAAAAAAGCGGTAATGCCCGGTGAGTTATAATATTCCTGCCCGATTTTATGAATATAATTATCGGTAATGGAAACATCTTTACACACTTCTTCCCCGTCGCTGATATAATCCTGGTCCCAGCGACCGATGACAATGGCCGTAGCCGACAGATCTTCAAACACATTGTTGTGTATTTTTATGGAATTACATCCCTGCATCAGGTCAATACCGACCGCTCCGAGGTGTTGGAAAGTACAGTTTTGGAATGAAATATTTTCGGCCGCATCCAATTCCACACAGGCATCCGGTTTAAAGCCTTCCGCTTCGCCGTTGCTGTCTACGACAAAATCATAGGCAGGGTCAAAAAACGATTCCTTTCGGTGGATGGCTTTGTGTGCTCTCCCGATCTGACCGTGCCCGTTGATATACCGGTCGGCCTGTCCTGAGCAGGCCCCTAACCTGCCGCTGCTCGGACGCAGCCAGGAGGTGTGCTGAAAAGTGATTCCGCTGAAAGTTAAATTTTTAATTTTCTGAGTGAGGGAACTGCCTTTTATACTTAAGATTGTCTCAACCTTCGACGGGATCACTGCCTCAGCGGTGCGTAAATCCTCCCCCAGCCGGGGCATGTAGTAAAGCACATGCGCGCTGCGGTCATAATACCACTCCCCGGGTTTGTCGAGCAGTTCCAATGCATTTTCAACGTAAAACGGGCTTTCGGGCAGCGGACGGGACATCGAAGCACCCGTAAGCGGAAAACCGTAATTATCTAACTTAATGATGGTTGAGTCCGGGCCGCCGGCAATGAGTTCATTGACCAATATTCGGTGACTGCGCCAGGTACAGTTAGACTCTTTACCGATCCAGACCAGTTCAATGTCCCGCTGATTTTTCCACTCTGGTTTCAGCGCTGCTGCCGTTATTTTGATACCGTCCGGATGAAACTGCTTTTCCAACTGCCAATCGTCATTGGTAAATGAAACGTAAGGCTTAGGCCAACCCGAACCGGTATATTTTAGGGAAGAACGGGCCCGGTCGGCCCGTAAGCCGTTGACATACAACTGCCGAAAGTTATCTACGGAAATGTATTCAGCTTTCCATATTCCCCTTTCTGCCAACTTCCAGCCTTTGACCGAGATGCCAGCTTCAAAAATCGGTTTTTCATTCCTGTATGCCTGATAGATGACCTGACGGCCGTTTTTCCCGCCATCGACTTCCGTAAATTGAACTGTTTCATCAAAAAAGTATTTACCGCCGCGTAAATAAACGGTGATGTCTTTCTGCATGGAGTTGGTTTTGGCCCTGACGGCATCCCTTGCCCGTTCTACAGTACGAAAAGGAGCGCCGAGGGTTCCCGCATTTTGATCGTTTCCTTTCTGCGGGTCTACGAAATACTGGGCCTTACATATGAAGTGTATAAAGCAGAAAAAAAGGATTGCTGCTTTTCGGAGACTTGTTCCTTGCGGTTTCATAAAAGGTCTATTAAATTTTATGGGATGTTAACATGCGGTATTCATTTAGTTGTCAGAGGGTCAGATTTATTACCTTACCTGCTTCAATTTTAACTTTCCTCCACCCCAAAAAAGCATTCTGTCTCAGTGGTTTTGCTCTCTGCTCTTTGGTTTCGATCAATACTTTTACGACGGCATCGTATTGGGTGGGATTGGTTATTTCCAACTGTCCTTTCGGGCTGAGTTTGGCTTCCACGTGGTCGATCACAAATACTTCTTTTTCTTCTTTGTTAACGTAAATTCCCGGTAACTCAACCGCAGAGAGTAACATGGAGGTTTCAGCCCAGCAGGAACCGGCACTCATGGCTCCGATACCTTTTTCCCAATCGGTCAGATTGCAGCGTTCGTAGATCCATCCGTCTTTATACCCGGGAAGCGGATGTTCCGGCCACGACATAAACTGAGGAATGGTATGGGCAATATCCCGCAGCAGATTCAGGTAAAAGGCATCTCCCGAGGCACGGTACAATTTGAGCAGAGCCACCCCCGAATGGGTACAGATGCCGGCAGGAGCGGTTTTATTTTGGGTATTGGCAAATACCGTTCCCGTTGATTTCGTACCAGCCTTCGCGTTGTCCGATTCGGCCGGAAATCGGTAATCATAGGCGACAACCCAGGTGGCAAACTGGTCTGCCGTTTCCCGGGCGGCGGTGAGCCATTTGGGATCGAGCGTGGATTCGTACAGTTCCATAAAGCTCTCCAGCAAACCGTAGCAGGATTCGCTGTCGAAACACTGAAGCGCATCCGCCGGGCCGCCGTTGGTAATGCCTTTTTGAACAAAATGGGTGTAGTAGTACTCTCCGATGGCCTTGGCCGTTTCGAGGTAGTCGGCATTGCCCGAAAATTGATAAGCGGCACAAAGCGTTGCCGGAAAAATACCCGAACAGGTTGTTCCGCCAATCACCAATTCGCCCGTTTGCTGATTGACATACTGCCCAAGCTGTTTGTACTTAGCATACGTAGCCAATTGAGCATTTAATGCTTTTTGGGTGGTTGTAATCCATTCATTCTTTATAGGAATGTTTTGTTTTTTACAATAATCATAATACCTGAAACCGTAGTAAATCCCCTCCGCATTTTTGCGGGTAAGCACAAGGTCAGTACCGAAAGGCAAATCATCGCCCTGAGAACCGAACCCACGGTTGTTCCAAAAAACATCGTAAAAATACCCCGAAGGAGAAAGTGCATTGGCACTCATCCAATCAAAACTTTTTCGAACCCGCTGCCGGGTAAGCGTATTCCCTTCGACAAACATGGCAAAGCTCGGCAGAAAGCCCCCGCACCAACCCGCCATCCAGTTGAGATTCGTGTTATTGCCATAGTATCCCTTCTCATTCCAAATGTCAATGTTTTTATGATTTTCAATAATTTCATACACCTTTGAGAACGGAATAAGGTCAGCCGCTGGCGGTGCGGGATAATGCTTTTTTCGTATATCCCTCAGTTCGGTGTACAGTGACTGAACACTTGAACTCTCGAAAAAATCAATCAGAAAGGCAATGGTTACTTCACTTCCCGCTTTAAAATGAGCCGGAACATCAGACGAGGGCTTTTCGTCCATCCGGGTCATACTGTGTTTGTACAGTTGCCGCACCACTGGACTTGTAAGGGTAACGACGGCTTTCGTTCGGCCTTTGTTTTCTTCAATATCGACGCCATAATCACCCAGAGAATTTCCCTGCGTAAAACAAACCCAAACCCCTTTTTGAGCGGCAGGAGCATGAAAGCCGACGGAAGGCAACGCCATGCTGCCGCTGCGTTCCTGAATGCGGGAGTAACCGTCTCGGAAATTCAGGCGTGGATGATCGGAAAGGAGAAGCGGTTTGTTGAGGCCAATCTGCGATTTATGCACAAAAAACGGGGTATAGCTCCGTTGTACGGCTTCGTAACGGTTTCCGTTATACGCAGCCGAGGGCATAAGTACATAATTGTCCCTGTTCCATTGTTCTATGTCAAGATCCACGGAAACGGAGGCATTCGGCACTTCGCCCGAAATACATTTAAACGTAACCTCCACCTGAAACTGTCCGTTTTTTTCCAGGGTTTTTACCCGTGAGTTAATCTGCCAATGAGCTCCCTGAAAGTCAAGCACCTGTTTGTCGGCTTTCAATTCAATACGCCCGCTCTCAACCAACAGGTTATAGCGGTCGGGATCGTATTGATTTAAACGCGCATACATACGCGCATGATTCATCTCCAATTGCCGGCCAAAGTCCTGAGCGTAACCCGCTTTTGCAATAGCTATAAAAACCAAAAAAAGGAATCGTACCATTCATTAAAAATCGGTTTTAAAAAAGTTAAAGAATCAGTGCACGGCCATTGCCTTTTTCAGCTTTTTCAGTTGTTTGACACTTTCCGGCCCCAAATGCCCTTCCTGAAAAATGCCAACGTCGATCTCAAGTACCAAATCACGCCGGGAAGTATAACCGGGGCCGCACAGTGAATCAATCACCCAATTGGGAATTGAATAGGTGCTGTGTCCCTGTCCGATGGGAAAAATCATCCATTCGGCTTCCAACCGGTCAAAATCGCGCATGAACCGTTTCAGGTAGACCATCAGGCCGTACTTTCCTTTTATCCAATCGGTTCGGAGAGAGAGGCTTGGATTTTCCTGAAACCAGAAGGAACGAAAAAACAAACGGGATAACGAATAATGGTTTGTGGGTTAACTTCATGTTATTATCTATTTATCGGTAAACGGTCCTGCACCCTGTCTGACCAGCATTTCCCGTACTTGAGTTCCTTCTACGAGTCCTACTTCTTTTTTTAATTTTATAGCCAAAGCCGCGGCTGTTCCGGCGGCTTCTCCCAATGCCATGGCTGTAGCAGTTACCCTTGAAGATGCAGCCGCATTGGCACTTGCCGAATGGCAACGTCCAGCAACCAATAAATTCGACAATTTCTGGGGTATGAGCGAACGATACGAAATATCATACGGAAGGGGCTGAAAGCCGGAACCCTCATAGGGCTTATCGGTAGTAGCTTTGTTAGGATGAATATCCAAAAACCAACACCCTGACGCAATGGCGTCATCATGGCGGCGATTGGTACGCAGGTCTTCGACGGAAAGCACATATTTTCCCACAATCCGACGGCTTTCCCGCACGCCTATATACGGACCGCTGCTGATGAAATAACTGTCCTCAAAACCGGGCACTGATTTCTTCCACGCCTGAAACATGGTCCAGGCGTCTTTTCGGCCCTGCATTTCGGCCCGTGTCAAATCGGCAGCATCGCTGGCATCGGCAGCCACACGAACAGCATGAACGTAGGCTTCGTCTTTGGCAAAGGCAAAGATGAGTCCGGGACCGTAAAACGCGGGCAAATCCCCCCGTTTGTTGGCATTAATCATTTCCTGCTTGGCCGCTTCGGTCATTTCGGCCCGCCCGCTGTTATTGGATGATTGGTCTTGTCTTTTTACATTGCCGATTCTAAAATGTAGGGTTAGCGGCATCAGAGGGGTTGTTTTTTCTACTACTGCACCCGACCAAGTCGCTACATCGGCATCTCCCGTACAGTCAATGACCTGATTAGCTTCAATACGCGTGATACCGTCCTTGTTTGAAATCATTACGGCCGTAATCCGCCCGTCTTTTACCTCAGTATCGCATACCATGCTGTGGTAGAGTACACTCAGATTTTTTTGTTCCAAGATCAACGAATCGCACAACAACTTAAATTGTTCTACATTATCAATAATTACGGTACTCCACTGTTTTGAAATCAACTCCGAACGGCAGTCATCAATGTGTTTTGCACCTTTAGGGGTAACCCCCATTTTATGAAGAAGTTCAGTCACGATTCCAAAGGTGACAAAACGACCCGTCGTTTTGTCTATCAGGCCGTCAAAATACGGCAACCCTACGCAGGTAATGATCCCCCCCGAAAATCCTGCCCGTTCTACCAATAGGGTTTTGGCTCCGTTACGGGCAGAAGACAATGCCGCTGCGATACCGGCGCAGCCGCCACCGCAAACCAATACGTCAGTTTTGACGGTTTTTAAAGGCAATCGTGACAATGAGGAATGGGAAAGCAGCGGATTGGCAAGGCTCAGCGACCCCGTGGCTGTGGCCGCTACGGTGTTTTTGACAAATTCACGGCGGCTGTTTTTTGAGGATGACATATCAGATCAGGTGTTTTGTTTAAAAAAAGTGGAGCAGCATAGTAGTTTACGATAAAACTGCTCCACCGTGTAAATGATAAAAGATTAGTAACCGGGATTCTGTTTCAGAGCTGGATTAACGTCAATCTCATTTTGAGGAATTGGGTACAGAAGATTTTTTTCGGCTACGGGTACTCCCGCTTTTGTTAAAGTTTCAATGTATTTGCCTGTACGCAGCAGATCCCAGCGGCGGTGCCCTTCAAAGCACAGCTCCCAGCTGCGTTCCTGAAGGATGGCTTCCCTGAACTGCTCTTTGGTAAGCCCTTTCAGATCCTGTGGTCCGGTGGTTACGGCGGCTCCGCCTCTGGCGCGGGCGCGGACTTGGTTAATGGCTGCGTAGGCGTCGGCAGTCGGACCGCTTAGCTCATTCAGTGCTTCGGCATATATCAGCAGCACATCCGCATAACGGACTACCATAAAATTGTTCCGAGCCTGTTGCCTACCGCACGCCAAAGGATCCCAGTATTTACCGGAACCGGGTCCTTGGTCAGCCCCTGGTTTAATAATTGCTCCTGTTTGTGGGTTTTTTCCTTCAGTTACTACATTTATCTCTTTGCGGGTATCACCAATTGGATAAGAATTGACGTGCAAAGGAGTAACATAATGAAACCCTCCTGCCTGCTGAATGGGATATGTAAATACGATGGCGAAGGCTTCTGCCATCGGGCTTCCGTAAGTGTTTAAGACACAACTGTATTGCACGGAGAATATATGCTCAGGGCCATTTTTCTTTTCAGGCGGAAAAACATCCTTGTAGGCGGCTACCAAGCTATATGCCTTAGAATCAATAACCTCTTTAGCTTTGGCTGCGGCATTGGCATAGTCCTTACGCGTAAGATAGACTTTGGCCAAAATTGACTTGGCAGCCCCTGAAGTAGCACGGCCGATTTCGCTTGTTACGGTGTATTTTAGGGGTAAAACGCCTTCTGCTTCTTTTAAATCCTGAATGATTTGCTCATATATTTTATCAACACCATCACGTGGGCGCTGTACATTGACAACATCTGCGGTAGGGGTTGTAATAAGCGGCACATCGCCAAATGCCCTGACCAGATTGAAGTAAGCCAAAGCACGTAAAAATTTAGCCTCTCCTACCACTTGATCACGGAGTTTGGTATCCATAGCTATGGTAGGAACGTTAATAATGACTCGATTTGCCCGGTCAATGAGTAAGTACGAGCCAGTATAGAATCCATCAAAAATGGCATTGGCTGAGGTATAACGATTGAGGTCTATATCCCGAGTTTCAGCCTGAAACGGATTCACTTCCAATTCTTCACCGCTTACATCCGACAAATTGATGATTGTCATGTTATAAACAGTTCTTAACCGATCATACACACCATTTATGGCGGAAGTAGCATCTTTGGCTGTTTTAAACGAATTTTCCTCAACAAAAAAACTTTCGGGTGTTTCTTGGAGCAGGCTCTCGCAGCCCATCGTGATGAAGAGCAGGAAACCTATTAATAGCGTATGTTTGATTTTCATTTGAGTTAGTCGGTTTAAAGTTAAAAAGTAAGATTTGCCCCAAAAGTGACGGTACGGGAGGCAGGGTAAGCAAAACGGTCAAATCCGTAAAGCGTATTGCTGTTGAAGTCCGAGTTGACTTCCGGGTCATACCCACGGTAGTTGGTGAAGGTGAGGAGATTTTGGCCGCTTACATAAACCCTTGCCCGCTTCATCCATTTTGTTTTAAGGGGTAATTGGTAACTCAAGGAAACGTTTTTGACCCGAAGAAAAGAGCCGTCTTCCACCCAGTAATCACTAATCGGAATCGTCCACTGCCTCACTGCGACATATTGGGTGGAAGGCTTGCCGGCACGCCAGGCATTGTCATAATACTCTTTTAGCAGCCCTCCTCCGGGATCCCCACCTGAAATCTGACGAAATGTAGAGTTAAAAATGTCATTGCCATACACTCCTTGCAGGAAAATAGATAAATCAAAGTTTTTGTAAGACAGGTTGTTAGTAAGGCCAAATATGGCTTTTGGCAGTCCGTTCCCAACGACGGTACGATCAGTAGAAGCATTATAAGTACCATCTCCATTTACATCCTTATAACGAGGTGCTCCGGGAAGTGAACCCGCCACCGCCAAAGGCCCGGCAGCCTTGATTTCGTCGGCAGTCTGGTAAATACCGTCAAAGATAACACCATACATGGAACCCAGCGGCTCACCAACTCTGACAATTACTTCGCTTTCGCTGCCTACAAAGTATTGAGAAACCCCGTCAGCTAATTTCGTTACCTTGTTTTTATTGAAGGACACGTTGCCGTTGGTCGTCCATTTCAATCCTTTGGGAGTATTAATATTGGTTGAACTGATTCCTAATTCAAACCCACGATTTTCAACACTGCCAATATTACGCAGTACCGATGTAAAACCGGTAGTAGCAGGCAATTCTACGTTTAACAACAAATCGTTGGTCGTTTTGATGTAGTAATCAGCCGTGATTTGAATTCGATTATTCAATAATCCAAAATCCAAACCGGCGTCAAATTGAGCAGTTTTTTCCCAACGCAAATCCTGATTGGCGATGCGACTGGCCTGAATGAACAACTGTTCCTGATCATTTAGTACGGTGCGTCCCGTACTGTAAGCAGACAGCGAGTTGTATAATCCTATGCCGTCGTTGCCTGTTAATCCGTAGCTCACCCGTAGTTTTAAATCACTGATTGTGGTATTGTTACGAAGAAAATTTTCGTCGGATACTCGCCAGGCAAATGCTCCTGAAGGGAAAAATCCGTATTTATTGTTAGCACCGAATCGGGACGAACCATCCATACGACCAGTAAACGTGAATAAATACCGGTCTTTCAGGCGATAATTGACCCGACCCAAATAGGAAGCCAGCCCCCATTGAGCAATAGAGCCGGAGGGAGCCAGCAATTTGTTCCCAAGTCCGAGATTTCCCGCACCGAGCGAGAAATTAGGGAAATCCTGCGCTTCGGTGTAGGTACGTACTTCACGATTTTTCTGAAAAGTAATCCCTGCCAATACATCAAATCCGTGGTCTTTATTCAATGTTTTGGAGTAATTGAGAGTATTTTCATTAAGTAGGTTAGTACTTACTGCGTTACCTACGCTTCCGTATCCATTTAATGTATTGGCAAGTGATGTTTGAGGGGTGTAAAATACATTGCGACGGGTGTTAATAATGTCTCCACCCACACTGATACGCCCTGTTAGGCCTTCTGCCAGGTTGATTTCGCCAAATAAAGAACCTAAAATACGGTCGCTTTGCAGGGTGTTGGTACTGGTTTTAAGCACCGCTACGGGATTTGCCGCTGCCGACATCCCCAAAAAATTCAACGTATAGGTGCCATCAGGATTGAAAATGGTCATGGCCGGGGTTGCGGCAAGCGCTGATTGGACAGGAGAAGAAGTACTTCCCGCTCCGCTTACGCTCGGTTCACTTACTAAATTGTTGTCACTTCGGGTCATGGTAAAATTGGTACCCACTTTGATGCGGTTTGTCAGGCGAGCATCCAAATTCATTCGGGCTGAGTAGCGCTTAAAGTTGTTGGTAAGTATAATACCGTCTTGGTTGAAGAAGTTTCCACTCACCAAATAGCGAAGTTTATCGTTTCCCCCTGAAAGGGTCAGTTGGTAATTTTGCGTTGGCGCATCTCGATAAATCTCTCGTTGCCAATCTGTGCCCAGCAGGTAATCATCGGGTTTTTTAGTTCCGTAGGCAGGGTCAGTACCAAAGCGTTCGGTACGGCCTAAATTCACCAACTGTTCGTTCTTTGCTTTCAGTGATTCTGAGGCATTAACAAGCGCGTGCATTTTAGTGATTCGGGAAATACTGTAAAAAGTTTCAAATTCAATATTGGATTGTCCTTCTTTGCCCCTTTTGGTGGTTATCAATACCACTCCATTTGCCCCCCTTGACCCGTAAATAGCCGTGGCAGAGGCATCTTTCAATACCTCCATAGATTCAATATCATTCGGATTGAGCGTTGCCAGTACGTTGGGAAATGCATCAGATCTGGTATTGCCGCTATTGAGTCCCTGTGCCGGCGTGGGGTTGGTGACGGGAAAGCCGTCAATGACATACAAAGGCTCATTACTGGCCGAAATGGAATTGCCTCCCCGCACTCTTACCTGTACGCCGCCCCCTGCAGCATTAGATGATTGGGTTACCTGAACCCCCGATACGCGCCCCTGTAAGGCCTGATTCAGGCCGGAAACCGGCTGTGCTTTGATCTCAGCCGAACCGATAGAAGCAACCGAGCCGGTCAGATCCCGTTTTTTTACGGTTCCGTATCCCACCACTACCACTTCATTCAGGGCTTTTGTATCGGCTTTCAGAGAAATAGTGAATGTAGTTTGAGCGCCAACGGTAACTTCCTGCGCCAGGTAGCCCACATAACTGAAGATCAGTATGGAATTGGCAGTGGGGATGCCAATTTTGAATTTACCTTCGGGATCTGTGGTGGTTCCGAGGTTTGTTCCTTTAACCACAATACTGACCCCCGGCAGGCCGCTGCCGTTATCGTCGGTCACGGTTCCTTTGACCGGAATATCGACTTTGGCTTCACTGCTTTTTTCGACGCTGATCACCGCTGGGCTCTGTCCGTTTCCCATGACCGGCGCACGACTCAGTACAATTTGATTATTTCTGAATAAACGATACGAAATATTGCGAGGTGACAGTACTTTCTGCAAAACGCTTTCCAGCGTTTCATTCTGTAACTCTATCGTTATCGGTGCCTGCGACGCAATGATCTCCCGTTCGTACGAAAATATCACATCCACCTGTTTTTCAATGGTATTGAGCAGGTTTTTAAAACTCCCGTTTCTGAGCGAGAGCGAAACGCGTTCCTGCAGGCGTTCCTGTCCGTGACCGGGGCGGGCATTGCCCACCCCCACAATACAGACCATTAACATGAGTTGGGCGACCGAGATTTTCATAAGCCTGCCAATCGCTTTTTTGGTAAATAAATTTGACATAATTTTGTTTGTTTTTGTTTGAATAAGCAAAACACTCTCATCCTCCTGCCTTGCCGGGCAGCGGTGAAAATCAATCGGGAATGATGTAGCCGCATCGTTCCCTTTTTTGTAAATCCGGAAAAAGGTTATTTGTTCATAGGGTATAAAGTTGGGTTGAACGGGAGAAGGTTAACGGTTTATTTTATTTACATCCTTTGGATTCGATTACGATCTGGGCATCCACTTCTTTGTACGTAGCACCGATGATACCGCAGATCAAATCAAGCTTATCATACAGCGACTCATTGCCCAACGCCGTAGTGATGACACACCCCGCCAGCGCCTCTTCATTATACAGCATTTTGACGCCATAGCGGGCTTCAACGGCCTTCAATACTTCAATCACCGATACATCTTCGTAGCGAACTGGGAGCGTTGACACCTGTGGCTGTACAATCGGCATGGGAACTTCCACCAATTTACGATTGAAGTTTTCCGTCTCCCTGCTGTAAACCACCTGCTGATTGGGCAACAGAATAACCCCTTTGGTTTCAGGGTCGGTCAGGTTGATACGTTTCTGTTGAAAAACCGATACCCGACCGCTGCTGACTTTTACAGACACCTGTTTATCCCCCTCAAAAGCTCTGATTCGAAAACTTGTCCCCAGTACTTTCGTCACTACTTCATTGGCATAGACGTAAAAGGGACGGTGGTGGTCTTTGGCAATGTCAAAGGAGGCTTCGCCGCTTAGAAAAACCGTTCGTTTTTCTTTTTCAAAATGAGAGGGGTAACTGAGGCGGCTATTTTTTTCCAGCCAAATCACACTTCCGTCTTCCAGATTCACCCGGAGGGGCGCATCCTTAGCATTCATTTTTTCAATTAATGAATTTTTATCCTCCACCGCAGCCACCAAATCTCCGTAGGTTACGGTATCAATTTGCGGATTCTTCTGAAAATACCATCCCAAACCGAGGGCCAGCGCAATCCCGGCGGCCCAACGCAGGGCTGGCAGGCCCAGAAGTCGGCGAACAATCGGCAATTTTTCCGAGACTGTTTCCGTTACTTTATCTCTTTGAATATCTGCCCAAATCCGATTCAGATCAAATTCAGGAAGGTCACGTTCTTCCGCTTCCTTCATTTCCAGTACCAGCCGACGGGCTTCCTGCATGAGTTCGGTCTTTATCGGGTATTGACCCATGAAATGCTGCCAATACGCGTCGTCTTCACCCGTTAAAGCCCAATTGACAAAACGGTCGTCGTTTAGAAAGTCCTGAATCTGATAATAGTGATAATTCATCTTGATTGAAGTCTAAATACTTCTCTGTAAGTAGAGGTACTGTGAATTGAAAATAGTAACCGAAAAAAGAAAACTTTTTTATAAAAAAGCCTGTAAACATTACAAAACGTTTACAGGCCATACTAAAGTAATGTATTTAAGGACAAAAATATCTATCGCAGGATGAATAACAGTAAAACGGAGATGAGGGTTCTGAGGCTCATGCGAAGAACGGCGTAGGACTTGGACAGAAGATTTTTCACTACCTGTTTGGGCAGTGCCATGAGTTCAGCGGTTTCGTCCAGTGTCAATTCCTGATAGAAACGCAGGTGGATCGCTTCCCGCTGCCGATTGGTCAGTTTACCGAGGGCCGTTTCAATAACTTTCGAGCGGTTGACCGCCGCTTCCACCTCAAAGGATTGGTTCTCGCCGGAGAGCGTCACCAAATAATCCAGAAAATCGTTAACATCTTCCGCCCCTTCCAATACATCATTTTTTACAGTACGCGAAAGCTGATTCCGCAGGGCACGAAAGAGATAGAATTTGACATTAGATACTTCGCTTAAAAATTCACGGCGACGCCACAGATCCATGAACAGGTCATGGATGGCGTCTTCCACCAACGATCGGTTTGACACGATTCGATACCCGTATCCTGCCAATGATTTGGCATACTGTCGGTAAAGTTGCTCAAATGCCTGATCGCTGCCCTGCTTAAAGGAAAGCCATAGCTCGGTATCCGTTTGATTTGTAGCCAAAGTAGGTAAGTTAATTACATTTGTATTACTTTTTGACACAAATGTAATTGTTTTATTCGACAAATAAATAGACTTATTCTAAGATTATCTGCCGCAATTTTAGCATATAATTCCACTATTTTGGCAAAGGGTTAAACAACTATTGTATTGACTCTGACTTAGCGACACTTTAATTTACAAATAAAAAAGAGCAGTTAAATAACCACCCTTTTACATTCATCACTTTATCTATCTACTTTGATTCTTAACTCCCATTTCTTATTTTTCCAGAAAATCGAGGTCTTTATCGTGGGTTTCGGCCATGGTCAGCGTGCAGTAAAGGCCAATCACAAAACATACCGCCCCCACCAGCGCCCCCGACTCCGTCACACTGAATGTGTTTTTGAAATAGCCGAACAGCGTCGTCATCAACACCACCGTGCCCCGAACCATGTTCGGGATTGTTGTCGCTGCCGTTGCCCGAAGGTTCGTACCGAACTGCTCGGCACCAATTGTGACAAACATCGCCCAATACCCGATGCCGATGCCTAACAGCATCGTCAGCCCGTAAAACACCTTCGCCTTTTCAATGCCTCCGAATAAGTACACTACACTGCATACCAACGTAAACAACATTAAATACAGTACGGCTTTTTTGCGCGATTGCAGCCAATGACTCAGAAAACCACTCCCTAAATCACCCGCCGAAAGCCCGATGTAACACCACATGATGGAAAGACCCGGTTTGACGGGCTCAGTGATGTTCAACGCTTTGCCGAATTCATTACTGAAAGTCGCCAAAATGCCAATCACAAACCAAGTCGGCAAACCCATACCAATACATTTCAAATAGCGAATCAAGCGGTCCCGATTAGTAAACAGCGAAAAGAAATTGCCTTTCCGGATATGCTTTTGTTCTTTGATAGCTGCAAATGCTCCGGATTCAAACACACCTATTCTGAGCAACAATAATGCGATGCCCATACCGCCACCAATAAAATAAGCAGTTCGCCATGCGAAGATTTCCACTGTAAAATAGGCAAATACTGCCCCTAAAAGCCCTATACCCGCAACCAAAGATGTCCCTCTCGCGCGTAATTGTTTTGGTAAACTCTCTGACACGAGCGTGATACCTGCACCCAATTCGCCTGCCAAGCCAATACCTGCGACAAAACGAATCACTTTGTACATTTCGGGATTTTGAACAAATCCGCAAGCGATATTGGCAAGAGAATAGGTGAGAATCGAGCCAAAAAGCACCGAAAGTCGACCTTTTTTGTCACCTAAAACTCCCCATAAGATGCCGCCCAGCAAAAGGCCGGTCATTTGCCAATTGAGAATACTTGCTCCAACTGTGGAAACCTCTTGTTCACTGAGACCTAAATCTTTAAGGCTTGGTATTCTTACTATTCCAAAAAGAAGTAAGTCATAAATATCTACAAAATAGCCCAGCGCCGCTACAATGACCGGGATACTAAATAATTGTTGAAGCTTTGTACGGTCAGCATTTAAAATCATTATAAATGAAGGTTAGCAATTTATATTTTTCGTTCAGGTGGAAAACGGAGATATGAAGCGATTTTGAAGGAGACAATGTCTTAAATAACAGCGTTTTCCATAAAGGCATAACAGATCAAATGGCAAATTCCCATGTGGGCATCTTCCACCCTTCCGAAATGCGTGTCTTCTACAACAATCACAAAATCGGCGGTGTCGGCCAGTTTTCCCCGCTGTTTTCCGACCAATGCAACGGTAAAAACACCCGCTTTCCGCGCCCAGTCGACGGCTTTGATTAGATTGGGGGAATTACCGCTGACGCTCATCACCATGAGCAGGTCTCCCGGTTGGGCAAAATTCATGAGTTGTCTTACAAACACATCGTCGTAGGCGTAATCATTACCCAGAGCAGTCATCCAGGCGGTATTGTCATTGAGTGACATACCCCGAAATCTTCTGTTGAGTTTGTCCGACGCCCCTTTGCTCAGATCGGTGATAAAATGAGACGCGTTGGCGGCACTACCGCCGTTACCGCACACAAAAATCTGACGATTTTCGTCCAGCGCCTTTTTATACAGGACAATAAGCTGCTTGATTTGTTCGTGCGGGAGGCTGCTTATTACCCGTTGATGTTTTTGAAGATAATCGGTAATAAATTCAGTATTTTCCATTATTGTTTCTGTTCGGTATTTTGATGAATAAGGCATAAGGCACCGACCGGCACCGCTTTTTCTTTAAGTTCAGAAAGACGAACCTCAGGCCCCGGCCGATAGGCACTGACCAAATGCCGGGGTAACGTACGCTGTACCGCTTCGGCCAGCGGCTCACCAATCAGCGACACCCCGCCGCCCAGCACAATCACCTGAGGGTTGAAAAGATGAACGCCGTGCGACAGACCCCAAGCCAGCGTATCGGCGTAGTCGGCCAGAATTTCACCCGCGGCGACATCCCCGTCCATCAGCGCGGGGCGTAAAAACTCCGCTTCTCCCGAGCGACGTCCTTCGGCCAGTTGTTTCAGTGCTGAATGGTCGGGCAATTGGGTGAGTTTTTTTCGAATACCGGCATCCAGCGCCCACCCCGAACAGTACGATTCGAGGGTGTTGCCCTGTCGGTCGAGGGACATAAGTCCCACTTCCGCTTCGCCCGGTGCATTGCCGTGATACAGACGGCCGTTAACGACCATTCCCCCGCCGACTCCGCTGCCGAGTGTGACGTACAGCTGTTGCTCAAATCCCCTGCCCGCGCCGTAATGCGCCTCTCCCAATGCTGCCGTATTCGCGTCATTTTCGATGAATATTTCGGACGAAAAACGCTGTTTGAACCATTTTCTGAGTTCAAATCCCGACCACCCGCCGATTTGATGAGAAACGGCTACGATGCCCGTTTTCCGGTTGACGGGTCCGCCGAAACCCACCCCGATATAGCGCACGGGTTGAGCCAGATCATTGAGCGTTTCTTCAATTTTATTCAAAATGCCCGTCGCTCCCTTTTCTTTTTCCACCGCAAATCGAAACAGGGTCTCTATTTCTCCCGTGGCAGGATTACCGACGACTATCTGCAATTTGGTACCGCCAATCTCAATTCCGATGTTCATGGCTGTTCAATAAGTAAATATTCGATGCCCAAAATAAAGCTGTGGATGATCTTGATGTGGATTTCCTGAATACGGTCGGCATATCCGAAATGCGGAACCCGGATTTCGACATCGCCTGTTCCGGCCAGTTTTCCGCCGTCTTTTCCCGTCAGAATAATTGTTTTCATTCCCCGGCGGCCGGCGGCAGTCACCGCATTCACGATGCTGTCTGACTGACCGCTCGTACTGATGGCAAGCAGGACATCGCCGGGGCGGCCAACCCCTTCCACGAAGCGACTGAATACCTGTTCGTATCCGAAATCATTGCCAACGCAGGAAAAGTAGGAGGGGTCAGAAACGGCCAACGCTGCCAGCGGACGGCGGTTGTTACGGTATCGGCCGCTAAGTTCTTCGGCAAAGTGCATGGCATCGCAGTGTGACCCGCCGTTGCCGCAGCTCAGGATCTTACCGCCTGATCGGAGGCTTTCGGCCATGATCGTTACCGCATTTTCGATCTGTTGAAAATGCTGCGTATTGTTCATAAAGTCCTGAAGTACTTTCTGCGCTTCCAGAAACTCATGCTGAACGGTTGATTGTAAGGTCATATTCATTTATTGGATTACTATTTCCGTAGCGGGCCACCCCGATTTCAATTTTTCAACTCCTTTGGAGGTTACGTTCGTTTGGTACAGATAGAAAGTCTTCAGGTTTTTCAGTGCCGAAAGTTTCCTTATTCCGGCATCTCCCACCTGCGTATCATACAGATTAAGCATTTGCAAGTTTTTTAAACGGGCAATATATTCCAGCCCCATGTCCGTCACTGAGGTATGATCTAATTCCAGTCGGGTCAGTTGCTCAAGCTTAGCAATATAAGCCAAACCGCCGTCGGTGATTTCAGTATCGCTCAGGCGCAGCCATACCAACTGTTTAGAAAGAGGTAACAGCAGTTTTGCCTGCTGATTATTAAAGGAAGGCACATTTATAAAGTTGGCCGAAAGAAAATTGTTGTCAGCAGCAATGGGTTTAATGTAAGCCCCCAATTGAAGCAAAGCTTCAATATCACGGTCATTTGCCTTTTCAACCTTTGAAACGGGCACCAACGATGAGCCTTTCGGTACACCTTCATTCCCGACAGCTCCCCCGTCTGTTGCCCTGGCCAATATTTTCTTAATCAAATCAGATTTAGGGACTTGAGCTACCGTTTTATCGAAACTTGCTCCCTGCTCCAGCCACCAGTGAATCAGGGCAGTTTCGTTTTCATTAAGTTGCGTTTTCCCTTTCGGAGGCATATGTTTTTCATCTTCTTCAGGCAGCAGTAGGCGCGTATATAATGCAGATTCGGCAGGATTTTCGGGAATAATGACCGGACCGTTCTTCCCTCCTTTTTTGAAAAATTCAACATTGTCCAGACGTAAATTCCCCTTTTGTTTTTCAGCATTATGACACTGCTGGCATTTTTGTTCCAGTACAGGTTCGATGAGATCGGCATAGACGAGCGCTTTTGTCGAATCGGTAACGGGTACTTTTTTAGGAAGCGGAGAGGAAGCGGCTCCTCTTCCCGCCATGGCAAGGATAGGTTGGGTTAAATAATCAGAGCCGTGGGTTAGATTGCCGCCGAAATGCCCTGCAAGCACAAGCAGAAGCCCGATGCAGACACTCAGCGCTTTTGAAACAGTCGCCTTGACGGGAAACCTTTTCAACAAATAAGCCGTACAGGCGGCGACGACCAAGGCTATGCCCGACCATTGGTGGTAACTGACGGCCTCATCATTGTAACCACCTTCCTGTTTGAGTAAAAAACCCGCTGCACAGCCTGCAACGGCACTTACCGCTCCCCAGAAAAGAAGTATTTTTTGGGCAGGCATCAGGTTTTGATTTGCAGGTTTATGGATAAAAAATTCCAAAACAACGGCAATGGCCAAAATACCGATTGGCAGGTGAATAATCAGGGGATGTAATCGGCCCGCAAAATGTACCAGAGCTTCTGAAGGAGACATTTATGAAAAGTAAAAGGATGATTTATACCCTTTCCAACTTAATGGGATAGGTCTTTTCGGATAACCACTGCGCAACGTATACATTCTCGTCGCTGTCAATATAAACATCATGGGGGTGCATAAACACTTTAAACGGGTCTTCCTTTTGCTGGGGTTGCAACACTCCGTTTATATAGGTTGGTGCTGAGCCTCCGGGGGTAGAAATCACTTTGTTTTCTTTATCTAAAATTTGAAAGTATCCTGAGTTGGCATATTCCTGCGAGGTGGAGCGGAACACTGCCGCAAAAATGTAGTCTTTATGAATACGGGGACGACAAACAAATGAGCCCGGCAAAGGAACGGCACTTAAGTATTTCCCGTCCAAAGTGAAATATTTTAAGCAGTTTCTTTTGCGGTCGGTAATGAACAGTCGATAATTTCTGCTGTCTCTGGTATCGACGGTGATCCCGTGGCAGCAGTCAAATTTTTCCGTAAGACTTTCCCCGCCTCCCCCGAAGTGACGAATCAACTTTCCGTGTCTGTCGTAGTGCAATACATAATTCATTCCGTATCCGTCCACCACGTACATATCGCCGTTGGCAGGGTTCACGGCCGTTTCAGTAGGACGATACTGATAAGGAGCTTCGTATAATCCTGTTTCTCTCGGGTAATCCAGTTTTAAAATTTCTCGCCCTTTCAAGTCGGTTTTGATGACCTGATTCCGTTTGTGATCCGTAATTAATAAAAACTGGTCGCTGCCTTCCCCGGCAATTGTAAACCCATGCGCTCCTGGATAGGAATTCCCCCAGGTCTCCACTAATTTCCCTGACTTGTCGTACACCAAAACATTGTTTTTAACTTCATCGGTCAAAAGCAAAATTCGGCCTTTAGAATCTTCGACCAGTTCATGGCAGTTATTCACCGGATTTTTACCGGCATCCAAAATTCCCCAGCCGGGAACAACTTTGTAACGATGACTTCCGTGACCGATAATGACCTCGTTACCCCGGCGTGATGCAGCGCCTGCTTTTGGCAGAAATGCAGCCGTAACGGCCAGTGATCCTGCGCGTAAAAATGCTCTTCTTGATTTCATTGATGATCAGGTTAAAATGGGTTTCACTACGTGACCGTGTACATCGGTGAGTCGGTAACGCCGCCCCTGGTGTTTAAATACCAGACGCTCATGGTCAATGCCCATCAGGTGCATGACCGTTGCCTGAAAATCATGCACATGGACGGGATCCCGGAGAATGTTATACCCAAACTCATCGGTTTCACCGTAAATCATTCCCTTTTTGATGCCCGACCCGGCCATCCAGATTGTAAAGCAGCGCGGATGATGGTCACGTCCGTAGTTTTCTTTCGTGAGTTTACCCTGTGAATAGTTCGTTCGGCCGAATTCGCCGCCCCAAATCACCAGCGTATCTTCGAGCAGCCCCCTTTGTTTAAGGTCTTTGATAAGTGCCGCTGACGCCTGATCCACACTTTTGCACTGAATCTGAATATCTCTGGGCAGGTTGCCGTGCTGGTCCCAGCCCTGATGATAAAGTTGAATGAACCGAACGTCTTTTTCGGCCAATTTTCGGGCCAGAAGGCAGTTGGCGGCGAATGTACCCGGCTTGCGGGATTCTTCCCCGTACATATCGAAGATATAGTCGGGCTCTTTACCGATGTCCAGCGTTTCGGGCACCGAAGTCTGCATGCGATAGGCCATTTCATACTGCGCCATTCGCTGATTGATTTCGGGATCCAGCACCTTTTGAGCCTGATTTTGGTGCAGTTTGGCCAAATAATCCAACATCATTCTGCGGTCGGATTTATCAACTCCTGCGGGATTGTTAAGGTAAAATACCGGATCGGGACCCGACCGAAAAACGACTCCCTGATGAATGGAAGGCACAAATCCATTATTCCACAGTTTGGCATACAGCGGCTGATCACCGTTTCTGCCCTTGCTGAGCAGCACCACAAAAGCGGGCAGGTTGCGGTTTTCGGAGCCCAGCCCGTAGCTGACCCATGAGCCGAAACTCGGCCGCCCTGCCTGTTGCGAGCCCGTCTGAAAAAAAGTAACGGCGGGGTCATGATTGATAGCCTCCGTATGCATGGAGCGAATAAAACAGAGTTCGTCCGTTATTTTGGCCGTATGGGGCAATAACTCGCTGACCCACATCCGGTTTTTGCCGTGCTGAGCAAATTTGAAGGTTGAGCCGGCCAACGGAAATTTTGACTGCGAGGCCGACATGCCCGTTAGTCGCTGCCCGTTTCGAACCGACTCCGGCAAATCCTGCCCCCACATCTGTTCCAGTTTGGGTTTATAGTCAAAAGTTTCCAACTGAGAAGGGGCACCGCTCTGAAACAGGTAGATGACCCGTTTTGCGCGGGGAGCAAAATGCGGTTTACCGAGCGATTGGTTTTCGTCCGATGTCGCCAGTGCCCCAAAAGGGTTGAGCAGGGAGGACAGGGCCATGGCTCCGAGTCCGGCACTTGTCTTTCCCAAAAAAGTCCGGCGGCTCATTTGGTCATGCAATTCATCAATAAGTGTATTCATTGTAAAGGCACGTTAACGTTTTACAATTGCTTCGTCAAAATTCATTACCGTAGATGCCACCAGGGCCCAGGCCGCTGTTTCGGCGGCGGGCAAGCCCATAGGCACGGGGTATTCACCCACACTCAGCACCTGTCGGGCTTTTGCGGGCTTGTCACTGTACCGGCCGAGGGCATTTTTATACATTTCGGCCATTATTGTTTTTTCATCGCTTCGGGCACGACGGCTGATAAGAGATTGAAAAATAAAATCAACCATTGCGTCATTTTTAAGCCCTTTTTCCATGCCTCGCTGCGCCAGCACGCGGGCTGCCTCAAAAAACTGAGGATCGTTGAGGGTTACCAGTGATTGCAGCGGAGTACTTGTCTTCTGCCGTTTGATGACACAACTGAACCGATCCGGTGAATCAAAATTGACCATGGCCGGGTGCGGGGCATTGCGTTTCCAGAAGGTGTACATGCTTCTTCTGTACAAGTCTTTTCCGTGATCCTGCACATACCGGCTGTTAATTACATTACCGTTACCCAGCGCTTCCCATATACCGTCGGGCTGATAGATCTTTACACTCTTTCCGCCCACGGTTCTGTTGAGCAGGCCGGCTCCGGCCAGCACATTGTCGCGCACAATCTCGGCACTCATCCGATAAGTCGGATAACGGCTCAGAAGCAAATTGTCGGGGTCTTTTTCAAGGCTTGCCCGCGATGGTACAGAACTTTGGCGATACGTGGCTGACATGACCATTTCTTTCAGCAGCGCTTTGGTATTCCAATGCTGCCGGAACCTGAAGGACAGCCAATCCAATAATTCCGGATGAGTGGGCAGCGCCCCCTGATTGCCGAAGTCATCCGAAGAATTTACCAGCCCCCGGCCAAACATCATTTGCCAGTAACGGTTAACGGTCACCCGGGCAAAAAGCGGGTGTTCATCGCTTAACAGCCACTGTGCCAGTCCAAGCCGGTTGCGCGGAAGCCCTTTAGCCAGCGGCGGCAACTTATGAGGGACGTCGGCGCTGACTTTCTCGCCCGGGGCCTCGTAGGCACCGCGGTTAAGAACAAATGAAGCACGCGGACTTTGCGTTTCACGGTAGATCATTACCTCCAGCTGCGTGCTCAGGATACGGTTTTCCGACTCCCGAAGTGAACGAAGGGCCGCCTGTGTTTCGGCATAGGCGCGGTCAGAGGTTAGCCGATACCATTCCGCCCGCAGTTCACGCTGCTGAGGAGTAGGACTGACTGCGGCAATCATTTGCTGAACGGCCTGTTTATCTCCGCCCAGGTACTGTATTTCGGCGCGGGAAAGAACGCGGTTATAGGCACTGAATTCATCCACGGCCACTCCCTTTATGCTTGCCTGAATACGGGACCCGATGCGGAATGCCTGTTGGGTTTTCAGCAGGTAATTTTCCCCGAACGTATATAACAGACTGCGTTCGAGCTGATCGTTAAGAACGGTAAACCCGAGCCGTTGACCGTCTGCATAGACCGAGATTCCTTTCGCCGAACTGCTGCCGTCGTAGGTAAGCACCAAATGTTTCCACTGCCCCGGCGTGATTTTCTCCCTGCTCTTCATTTCGATGCCGTTGGCAGGGTAGGAATGAGCGAAAATAACCGACAGCGTGCGGTCCGGATTTAACTGCACGCAGTAACCCCGGTAGCCGTCAATCATGCCGTTCATGACGGTACCCAGCACAATACCGTTGGCAGCGCGGTCGAGAAGATTGAGCCAAATACTAATGCTGAATGGCTCAAAACGGTCAAAAAGCAACTTTTCGGTGTAGTTTACGGATTGTTCGTTTTCCAGCCGCAGGGCTTTTTCCACTTTTCCCGGAATGAAAGTTACGGGAGAATTGCCGCTGTTTTTAAATATTCCTTTCGCCCCGATATTTTTTACCTTTCCACCGGTAGTATCATCAAACCCATGCCGGGTCAGCAGCGCCGAATTCAGGGCTTTTTCCACCGTATTTTCATTGGCAACGGTCCGTACGGGCAGATCAGGATAGGAAGCCGTATTTTTACTGAGCTTGGCAATCCACTGCCGAATGGACTTTAGCGAATCTTCCGCCGAACGTGACATCAGTACCATGGATGGCGAAGGTTCACCGGCATGAGCCACCTCACCGATTTCACGATTGTTATTAAAAAAGGCGTATAATCGGTAAAAGTCTTTCTGTGAAATAGGGTCGTATTTGTGGTCGTGACACCGGGCGCACTCCACACTGTGAGCCAGAAATGCTTTGCCAAACGTATTTACCCGGTCAATAACATATTCTGTTCGATATTCTTCCGGGATAATGCCCACTTCTATATTTTGGGGGTGAAGCCTTAAAAAGCAGGTGGCCAGGAGCTGACGGCGGGTTGGGTTGGGTAACAGATCGCCCGCCAGTTGCCATTGGATAAACTTATCATACCGCAGATTTCGGTTGAATGCCTCAATGACCCAATCACGGTACGGAAATACATTCTGAAAGGGGTCGGACTGATAGCCGCGGGTATCGGCATAACGGGCCACGTCCAGCCAATTTGATGCCAGATGCTCGCCGAAATGTGGTGAAGTTATTAATCGGTTGATAACCTTTTCGTACGCATTTTTATCTTTATCATTTATGTAGGCGGTCTGTTCTTCCGGAGTGGGCGGCAGACCGGTCAAATCCAGTGATACCCTCCGCAGCAAAGTAGCCTTATCGGCCGGCAGACCAGGTTTTAACCCTTTTTCTTCCAGCTTTTTCAGAACAAATCGGTCAATATCATTAATGGCCCAAGCTTCATTTTTTACCTTCGGAACCTCAGGGTTTTCAATTTTGGACAATGACCAGTGCTCCTGCCATTCGGCCCCCTCTTTGATCCATTGAAGCAGAATAGCCTTTTCCTGCGTCGACAGGGTAAGATGAGACCCGGGCGTGGGCATCACCATATCGGGGTCTGATGAGGTAATACGGTGAAAGACGTCACTTTTGGTAAGATTCCCTTTCACAATGGCTTTTCGGCCGCTTTCACATTCCTTGTCATACCCTTCGGGCACATCCAGCCGAAGGTTGGCCTTTTGTTTGTTTTTATCCGGTCCGTGACAGGCAAAACACCTGTCTGAAAGAATTGGCTTTACATGAATATTATAGTCAAGATGCTCGGGCAATTGCTCCATCGCCGTCTGAACATCGTTGGGTATCTTGGCAGTATCACACCCAATCGCGCAAAAACTCGCCCATCCAATCACCAAAAAGTTTACAAAAGCGTTGTTTCTCATTGCTTTAACAGCTTTAATTCGATTGATTTTATTTTCTTATCCCGTCCCGCTTTATACCCCAAAAAACCGTAAAAAACCAAGTAAGCATAACAAAGGACGGGGATAAAAAAAGAGTATTGTAAGCCATAAGCATCGGCAATGGCTCCCTGCAAAACAGGAAGTAAGGCCGCTCCTAAAATGGCCATGATCAACAAAGAAGAACCTTGTGAGGTATATTTTCCCAGCCCCGCAATCGCCAACGCAAAAATATTTGACCACAGAATAGAATTGAACAGCCCGGCTCCAATCAAACACCACATAGCTATGGGGCCGGTGGTGAAAATCGCTGTCGAAATCAACACGACCAGAATGAATGAAAACACGCCTAACGTGCGGGCAGGCAGCGATGCGCCAACAAAAAAAGCGAGAAGGGTCAGTAATAAAAAGATGCTGTAAAAACCTGCCGTTGTCCAATCGGTCAGCAAGCCAATTGCCACAAAAGACACGAAAGGAATCAAGATCATCAGGCCTTTTTTTTGCGTCCTATCCAATCCTGTACTTAACGAAACGGCCCCGATAAAACGGCCGATCATCAACCCACCCCAGTAAAAGGCAACATAACGACTTCCTTGAGCTTCAGTCAATCCTGCAATTTCGGGCAGTTTGAAAAAATTAATCAACAAACTGCCTACGCCTACTTCTCCGCCCACATAGGTAAAAATGGCCAAAATACCCAAAACTAAATGGGGGTACTTCAATGCCCCGGCTCCTTTTACCAATTCGGTTTCGGTTTTGAAGGCAGGAAGTTTAATAAACCGAAAGACCAACGCCATTACAATAAATACCCCCGCAAACAGAAGATACATCGTTTGGATGGTACTGCTTCCCAAATCAGCATCGGCCGTTCCGGAATGACTGAATAAAAAGTAGCCTCCAATCAAAGGCGCAATCGTGGTGCCGAACGAATTAAGCCCCTGCGCCAAGTTTAACCGCCCCGAAGCACTTTCTTCCGAACCTAAAATGGCAACGTAAGGATTGGCGGCTATTTGCAAAAGCGTAAAACCCAAACCCAAACAAAATAAAGCCCCTAAAAACAGGCCATAGATCCGAAAACCGGCGGCCGGATAAAAAAGCAAACAGCCCGCAGCGGCGATCAGCAGCCCCCAAATGATACAGTCTTTATACCCGATTTTTTCTATTAAATCACAGTATTTTACCGATGACAAAAAATACACCACTGACCCAATAAAGTACGCTCCGAAAAAAGCAAACTGTACGAGTGTCGCCTGCAGGTAATTCAGAACAAATTGGTGTTTGAGATAAGGAATAAGAATATCGTTGAGGCAGGTAATAAACCCCCAAATAAAAAATAGACCCGTAATGACACTAAACGCAAAAACATTGCTTTTGGCCCGCTTATCTTTGGAATGTAATGCAGTTTTTGTGGGTAAAATTGCCATTTATTTAAGATTTTTAAGTTCATCGGCCAGCGAAGGGGGAGCCGCTGCCGCATCAGCCGCCCATTTCGTATTGGGATAGGCACCCATTGTAAACTCAATTTTTCCGTTGTTTACCAAATCAAAATGATTGAAATAAGCTTTGTTGTAAGCCTGACCGTTGAGCCTGACCGATTGAATGTATATGTTGTCTTTACTGAGATTTTTGGCCGTTATCTCCATTTTTTTTCCCGACGGCAAATGAACCTTTGCGCTTTTAAACAGGGGCGAACCGATGACGTACGTACCGTCGCCGTGGCGAACCGGGTAAAAACCCAGCGCACTCAATACATACCAAGCTGACATCTGTCCTGTATCGTCGTTGCCGCACAACCCCGTCGGTGAATTGTTATAAAGCGTTGTCCGAATTTTGTCGACGTATTTTTGGGTTTTCCAGGGTTGCCCCAAGTAAGCATACATATAAGCCGTATGGTGGCTCGGCTCATTGCCGTGGGCGTATTGACCGATCAGACCCGTAATGTCTCCCGATGTATTTTTACCGGCTATGTCCGATCTTAAGCTGAAGAGGGTATCCAGACGGGCAATTAATTTTTCTTTCCCACCCATGATTTGGGCGAGCCCTTTGACATCGTGCGGAACAAAAAAGCTCCACTGCCAGGCATTGCCTTCGCAATAATCATCCCGCCGGTGATTGGAAGCATAAGGATCAAAGGGGGTTCGCCAACTGCCGTCGGCAAAACGGCCACGCATCAACTGTGATTCCTTGCTGAATATATTGCGGTACGAAGCGGCACGTTTCAGAAAATACCCGTAATCTTCCTTTTTATTCAGCATCTTGGCCATTTGTGCCAAACTCCAGTCGTCGTAGGCGTATTCAAGGGTGCGGGCTACGGCCTCCATTTCCAGATCTGCTGGTACGTAGCCGTACTTTTTGTAATTTTTGAGTCCTACAAAATACCGCATCGAAAAGCCGGACGTATCTTTCATGGCGGAGGTTTTCATGGCATCAAAGGCATAACCAGCATCATAGCCGCGAATGCCCTTAAAATAACTGTCGGAAATAATGGGAATACTGTGCAAACCCAGCATCTGAAAAGTCTCCTGCCCGGCCAGCACATTGATGGGCAATTGCCCGAAAACGTCGTAGTGTTTGAGAAAGGTTTTGACATAATCGTTGATCACATCGGGCTGCAGAAAACTCAGCAGCGGTACGGCTCCCCGAAATGTATCCCAAATACTGACCACCTGCCCGTAATAGGGGAAGTCAGCTTGGTGTACTTTCATATCGGGTCCCCTGTACTTTCCGTCCACGTCCGAATACAGCATCGGATACATCAGCGTAAAATAGAGCGTCGAATAAAACGTGAATTTGTTGGCTTCATTTGCATCACTTATTTCAATGCGGGAAAGTTCTTTGTTCCACGCCTGCTGATTTTGCCTGATAACTTCCTCAAAATTCCAGGTGGTAAGCTCTGAATTGAGGTTTTTTTCCGCTCCCTCCATGTCTACGGACGAAAGGGCAGTTTTGATCAAAACCTGCTCCGTCGTGCCTGCTTCAAAATAAAATACCGCTTTTACGTCCGTTCCGGTCACTGACTGTTGATTGGTTTGGCGTTGATTTTTCAAAAATAAATCCACGCTTTTGATAGGCTTAGAGAACTTGGTATAGAAATAAACGTGCTGCTCCGGGGCAAAACCATTGGAGATTCGATAGCCTTTTACCGTATATTTATCCACTACTTCCAAATGCGACACGCGTACCGTATCATAACTGTCCTCTTTGACAATGGTACAAGCCCCCGTACTGCCGTATTTTAAATCAATAAGTAACCCCTGAGCGTCATTTTTTTGGTAGGAATATCTGTGAAAACCGCAGCGGGCAGTAGCTGTGAGTTCCGCTTTAATGCCGTAATCATCCAAAAAAACGCTGTAATGCCCGGGTTTGGCCTGCTCTCTGTCATGGGAGAATGCCGACTTTAACGCATAATCAGGATAGTTTGCTGCTCCGGCGGGGAGATTTCTGCCGTTGAGGGGTACAAAAAGCAAATCCAAAAAGTCGCCGCAACCCGCCCCGCTCTTGTGAACGTGGCTGAAACCGGTAATGGCTTTGTCGTCGTAATGATAACCGGAGCCGCTCATTTTGTTATAACCGGAACCGCCCGTTCGGGTATCGGCTCCGAGTTGGATCATGCCGAAAGGAACGCTAACGATGGGACTTATACGTCCGTCGAATCCGGACCCCATTAACGGGTTGACGAGGTCAATCGGACGAGTGGACGGGGATTGGGCTACGGCACAGTAAACGGTGCCTAAAAACAGTGACAGTCGAAAAAAGCTTAATACGTTCATTGATTTCCTTTGTTATAATCAGCCAGAAATTTTGCCAGACCGCTGTCGGTTAACGGATGGTTGAGCAGTGCCGTAATGGCATTGAGCGGACAGGTTACTACGTCGGCTCCGAGTTCGGCGCATTTGAGAATATGAACGGGATGCCGTACGGAAGCAGCCAATACCTGCGTTTTAAATCCGTAATTTCGGTAAATGGTAATGATCTGTGCGATAAGTTGAATCCCGTCCATTGAAATATCATCCAGCCGTCCCACAAAGGGTGAAACGTAGGTGGCACCCGCTTTGGCAGCCAGCAGCGCCTGCCCGGCTGAAAAGGCCAGCGTGCAGTTTGTTTTGATGCCACGGTCGCTGAGAGCTTTAATGGTTTTGATCCCCTCTTTGATCATGGGTATTTTGACGACAATTTTTGGGTCAATGTCGATGAGTTCTTCGGCTTCTCGAAGCATACCCGCACTGTCGGTGGAAACCACCTCGGCACTTACATCGCCCTCCACAATGGCGCAGATGGCTTTATAATGCTCCAAAATGGTCTGTTTTCCAGTAATCCCTTCTTTGGCCATCAGGGAAGGGTTGGTGGTAACGCCATCAAGTACTCCGAGGTCATGCGCTTCCTGAATTTCCTTTAAGTTTGCCGTGTCTAAGAAAAATTTCATACTGAATGGAGAAAATAGATTCTATACAAAAGGAGAGGTACGTCGTTTAACAAAAAGTAACCTCGGGAATTGAATTATTTTTGGAAATAACCGAAGGATTCCTTTATGGCTTTCCCGACTACCGTACTCTGCCTGCCTGACCGATGATTTGGGCGGCTTTAGGCGGCCGTTCGGGGTATGGTTTGTCAGGGGGCTTCTTATTGAAAGCCGATGTATTGCCTGATTTTAATTTACACCAAAGTGTACAATTATCGAAAAGAGCGAAATTATTTCCCATGACGGGTATTAATTTTTATACAATAGATACTCAGATGATTATGTAATAGTGATCTGATAGTCAATACATTAAATAAGTTTTAATTTAATTCTACATGAGTCTTAACTAATAGAAAATACTTCTTTCAGTCGTTGGTCTGAAAGATGCTTAATCTTCTCATAGACTTGTTGTAAGTACTGGCCCCGGGTCAATGAGGTCATTGCCGGTAAGGAGATTTTTATTTTTTGTTTCCATTGACTTATCTCCTGTTGACTTATAGGCTCATCCAGTCGAGCTTTCCAGTCGGTTACTATCCCCCTCAACGCCAAAAACTGTAAGGCTTCAAAATGAGGGTGAGTTACCTGAACATCTTCAAAGTACATTAAGACAGCTTTCTGCTTTAAAAGTGCCTGCTGAAGTTGGGGAATTGAAACATGGTAGTTATTTAAAAGGTGTTGATGCACTCTTGGTTATAATTGACGACAAAAAGCTTAGTAACCAAGTGATGGTATTTGAGTTTTCTTGAAAAGGATAGGCTTTTTCTGACATATCGAGTTATCCTTGCTCTCAAAGTAGCCCAATATCGTTCAATATGATTCGTTTTGCCGCTTCCTTTGCCAATTTGTCTATGGTTTCCTTTACTGCAAAGTATTTTATAACTTTTCCAATAATCACTGTATGACTTACACTTCAAATACTCAATCGGAATCTTTCGTAATAGTCGCCGCGTGGGCGGCCCCGCTAAAAGTAAGCTCGCTTCTATCACCTATAACATATCCTACGATTTGGCGAGTGCGTTTGCAAAGGGCTGCCGCATGGGCGGTCCCACCACATCCATTGTTTATTGGCTTTACTACCACAAAATCCACATAGTTCATCAAATTCTATAATTTCTTTATTGTTCTGACAATCAACAATTTGTGTCTTAAAATTTGGCAACATTAAACAGGTTAAATTCAGTTCGTAATATACTTGATAATAACTAATGGCAAAAATACGGCTCACACCACATAAACTCAAACGTTCTAAAAAAGATCGAACCAGACATTTTCTATCAACAGAGGTTTCTTTCTTGCGATGTAAAACAGGACTTTTTCCACAATCTTTACAAAGTATTCGCTGGTTACCATGACGAGTAAATCCGTTTTTGACGATTGAGTTGCTGCCACATTTGGAGCATTTTTCTAATTTTGTAACTGTGAGCATAAGTTTTTGATTTTTTTGTAGTTTGGTCATTACAAAATTACAAATTTTACTTATGCTTACTTTTCCTATCAACACCTTTCAAGAACTACCAATATTTTGAAATCTATCAACATGGGGAAGAGTTTCAGATTAAGTACGAGTTTACCACCCGTCAAACATTGGGAAAAAATACAAGGGCGTTACGGGAGTAATCAAATTGATTCAATTGAAGATCCTCAAGCGGGGCAAATTACGGGCGTTGTCACTTCCATTCCGAGTCCTTTTGCAGCTTTTGAAATGGTGAGAGCAGCCTTTGCCAAATTAGGAGTCAATGGAATGCCATTAGCAGGGTCAACGATGTACCATCGGTTGGTTTCCCATGCTTTGGATATTGCAGAATTAATTTTCAACTACGGCGCATACGGTAGCAGTTTAGAATTCATTCCGTGGAATCCTAATTTGGCAATGATGAATTTACAACAAGGTGGGCAAAAGATATTATCAGATACGTTACGTCTATTTTGGGATCAAGATGCAAAAACTTTTAATTTTGGACAAGTACAGAACATTTGGATTATTAAATATAACTATCAGGTTATTGGCTGTACGTCGCCTATAACACTGTTTATAGCAACCAACAATGAAGTAAAATTCGGGTTCCAACTTAGCGGTAACAATGAGCCTCTGAGTAATACACATTTTGTCCCATTATTTGGCCGGGATGGAGATTTTGTTGCCTACTTATATGCACTTCGTGACGATTATAATATAAAACAAGGAGGGCAATTTGCGACTCACTTTGCAGCATTTGATAGTTATTTAACCAAAATATTGGGTTATCTACAAACCAATAATAACGCTCTTTGGAATAAAATTATGAATAATAGTCAACAAAGAGACTATTATTCACAGCAACACACTCCACAGGTTAATGGTCTGGAAGTTTTAGGCTTTCCTATTTTAAATCGCAAACCTATCGTAAACGTCAATAGTGATTTTTCTATCGTATCTTCTAAGTGGCAAGGTAATAAGCCCTTAGTTTTAGAGGGGGGATTTCCGTTGCCGCTGAATTACACTGGGCCAACCTCCAAATGGAATCCGAGCATTTTAGTGCCAGTATATGACCCACAGCCTTTAGAAAGTCGCTTGCTTCCCGGGACAGCTATTAAGTATCCATATCTGACTATACATGATTTTTTGCAACCTTACCTTTTTAGGTTACCATTTAAAACCAATGATGTTCAGTTCAAAGTTTTGAAGGGGAAAAAGCAAGATTATTTACTACCTCTAACCGATTTATTCTTTAAATTTTTTGATCCAACGGAATTAGATAACGCTCAAAAGCCGTCATTAGCAATTAAGGAAGATATTGATAGCGTAGAAGTAGTGCTTTCGGTTCCTATCAATAACGGAGGTAACAACATACAATTACGAAGAACATACCAACTTAATAATCAACCTTCAACTGATTATAGTAAGGGAAGTATGTTGGAAATACCGATGAGTTTGGCCGTTGCGCCTTTACTTGATACAGGCGACGACCGATTGTCTTTTTATCGGGCAGCTCTGGTATGTAAATCTTCTGATTATCCTTTGCGTTTAAATTATGCAGATAAGGATGGTAACACTATTACCAGTCCTGCTGATTTGCTTCGTACAGATACGGCTGCGCCTACAGAATTTAAAATGCTTGAGAATAAGCGTTTTGATTTACTTGAAATTACCCTTGATGGACTGCCAAATATACGCGCATTTGTTATCCCCATTTTCAGGAAAGTCAATATCACAAGTGGTGTCCAGTTTACATTTGCGGTGGATTTTGGAACAACTAATACGCATATTGAATATCTTACTAATATGCAACCCAATCCACGGGCTTTTGATATAGGTGACAATGATATTCAAATTGCCTATTTACATGCAAGCGATGTTAAATTTAGTGGGATGGCGCTTCTGGAAATACCAAACAGTTTTGGCTGGACATTTTTACCCGAAAAATTGGGCGAAGATAAACCTTATCGTTTTCCTCAACGCACAGTTATTGCACGCTCAATTAGTACCCCCGTTAACCAACTACGCCCCCTTGGAAATTGCAGCATTCCATTTGCCTACGGAAGGGAAGTAACACTGGCACTTCCAGCAAATACTACGATAGATAGCGATTTGAAATGGAATAGCAGCCAAGATATTCAAACGGAAATGTTTTTGGAAGAATTGGTTTTTATGCTTCGGAACAAAGTGTTATTAAATAGCGGTACACTTTCAGAAACATCTTTGAAATGGTCTTTCCCATCCAGTATGTCTATTTTTCAAAGAGGGCAATTGGAGGATTTTTGGAAGAAGAAATGGTCAAAGTATTTTGGGAATGAAAAAGTAAGTACTTGTACTGAATCCGTAGCACCTTTCTACTATTTGCAACGCTTTCAGAATTTGATGGGAAAAGTTCTTTCAGTTGATATAGGTGGAGGTACAACAGATGTAGTCTATTTTGACAATAAACACCCTACTCATTCAACTTCGTTTCGGTTTGCTGCATCGGCTCTTTTTGGGGATGGGTTTGCAGGAAATCCTAACAACAATGGATTCGTATTACGTTACCGCCAAAAGATCAAGAAAGCTTTTGAAGATTTAAAATTGAATACAGCCTTTATAATGACCGATAAAGCAAAGAGCTCCTCTGAAATTTTGAACATTTTGTTTGCGATTGAAAATTCAGAAGAATTAACTCAGAAAGACCCTAATAAAACGGCTTTTATTTCTGAAGCAATTAAGAAGGATGAATTGAGGTATGTAGTTATCCTTCATATTACTGCTTTACTTTATCATTTAGCTCAATTTTTGAAAGCTAACCAATTAGATGCACCCAGATATATCTCTTTCAGCGGAAACGGATCTCTGATACTCAAACTTATTGGAAGTGACAGCATTCTCCAACGGATAGTTCGGGAAATATTTACTAAATGTGGATTTCAAGATACTTCGTACAACTTTGAAATTAAGCATCAAGTAAACCCCAAATTACTTACTGCTAAAGGAATTTTATTTGCTAACGCTACCGAAGTTCCTGTTAACAACTTGATAGGCATTGATACGGATTTAATAACAGGCATGACCTATCAAGATATTGTCAGTAAACAAAAAGAAGAGATAATTCTGACAGTATCAAACTTTGCCAACTTTTTTGATCAATTTATTAGAAAGGTTGGACGGGATTGGTTAGGGCTAGATAACCCTGTTATTTTAGCATTAATTAAAGAAGAATTCTCTAAAACAAACGACTTATCTAACTTTTTGGAGATGGGTATTGAAAAAAATCGCCCTGACGAAGAAATAAAGGAGACACTTTTCTTTTATCCATTGCTAGGAATGATTAATCGTATTGCCTATCGAATTGTCAACGAAACAAACCCTTAAATCTGATGCGCGTATTATTCATAATATTGGGAATATACTTTGGGAATATATGTCTGTATGGGCAAAATAACTTAGGAACGGCAAAGCCCGACTCCAGTAGTACACAGCAAAGGCCCTTATCATCCATTGATAACCTTAGAATTGATATTAATAAATTAGGCACTGCTATAAATTCTCTTCAAAGTGAAAAGGCTGACCTCAAAAAAGTAAATAATGTAAGAGAAGACTTTGAAAAAAGGTTAGAAATATTGTATTTTATTTTTGCAGGTACTATAATTATTGCAATGATTATAGCCAGTTTGTTTACTTATTTAACCTTAAACTCAAAAATTACCCGTTTAAAGAAACGTATTTACAAATTGGAGGAGGAAAAATTCAGTTTAAACAAGCATATAACCAATAAGGAAGAAGTAAGTATCTTCAATGATACTTCAACCATAAACTCCCCTTTGAAAATCACTGATGAAGTCCCAATGGATATCGGTAATATAGAGAAAACATCTACACCAGAAATATCACTTTCTATGACATATTTTGCCGGACCTGATGGTGCATTTTTTCATTCAGAATATGAACATCAAGAAAATACTCCCAATAAGTCATTGTTTGAATTTATAGTTAACCCATATATGCCCCAAGAGGCTAAATTCAGCGTTTTAATGACTCCTTATTCATTAAATACCATAATTAATAACAGTTCTGTCTTCGAAGCGGTTTGTGAATTTTCAGAGCTCAATTTTGAAGCTAATTATATAGATTCACAGAGACCTGGAAAGGCTAAAAGAACTGCTAATGGATGGCAGGTAATAGAAAAGACAAAGGTTCGATTAGGTAAAACATAACACTTAATGCTTCGATTATTTATTTATTTCCTCCTACTAATAGGAATTAGCAGTTGTAAAAACTGCTCAGGTTCTGGTCGTCGGGCATCATTAAATAATGCTAATACTCCAAAAACAGAAACGCCGACTGTTCAATCAACAGATAATAATGCTCAAGAGATTGAATCCAACTTAGTTTCAGAGAGATTTACTGTTCCTTTGGGAAGTGAGGGAGGTGTAAATACAATTCCTGTTGAAGTTAATGGTGTTACAATGAATTTTATCTTTGATACGGGTGCATCCGATATTACAATCTCTATAATGTACCCCGATTTTAGGACAGAGTTTATAAGTGGAGACTTATTATCTTTATCTTAAAATAACACAAAAATGGGAAAGCGTATCAGACGTAATTACGATGAGAGTTTCAAGACAAAAGTAG
>Ga0247843_1000984_pt1 | contig 62839 bp, 61 predicted proteins | sample LaCruzMarch2017__FD_192420 | JGI IMG/M metagenome (GOLD analysis project Ga0247843, IMG submission 192420) | Freshwater microbial communities from meromictic Lake La Cruz, Castile-La Mancha, Spain - LaCruzMarch2017_8m | ecosystem: Environmental > Aquatic > Freshwater > Lake | place: Spain...
CCGCCACCGGGCGAAAGCCCGATCATCGTGCTGGTGCGCCCGCAGATGGCGCGCAACATCGGCGCCACGGCGCGGGCCATGGCCAATGGCGGCCTGTTCCATCTGCGCATCGTGGCGCCGCGCGACGGCTGGCCGCAGCCCAACGCCTTCGCCACCGCCTCCGGTGCCGATGCCATCCTGGAAGCCGCGCAGATCTTCCCCGACGTGCCGAGCGCGCTGGCCGATTGCCACCGCGTGCTGGGCACCTGCCCGCGCCCGCGCCATGTGGTGATCCCGGTCTGCGATGCGCGCGCGGCGGCCGGCGAACTGCGCGGCATCGCCGCCGATGGGCTGCGCGCTGCCGTGCTGTTCGGGCCGGAACGCGCGGGGCTGGAAGCCGAGGATCTGGCCCATTGCGACACGCTGGTGCGCTATCCGCTGAACCCGCAGCACACCAGCCTGAACCTGGCGCAGGCCGTGATGATCCTGGCCTATGAATGGTGGATGCAGGGCGAGGCCACGCCATCCCGCCATCTGCAAACCCACGGCACGCGCGTGGCCGCGCATCGCGACCTGGACGCCTTCCTGGCCCGCCTGGTGGATGAGTTGGATGCCGCGGGCTTCCTGCACAATGCGGCCAAGCGCGCCGGGATGGTGCGCAATTTGCGCCACTGGTTCCTGCGCGGCGAGGTGACGGAGCAGGAGCTTCGCACCCTGCATGGCGTGGTGACGGAACTCGGCCGAGGCCGCATGCAGCGCGGCCGCTTCGCGCCACCGCCGCTGCCGTGGGAGGAGGCGGCTACGCCACCCAGCGCGCCGCCGCCGCCGGATGCGGCGGGCTGAGCAGCGGCGCGCCGCCAAACAGTTTTTCGCGCAGCGTGCCGGGCGCGTAGCCCGATTTGTACAGGCCGCGCGCCTGCAATTCCGGCACGACCAGCGTGATGAAACTCTCCAGGCATTCCGGCATCACGGTGCGCGAGAGGTTGAACCCGTCCACGTCCGCCTCGGTCACCCAGCGCGCCACCTCATCCGCCACCTGCACCGGGTCGCCGACAATCGGCGGCTGGCGGCTGCCCAACACCGATTGCGCCATCAGGCTGCGCTTCGTCAGCGCGGGGCCCGCCATGCGGCGCATCGCCTCGACATTGGATTGGATGGCATTGCCGGGGCCGGTCGGCAGCGGCTCGTCCAGATCGAACTTCGCCAGGTCGATCCCCATCGAGGCGCTGGCATGGGCGAACATGGCCTCGGCATCGGCGTGGCTGGCATAGTCGGCCAGCAGGTCGCGCGCCTCGGCTTCGGTGCGACCCACCACGATGGTGGCGCCGACAAAGACCAGGATCGGCCGCGGCGCCGCCGCCGCCCGCAGCGCCGCCACCTGCGCGGCCACGAGGTCGGGCCGCGTGCCGTTCAGGAACACGCATTCCGCATGCGTGCCGGCAAAACGCTGGCCGCGCGCACTCGCCCCCGCCTGATAGAGCAGCGGCGTGCGCTGCGGCGATGGCGCCACCAGGTGCGGCGCGTCCACGCGAAACTGCCGACCCTCATGGCGGATGCGCCGCACAAGCGCCGGGTCGGTGAAGGCGCCGGCGCGGTCAGCCTGCACGGCACCCTCGGCCCAGCTTCCCTCCCACAGCGCATAGGCCAGCGACATGTATTCGTCGGCCATGTCGTAGCGATCATCATGCGCCATCTGCGCATCCTGACCCAGCGCGCGCGCCGCACTGTCCAGATAGCCGGTGACGATGTTCCAGCCGATCCGCCCGCGCGTCAGATGGTCCAGCGTGCTCATGCGCCGCGCGAACAGGTAGGGCGGCTCGAAGGCCAGGTTGCAGGTGACGCCGAAGCCAAGATGGCTGGTGACCGCCGCCATCGCCGGCACCAGCGGCAGCGGGTCCAGCAGCGGCACCTGCACGCCCCCCGCCAGCGCCGCCGCCGGGCTGGCCCCCATCACATCATAGACGCCCAGCACATCTGCCAGGAACAGCCCATCGAACAGGCCGCGTTCCAGCAGCCGCGCCAAATCCATCCAGTAATGCAGGTCGGTGTAGCGCGCCGCCTGGTCCCGCGGATGCCGCCACATGCCTTGCTGGATATGGCCGGGTGTGGCCATGTCGAAGGCGTTCAGGCGGATTTCGCGCATCATCAGCGGTCGGTCAGGCGCAGTTCGATGCGGCGGTTGCGGGCGAACGCCTCCGGCGTCTCGGCGGCATCCAGCGGCTGGGTGTCGCCAAAGGCCGTCGCGGCCACGCGGTTGGCGGCCAGCCCTTCGCCGATCAGCAGCTGCGCCACGGCCAGCGCGCGCGCGGCCGACAATTCCCAATTGTTGGCGAAGCGCCCGCCGGTGCCGCGGATCGGGCTGCGATCCGCATGGCCATCCACGCGCAACACCCAGCCAATGTCGGGGGGGATCTGGCCGGCGATCTCGGCCAGCACCCGCGCCAGGGCGCGCACCTGCTGCGCGCCAAGCGGGCTCAGCTCCGCCGAGCCCACCGGGAACAGCACTTCCGACTGGAACACGAATCGGTCGCCCACGATCCGCACATCCGGCCGGTCGCCCAGAACGTCGCGCAGCCGGCCGAAGAAGTCCGAGCGGTAGCGCTGCAATTCCTCCACGCGCTGGGCCAGCGCCATGTTCAGCCGCTGGCCGAGGGCCACGATCTGGGCTTCCTGGTCGCGCCCCGTCGCCTCGGCCGCTTCGAGCGCATTCGCCACGCGGGCCAGTTCGCTCCGCAGCGCCTCAAGCTGCCGGGTCAGCAGCGCCACCTGCGCGCGGGCACTTTCCGAAAGGCGGGCATGCTCGCCACGTTCGGCTTCGGCGGTGGCCCGCGCGCGCTCGGCGGTGGCGGCGCGGCCTTGCGCCTCGGCGGCCAGCAGCCCGGCGGCGGCGGCGCGCGCGGCCTCGGCGGTGCGGGCCTGTTCGGCACGTTGCGCGGCGCCCATTGCCTCGGCCAGCGCGGCGCGCGCCTCCGCCAGCAGGCTCTCGGCGGTGATGCGGCCCTGCTCCTGCTGGTTGGCGCGCGCCAGCGCCGCCTCGGCCGCGCGTTCCAGCTGCTCGCGAAGCGCTTCCAGGGCGCGGATCTGGCTGGTGAGCTGGGCGAGTTCGGAAAGCCGCACTTCCAGCGTCGCGCGATCGGCCTGCACGGTGCGGTCCAGCCGCGCCGCCTCGGCTTCCAGCGCCGCAATGTCACGCCGCGCCGCTTCCAGGCTGGCGCGCGCCGCGGCCAATTCGCGGGCCAGCAGCTGCGCTTCCCGGCGCGATGCGGCCAGATCGGCCTCGGCAATGCCGCGTGCCTGCTGTTGCTGCCCGGCGCGGGCCTCCGCCTGGCCGAGATCCTGCTCCAGCTGCGCGCGGCGGGCTTCGAGGGTGCGCACCTGTTCGCTGAGGCGCGCCAGGTCCGACAGGCGCGCTTCCAGCGTCGCGCGGTCGGCCTGCACGGTGCGATCCAGCCGCGCCGCCTCGGCCTCCAGCTCGGTGATGGCGCGCCGCGCGGCCTCCAGGCTGGCGCGCGCGGTGCTGAGCTCGGCGGCCAACTGCATCGCCTCCCGCCGCATGGCGGCCAGGTCGGCGGCGGTCAGGTCGCGCTGCGTCTCGGCGGCGCCGCGTGCTGCCTGTTCACGGGCCAGCGCCGCTTCGGTGGCGGCCAGCATGCCCTGCGTGTCGGCCAACCGCCGTTCGGCCGTGCCGCGCGCGGCGGTTTCAGCCCCGAGGTCGCGGCCGAGCGCCGCCACGCGATCGCGCGTTGCCGCCAGGTCCCGCCGCACCGCGTCCAGCGCCGCGCGTTCGGCGGCCAGGGCGCGCTGCACCGCGGTCAGGCTGCGCGTGGTGTCGGCGGTGTCGCCGCCCGCCGCCTCGGCGCGGGCCAGCGCTTCGGCGAGACGGCCTTCCAGTTCGATGATCCGCCCCTGCGCGCCCGCCGCCGACAGGCCGAGATCAGCCAGGCGCGCGGCCAGCCTCTCACGCTCGGCGCGCAGCCCATTGCGGTCCGCCGCCAGCCGGTCGCGCTCCTCGCGCAGCGCGGCCAGGCTGGCTTGCAGGGAATCCCGCAGGCTGAGGGTGGTGCGCAGCTCCTCGGCGCTGCGGGCCAGCGCGCCGCGCAGCTCCTCCGCCTGGCCGCGTTCCAGGGCGAGCAGTTCCGACAGCTCGGCAACCTGCCGCCCAAGCCGATCCAGCGCGCGATCCCGCGAGGAGAGGGTGACCGAGAGGAAGCCCTGCGCCAGCACGAAGACCATCAGCACGAAGATGATGACCATGAGCAGCGTCGACAGCGCATCGACATAGCCCGGCCACACATCCAGCCCGCCACGATCGCGCCGGCGTGAGGAGAGCGGCATTACCGCGCCGCTCGTCGGCTGGCGCCGCGCTCATCCCGCGCGGTCATCCCTTGCCACCCTCGGCCAGGGCCGCGATGGTGCGGGACAGCACCTTGATCTCGTTGCGGATTTCGGCGGTGGCCTGCAGGCGCCCCTGGGCCACTTCCTCCAGCAGGCGCGCCATGTAGAGTTCGAGGTTGCGGATATGCCCGCGCGTTGCCTCGTCCATGACGCCGGCGGCCTGCGCTTCCGCCATGCGCGCCAGGGTCGGCGCCAGTTGCGTCTGGCTTTCCGCCATGCGGCTCATCAGCACCTGGGAAGCGCGCATCTGCTCGGCCAGCACGGACAGCCGCTCGCTGAGGGCCATGATCGCCTGGTTGGATTGGGCGCGCCCTTCCTCGCCGCGCGCCAGCACGCGCTGGAGTTCATCCATGTTCTCGGCCGATTGTTCCAGCAGCGCCTGCACATAGGCCGGCATGTTGCCCTCGCCCTCGCCGCCCATGGCGCCCGAGGACAGGCGCGTGGCGCCGGCCAGCCAATCCTCAAGCTCCGTGTAGAAGCGGTTCTGGGCCTGCCCGCAGGTCAGGTCGAGGAAGCCCAGCACCAGCGCACCCGCCAGGCCCAGCATCGAGGAGGAGAAGGCCACCGACATGCCGCGCAGCGGCTCGGCCAGCCCGGTCTTCAGCTGGTTGAACAGCAGGTTGATGTCGCCGCCGCCGACACTCATCCCCTGGATCACCGCGGAGACGGAGCCGATGGTCAGCAGCAGCCCCCAGAAGGTGCCCAGCAGGCCGAGGAAGATCGACAGGCCCGTCACATAGCGGCTGAGTTCCCGGCTTTCGTCGAGCCGGCTGGCAATGCCATCCAGCAGGCTGCGCATGGCCAGGGTGGAGAGTTGCAGCCGCTCGCTGCGCCGTTGCGACAGCATGCGGGCCATGGGCGCCAGCAGGCGGGGCGGGTTGCGCGGCGCGCCATCCTGCGGGTTGCGGAACGCCTCGATCCATTCGACGTCGGCGGTCAGCAGCAGCACCTGCCGGATGTTCCACAGGATGCCCAGGAGCAGCACCGCCAGGATCACCCCGTTCAGCATCGGGTTGGCGGCAAAGGCGCTGGCGATCTCAGCGGCCAGCAGCCCGGCCAGCGCGACCACGGCGGCGAGCACGGCCAGCATGCGCCAGAGGAAATGGGTGGGGCTGGTCATCTCACCTCCGGCTTGCGCGCGCCGCGCCGGGCGGCAGGATGTCGGCGGCATCGAGCCCGGCGGGCTGGCGGCCAAGCGGGCTGACATCGATCAGGTTGGTGGCAAGGCCGCCGGCAGCAAGCCCATCGCGCACCGCCTGCGCGCGCGCCAGCGACAGGCGCCGCGCGGCCGAAGCATCATTGGACGGCCCGCTAGCCTGCGCTTCCACCGTCACGCGGCCCAGTCCCGGGCTGAGGCTGGCAACCAGGCGCCGACCGATCTCGGCCAATGTGGCCTGCGCAGCCGTGGAAATACTGGCATCGGCGGCGCGGAAGGCCAGCCGGAAGGCGCCGCCCGGCAAGGGTGACATGCCGGCGGGCAAGGCCAGGGGCGGCGCCGGGGCACCGCGCGGGGCCTGCGCCAACGCCGCCCCGGCCCATCCGGCCGGGAGGAAGGCGAGCAGCGTGGGGAGGAATCGGCGGCGCATCGGCGGGGAGCGTAGCCGCCCCGCGCCAACCGCGCCACGCCTGAACCTCAGCGCGAGTAGAACTCGACCACCAGGTTCGGTTCCATCTGCACCGGATAGGGCACGTCGGAGAGCTTCGGCGCGCGCAGCACGCGGCCGCGCATCGCGCGATGGTCGATCTCGATATACTCGGGAACGTCGCGCTCGCCAGACTGCGTCGCATCCAGAACGGCGGTCAGCTGCTTCGACTTTTCCTTCAGCTCGATCACATCCGTGTCCTTCACCATGTAGGACGCGATGTTGAGCCGCTTGCCGTTGATCAGCACATGGCCATGGTTCACCAGCTGCCGCGCGGCGAACGGGGTGACCGCCAGCTTCATTCGGTAGACCACGGTGTCCAGGCGACGCTCCAGCAGCTCGATCAAATTCTCGCTGGTGTCGCCCTTCCGGCGGACCGCTTCCTCATAATACTTGCGGAACTGCTTCTCGCCGATGTTGCCGTAGTAGCCCTTGAGTTTCTGCTTTGCCATCAGCTGCACGCCGAAGTCGGTCGGCTTCTGCTTGCGGCGCTGGCCATGCTGGCCCGGCCCATATTCGCGCTTGGCGAGGGGCGACTTGGCACGGCCCCAAAGGTTCACACCAAGGCGGCGATTGATCTTGTACTTGGATTCAGCACGCTTCGTCACGCAGCACTCCAGCCCGGGGATCGCCCCCGGTTCTTGTTGCGCCGGCCGGCCCTTCGGGCTTGATCCGGCAGATTGTCCCGGTAGGCGCAAGGCCAGGATGGCCAAGCGCGGGCGCACGGCCCGAAGCCGCGTCCACGTTCCCGGAAGTGGCGGGGCTATAGGCGCCGGCCCCCAAGCTTGTCAAACGCCAACCTTGTCAAACGCGCGCCGAGACCCTTTCTGGGCTGCATGGTGACGCGCGAAGACATTCTGGTGCTGGGCTTGACCGCCGGCGTGGTCGGTGGGCTGGTTGGCGGGCTGATGCTGGGCATCGGCATGGGGCTGGTGGTAGGCGGCCAGCATCTGGGCTGGCTGCTGCTGCTGCCGGGCGCCCCCGTCTCCGGCTTCATTGGCTACCTGCTCGCGCGGAAGCTGGCCCGGCGGCTCTAGCAGGCTGCGGAAAAGCGGGTGGTTGAGGATGCGCGAGCGAATTTTCGTGCAAGAAAGGACGGCGCGCCGCCACGATGTGGTTCATCGTGGCAAGTCGCCGGACGCATCTTGCGCGGAAAGGCGACGCGCAGCCGACCCATCCCGTTTTTCCGCAGCCTGCTAGGCTCGGTTGCGATTCCTGGGCCGGCCGCATAGCCTGCCGTCAACCCGGAGAACGCCCGTCATGACGCGTCGCCTCATTGCCTGCTGGGCGGCCTTGCTGCTGGCGCTCGCCGCGCCAGTCGCCGCCCAGCCTGCCGATCGCATCCTGCGCATCGTGCCCAACGCCGATCTGCAAACGCTCGACCCCATCAACACCACGGCCGGCGTGGTGCAGAGCCATGCCCATATGATCTACGACCAGCTGTTCGGCCGCGATGCCGAACAGCGGCCGCAGCCGCAGATGGTCAGCGCCTGGACCCTGTCGCCCGACGCGCTGGTGTGGCGCTTCACCCTGCGTGAGGGGCTGCGCTTCCATGATGGCGCGCCGGTGACCGGCGCCGATGTGGTGGCCTCGCTCCGCCGCTGGGGCGCGCGCGACCCGCATGGCCGCCAGATCATGGCCGTCACCACCGCCCTGGTGGCCGAGCCCGATGGGCGCAGCATCACCTGGACGCTGAACCGCCCCTATGGGCTGATGCTGGACGCGCTGTCCAAGCCGTCGGGGAACATGCCGGCGATCATGCCGGCGCGCATCGCGGCGACCGACCCTTTCACCGCCATCACCGAGACCATCGGCTCCGGCCCCTTCATCTTCGACCGCGCCGGCTGGGTTCCCGGTTCGCGCGTGGTGTATCGCCGCAACGATGCCTATGTGCCGCGCGCCGAGCCGGCCTCGGGCACCGCCGGCGGCAAGCGCGTGCATGTGGATGTGGTGGAATGGCTGAACATCGCCAACGCCCAGACCGCCGTGCTGGCGCTGATCCAGGGTGAGGTCGACTATATCGAAACCCCGGGCGTCGACTTCCTGCCGATGCTGACCCGCCGCGGCATGCGCACCATCCGCACCAACACGCTGGGCGCGCCGGGCATCATCCGGATGAACCACATCCACCCGCCCTTCAACGATGTGCGGATGCGCCAGGCGCTGCTGCTGCTGGTGAACCAGGAGGAAATCCTCCAGGCGATGTTCCCGGACCCGGCATTGTATCAAGTGTGCCACGCCTTCTTCGTCTGCGGGTCGCCGCAGGAGACGAATGCCGGCGTGCCGGCGGGCCTCGGCACCCCTGCCGCCCGGGCGCGGGCGCGGGAGCTGATGCGGGAAGCCGGCTATGACGGCACGCCGATCGTCATCATGGACCCCACCGACAATCCCTTCGTGCATGCGGCGACCCTGGTGCTGGCGCAGCAGATGCAGCAGGTGGGTTTCCGGACGGATGTTCAGGCGATGGACTTCGCCTCCATGGCCGGCCGCCGCGCCAATCGCCGCCCGCCGGCCGAGGGCGGCTGGCATATCGGCCTGACCTTCTGGAACGGGCTCGGCGCCAGCGATCCGGTCGGCAATGTGCCGATGCAGGCCAGCTGCGAACGCGCCTGGCCGGGCTGGCCCTGCGATCCGGCGCATCAGGCGCTGATCGACGCCTTCCCCTATGCCGCGACGCCCGAGGAACGTAAGCGCCTGCTGGATGCGCTGCATGAAAGCGCCTACCGGCTGGTGCCCTATGTGCCGCATGGCCAATGGTTCCTGCCGGCGGCGGTCAGCCCGCGCCTGTCTGGCGTGCTGGCGATGCCGGGCATCATCGTGCCCTGGAACATCCAGAAGGCGGCGCGCTGAGGCGCAACGGCCCGCCCCTGTGGGCGGGCCTCGGTTTGGCGCCGGGCGACGCATTTTCGGTCTAGCGCAGCGTTCCTTCGCAGGTGCAGCATGGCACCATGCAAGACGCCCCGATCGCTCCCCCCGTCGCGCTGGATGATTTGCTGGAGGCGCTGCGCAGCGCCCGCGCCGCCGCCAGCAGCGACCCGTTCGGCGATCCGGTGCTGTTCATCGCGCTGGCGATCAGCCGGCGGATCGATGATGGCAGCCTGGACGCGCCGGGCATCGCCGCGCTGATCCAGCGCATCGCGGATGCCGCCGCCACCGAACGCGCGGCCCGCATCGGACAATATGTCGGCATTGGCGATGCGCCCGCGGCGATGGCGGCGCTGGCCGAGCGGCTGGTGCGGCCGGACCCGGATGACAGCCCGGTGCCCTTCGCCGCCTATCGCGACGCGGTGGCACGCACGCGCTTCGCGGCCGTCTTCACCGCGCACCCCACCTTCAGCCTGCCGACCGCCACCAACGCGGCCCTGGCCGCCGCGGCAAGCGGGGCGCCGCTGCCCTCTGGCCTGGCGCACCGCCCGCCCGCGCCGACGCTGCGCGAGGAATTCGCCCAGGCCGTCGCCGCCATGCAGCGCGGCCGCGACGCGCTGGACCAGCTGACGCGCGCTTTGCTGCAGGCGGCGCGGGGCATCTGGGGCGAACGCTGGCAGGCGCTGGTGCCGGCGCCGATCATCCTGGCGAGCTGGGTTGGCTATGACACGGATGGCCGCACCGACATTGGCTGGTGGGATACGCTCGGCCTGCGGCTGACCATGAAGCGCCTGCAGCTGGAACGGCTGGCCGCGCAGCTGGCGCCGCTCGGCCCCTGCGCGGCACCGCTGGCCGCGCGGGTGGCCGTGGCGCTGGAAGCCGTGGCCGCGCAGGTCGCCGCCGTGCCCGCCCGGCCCGAGCCCGCCGCCGTGCAAGCCTTTGCGGCCATCCTGGTCGGCCAGGCCGAGGCCGCGCTGGCCGATCCGTCCGAGCTGATGGCCCTGTTCCCCGCCGCCATGGAAGCCGCCCCGGATGAGGCGACGCGCCTGGCCCTGGCCATCGCCCGCGCCGGGCTGGCGCAGCATGGGATGGCGCTGGCGCACACGCATGTGCGGCTCAACGCCTCGCAGATCCACAATGCGCTGCGCCCGCGGCTTGGCCTGACGGCGTCGCCCGAGGACATGGCCAGCCGCCGTGGGTTGCTGGTGCAGCTGAACGCCGCGCTGGCCGAATTGGCGGTGCAGCCCTTGGATTTCGGCGCGCTGCTGGCCGAGCAGGCCAGTGCCGCCAAGCTGATGATGACGGTCGCGCAGACGGTGAAGCATATCGACCGCGCCACCCCGGTCCGCTTCCTGATCGCCGAGACCGAGACCGGCTACACGCTGCTCGGCGCGCTGTGGCTGGCGCGCCGCCTGGGGATAGCCGACCGCGTCGAAATCTCGCCGCTGTTCGAGACGGCCGATGCGCTGGAACGCGGCGACCGGGTGCTGGAGGAAGCGCTGCGCAGCCCGCATTGGCGCGACTATCTGCGCGCCCAGGGGCGGATGTGCCTGCAATTCGGCTATTCCGATTCCGGCCGCTATGTCGGCCAGCTTGCCGCCAGCTACCTGGCCGAGCGGCTGAAGCTGCGCCTGGCCGAGCAGCTGCGCCGCCACGGGCTGGTCGATATCGAGATCGTGCTGTTCGACACCCACGGCGAGAGCATCGGTCGTGGTGGCCATCCGGAGAGCCTGTCGGACCGGCTGGCCTATCTCTCGCCCGCCCTGGTGCGCGGCGCGCTGGCGCGGACCGGGCTCGGCCTGCGGGAGGAAAGCGCCTTCCAGGGGGGCGATGGCTATCTGCTGTTCGGCACGCCGGCGCTGGCCGAGGCCACCATCGCGCGCATCGCCGAACATGCCTTCGCCCCGCCCGACCCGGCGGCCGATCCGATCTATGCCGAGAGCGACTATGGCGCCGACTTCTTCGCCACCATCCGGCGCGAGATGCAGGCGCTGGTCGAGGATCCGGGCTATGCCGCGCTGCTCGGCGCCTTCGGCCCGGGCCTGCTGGATCGCACCGGCTCGCGCCCCGCGGCGCGGCAGTCGGATGGCATGGGCGGGCCCGCACGCATCACCCATCCGGCGCAGCTTCGCGCCATTCCGAACAACGCCATCCTGCAGCAATTGGGCTGGCTGGCGAATACGCTGCACGGGCTTGGCGCCGCCGCCGCCGCCAACCCGGATGCCTTCGCCGACCTCAGGCTGCGCAGCCCGCGCTTCGCCCGCGCGCTGGCCATGGCGGCGCATGCGGCCGCGCGCAGCGACATTGGCGTGCTGCGCGCCGCGGTCGATACGCTCGACCCGGGCTCCTGGCTCGATCGCGCCGGCGCCACGCGGCGTCCTGGCCGGCGGGAGGAACTGACGCATGTGGCGGCGGCGCTGGAAAAGCTCGACCTCTCGGCCGCCGTGCGGCGCATGTTTCGGCGCCTGCAATCGGACCATCTGGCGCTGCGCGCCGCCTGGCCGGACCTGCCGCGCATGCCCGACCGGCTGGTGCTGCTGCACGCGCTGCGGCTGGCGCTGATCCATCGCATCTGGCTGAAGGCCGTGCAGATCCCGGAATTCAGCCCGCGCCATGGCGCCACGCGGGAAAGCCTGCTCGCCAGCCTGCTGATGCTGGATGTGGAGCGCGCGCTGAAGCTGCTGGGCGAGATCTTCCCGGCCGATCCGGATCCGGCCAGCGACCTGGATTTCCATGAACCCGCCCCGTCGCGCGAGGGGGCCAGCTATGCGCGCGAACATGCCGAGCTGTTCCAGCCCATCGCGTCCCTGTTCGCGGGCCTGCGCGAATGTTCCGCCGCCATCGTGCATGAGGTGGGCGCCTTCGGCTGAGCCTGCCCGTCTTGCGCCGTCGCGGCCGGGCGGGCATGGGCCAGCCATGTCCGATACCCCGTCAACCGCCACCTCCAACGCCACGCTGGCCGGTTGCGGTGCGCTGCTGCTTTGGGCCTTTCTTGCGGTCCTGACGCGGCTCGCCGCCGGCATTCCGCCGCTGCAGATGACCATGATCGGCTTCGCCATCGGCGGCACGCTGGGGCTGATCATGGTGGCGGCGCGCGGCCGGCTGGCGGCACTGCGGCAGCCGCCCATCGCCTGGGCGCATGGCGTCGGCGGGCTGTTCGGCTACCATGCGCTGTATTTCGTGGCCCTCGCCCTGGCGCCGGCGGTCGAGGCCAACCTGCTGAACTATCTTTGGCCGCTGCTGATCGTGCTGCTGTCGGCGCCGCTGCGCGGCCTGCGGCTGGGGCCGGCGCGGCTGGCCGGCGTGGCGCTGGGCTTTGCGGGCTGCGCGCTGCTGGTGGGGCCAGGGGCCAGCTTTCCGGCCGAGGCGCTGCCGGGCTTCCTGGCCGCCGCGGCCTGCGCGCTGGTCTGGGCGCTGTTTTCCGTCACCGCCGGCAGCCCGCGCCTGGTGCGCGTGCCGACCGAGGCGGTGGCGGGCTTCTGCCTTGCCAGCGCCGCGCTGGCGGGCGTGGCGCATCTGGGCTTCGAGGCCTGGGTCGCGCCTGATGCGGGCCAATGGCTGGCGCTGGCGCTGCTGGGCGCGGGGCCGGTCGGCGCCGCCTTCTTCCTGTGGGATGCCGGGATGAAGCGGGGCGATCCGCGGTTGCTCGGCACGCTGGCCTATGCGGTGCCGATCGCTTCCACCCTGCTGCTGATCCTGGCCGGGGAGGGTGCCTTCACCCTGACCGTCGCGCTGGCCACGCTGCTGGTGGCCGGCGGCGGCATCATCGCGAGCCGGGCTTCCTGAGCAGCGCCCGCACGATTTCCGCCGGGCCCTGGTGGCGCGGCCCCTCATCCAGCAGCACGGTGCCTTCCAGCAATTCCTCGACGATCAGGCCAGCGAACAGCGATTCCACCAGCGCGCGGCGCCAGAGCAATTCGGGCAGCTTCGGCCCGCCGGAGCGGCGGCCCTCCTGCGCTGGCGTGAAACATTCGAGGACGAGCAGCCCGCCGGGTGCCAGGCTGCGCATCACCCCGGCCGCCGCCGCCGCCCGGTCGGCCGGCGGCAGATGCAGGTAGATCCAGGCCACCAGGTCGAAGGCGGCGGGCGGATAGGCCCAGGCCGCCGCGTCCGCCGTCACGATGTCGAGCGTGACGCCACGCTCGGCCGCCAGCGCGCGGGCCTTGGCGCTGCCCGTGGACGACCAGTCGAGCGACGTGACCGCAAGCCCCTGCGCCGCCAGCCACACGCCATTCCGCCCCTCGCCATCGCCCAGCGCCAGGGCGCGGTGGCCAGGGACAAGCCGTGCGGCGAGGGATTCCAGATACCGGTTGGGCGCCGCGCCGAACTGGAAGCCAGTGCCGGCGTAACGCTCATCCCAGGCGAGGCTGGTGCTCACGCGCCGGGCGCCCAGCCGGGGGGTGCCAGCTCGAAGCCGGCAAAGTCGAAGGCTGGCGAGACGGTGCAGGAGACCAGCACCCAGCCGCCCCCGGCGGGGCGCGCCGCCTGCCACCAGCCTTTCGGCACCACGCCCATCAACGCCTGTCCGGCGCCGAGATCCGGCCCCAGCACCAGGCTGCGATCGATCCGCGCGCCGGTCTCGGCGAGGTCGAGCATGAGCGGCCCGCCCGCCTGCCAGAACCAGCATTCGGCGGCATCGACGCGGTGCCAATGGCTGGCCTCGCCCGGGCCGAGGAGGAAATGGATGGCGGTGCCGGCCCCCCGCCCGCCGCCGGGCGACTGGTCGCGCCACATCTCCCGGTAATGGCCGCCTTCCGGATGCGGCGTCAGGCCAAGCGCCGTGATGACTGCCGAAGGTGGCAGCGCCGGATCAAGCCGGGTCATTTTTCCCGCTCATGTCCCAGCGTCTCGACTGTCATCGCCAGCTTGCCCGGCGCGGCCGCGCCTTCGCGCACGCGGCGCTTGAGGAAGAAGGGCACCACGAAGACCACCGCCGCCAGCAGCAGCAGCACGATGATCGGATATTCGGGATCATCGTTGCGCGCGGTCCAGATCGGGATCATGGCGAGCAGGAACAGGCAGATGCCGCAGGTGACGTAGTAGCCGACCATCTTCGCCCCTCAGCCCAGCTGCCGCGCCAGGAAATCGAGCGTCCGGCGTTCCGCCAGCGCCGCATCGGCCGCGCTGTAGGTTGGCCGTTCCTCACAGCCAAAGCCGTGGCCGGCGCCATCATAGATGTGGATCTCGACGCCGGGCTGTGCCGCGCGGATGGCGTCGATATCCGGCATCGGGATCGAGGCGTCGGTGGTGCCGAAATGCAGCTGCACCGGGCAGCGCGGCGTCTCGGCGCGGGCGGCGGCAACGCCCCCGCCATACCAGCCGACCGCGGCGGCGAAGCCCGGCACGCGAGTGGCGCCGAGCCACGCCAGGGTGCCGCCCCAGCAATAGCCGACGATGCCCCGCGCGGCGCCGGCAGGCAGCGCGGCGGCGGCAGCGGCCACATCCAGCACGCTGCCGGCTTCGGGCACGGTGCCCTTCAGCGCGCGACCCTTCGCCACCTCGTCCGGCGTGTAGCCGAGCTCGGTGCCGCGCGCGGTGCGGTCGAACAAGGCGGGCGCCACGACGCGGTAGCCGGCGGCGGCGAACACGCCAGCCAGCCGCCGGATATGCCGATTGACGCCAAAAATCTCCTGCACGAGCACGATGCCGCGCGTGGCATCGGCGGGACCATCGGTCCATGCGGTCAGGCTGTGGCCATCTTCGGCGGTCAGGGTAATCTGCATCGGCTTGCTCCCCGGAGCGCGGATTGGAATGACATGGCCGAAATCATCAATCTGAACAAGCGGCGGAAGGCGGCGGCGAAGGCGGCGGCGGAAACCGAGGCAGCCGCCAACCGCGCCCGCTTCGGTCGCACCAAGGCCGAACGGGCGGCCGAGACGCGGGAGAAGAAAGCCCGGGCGGCCCTGCTGGATGGTGCGCGGCTGGATCCGGAACGCTCGCCGCGGTAATCCTGCAACCGCTTGCACCGGCCAGCAACCGGGCGCAAACTGGAGATCGACTGGGCCGTTCAAGGGCCCGGCACGGGAGAGAAACATGTTCCGTCGATCGCTCGCGGCCGGCCTGATGGCCGCCGCCCTTGCCTTCCCCGCCTTCGCGCAAGCCCCGGCGGTGCCCGGCTGGGCGGTCGGCCGGCCGGAAGGCTCCACCCTCGCGCCGCACGGGCCGACGCTGACGGTGACACCGCCCGACCGCGTGCCGGTCGGCGCCATCCGCCTGCCGCCGGGCTTCCACGCCGAGATCTACGCCCATGGCATTCCCGGCGCGCGCAGCATGGCCGAGGGGCCGAACGGCACCATCTTCGCCGGCAGCCGCGCCATCGGGCGCGTCTACGCCATTCGCCGCAACGCCGATGGGACCACCCGCACCAGCATCCTGGCGCAGGGCCTGGCGCAGCCCAACGGGCTGGTGATGATCGGCGCCAACCTCTACGTCTTCGCGGTCAACCGGGTGCTGCGCTACGACAATATCGAGGCGAACCTGGACAACCTGCCGCCGCCGGTCGATCTGACCGCCGCCTACGGCCTGCCCACCGCCGAGGAGCATGGCGGCAACCATCACTGGAAGTTCGCGAGCCTCGGCCCGGATGGGCGCATCTATCTGAACGTCGGCGTGAACTGCAACGTCTGCAATTTCGACCGTGAGAAGTTCGCGCTGCTGGTTTCCTTCAACCCGGACGGGTCGGACCGCCGGATCGAGGCGCAGGGCGTGCGCAACAGCGTGGGCTGGGCGCATCATCCGGTCACGCGCGAGCTGTGGGCGACCAACCATGGCCGTGACTGGGCCGGCGACGACACCCCCTATGACACGCTGCTGCGCATCCGCCGCCGCGGCGAGGACCATGGCTTCCCCTATTGCGTCGGCGCCTGGGTCGATCCGCAGTTCAATGCCGGGCGCAATTGCAGCGAATTCGCCCAGCCCGCCGCGCTGCTCGGCCCGCATGTCGCGCCGCTCGGGATGCGCTTCTACACGGGCAGCATGTTCCCCGAAGCCTATCGCAACCAGATCTTCATCGCTCGCCGCGGTTCGTGGAACCGCTCGCGCCTGACCGGCTATGATGTGGTGGTGGCGCATCTGGACGCGGCCGGCAACGTGACCCGGATCGAGGAATTCCTCACCGGGCTGCGCGATGACGCCAACCAGCGCTTCCTCGACCGGCCGGCCGACGTGCATGTGATGCGCGACGGCTCGATGCTGGTCGCCGGCGAGCAGATGGGCGCGATCTACCGCATCACCTACCGCCAGTAGGGCCCGGGGATTGATGCACAAGGCGGCGCTGGCGCTCGGGCTGCTACTGGCTGGCGTTGCCAGTGCGGCCGAGCCAAGGGTGGAAGCCTGCGCCGCCTGCCACGGCGCGTCCGGCCGCAGCGAGCAGCCGGACGTGCCGAGTTTGGCCGGGCAGCCGGCGGACTTCATCGTGATCCAGATGATCCTGTTCCGCGAGGGGCTGCGCGACGTGCCGGTGATGAACGCGGCGGCGCGGGGCCTGGCCGACCCGGAGATCGAGGCGCTGGCCGCGCATTACACGGCCCTGCCGGCCGGCCCCTCACCGGACCGACGGGCGCGTGACCCGGTGCTGGCCGAGGCGGGCCGGGCGGCATCCCAGGCCATGCGCTGCGCGGTCTGCCACCTGCCCAGCTATGCGGGACGCAACCAGGTGCCGCGCCTGACCGGACAGCGCGAGGATTTCCTGGCCCGGACCCTGACCGAATACCGCGATGGGCGGCGCGTCGGCGCCGACACGACCATGAATGGCGCGGTCCAGGGCGCCAGCGACGCCACCATCGCCGCGCTGGCCCATTACCTGGCGCAGCTGGATTGAGGGCTACCGGTGGATGAACACCGGCCCCCGCGAACGCGCCAGCAGCCGATTGGTGGCACTGCCCGTCAGCAGCCGCAGGAAGCTGCTCTCCTCATAGGCGCCGAGCACCATCAGCCGTGCATCCAGCCCCTCCGCCTCGGCCAGGAGCAGGTCGGCCGGGCGGTCGCCTTCCAGCGGCAGGGCGGTGGCGGCGATGCCATGGCGGCGGAGGAAGGTTGCGCCCTCCCCGGCCAGGGCCTCGGCCGCGGCGCGCGTCTCGGCGGCGCTGGCCACCACCACCGCGCTGCCCTCGGCCAGGCCGAGCAGCGCAAATAGCTGCAAGGCCGCCTGGCAGGGCAGCGAGCCATCATAGCCGACCAGCACCGGCCCGTGGCCAGCATGGGGTTCTGGCGGCACCACCAGCAGCGGCCGGGCGCCTTCCTTCAGCAGGTTGCGGATCACCGGCGCCACGCCATCCTCATTCGCTTCCATGCCCAGCGTGCTGTCGCGGCCGATGACGATCAAATCATGGGTGGCGCCGGCCTTGAGCAGCGCGGGTTCCGGCGCGTCCGGCAGTTCCAGCCGTTCGAAGGGCAGGTCGCCGGCCGCGGCGGCACAGGCGCCGAGCGCCGCGGCCGCATCGGCGGCCATGCGCGCGGCCAGCGCCGCATCGCGCCGGGCCTTGAACGCCCCGCCGCCGGCCGGGACGAATTCATGCTCGGGCCGCGTGTGCGGCTGGTCGAGCACGACCGCCGCCGTCAGGCTGGCGCCGGTGCGGCGCGCCAGCGCGATCGCGTGGTCGCGCGCCGCGGCGGCGCCCGGCGTGTCATCAAGTGCGACCAGGATGCTGCGCAGCATGGCGGGGTCTCCTTCACCGCTATTCTAGCCCAGCTTCACTCGGCGGTCAGCACGCCCCGGCGGATCTGGTCCAGCTCGATCGATTCGAACAGGGCGCGGAAATTGCCCTCGCCGAAACCCTGGTCGCCTTCGCGCTTGATCAGTTCGAAGAAGATCGGGCCGATCAGCGTGCCGGTGAAGATCTGCAAGAGGCGCCCGCCATCGGGCGTGGGCGCGCCGTCGGTCAGGATGCGGTTCTGCGCCAGGCGCGCCACATAGTCCGCCGGCAGGTCGGGCATGCGCTTTGGCAGTAGCTCATAATAAGTGTCGGGCGAGTCCATGAATTGCAGGCCCGCGCCGCGCATCGCCTCCACACTCGCAAAAATGTCGGTGGTGCCGAGCGCCACATGCTGGATGCCCTCGCCACCATAGGCGCGCAGATATTCCTCGATCTGGCTGCGATCATCGGCGCTTTCGTTGATCGGGATGCGGATCTGCCCGCAGGGGCTGGTCAGCGCGCGCGACTTCAGGCCGGTGAGCTTGCCCTCAATGTCGAAGTAGCGGATTTCGCGGAAGTTGAAGAGCCGTTCGTAGAATTGCCACCACACATCCATCCGGCCGCGATGCACATTGTGGGTCAGATGGTCGATCACCGTCAGCCCATGGCCGACGGGCTTCGGGTTCGGCGTGCTGGTCCAGCGGAAATCCACATCATAGATGCTGCCGGCGGCGCCGTAGCGGTCGACGAAATAGAGCAGGGACCCGCCAATACCCTCGATCGCCGGGATGTTGAGTTCCATCGGGCCGACGCGGCCCGCCACCGGCTTGGCGCCGAGCGCGACGGCGCGGGCGTAGGCGGCTGCCGCATCCGCCACGCGGAAGGCCATCGCACAAGCCGAAGGGCCGTGCACGCGCTGGAAGGCCTGGGCAAAGCTGTCGGGCTCGGCGTTCAGGATGAAGTTGATGTCGCCCTGGCGCCACAGCGTGACGCGCTTCGAACGGTGGGTGGCGACCGGGGTGAAGCCCATCCGGCCGAACAGCGCCTCGAGGTAGGCGATGTCGGGGCCGGTGAATTCGACGAATTCGAACCCGTCGGTGCCCATCGGGTTCAGGTCACTGATCGCACCGGCAATGTCCGTCCGGTCGGGCGGGATATCCATGGCGTTGCCTCCGTCTCTGGCCGCGGTTTAGCGCAGCCAGGGGCGGGAGCCAACGGAAATCGTCACGGATGTTAGGATTTTATCGGCCGGTCAGGGGAGGGTCGCCGAGCATTGGATGATGGCTGCCATATTTCTGTGATTCGAAGCGGGCTGGGCTTCAGCTAGGATTCGGTCGTCCGATTCGCGGGGGGTGCATGGCGCATATCCGTCTGGAGAAGGTTCGGCGCGAGTGGAATGAAGCGCGCTTCTACGAGATGACGATCACGGCGAGCCTGTTCGGCGATTGGGTGCTGGAACGTCGCTGGGGACGCATCGGCTGCGAAGGTGAGCGCAAGACGGACATCCATCTGAGCGAGGAAGCGGTGCGGCAGGCTGCGCTGAGCGTGGCCGCCGAAAAGCAGGCAGGCGGTTATCGGATCGTGGCAGACGAGATCGGTATCCCGGCGCTGCCCGGAGCGTTCGGATCCGCTGCCGAGCGGCGCCTGCTGGTCGCCGACGAGTTGGACCGGCTGTTGGATGAGTTGCCGTCCCGGGATAGCCGGTTCGGGACCATCGTCGCATCGCTCGCGACCGCCTGCCGCCGCACGGGACGATCGCTGAAGGCCGCGCGGGCGACGCCGGGGGCGCGGGGCGCCTGGGCACTGGACGATACCGAGTATCGAATCCGCGCTCGTATCTTCCAGCTTTTGGATGAGTTGGTGACCGGTGCGATTGGCCCGGATGAGGCGGAGCGCATCAGTTTCCGCCTGATCCAGGACGCGACGGGCGCCCTGCCGGAGGGCGGCGTGGTGGGCTTCGTGCCGCGGACGCTCTGGTCCGCGCTGGACCTGCCGCTGGAGGAAGCGCTTGGCGGCGCACCTGGGTTGAACGGGGTTCGGCAAGGTCTGGCTGAGCGCGGCCTACTCAGCGTGGGCCAACTGGTTCAGGCGCCCTATGGCGATGTCCTCGCCGCGGCGGGGGGGCGACGCGACGTGGTTGCTCGGGTCGAGGAGCGGCTCCGACGCTACGGGCTTCGCCTCGGCACCCGCGTGCCTGGGTGGAAAGCGCCGCCCGGCGGGCATGGCCAGGCGGCGGGATAGTCAGGCTGCGTCTGGAATCGAATCACCATCGATACGTTCGTTGGGCGAGGGCGTGCGACGGCCGTTCAACGGAATGACCACTTCGCCGATGCGAAGCTTCGGCAGTTCTTTCTTCAGGATGCGCCGGACCTGAGTGGCCAGACGGTAGGTCACCCATTTGCCGTCCGCCATGTCCCAGAAGACGCCTTGGCTCTCCTGCGCCGTTTCGCGACGGAGGACAGACACGATGTCCTCGCGGTCTCGCTCGGCTGCTTGAAGCGTCTGGCGCGTGAAGTCCGAGATGCCGAAGCAGGCGGGTTCCAGGCGCATATGCTGGTAAAGCGTTTCAGCGGTGACTCCCACTTCCGCGGCTTTCATCTCGCACAGCAGCAGAACCTTCGCGGCCTTGGCGAACTGCAGAAGGCGCTTCGAGGGATCACTGCCGGCGGCATCGTAGACTTGCCGCATCGCGAATGCTTCCGCCCAGCGGAAGGTTTTGAGCGCCGTCCAGCCAGGAAGGGCTGGTGGCTGATCCGCCGGCTCGGGGATGAACTTGGCCTGCATCGCGGGAATCAAAGGTGCCAGGTCGCTGACGTTGGGCGTGACGTCCTTCTTGAACCAGCTGAAGCCACGAACGCGAAAAATTCGCATGGCACCCAGTTCGACTTCCCAACCCGGTGGAGCGACTTCGCCGCTGCCAACGCCCCAGCCGTCGATGGTGATATTCGGCGCGAGGAATTCGCGCGGGTCGGTCCCGTCCGGCATTTCGCCCCTCCTGGGCAATCAATTCCCAATGACGGGGAGAGCACATCCGCCGGCCGCAACCGCGGCGTGACTAGGCACACGCACCCGTGACGGCAGGCATATAGACCGATGCGCGAACAATCATCAAGGGCTTCCCTGCGTCGTGTGGCTGCGATGGGCTTGAAGGGGGTTCAAACCCCTCTTGAACCCAGCAGAGCCGAGCATGCGGATGGTGAGCGTTACCGCCGTAGCCTACCATCAGAGACAGGGTTTAGGCGGATTTGCCTCTGCTGGCTATGCCTCTAAGGGAGCGTGGTTCTGTCTCCCTCAGGTGGTCGGCAGCGAAACGCACAATCTGCAACCATATGAGAAGGCTAAAAAAATCTCAGATGGCGCAGCAAGAATCAATTGCCCGGACCCCCGGGGACCAGCTACAAGCCGAGTGGTGCGGCGGCAGGGTAGCTCTTCCATGGGGAACAAATCCTAGCGCGGGAGGATAGCATGGCTTCGACATGGTGCATGGTTCCTGGGCGGGCCACGTCGTTGCCCGTCGCCGCTTTTTGCGGATCCGGGCTCAAGGGTCCACCGCCGGGGCCGCCTCCCCAGGCGCCGGTTCCGAGCACCCCGTGGCGGGTGCCGAGCTATGAGGAGCTCCCGCCCCCGCCTAGCCGGCCGCCATCGGGGGCCCAATGAATGGATATCTAGATCGTAACAGAATCCACGCGCTTTGGCGATGCGCAATCCCGCGCACCCAGGGCGCGACGGCATCGCATGCGAGACCCCTTCAATACCCTACAGAAGCCTACAAACCTCTTGCGTGTACCCAATCGGCCGCTCTATATGGACTCATCGTGGAGTAAATAGCCGATGTTACTCCAGGCCAACCCATCCATCCCGGATGTGGGGCACAACCCTAGCGGCAGAGGCGCCGGTCATGGTCGAACTCCGTTTTCGCATGGAGGATGAGTTTTTTACCGAACTCGCTACCAAGCTCGGGCAAAATCTTAAGCCAATGGACATGATCCGGGAGGGCCTCACGTTGCTCTACTGGGCAGCCGAACAGCGCCGTGCTGGCCGGGACATCCTCGCGGGAAAGGATAGCGCGCCGCAGTACATTCTCTCTCAGGCGGTGCTCGACAGGGTTCCACAAGACAGGCCTGCCCCTGCCTCTGAACCAGAGCCTCAGCGTCTGCGAGCCGCAGCAAATGGTGATTAGTGGGAGCCGAGCATGAGCGAATCCCCGCCAGGTAAGCCGACGCCTAGCGAGCCGAAGCGGCAACCTAGTCCCGGGGAGGGCCTCCCGCCCATCGCCAAGGCGGGCGTAGACCTCACCAAGCTCCTACTCGGCCTTCTCGGCGGGACCATCGCCCTTCTGCTGGTCGTCTTCGCGATGGGCCACCTGCACCAGCGCACCGAACATGCGGATCTCATCTACCTCGCCGCGCGCCGAACGGCCGAGCAGGCGCGGGTAGTCTCATCCGACGCCACCCGCATGCTGCGTCAGGAAGTGTCGGACGCGGTTGCCCGCCCCGAGCATCGCCCCGCCGCCTCCCAGCAGATCGAGCCGGCAGTCGCTGCCCTCCGGCAGATTCCGGCGCTCGACCAGGACCGCAGCGAGGCCCTCGCGCGCTGCCCGGCCGCCCTCCGGGCAACGGCGGCGGACAGCCAGCGCCCCGCGCAGCTTCTGGCCTGCCTGAACGCGATCGACACGCTTCAACGGGAAAGCCAAGCCCTGCCCAGCGCCGAATCCCTCCGCCTGATGGTGGATGTGATCCGTGTGGTGCAGGAGGAGAGGTCGGCGTTCTGGAAAACCTGGCTCGAGATGGCGCAGCTGATCCTGTTGAACCTGCTGCTGCCCATCGTCACGGCCGTGCTGGGCTACACCTTCGCCACGCGATCCGCCAAGGGCGACCGCGACGAAGGCTAACCCTCGTCGCTATCGCCCGGTCAGGATCCGCTCGACCAGCTGCTTCGCCGTCGGGATGAACCCGTTCGAGTAGAAGGGATCCGACCCGAACCGATAGGCATTGTGCCCGGCGAACATCAGGTTGCGCTCCAGCGACCCGTCATGGGCGATGTCCTGAAGGGTCTTCTGGATGCAGAAGCTGCGCGGATCGGCCTTCTTGCCGGTGGAATAGTCCGGCTCATGCTGCGACCAGTTGGAGAAGCGGCAGGCGCTGAGGCAGCCCATGCAATCGACCTGGTCCTGCAGGATCTCGCGCGATTCTTCGCGGGTCACGAAGATCAGCGTCTCGTCCGGCGTGCGCATCGCTTCGATGAAGCCCGCTGCCTCGAAGCCGGCGATCCGGGCACGATCTTCCGGCGTGACGAAGACCGGGCGCTTGCGGGGGCCCACGCCATACTCGGCCGTCATCGCGCCTTCCGGCGCGGTGCGATAGGCCACCTGGCGCGCGCTGCGCCCTTCCAGCTCGCCCACGAAGCCATTGCGGACGGCGCTGGAATAGAAGCCGGTGGGCGAGAAGGCCTGCAGCAGCACATCGCCCTTGGCCAGCGTCAGCAGGCGCCGCTTCCAGGCATCGCTGATCGGGCTTTCCTGCGTCAGCAGCGGGCGCGTGCCGAACTGGAAGGCCACGGGGCCGAGGTCGGGATTGTCGATCCAATCCGCCCATTCCTCCAGCCACCAGACGCCGCCGGCCATGATGATCGGCACCTGGTTCAGGCCGAAGCCGTTCATTGCCTCGCGCAGCTTCAGCACGCGCGGGAAGGGGTCTTCCGGCTTCAGCGGATCCTCGCTGTTGGACAGGCCGTTATGCCCGCCGGCCAGCCAGGGATCCTCATAGACCACGCCGCCCAGCCATTCGCGCGTCTTGCTGTAGGCGCGCTTCCACAGGGCGTTGAAGGCGCGCGCCGAGGAGATGATGGGGTAATAATGCACGCCAAAGTCGCGCGCGATGTCGGCCAGCCGATAGGGCATGCCGGCGCCGCAGGTGACGCCGTGCACCAGGCCCTTGGCCCCTTCCAGCACGCCGCGGGCCACGCGTTCGGCGCCGCCCATTTCCCACAGGATGTTCATGTGGATGCGGCCCTGGCCGCCGGCGCGCTCATGCGCTTCGCGCGCCTGGGCGATGCCGCCGGCAATGCCGTAGGCCACCAGCTCCTCATGCCGTTCGCGGCGCGTCCGGCCGTGATAGACCTGCCGGATCACCGTGCCATCTTCGCGATAGCTGTCGGCATTCACGCCCGAGAAGGTGCCAACGCCCCCGCCCGTCGCCCAGCCGCCGCAGGTGGCACCGTTGGACACGGCCACACCCTTGCCGCCCTCAACCAAGGGCAGCACATCGACCCCGCCCATGCGGATCGGATTGATCGCCTTCACGGCCTTTGCGGCTCCGTTTAACCGTGTGCGGGCTCAGTCCCGCCTGTGTGACAGCAATATGGCGCGCGCGGCGCAACCGGAAGGGGGTGCCCTTCCGGTTGCCGGTGCCGATCAATCGTCGGCATGCTCGCGGCGCGGACGCCGCTCGCCGCCACGGTCCCCGCCACGGTCACGGCGCGGGCCGCGGTCGCCGCCACCATCTTCACCTTCGGCACGCGGGCGACGGGCGCCCACCTGCTCGGTGATGTCGGCGCCCGTCGTCTGGTCGACCACGCGCATGGAGAGCTTCACCTTGCCGCGGTCGTCGAAGCCGATGACCTTGACCTTCACCGCATCGCCATCCTTGACGATGTCGGTGGTCTTCTGCACGCGCTCATTGGCCAGTTCGGAGATGTGGACCAGCCCGTCCTTGGCGCCGAGGAAGTTCACGAAGGCGCCGAATTCGGCGGTCTTCACGACCTTGCCATTGTAGATCTTGCCGATCTCGGCCTCGGCCACGATCCCCTGGATCCAGTCGATCGCCTTCTGCGCGGCTTCGATCGTGGTGGCGGCCACCTTGATGGTGCCGTCATCCTCGATGTCGATCTTGGTGCCGGTGGCTTCCACGATCTCGCGGATCACCTTGCCGCCCGATCCGATGACGTCGCGGATCTTGTCCTTGTTGATGTTGATCACGGTGATGCGCGGCGCGGTGGCCGCCACGTCGCCGCGGGCGCCCGACAGGCCCTTCGCCATCTCGCCCAGGATGTGCAGGCGGCCATCCTTCGCCTGGTCCAGCGCCTGGCGCATGATGTCGAAGGTGATCGAGGTGATCTTGATGTCCATCTGCAGCGCGGTCACGCCCTGCTCGGTGCCGGCCACCTTGAAGTCCATGTCGCCCAGATGGTCTTCGTCGCCCAGGATGTCGGACAGCACGGCGAAGCCGCGATCTTCCTTGATCAGGCCCATGGCGATGCCGGCGCAGGGGCGCTTCAGCGGCGCGCCCGCATCCATCAGCGACAGCGAGGTGCCGCAGACGGTCGCCATCGAGGAGGAGCCGTTGCTTTCCGTGATCTCGGAGACGACGCGCAGCGTGTAGGGGAACTTCTCCTTCTCGGGCAGCAGCGGGTGGATCGCGCGCCAGGCCAGCTTGCCATGGCCGATCTCGCGGCGGCCCGGGCTGCCCATCCGCCCCGTCTCGTTCACCGAGTAGGGGGGGAAATTATAGTGCAGCATGAAATTCTCGCGGTACTCGCCGGTCAGCGCGTCGATGATCTGCTCATCCTGGCCGGTGCCCAGCGTGGCGACGCACAGCGCCTGCGTCTCACCGCGGGTGAACAGCGCGCTGCCATGGGCGCGCGGCAGCACGCCCACTTCCGCCATGATCGGGCGGACGGTGCGCGTGTCGCGGCCGTCGATGCGCATCCCGGTGTCCAGGATGTTGTTGCGCACCACATCGGCTTCCAGCTCCTTGAGCAGGCCCTTGGCCGCGCCGGCGTCCAGCCCTTCGGCTTCCAGCGCCGCGACGACCTGCTTCTTCACCGCGCCGACCGCGGTTTGGCGCTCCAGCTTCGGGATGATCTTGTAGGCTTCGGCCATCGGCGCGCGGCCGAGTTCGCCGATGCGCGCGCGCAGCGCCCGTTCGGCCTCGCTCGCCTCGACCAGCGCCCAGGGGTCCTTCGCGGCCACTTCGGCCAGCTCGATGATGCCCTGGATCACCGGCTGGAAGGCGGCGTGGCCGAATTCGACGGCGCCGAGCATCACGGCTTCCGTCAGCTCATGCGCCTCGCTTTCCACCATCAGCACGCCCTCGGCGGTGCCGGCGACCACGAGGTCGAGCTGCGACTGCAGCATCTGCGCCGCCGTCGGGTTCAGCACATAGGCGCCGTCCACATAGGCCACGCGGGCCGCGGCGATCGGGCCGAAGAAGGGAATGCCCGACAGCGTCAGCGCCGCCGAGCAGCCGACCAGCGCCACGATGTCCGGGTTGTTTTCCAGGTCATGCGACAACACGGTCGCGATCACCTGGACTTCGTTGCGGAAATTGTCCGGAAACAGCGGGCGGATCGGCCGGTCGATCAGGCGCGAGATCAGCGTCTCGCTCTCCGACGGGCGGCCCTCGCGCTTGAAGAAGCCGCCCGGGATCTTGCCGGCGGCATAGGTCTTTTCCTGGTAGTTCACGGTCAGCGGGAAGAAATCCTGGCCCGGCTTCACGCTGCGGGCGCCGACCACGGTGCAGAGCACGATGGTGTCGCCCAGCCGCGCCAGGACGGCGCCATCGGCCTGGCGGGCGATCTTGCCGGTTTCCAGGGTGAGGAGCTGGCCGCCCCAGGAAATGTCCTTGCGGAAATACTTGTCGAACATGCGAACCCTTCGGCCCACGCGGCGCGCGGGCATGGTTTGAGGCCGCGGCGGGGGATGCCCGCGCGGCCGGGATCGCGACCTTGTGACGGCGGGAATGAAGACCCAGGGATGCTCGGCGTCTCGGGCGGCATGGGGTGGCGGATGGCCCACGCGGCTTTCGCATCGTGGGACCTGTGGCGCGGACCAGGTCCGCGAACAGGCAGGCCGCCCATGTGGCCGGAGGCGCCGCCATGTCCCCAAACCGGTCTGGCAGCCCCAACAATCGCAAGCATCGCGGCTTGCGTCCCGAGCGTGGCCGCTCGGGAACGCCGGGGCTATGGCATGGACGCGGGGGAAAGGCCAGTGCAAAGGGGCGGCGATACCGGAAGGATCGTGCATGCCGCCCGACCGTGCCGTCTGGCTGCCCGGCTTGGCGGGTGCGGCCGCCCTGCTGGTGGGCATCGGCCTGGCTCGATTCGCCTATGTGCCGCTGTTCCCGGCCATGGTGGGGGCGGGGCTGGTGGATGGGGGCGGCGCGGGGCTGCTCGGCGCCACCAATTTCGCGGGCTACCTGGCGGGTGTGCTGGGGGGGCGGGCGCTGGCGCGCTGGCTTGGCGTCCCCCGGGCGCTGGATCTGGGCATGGCGCTGGCGGTGCTGTCCTTCGCGGCCTGCGCGCTGGCCGTGGCGCCGCCCTGGGGGCTGGCCTGGTATGCGGTGTGGCGGGCCATGGCCGGCGTGGCGGGGGGCGTGCTGATGGCCGTCACCGGCCCCGCCGTGCAGGCCAGCGTGCCGCCCGCGGCGCGGCCGGCGGCCGGCGGCATCGTGATGACCGGCGTGGGCACCGGGGTGGTGCTGGCGGGCAGCCTGCTGCCGGCGCTGCTGGCGGCGGGGGTGGCGGCAAGCTGGCTTGCGCTGGCGCTGCTGACCTTGCTGCTGTGGGTCGGGATGCGCCAGCATTTCCCGGCGCCCCCGCCGCCGCCCACCGAAGCGGCCCTTCGCCCACCGGCGGCGCCCTGGCTGCTGCTGGCCTATGCGCTCTCCGGCGCGGGGATGGTGCCGCCGATGGTCTATCTGGCAGATTTCGTGGTGCGTGGGCACGGATTCCCGCTCGGCGCCGGCTCGGCGACCTGGATCGGGTTTGGGGTTGGCGCCATCGCGGGTGGCCTGGCGGGGGCGCGCCTGGCCGGGCGCTTCGGCGGCCGGCCGGTGTTCCTGGCCTGGATGGGGGTGCAGGTGGTGGCGCTCGGCCTGCCGCTGCTGCCCGGGCTTTGGCCCTTGTTGCTGGCCGCGCCGCTCAGCGGCTTTGCCGCCATCGGTGCCACCGCCGTGACGCTGACGCTGGCGCGGCAGCGCGCCGGGTCGCTGGCGGGCGTGCTGTGGGTGCGGGCGACGGCCGGCTATGCGGCGGCGCAGGCGGGCGGCGCCTTCGCGCTGGCGGCCTTGTTCGCGGCCAGCGGCGGCGCGCATGCGCAGGTGTTTGCCGCTGGCTTGGCGGCCTCGATCCTGGCCTTGCTGGTGGCACTCGCCGACCGCGAGGAAGGCTCGCGCACGCAATAAGGCTGGGCACGCAAAAAAGCGGGGCGGGCTCCCGTTGAAAGGAGCACCGCCCCGCAAGTTGAGGGGGCCGGCAGGATCGGGGGAAGTTCGCCGGCCCCGGGAGGGAGAGACGGAGAGCAGAGAAAGGCATCCCCAAATCCCCTATCGCAGAAAAGAGTTACCTAAGTGTTTCCAACCCATGGCTTTCGGTAACCCCGCGACGCTGGCATCCTCGGTGCAGATGCGTGGGGGGGATGCATGGCGGGATTGCCGCTGACCGGGCTTCGGGTGATCGAACTCGGCCACTATATCGCCGGGCCCTTCGCCACGCGCCTGCTGGCCGACATGGGCGCCGAGGTCATCAAGGTTGAACCGCCCGAGGGCGACCCGATCCGCGGCTGGGGCAGCCGCCACAATGGCCATGCCGTCTGGTTCAGCGTCCATGGCCGCAACAAGCTGTCCGTCACGCTCGACCTGAAGAATCCGGCCGACCGGGGGAAGCTGCTGGCGCTGGCCGGGCGCAGCGACGCGCTGGTGGAGAATTTCCGCCCCGGCTATCTCGAACGCATCGGGCTCGGTCCCGCCACGCTGCAGGCCGCCAATCCGCGCCTGACCGTGGCGCGCGTCTCGGGCTATGGCCAGGACGGGCCGTATCGCGACAAGCCGGCCTTCGGCGCCATTGGCGAGGCGATGGGCGGGCTGCGCCACCTGACCGCGACACCGGGCCTGACGGACAGCCCGCCGCCGCGCTGCGGTGTTTCCATCAGCGACGATCTGGCCGGCATGTACACCGCCATGGCGGTGCTAGCTGCCTGCTGGGCGGTGCGCGGGGACACGGCGGCGCGCGGGCGGGTGATCGATGTCGATCTGGTGGGCGCCGTCTTCTCCTTGATGGAGGGGATGCTGCCGGAATACGGGCTGACCGGCGCCGTGCGGCAGCCCGCCGGTGCCGCGATCCCCACCGCGGCACCGACCAACACCTATCTGTGCGCCGATGGGAAGTGGCTCTGCATCGCGGGCAATTCCGACCCGATCTTCCAGCGGCTGATGGCGGTGATCGGCCGGGCCGACCTGGCCGCCGACCCGCGCTTCGCCGATAATCGCGGGCGCTGCGCGCAGGTGGCGGAACTGGACGCGGCCATCGCCGCCTGGAGCGCGACAAAGCCCGCCGCCGCCGCCGAAGCGGCGCTGGAGGCCGCCGAGGTGCCCTGTTCGCGCCTGTACGACATGCGCGACTGCGCCGAGGATCCGCATTTCCGCGCCCGCCAGACGGTGATGGCGGTGGCGGACCCGCTGCTCGGCACCAGCCTGCTGCACCCGGCCGCGCCCTTCCGCTTCGATGGCGTGACCCCCGCCGAGATGGTGCGCTGGACGGGCCCGGCCATCGGCGCCCACAATCATCAGGTTTTCGGAGAAGATCATGGCTGAGGCCATCATCAGCGACGTCGCGCCCCGCGACGGGCTGCAATCCATCGGCCCCTTCGTGCCGACCGACAGCAAGGTGGCACTGATCGGCAGGCTGCATGCGGCCGGCATCCGGCGCATGGAAATCGGCAGCTTCGTCAGCCCCCGCGCGGTGCCGCAAATGGCCGATACCGGCGCCGTGCTGGATGCGGTGCGGGGGCTGCCCGGCCTGGAATGCACCGTGCTGGTGCCGAACCGCCGCGGCTGGGAAGCGGCGCGCGCCGCTGCCGCCGAGCGGATCGGCCTGTTCATGTCGGTGACCGAGGCGCACAACCGCGCCAACCTCAACCGCAGCCGTGCCGAGAGCTTCGCCGACCTGTCCGCCATCGCGGCCGAAGCGCGGGACGCCGGGGTGAAGGTGCGCTTCAACCTCTCCTGCGCCTTCCATTGCCCCTTCGAGGGGGTGGTGCCGGAAGCCGAGGCGCTGGATTGGGTGGAACGCGCACTGGCGCTCGATCCCGCGATGGAGATCGGCATTGCCGACACCACGGGCAATGCCGCGCCCGACCAGGTGGGGCGGATCTTCGCCCACGCCGCCCGCGCCTGGCCGGGCACGAAGCTGGCCTTCCACGGGCATGACACTTACGGGCTGGGCGTGGCCAATGTGGCGGCGGCCTGGGCCGAGGGCTGCCGGGTGTTCGATGCGGCGGCGGGCGGGCTGGGCGGCTGCCCCTTCGCCCCCGGCGCCACCGGCAATGTGGCCACCGAGGATGTGGCCTGGATGTTCCGCCGCATGGGTGTCGCCACCGGGATCGATTGGCCGCTGCTGCTGGCCGCCGCCGATTTCGCCGCCGCCATCCCCCACGCACTCCCGGGGGGCCGGCTGCGCGCCGTGCCCGCCGCCCGCCGCGCCGCGTGACGGCGGATTCCGCGCCGGTCCGCCAGAGCGAACGGCATGAGATCCTGTATCGGCTGATGCTGGTGGCCAGCTTCGTCGGCCAGGATTTCAGCACCCGCTTCGGCCGCCACCGCGTGACCCTGCCGGAATGGCGCGTGCTGCTGGAACTGCACCGCGAGGGCGCCGACAGCGCCGCCGCCATCGCGCGCCGCACCGGCCTGTCGGCCATGGGCGTCTCGCGCGCCGTGGCGACGCTGCTGGAGGCCGGGCGCATCCTGCGCACCCCGGACCCGAGCGATGGGCGGCGGCAATCCCTGGCGCTGAGCCCGCGCGGCCGCCAGCTGGTGGCCCGGATCCTGCCGGATGGCGAGGCGGTGGCCGCCCTGCTGCTGACCCGCGTGCCGGACGCCGACCGGCCCGCTTTGGCCGCCATGTTGGACGCCATGCTGGCCGCCGCGCGGGAGGGACCCTGGGAAGGCGCTTGAGTGGATCGTCACATATGTTATGATATGGTCCAGCTTCGGGAGGTCGCCCATGAACGTCACCGTTCCGCACAGCAGCGTGCAGGCCAGCAGCCTCGCACCCGGCTACATGTCCGGCTTCGGAAATGGCTTCGAGACGGAGGCGCTGCCCGGCGCGCTCCCGGTCGGCCGCAACAGCCCGCAGCGCTGCGCCTATGGGCTCTACGCCGAACAATTGTCGGGCAGCCCCTTCACCGCGCCGCGCGCCAGCAATGAACGCAGCTGGCTCTATCGCATCCGCCCGACCATCGCCCATTGGGGCCGCATGCGCGCGGCACCGATGGGCGATTGGCGCAGCGCCCCCTGCGCCGAAACCAGCCTGCCCCCCGGCCCGATGCGCTGGGCGCCCATCGCGGTGCCGGACGCGCCGGCCACCTTCCTGGAGGGCATCCGCACCATCACCACGGCGGGCGATGCCGGCAGCGCCACCGGCATGGCGGCCAGCCTGTGGCTGTGCAACCGCCCGATGGTCGATACGGTGTTCTGGAACGCCGATGCCGAGATGCTGTTCGTCCCGCAGCTGGGCGCCATCCGGCTGCGCACCGAATTCGGCACCATCGACCTGGTCCCGGGCGAGATCGCCGTGGTGCCGCGCGGCGTGAAGTTCGCCGTGGATGTGGACGGACCCTCGCGCGGCTATCTGTGCGAGAATTACGGCGGCGCCTTCACCCTGCCCGAGCGCGGCCCGATCGGCGCCAATTGCCTGGCCAACCCGCGCGACTTCCTGACCCCCGTCGCGGCCTATGAGGATCGCGAGGTGCCGCACCGCCTGGTGGTGAAGTGGGGCGGCAGCCTGTGGGAGAGCGAGATCGGCTGGAGCCCGCTGGATGTCGTCGCCTGGCACGGCAATTACGCGCCCTACAAATATGATCTGCGGCGCTATTCGCCGGTCGGCCCGCTGCTGTTCGACCATGCCGACCCGTCGATCTTCACCGTGCTGACCGCGCCGTCCGAGACGCCCGGCACCGCCAACATCGACTTCGTGATCTTCCCCGACCGCTGGATGGTGGCCGAAAACACCTTCCGCCCGCCCTGGTACCACATGAATGTCATGAGCGAGTTCATGGGCCTGATCTATGGCCAGTATGACGCCAAGCCCGAAGGCTTCCGCCCCGGCGGCATCAGCCTGCACAACCAGATGCTGCCGCACGGGCCGGACGTGGACGCGTTCGAGCGTGCGAGCAGCGTGGCCCTGGCGCCGCACAAGCTGGAAGGCACCATGGCCTTCATGCTGGAAACCCGGCTGCCGCAGCGCGTGACGGCCTTCGCCGCGGGCCATGCGGCCTTCGAACCCAGCTATGGCGACTATGGCGCCACGCTCCGCCGCAAGTTCGACCCGACGCGGCGGGAAGCGTAGCGCCCGCTACTGGAAGATTGGCACCGCGCCCGGATCGGTGGCGGGTGGGGGCGGCAGGTCGATGGTGACCGTCGAGGGGTCCACCTTGGGCCCGCGATCGAGCCAATAGGTCACGCTTTCCGGCCAGAAGATCACGATCGCCACCAGCACCAGCTGCAGCACAAGCCAGGGGATGGCGCCCAGGTAGATGTCGCGCGTCAGCACCGATTTCGGCGCGATGCCGCGCAGGTAGAACAGCGCGAAGCCGAAGGGCGGGTGCATGAAGGCCGTCTGCAGGTTGATGCAGATCAGCACCCCGAACCACACCAGGTCGATGCCGAGATTCTTCGCGACCGGCGCCAGCAGCGGGATCACGATGAAGGCGATCTCAAAGAAGTCCAGGAAGAAGGCCAGGAAGAAGATGAAGATGTTGACGAACACCAGGAATCCGGTGGCGCCGCCGGGCAGGTAGGATAGCAGGTGCTCGATCCAGATGCCGCCATCCACGCCCTGGAACACCAGGGTGAAGACGGTGGCGCCGATCAGGATGAAGATGACCATGGCGGTGATGCGCATGGTGGTGCCCATCGCCTCGCGCACCAGCGGCCAGGTCAGGCGCCGGTTGACCGCCGCCAGCACCACCGCCCCCACCACGCCCATGGCACCGGCTTCGGTCGGCGTCGCCAGGCCCAGGAAGATGGTGCCCAGAACCATGAAGATCAGCGCGATCGAGGGCACCATGCCCCGCAGTACCCGCCACCAAAGCCGCCAGGTGCGCGGCTCCAGCAGCTCGGCCGGCAGGGGCGGCACCTTGTGCGGCTGGAAGACGGAAACCAGCGCGATGAAGGCCACGAAAAGCCCCACCTGCATCAGCGATGGCCCGATGGCGCCGGCATACATGTCGCCCACCGACTGGCCGAGCTGGTCGCCCAGCACGATCAGCACCAGGGATGGCGGGATCAGCTGCGTGATGGTGCCGGACGCGGCGATGACGCCGGTGGCGATCCGCATGTCATAGCCGGTGCGCATCATGATCGGCAGGCTGATCATGCCCATGGCGATCACGCTGGCCGCCACCGTGCCGGTGATGGCACCCAGGATCGCGCCGACGATGATGACGGCATAGGCCAGCCCGCCCGGCACCTTGCCGAAGATCTGGCCGGTGCCCTCCAGCAGATCCTCGGCCAGCCCGCAGCGTTCAAGGATGGCGCCCATCAGCGTGAAGAAGGGGATGGCCAGCAGCAAATCGTTGGACAGGATGCCGAAGACGCGCAGCGGCAGGTTGAACATCCACGCTTCGGGGAACAGGCCGAGCTCGATCGACACGAAGCCGAAGGCCAGCCCGACCGCCGCCAGCGAGAAAGCCGCGGGGAAGCCGATCAGCAGGAACAGGATCAGCCCGCCGAACATCAGCGGCGGCATCACATCCTCGGTCGGCAGGCCGAACAGCATCATTGCTCGGGTTTCTCGTAACTGGCGTAGAGGCGGCCGGGCGGCAGGACGATGCCGCGCAGCAGCGCCACGCGCTTGATCAGCTCGCTCAACCCCTGCAGCACCATCAGCGCGAAGCCCAGCGGCAGCAGCAGCTTCATGGGCCAGCGAAGCAGGCCGCCGGGGCTGCTGCTGGTCTCATCGCGGGCGAAACTGTCGAGGAAGAAGGGCCAGGTCATCCAGGCCAGCAGCGCCATCGAGGGCAGCAGGAACAGCGCGATGCCCAGCACGTCGACCCAGATGCGCAGCCTTTCGCGCAAGGACCCGTAGATCAGGTCGACGCGCACATGCTCATTGCGGAACAGCGTGTAGCTGGCGCCGAGCATGACCATGCCGGCGAACAGGTACCATTGCGCCTCCAGCCAGGCATTGGAGCCGAGCGAGAAGCCATAGCGCAGGAAGGCGTTGCCGGCGCTGACCGCGCAGGCGGCCAGCACCATCCATTCCGCCAGCCGGCCGAATCGGGTGTTCATCGCATCAACAAGACGGCTGAAGGCAAGGAAGGGGCCCATGGCCCGTCGTTCGTCCGGAGGCTGGCGGTGGGGCGTTGCCCATAGCGGCGACGCGGCGGATTGGAAAGCGTCCATGTTCCACCGCGGGGCCCATTGCCCCCTTCTGGCAGGGCGGGCGGCTGCTATCCTGCGCGCGTGCCGGACCCGACCGAGGCGCCGTGCTGACGGCGCCGCTCCTTCTGCTGATCGCGCTTTGCCTGCTGTCCGGCCTGTCGCTGGTCAGCCCGGCCGTGGCGCGCCATGTGCCGCTGGGCGTTGCCGTGGCGGGGGCGGGCTTCGCGCTGCTCGGCATCGTGGCACTGGTGGCGCCGGACCCGGTGGTGTGGACCTTGCCGTTCGGGCCGCCGGGCTTGCCGGTGCGCCTGGCCCTCGATGGGCTTTCCGCCTGGTTCCTCATGCTGGTCGGGCTGGTGGCGCTGGCGGCGGGCCTTGGCGCCCCGGCTGCCGCGCCCCGCCGGATGCAGGCGGCGCTGCCCTTGTTCCTGGCGGGCATGGTGATGACCCTGCTGGCGGCCGACGCTGCCACGCTGCTCGCCGGATTCGAGGCCATGTCCCTCGCCTCCTTCATCCTGGTCGTGGGCGGGCAGGATTCCACCGATCTGCGGCTGGCGGCGCGGCGATATCTGATGTTCGCGGCGCTCTCGGTGGCCTGCCTGGTGCCGGCGCTGGGCCTGATGGCCGCCGGCGCGGGTGATCTCGGCTTCGCCGCGCTGCGCCGCGCCCCGCCCGAGGGGCTGGTGGCCGCCTGCGTCATGGCGCTGGTGCTGGTGGGAGCGGGCAGCAAGGCCGGGCTTTGGCCGCTGCATGTCTGGCTGCCGCCCGCCCATGCCGCGGCGCCGGCGCATGTCTCGGCGCTGATGTCGGCGGCCATGACCAAGGTCGCCGCCTATGTGCTGGCGCGCCTGCTGCTGGATTTGGCGGGGCCGGCGCAGCCCCTGTGGTTCGGCGTGCCGCTGCTGGTGCTTGGCATCGTCAGCGCGGTCGCCGGCGCGCTGCGCGCCAACCTCGAGGAAGATGCGAAGCGCCTGCTGGCCTGCTCCACCATCGAGAATCTGGGCCTGATCCTGGCCGCCTTCGGGCTGGCGCTGTGCTTTCGTGCCGCCGACCTCAGCGCCTTCGCCGCCATGGCGGCCGGGGCGGGCCTGCTGCTGGCGCTGGCGCATGCCATGTTCAAGACCGCCCTGTTCCTGGCCGCCGGCGCGGTGTTGCAGGCGGCCGGATCGCGCCGGCTGGATGCGCTGGGCGGGCTGATCCATCGCATGCCCTGGACGGCCGCGCTGGCGCTGGTTGGCGTGCTGGCCGCCGCCGGGCTGCCGCCGCTGTCGGGCTTCGCCGCCGAATGGCTGCTGCTGCAGGGGCTGCTCGGCGCCTGGCGCGTGGGCGATCTGGCCTTCCAACTGCTGGGCATCGCCGCCCTGGCGGGGGCGGGGCTGGCGGTGGCGCTGGGTGCCGCCGCCATGCTGCGCCTGTTCGCCATGGTGTTTCTCGGCCGGCCGCGCACGCCCCGCGCCGCGGGCGCCCTGGAGGCGCCGGCGCCCCTGCGCGCCGCGCTGCTGCTGACGGGCTTCGTCACGCTGCTGGTCGGGCTGTTCCCCGGTGGCTTCCTGGCGCTTGGCGCGCCGGCCCTGGCGCTGCTGGTGCGGCGCGAGGCCGATGCCGGCGCGCTGGCCCTGGCCGCGCCCGAGCAGGCCGCGCACTACGCCCCCTTGCTGGCGGTCGGGCTGCTGCTGGCCGCCGGGCTGCTGGTGCGCGCCCTGATCCGGCGCGCCGGCGCGCCCGCCTTGGTGCGCGGGCCGGCCTGGGATTGCGGCTTTGCCGCGCCGCCGCCCGACCTGCCCTTTGGCGACCCCGCCACCCAGCCGAGCGCCGCCGGCCTCGCCCAGCCGCTGCGCCGGATGCTGGGCCAGCCCTTGCTGGTGGTGACCGAGGTGGTGACCATGGCGCCCCCCGGCAGCCCAGCGCCCGCGCGGCTGGAAGCCGGCTTCGCCGATCCGCTGGAAAGCCTGGCCCTGCCGGCCCTGGCCACGGCGCGCGACCGGCTGGCCGCCGGGCTGGATCGGCTGCGCGACCTGACGCTGCGACAGGCGCTGATGCTGCCCTTCGGCGCGCTGGTGGCGCTGCTGGCGCTGGTCGCCTGGCTGGAGGCGCGCTGATGTCGGCGCTGCTCACCCAGGCGTTGCACATCGCGCTGATGCTGGCGCTGGCGCCGCTGCTGGTGGGCCTCGTGCGGTTCCTGAAGGCGCGGATGCAGGGGCGGCAGGGGCCGCATCCGCTGCAACCCTGGCGCAACCTGGCGAAGCTGGTCCGCAAGCGCCCGGTCCTGGCCGAGGGCGCCAGCTGGATCAGCCGCGCCGCCCCCTATGCCGGCTTCGCGGCTGCGCTCGCCGCGGCCAGCCTGGTGCCGAGCTTCGCCCGCGGCATGGCCTTCGCCGCCATGGCCGACCTGCTGCTGCTGGCCGGGCTGCTGGCGCTGGGGCGCGCCGCCATCGTGCTGGCGGGGCATGATGTGGGCACCGCCTTCGGCGGCCTCGGCGCCGCGCGGGAGATGAGCTTTGCCACCTTCGCCGAGCCCGCCTTGCTGCTGGCCGCCGCCACCTTCGCCATCCTGGCCGGCACCACCGCCATCGAGGGCATCCTGGCCGCCATCCAGGAAGGCGGGCTTGGCCTGCGCATCTCGCTCGGCCTGGCGGCGCTGGCGATGATGGCCGTCGCCATCGCCGAGAATGCCCGCATCCCGGTGGACAATCCCGCCACCCACCTGGAACTGACCATGGTGCATGAGGCGATGATCCTCGAAGCCTCTGGCCGTCACCTGGCCCTGTGGGAAGCCGCGGCGGCGCTGCGGCTGACGCTGTGGCTGGCCCTGCTGGCCGCCCTGTTCCTGCCCTTCGGCATGGCGCCGCCGGGCTTGGCACCGCTGGGCTGGCTGGTGGGTCTCGGGATCTTCGCGCTCAAGATGCTGGCGCTGGCGCTGGCGCTGGCCGCCTTCGAGAGCGCCATCGCCAAGATGCGCGTCTTCCGCGTGCCGGAATTCCTGGGTGCGGCCATGCTGCTGGGGTTGCTGGCGGCGCTGCTGCTGTTCGTCTCGACGCGGCTGGCATGAGCGGCTTCGGCACCCCCGCCTATGACGTGTCGCATGTGCTGGGCGGGCTCGTGCTGCTGCTGTCCTTCATGCTGCTGTCGCAGCGGCGCATCCCCGCCATGATCGGCGCCTTCGCCCTGCAGGGCGCGGCGCTGGCCGCCGCCGCCGGCTGGCAGGCGCATGTCCAGGGCGCACATGAGCTGTGGATCACCGCGCTGATCGCCTTCGCCGCCAAGACACTGCTGATCCCGCTGGCGCTGCGCGCCGCGGTCACCCGGCTTGGCCTGTCGCGCGCCGTCGAGCCGGCGCTGGGCATTGGTCCCTCCCTGCTGGCGGGGATCGGGTTGGTGGGTTTGTCGGTGATGGTGGTGCTGCCGGTCACCGCCGGGCAGGCGCAGCCGCTGGCACGCGCCGACCTGACCTTCGCCCTGTCGGTCGTGCTGCTGGGCCTGCTGACCATGATCACCCGGCGCAACGCGCTGTCGCAGGTGATCGGGCTGCTCAGCCTGGAGAATGGGCTGATCCTGGCGGCGGTTGGCGTGGCGGGCATGCCGCTGGTGCTGGAATTGTCCACTGCCGCCCTGGTGCTGATGCTGGCCGTGGTGGCGGGCGTCGTCGCCTTCCAGTTCCGCGTCCGGCTGGCCACGCTGGACACGGCCGCGCTGGATCGCGCGCGCGGGGGCGATGCGCCATGACCGGCTTCCCCCTGCCCTGGATGCTGGTCTTCTGGCCCTGGATCGCGGCGGCGCTGCTGGCGGCCATGCCGCCAGGCGGGCGGGCGGTGGCGCTGGCCAATCTCGGCGCCGCCGCCATCAGCTTCGCCCTCGCCATCGCCTGCCTGTGGCAGCCCGAGGGGCTTTCGGGCTGGACCCGGCTGGATGCGCTGAACCTGCCGCTGGTTCTGACCGCCGCGCTGATCGGCCTGACCACCGCCGCCTTCTCGGCCGCCACCCTGCCGGCCGAGCGGTTCGATGCGCTGCGCGGCCGCGCCTATCACGCCATCTTCCAGCTCTTCATGGGCGCGCAGTTCCTGGCGCTGCTGGCCGACAATCTCGGCGTGCTGTGGGTGGCGATCGAGATCGCGACCCTCGCCTCGGTGCTGATCGTGGCGATCCATGGCACCCCGGCCGCCATCGAGGCGGCGTGGAAGTTCTTCATCCTGTGCGGGGTTGGCATCGCGCTGGCGCTGTTCGGCACGATCCTTCTGTATCTGGCGGCGCAGCCGGTGCTGGGGGCGGGTGATCCGGGCCTGTCCTGGGCGGGGCTGCGGGCGGTGGCGGCGCGTTGCGATCCCGGGCTGCTCTCGCTGGCCTTCATCTTCCTGCTGCTGGGCTATGGCACCAAGGCCGGGCTGGTGCCGCTGCATGGCTGGCTGCCGGACGCCGAGACCGAGGGGCCGCTGCCGATCACGGCCGTGCTGTCGGGCCTGCTGCTGAACGCGTCGATGCTGGCGCTGCTGCGCACCCAGGCGATCGTCGGCGGCAATCCGGCGGCGCTGGACCCGGGCGATTTCCTGGTGGGCTTCGGCCTGGCCTCGCTGCTGCTGGCGGCCTTCGCGCTGTGGCGCCGGCGCGATGCGCGGCGGCTGTTCGCCTGGAGCAGCATCGAGCATATCGGCCTGGCCACGCTGGCCTTCGGGCTTGGCGGCGCGGCGGCGCTGGCGGGCCTCGTGCATCTGATCGGCCATGCGCTGGTGAAGTCGGCGGTGTTCTTCGCCGTCGGCAGCGCGGCACAGCTCAAGGGCAGCCAGGCGATCGCCGACATTGGCGGGCTCACCACCAGCCACCCCTGGCTCGGCTGGGGGCTGGCGCTGGGGATCGCGGGGCTGATGGGCCTGCCGCCCTTCGCGCTGTTCGGGTCGGAATTCCTGCTGGTGATCGAGGCCACGTCGCGCCCCTGGCTGATCCTGCCGCTGGCGCTCGGCCTTCTGGTGGCCGGGACGGCGCTGGTCGCCACCTTGCAGGCCATGTGCCTCGGCGCCCCCACGCCCGACCGGCCGGTGCCGCTGGCCTTCGCCGGGCCGGGCGGATTCCGGCTGGCGGTCGCGCCGATCTGGCTGCATCTCGGCCTTGCCCTGCTGCTGGGCGTGGCCTTGCCGGCGCCGCTGCGGGCCATGCTGGATGCCGGGGCGGAGCTGCTGCGATGAACCGGCTGCTGCTGGCACCTGATGATTTCGCCGTGCCGCAGGGCGATCTGCTCGGGCTCTGGGCCGATGCGGCGGAGGTGCACGCCGCCTGGCTGGCGGATGGCGCGCTGCGGCTGACCTCCTGCCGCGTCACCGGCCGCCGCTATCCGGCGCTGTCCCCCGCCCGCCCGGCCGCCGCCTGGTTCGAGCGCGCGATCCACGACCTTTGGGGCCATGAGGCGGAAGGCGGCACCGATGGCCGCCCCTGGCTGGATCATGGCGCCTGGCCCCTGCTGGCCCCCGCTTCGCCCCGGCCGATCAGCCGCAGCCGCGCAGCGCCCCCCTTCCCCTTCCTGCCGACCGAGGGCGCGGGCTGGCACCAGATCGCCGTCGGCCCGATCCATGCCGGCGTGATCGAGCCCGGCCATTTCCGCTTCACCGTGCAGGGCGAGCTGGTGGCGCGGCTCGAAATCCGGCTGGGCTACACGCACAAGGGCACGATCAGCCTGATGCAGGGCAAGTCGCCCCGCGCCGCCGCCCGCTTCGCCGCGCGCCTGTCGGGCGATACCACGGTTGCGCACGCGCTGGCCTTCGCCGAAGCCGCCGAGGCCGCGACGGCCAGCCCCGTGCCGCCCCGCGCCCAGATGCTGCGCGCCGTGATGCTGGAACTGGAGCGGGTGGCCAACCATCTGCACGATCTGGGCGCGCTGGTGAACGACGCCGCCTTCCCCTTCCCCCAGGCCGAATCCGGCCGGCTGCGCGAAGGGTTGCTGCGCGCCCAGGCCAGCGCCTTCGGCCATCGGCTGATGATGGACCGGGTGATCCCGGGCGGGCTTTCCGCCGACCTCGCGCCCGGCGGCGAGGCGGGTCTCATGGCGGCGCTGGCGGCGATCGCCGCGGGCCTGCCCGGCCTGGTCGCCATCATCGAGGATCATGCCAGCCTGCAGGACCGGCTGGTCGGCACCGGCTTCCTCGCACCCGCGCTGGCGGCCCGCTTCGCCGCCGGCGGCTTTGTCGGCCGCGCCTCCGGCCGGGCCTTCGATGCGCGCCTGGCCTTTCCGCGCCCGCCCTACGACCTGCTGCCGCCGCGGATCGCGCTGCACCAGGATGGCGATGTGGCGGCAAGGCTGGCGATCCGCCTGGCCGAGTTGCCGGACTCCATCCGCCTGCTGCGCCAGCTTCTGGCCAGCCTCGTCGCCGGCCCCATCCACGCCCCGCTCCGCCCCGGCGGCGGCGAGGGCGTGGCGCTGGTCGAGGGGTTTCGCGGCGAGATCCTGACCTGGATGGCGCTGGATGATGGCGGGCTGATCCGCGCAATCTTCCCGCGCGACCCGTCCTGGCTGCAATGGCCACTGCTGGAAGCCGCCACCCTCGGCAACATCGTCGCGGACTTTCCCTTGTGCAACAAGAGCTTCAACTGTTCCTACAGCGGGGTCGATTTGTGATGCGAAGCGCGATGGGCGCGATCCGATGAGCGGCCGCTTCCCCTCGACGGCCGGTGCGGCGGCCGGCGCCTCCGGCATGTTCACCGTGACCATCCTGCGCCCTGCCTCCAAGCATGGGCGGGGCGTGGCCGAGCATTGGGCCTATGGCGAACGGGCGCACGCGATGGATGATCTGGGCTGGCTGCTGGAACGGGTGGCGCCGGGGACCGAGCTGGTGCTGAAAGACCCCGAGGGCGCCGAATTGCTGCGCGCCGCGCGGACGGCCTGAGGGAGAAGCGCATGCTCTGGCCCAAGCTCGCGCGGCGCCTGGTCTCCCGCCCGCTGACCGATGCGGCGGTGACCGTGCCGGAAGAAGTTGCGGCCGCCCTGGCCGGGCGGCTTGCGCGCCAGCTTCTGGGCCGCAGCCTGGCCATCCGCCAGGTCGATGCCGGGTCCTGCAATGGCTGCGAGCTGGAAGTGCACGCCATGTCCGGCCTGCTCTACGACATGGAGCGGTTCGGCCTGTCGATCGTGGCCAGCCCGAAGCATGCGGATGTGCTGCTGGTGACCGGCCCGATGAGCCGCAACATGATCGAGGCGGTGCAGCGCGCCCGGGCCGCCACGCCCGAGCCCTGCTGGGTGGTGGCGGCCGGCGATTGCGCGGCCGATGGCGGCGTCTTCAAGGGCAGCTATGCGGTGGCCGGCGGCGCGGCGGCGGTGATCCAGGTCGATTTGGTGATCCCGGGCTGCCCGCCGACGCCGCTCGCCCTGCTTGAGGGGCTGTGCGCGCTGCTGGCCGCCGAGACGCGCTGATCAGCCGCCTTCGCGGCTGGCCAAGGTGATGATCTGCTGGCGCAGCGCCGCATTCAGCGCCGCCACATTGTTGCCGCCACGCGTGATGACGCTGCTATATTCGCTGCGGGTGGTCAGGCGCAGGCTGGTGCCCTCGGCGATCACATCCACCACGCGCGGATGCCCGCCGATTTCCGCCACCCGCCAATCGAGCGCGAAGGCCGGCGTCCCCGGCCGCTCGACCAGCGTGTTCACCAGCACATCCTCCTCGGTCCGCGACTGGCTGCGGCCCAGCGCGAAGCGCAGCCCCTGGAATTCCCCGAAGCGGGAGGAGAGGTTGCGGATCAGCACATCCTCGAACAGCTGCAGATATTCCGCCTGCTGCGGGGGCGTGGCGGTGCGCCACCAGCGGCCCAGGATGAAGCGGCCCACCCCCTCGACATCGACGGCGCGCTTCAGGATCGCGGCCACCTTGGCGCGACGCTCGGCGGGGTTGCCGCCAGCGGCGTTGATGGCGGCCACCAGCTCCTCGCCGGTGGTCTGGATGAAGGTGGTGGCGCGGCCAATGTCCATCTGCTGGGCCTGCGCGGGCAGGCCAAGGGCCAGGGCAGGCAGCACCAGCAGGGAGCGACGGGGCAGGGGAGGCATGGCTGTTCGTCCGATGGTCAACGGGAAGGCGCCTGGATGCCAGCACCCGAGCCAAGGCCGTTGCCGCGGGCGCCAGCGGCGGACCCCCGCTCGCCCCGGTTGGCGATCTCGGCCGCGCGGCGCTGGCGATAGGCGCTGCGCAGGGTGGCGTAGGGGTCAAGCGAGCCGGACCGCACCGCGTCCAGCGGCTCGATCAGCGCTTCGCGCGTGTCGAGCGCGGTGGCCGCGGTGCGCGTCACGCTGATCAGTTCGAAGGTCCCGCCGCTGCCGAGCATCGAGAGAGGATCCGTCGCGACGCCGGCGGCGAAGCCCAGCAGGTCGCGCGGGTTGGAGGGCCCAAGGATGGGCACGAACAGGTAGGGCCCCTCGGGCGCGCCCCAGACGGCGAAGGTCTGGCCGAAATCCTCGGTGTGGCCAATCAGCCCAAGGCCCGTCGCCGCGTCGAAGATGCCGCCGACGCCAACCGTGGTGTTCACCAGGAAGCGGCCGATGGTGGTGGCGGCGCGCTGATCATCGCCTTGCAGCAGGTCGTTCACCAGGATCACCGGGGTGCGCATGTTGGCCAGCACGTTGCGCACCGCGCTGCGCACCTCGGGCGGCAGCAGCAGGCGATAGGCCTCGGCGGCGGGACGGATCACCAGCGTATCCGCCCCCTCATTGAAGGCGAAGACGGCGCGGTTCAGCGGCTCGATCGGGTCGTTGGTCTGGTTGAACTCCGCCACCGCCTCCGCGTCGCCGGGGTCGGGGCGCGTGGCGCACCCGGCGAGGCCCAGCCCCAGGGTAAGCGCGAGGGCGAGGTGGGCGGAGGATCGGAGAAGGCGCATCTTGCTCCAGGCGACGGGCGGCCGGGTGGGGCCGCAAAGGGGTCTGCGCCGGGGCTTCCGACGCTTGCAAGTCGTCCTTATATGCGATTGGGAAGCGCGACGGAACGCCCCTCGGCGCGGTGACACGGAACGTGACATTCCCGCCGCAGGCTGCATGGAGACGAGGTTTCGATGGACACTCTGCCGCCGGGTCCGACCGGCACGCTGACGCGCTGGCTGACGGGCCCGCGCGTCCCGGGCCTGCACCAGCCCACCGACCTGCCCCCCCCCAAGGTCAGCTTCGAATTCTTCCCGCCGAAGAATGAGGCGCTGGAGACCGCGCTTTGGACCGCGATCCGCCGGCTGGAGCCGCTCGGCCCGCGCTTCGTCTCGGTCACCTACGGCGCGGGCGGCACCACGCGCACCCGCACGCATGACACGCTGACCCGCATCGTCCGCGAAACCAGCCTGACCCCAGCCGCGCACCTGACCTGCGTCGGCGCCACACGCGATGAGGTGGACGAGGTTGCGCGCGCCTACCTGGCCGCGGGCGTGCGCCACATTGTCGCGCTGCGCGGCGATCCGCCGGCGGGCGCCAGCCAATACACGCCCCATCCGGGCGGCTATGCGCAGGCCGAGGATCTGGTGCGCGGACTGCGCAAGATCGCCGATTTCGACATTTCGGTCGGCGCCTATCCGGAAACCCACCCGGCGGCACTCAGCGCCGAGGCCGACCTCGACTTCCTCAAGCGGAAGATCGATGCCGGGGCGACCCGCGCCATCACCCAGTATTTCTTCGACACCGACGTCTATCTGCGCTTCATCGACCGCTGCGCGGCCGCCGGCATCACCCTGCCGATCGTGCCCGGCATCCTGCCGGTGTCCAACTTCGCGCAGGTGAAGAAGTTCAGCGCCATGTGCGGCGCCTCGGTGCCGGCCTGGATGGGCAAGCTGTTCGACGGCCTCGATGAGGATCAGGACACGCGGCGCATGGTGGCGGCGATGATCGCGGCCGAGCAGGTTCGCCTGCTGCAGGCCAATGGCGTGGATGAATTCCACTTCTACACGCTGAACCGCGCCGACCTGACCTATGCCATCGCCCACATACTGGGCGTGCGGCCAGGGGTTGCCGCGGCTACTTGATCAGCCCGACCATCTCGGCCATCCACAGCGTGCCGAACAGGGTGCCGGCGAAGATCAGGATGTGGTTGCGCACGGCATCCTTGCGCCGCACCAGATGGTCGGGCGGCGGCGGCTGGGCGCTGGCCGCCAGCGCCGCCAGGCCGCGCAGCGGTTCCGGGGCGCGCCCGGTCTCCGCCTCGGCCAGGCGTGCTTGGGTTTCGGCCGGGGTCAGCGCCGGGCCCAGATAGGTGAAGCGGCGCGCCGCTTCCTCGGCGCCGACGCTGCTGCCATCCCACACCATCCATTGCCGCAGCGCGCCGTTCCAGCCGATGGGCAGCGGCGTGGCGGAGCTATCCTCGGCGCGGGCCACCCAATGCCAGGGGCGCGCATCCCCGGGCTCGCCGGGGCGGTTCGAATCGGGCCAGGCCATGCCGCGGCTCCTGAAAGGTTCATAAGCAAGGTAGCGCGTCAGCCCGGGTCGGCAAGGCCAGGCAGCGGGCGCGCCGGCACGCCGGCCACCCTGGCGCCGGGCGGCACCGCGGCCAGCACCACGGCGCCGGCACCCACCACCGCATGGGCTCCGACGGTCACGAAGGGCGCCACCCGGGCGCCGATGCCAAGCGCGGCGCCCGTGCCGATCACCACGCCACCGGCCAGCGCCACCGCGGGCGCCAGGCAGGCGAAATCCCCGACCACCCCATCATGCGCCAGCGTGCAGCCCGGATTGACCAGCACATGCGCGCCGAGATGGATGTCGGCGGTCATGCTGGCGGGGCCGAGCACCATGCAGCCCGGGCCGATGACCACCCCGGGCCCGACATGCGCCAGCGGATGCACCAGCGTGGCGAAGCGCACCCCGGCCAGCTGCGCGGCCACGCGGGCGCGCGCCGCCGGGTCGCCGATGGCCAGGATCCAGTCGAGTCCGGGCGCGGCGGCAAGCGCCGCCCAATCGCGGCGCACCGGCACGCCATGCACCGTCTCGCAGGGCGTCGGCGCATCGACGACGAAGCAGGGGACGGCATGGCCAAGGCCGCGCGCCAGCGCCAGGACTTCCCGCCCCAGGCCGCCCGCGCCGAAGATGGCGATGCCGCGCATCGGCTAGATCCGCCGCAGCGGCACGCGGGTGGCGATCCAGGCGGCCAGCAGCGTGAGTGCGCCCGCCGTCGCGAAGGCCAGGCGGAAGGCCAGGCGCATCTCGGCCTCGGCCAGGGCCAGCGCCGCGGGCGTGAGGTCGGCCAGCGCGCCGCGCCCGCCCTGCACCAGCGCCGCGAAGCGCGGCGCCGCATCCCCGCCCTGTGCCACCAGCGTGCCGAACACGACGGCGCCCAGCAGCGCCGTGCCGGTGGCGGCACCCAGGCTGCGGCAGAATTGTACGGAGGCGGTGGCGGTGCCCAGCCGCTCGCGCCCGACCGCCACCTGCACCGTCACCTGGACCATCGGGAAGGAACTGCCGAGCCCGATCGACACCAGCACCAGCAGCCCCACCAGCGCCGGCAGGCCAAGCCCGCCAAGCCCCGCCGCGATGGCCAGGAACGCGATCCCGGCGACCAGCAATCCGACCATGGGCGCCAGCATGTTGCGCCCGGTGCGCGACAGCACCGCGCCCGAGATCAGCGCGCCGATGCCCGCGCAGGCCGCCAGCGGCAGCAGCGCCGCGCCCGCGCTGGCCGCCGACAGGCCGCGCACGGCCACAAGGTAGATCGGCAGGAAGGCGATGGCGCCGACGAAGGCGCCGGCCACGCAGGCGGTCAGCAGATTGGCGCGCCAGACCGAAGGCTCGCCCAGCAGCGCCAGCGGCAAGAGCGGGTCGGCGGCGCGGCGCTCCTGCCGGATCAGCAGGATCAGCGCGAGCGTCGCGATCACCGCCAGGCCGGCCCCGATGGTCAGCGCCTCGGGCGTCAGCCGTCGCACCTGGTCGAGCGCCAGAAGCGCGGGCGCCACGAACAGGGTGAACCAGAGCAGCCCGCCCCAGTCGAAGACAAAGCCGCGGCGCGAGCCCGGGGCCGCGCCCCCCAGCCGCGCCCGCGCCAGCAGCGCCGTCGCGATGGCCAGCGGCAATTGCATCAGGAACACGCTGCGCCAGCCGAACGCCTCGGTCAGCACCCCGCCCAGCACCGGGCCGAGCGCGCTGGCCGAGGAGAAGATGGCGGCGATCCAGGCCTGGTAGCGGCCGCGTTCGCGCGGGGGCACCACTTCCCCGATCAGCGCCACCGACAGGCTGATCAGCCCGCCCCCGCCAAACCCCTGCACCAGCCGCGCGGTGGCCAGCGCCGGCAGGCTTGGCGCCAGCGCGCAGAAGGTGGCGCCGATCCCATAGAAGCCCAGCGCCACCAGCAGCATGCGCTGTCGGCCGAAGGCATCGCCCAACCGCCCATAGACCGGCGCGGCGACGGTGTTCGCGACCAGGTACAGCACGACAATCCAGGGCACCTGCTCGACCGCGCCGAGGTCGCGGGCGATGGCCGGCAGGCTGGAGGCGACCAGGGTCTGGTCGATGGCGGCGCCGAACATGGCCAGTCCGACGGCGGGGAATATATGGAAGAACAGTCGGCGCCGCTCGGCACCCTTGTGTTGCTCCAGCGGCGCCGCGCCCTCAGACAACCCCGGCGCGACCCATCTCCAGGAATTTTTCGCGGCGGCGTTGCCGCAGCGTGGCGCCATCCAGTTCCGACAGCGGCGCCAGCAGGGCGGCGATCTGTGCCGCGACGGCGGCCTGGATGGCTTCGGGGTCGCGATGCGCGCCGCCCAGCGGCTCCGGCACGATCGCGTCGATCAGCGCCAGCCGGCGCAGATCCTCGGCAGTCAGGCGCAGCGCCTCGGCGGCGGTGGAAGCCTGCGCCGCGTCGCGCCACAGGATGGAGGCGCAGCCCTCCGGCGAGATCACCGAATAGACGGCATGTTCCAGCATCAGGATCCGGTCGGCGGCGGCCAGCGCGATGGCACCGCCCGACCCGCCTTCACCGATGATGGTGGCGATGAAGGGCACCGGCGCATCCAGCCCGGCCTCGATGCTGCGGGCGATCGCCTCGGCCTGGCCGCGCGCCTCGGCATCGATCCCCGGGAAGGCGCCGGCGGTATCCACGAAGGACAGGATCGGCAGGCCGAAGCGCCCGGCGAGTTCGATCACGCGGCGCGCCTTGCGATAGCCCTCGGGCCGGGCCATGCCGAATTTATGCGCGACGCGTTCATCGGTGTCGCGGCCCTTCTCGGTGCCCAGCACCGCCACGGCGCGGCCCCGGAAGCGGCCAAGCCCGGCCACCACGGCGCGATCATCGGCAAAGGCGCGGTCGCCGGCCAGCGGCGTCCATTCGGTGATCAGGCCGCGCACATAGTCCATCGCCTTCGGCCGGTCCGGGTGGCGCGCCACCAGCGTCTTCTGCCAGGGGGTGAGCTTGGCGTAGGTGGCGCGCAGCAGCGCCTCGGCCTTGTCGTGGAGCTTGCCGACCTCATCGGCCACGTCGATGCCGCCGGCATCGGTGGCGCGGCGCAGCTCCTCGATCTTGCCTTCCAGCTCGGCGATCGGTTTTTCGAATTCCAGAAAGTGGCGCATCGGGACCCTATCCAGGGCCGGGGGCTTAGCCTGGAAGCCGTCGCAGGGGAAGCGCCGGGCGACGGGCGCCGGAACCTTCGGGCGCCCCGTGGCGAAACACTGCCCGGAGGCCCGTTATGGAACTGCGAGAGATCCGCTACTTCGTCGCCGTCTGCGAGACGCTGAACTTCACCCGCGCGGCGGAGATCTGCCGCGTGACGCAGCCGAGCCTGACGCGCGGCATCCAGAAGCTGGAACGCGAGCTGGGCGGGCCGTTGTTCGCCCGCGAACGCGGCCACACCCACCTGACCGCGCTGGGCCGCGCGGTGCGCACGCAGCTTGAGGAGCTGATCGCCTGCAGCGACGCGGTGGAGCGCCAGGCGGAACAGGCGCGGCGCCTGGCCTCGGCCGATTTGCGGCTTGGCATCATGTGCTCGATCGGGCCCAGCAGGCTGGCCGCGATGGTGCGCGGCTTCCAGGCGCGCAAGCCCGGCGTCGCCTTGTCGATGCTGGATGCCGAGCCAGGGCGGCTGGTGGAGCTGCTGTTGGCCGGCGATTTCGACGCTGCCCTGCTGTCGCGCCGGGAAACGGCCGAAGGGCGGCTGAACGCCGACACGCTCTATGTCGAGCGGACCATGGTCGCTTGCGCCCCGGGCCACCGGTTCGAGGCGATGTCGAACCTGACCATGTCCGACCTGAATGGCGAGACCTACCTGGTCCGGGTGAATTGCGAGCAGCGCGCGACCCTGGCCGGGGCGCTGCGCCAGGCGGGGGCGCGCATCAACGTCGCGGTGCGGAGCGAGCGCGAGGATTGGATCCAGTCGTTGGTCGCGGCCGGGCTTGGCGTCTGTTTCCTGCCGGAATTCAGCGCGACCATCCCCGGCCTGGTGCTGCGCCCGGTCACCGATGCCCCGGCCGCGCGCGAGATCTGCCTGGTGACGGTGGCCGGGCGCCGCTGGTCGCCGGCGCTGGCCTGTTTCATCGAAGCCGCGCGTCGCAATCCGGGCGGGCAATGACCCCCGGCGGGCGACCAGCGCATGGCCCACGCATCGAATCCATGTTCGCGCCGTATTGGCGCCAACCCCGGGCGGCCCGGGATAATCGCCGCCGGCGGGGCCTGCGGGCACCCGTTGCAAGGTCTTGAGGAGAAGAACATGCGTAAGTTTCTGGGCGCCGCGCTGACCGGTGCGTTCGTGGCAGGTGGCATGATGGTGGCTGGCGACGCCGCCGCGCAGAGCTACCCGCGCGTTGTCTGCACCGACAGCATGAGCTGCTCGGTCGAGTATGGGCCGATGGGCCAGGGCAATCTGGTCGGTGGTGGCCGCGTGATGGTGTCGCGGCAGGACGGCATGAATGTGTCGGTCATGCACCTTGACGCGATCTTCTCGCAGCAGCCGCGCCCCGGCTTCGTGCCGATGGTTGTGGGCGATGCCGCCAACCAGATGACCGTCTACGTTCCGCAGGCGATGGCCGACCAGCTGCGCGCGCAGACCCGCCGCTGATCTGGCGACCCGCGCCGCCCGGTTGAGGGCGGCGCGGACCGGCTGCTGCAGGCGGCGCGGTGCCGCCTGCGGCGCGCCGTGTGAAAATCCCGCGCATGGCTGGAAAGACGCGCCGTTGGGTGCTGCAATAGGGCAGCCGGAACGCGGAGCGGACAATGTCAACGGACGATGAGGATTTCGACCTCGGCATCAGCCTGGCGGCGGTGGCGACCATCGCGGAGCATGCCCGCGCCGTGCAGGAGCCCGAGGAGGCCGAGCTCGGCGAGGATGAGGATGACGAGGATGAGGATGATGTCGACGAGCTGCCCGAGGAGGCGCTGCGCGCCTTCATCACCGAGCTGAACGAGGATGAGCAGGCGGTGCTGATCGCGCTCGCCTGGGTCGGCCGTGGCGATTATGAGGCCAGCGAATGGGCTGAAGCCAAGGCCCTGGCGGCCGAACGGAATGCCGGGCGCGACGCCAGCGACTATTTGCTGGGCCTCGATGGGCTGGGCGACCTGCTGGAAGAGGGTGTGGCGGCCTTCGGCCTCAGCCTTGACGATGCGGATGTCTGACACGCCGCACGGCGTGGCCCGCAACGTCCTGTTCATCATGGTCGACCAGTTGCGGTTCGACCATCTGGGCCATGCCGGCCACCCGCACCTCAAGACGCCGCACCTCGATGCGCTGGCGAAGCGGGGTGTCGCCTTCACCCAGGCCTATGTGCAGTCCGGCATCTGCGGCCCGTCCCGCATGAGCTACTATACCGGCCGCCATGTCAGCACGCATGGCGCCACCCATAATCGCGTGCCGCTCTCGATCGGCGAGGTGACGCTGGGCTGGCATCTGCGCGAAGCCGGGCGCAGCCTGGCGCTGGCCGGCAAGACCCACATGCTGCCCGATCAGCGCGGCATGAAGCGGCTGGCGCTGGACGGCCAGCATGATCTGAAGGCGCTGCTGGAGGAAGGCTGGTTCACCCTGGTGGACCGCCATGATGGCCACCATCCGGAGCCGGACGGCGCCTATGCCGCCTGGTTGCGCACCAAGGGATATGACAGCGCCGACCCCTGGACGGACTATGTGATCTCGGTCACCGATGCGGCGGGCGCGGTGCGGTCCGGCTGGAAGATGCGCAATGCCCGCCTGCCGGCGCGCGTCGCCGATGCGCACAGCGAAAGCGCCTATACGACCGACGTCGCGATCGACTTCATGGCCCGCCAGGCCGAGCAGCCCTGGGTGCTGCATCTGTCCTATGTGAAGCCGCACTGGCCCTACATCGCGCCCGCCCCCTGGCACGCCATGTACACGCCCGAGCAATGCCTGCCCGTCGCCCGCCACCCGGCCGAGCGCGGCAACCAGGCCCACCCGATGCTGCGCGAATGGCAGCGCGAGGAAGTCTCGGAAAGCTTCCAGAACGCGGCCTGCATCGACACGGTCCGCCCCGCCTATCAGGGGCTGATCAGCCAGCTCGACCATCATCTGGGCCGGCTGTTCGCCGCCATGGAGCAGCAAGGGCGCTGGCGCGACACGCTGGTGATCTTCTGCGCCGACCATGGCGACTATCTCGGCGACCATTGGCTGGGCGAGAAGGAGCTGTTCCACGATTGCGTGCAGCGCGTGCCCTTCCTGCTGGTCGATCCCTCGGCGGCGGCCGATGCGACGCGAGGCACCAGGGATGCGCGCTTCGTGGCGGCGATCGACGTGGTGCCGACCATCCTGGATGCGCTCGGCCTGGACGGCGCGCCGCATCTGCTGGAGGGGCGGTCCCTGCTGCCGCTGACACGCGGCCAGAGCCCGCCCTGGCGGGAGGGCGTGGTCAGCGAGCTGGACTGGACCTTCCGCGGCGCCCGCCGCCGCGCCGGCTTCGGCACCGGGCAGCACCATGCCTGGATGTGGCGCGAGGCGCGGTGGAAATACATCCATTGGAGCAGCGGCTTGCGCCCGCAACTGTTCGACCTGGACGCCGACCCGCAGGAATTCCACGATCTGGGCGATGATCCGGCGCTGGAGGGGGTGCGCGCCGCGGCGCGCGAAAGGCTGCTCGACTGGTTCATGGGCCTGAAGCGCCGCACCACCCTGACCTGGGCGGAAGCCGAGTTCCGCACCGACCGCCACAAGGCGGCCGGCGTCTTCTACGGCGAGTGGTAAGGCGCGGCACGCGCCGCGACCGCCACGCTTGATCTGTCACGCAGCGGGCGCTTGTGCCCGCCGCGCCCCCATGGCCTAGAGGCGGCATGCAAGCCGCGCTTATCGTCGAAGGTCTGTCAAAAACCTATCCCAGGCGGGACCGCCCGGCGGTGGATGGGCTGAGCTTCAGCGTCGCACGCGGCGCGACGCTCGGCCTGCTCGGCGGCAATGGCGCGGGCAAGACCACCACCATTTCCATGCTGCTCGGCCTGCTGGTGCCGAGTGCCGGGCGCATCCTGGCGCTTGGCCATGACATGGCGACGGACCGGTTCGCGGCTCTGGCGCGGATGAACTTCTCCTCGCCCTATGTGGCGCTGCCGCACCGGTTGAGCGTGGCGGAGAATCTGCGCATCTACGCCCATCTGTATGACGTCCGCGGGACCGAGGCGCGGATCGCGGAACTGGCCCGGGACCTGCAGCTGGAGCCCTTCCTGCACCGGCCGGCGGGCGAGCTTTCGGCGGGCCAGAAGACCCGCGTGGCGCTGGCCAAGGCGCTGATCAACCGCCCCGACCTGCTGCTGCTGGACGAACCGACCGCGAGCCTCGACCCCGATACCGGCGATTGGGTGCGCAGCTGGCTGGAGCGCTACCGCGCCGAGACCGGCTGCGCGATCCTGCTGGCCAGCCACAATATGGCCGAGGTCGCGCGGCTGTGCGACAGCGTGCTGATGATGAAGCAGGGCAGGGTGGTGGATCGCGGCAGCCCCGGTGAATTGCTGGCCCGCTACGGGCGCGACGATCTGGAGGAGGTGTTCCTCGACATCGCCCGCGGCCGCGGCGTGGGACGGGAGATCGAGGCGTGAAAACCTCTCTCCGCCGGGTCTGGGGGCTGATGTACCGCCATTTGGCGCTGTTTCGCCGGTCCTGGCCGCGCGTGGTCGAGCTGATGTACTGGCCGATCCTGCAAATGGTCGTCTGGGGCTTCGTCACCGCCTATTTGGCTGGCGTGCAGAACAACGTGGCGTCCGTCGCGGCGGGCGTGCTGATCGGCGGCGTGCTGCTCTGGGAAGTGGCGATCCGCAGCCAGATGGGCTTTGCCATCTCCTTCCTGGAGGAAATCTGGAGCCGCAATCTGGGCCATGTCTTCGTGAGCCCCTTGCGCCCGATGGAACTGGTGGCGGCGCTGGTGGGGATGAGCATGGTGCGCATGTTCGTCGGCGTGTTGCCGGCGCTGGGCCTGGCCTTCCTGCTGTACGGGTTCGGCATGTGGACCATGGGCCCGGTGGTGATCCTGTTCTTCGCCGGGCTGATGATGATGGGCTGGGCCGTGGCGCTGGGCGTGACCGCCCTGATCCTGCGCCATGGCGCGGGGGCCGAGGCGCTGGCCTGGTCCGTGCTGTTCGGCCTGACGCCCTTCGCGGCCGTCTTCTACCCGGTCGCGGTGCTGCCGGATTGGCTGGAGCCGGTGGCCTTGGCCATCCCGGCCGCCCATGTGTTCGAGGGGATGCGCGCCGCGCTGCTGGAAGGGCGCATCGCCTGGGGGCACCTGGCCGCCTGCTTCGCGCTGAACCTGGTCTGGCTGGGCGCGATGGGGGCGCTGTTCCTCGGGCAGTTCCGGGCGGCACGGGTGCGCGGCGCGCTGATGAATATCGGGGAATAGGCGCGGGCCCGCCGCCCGGCTACACGCCCCGCATGTCCAGCCGCTTCTTCCTGGTCCGCCATGCCTTGGTGGAACCCGCCGCCCGCAACATCATCTACGGCAATGCCGACGTGCCGCTCTGCCCCGAGGCGCTGCTGGCCGAGGCCAGTGCCTTCCGCTGGCTGGCGCAGCGCCTGCCGGCGCCCGCCAGCTGGGTCGTCACGCCCTTGCAGCGCACCGGCGCCACCGCCGCGGCGATTTTCGCGGCCGGCCACCCTGCCGCGCCGCTCACCATGGAGCCGGCGCTGATGGAACAGGGGCTTGGCGCCTTGCAGGGGCTGACCCATGCCGCCTTCGCCGCGCGCATCACTCTGCCGCCGCACCCTTTCTGGCCGCACGCCGCCGAGGAAAAGCCGCCGGGCGGCGAGAGTTTCGCCGAGGTGATCGATCGCGTCGGCCCGGCGCTGGAGGCATTGGCCGACGCGCATCCCGATGGCGATATCGTGATCGTGGCGCATGGCGGCTCGATCCGCGCCGCCATCGCCCATGCGATGGGGCTGGCGCCCAGCCAGGCCTTGGCCTTCTCGATCAAGAACCTGTCCCTGACCCGGCTGGAGCGCCATGGCGCGGATTGGCGGGTGTCGGCGGTCAATGAAGAACCCTTCTGGCCGATGGACGTGGAATAGACCGCCCCGATCGCGCCATCTCTTCGCCTTGGACATGGCGGTCTGTACCGCCTATATCTGCCTCTATCCGAGGCTTGGCGGAGGCTGCTCATGCGTCGCTTCATCTTTTCGGCGCTCCTCGCGCTGACCTTCCTGGCAGCCGCGCCGGCCCGCGCCCAGCAGGACCAGCAGGCGCTGGTCGACCGTGCCGCGCTGGCGGTGCAGGAGATCATGCGGTCGAGCGAAAGCGCGCCCGAGGTCGCCAACCTGCTGCGCCGGGCGCGCGCCGTGCTGGTCTGCCCGCAAGTCTTCCGCGCCGGCTTCATCTTCGCGGGCGAAGGCGGGGCCTGCGCGCTGGTGGGGCGCGATGGCTCGGGCTCCTGGTCCTCGCCGGCCTTCTATGGGCTGGGCTCGGGCAGCGTCGGCCTGCAGATCGGCATCCAGGACGCCATGATCATGATCATGATCCTGACCGATCGCGGGTTGCAGGCGGTGATGAACAGCCAGTTCACCTTCGGCGGCGATGCCTCGCTTGCCTTCGCCATCTTCGGCGCCGGCGTGCAGGGCAGCACCACCGCGGCGGCGGGCGCGGACATCGTCGCCATCGCGCGCACGCGCGGCCTGTTCGCCGGCCTGTCGCTGTCCGGCTCGATCCTGACCTACCGGCCGGCCTGGGCGCAGGCCTATTACGGGCGGGACGTGTCGGCGCGACAGATCGTGCAGGCGATGGAGGTCCATAATCCCGGCGCCGATCCGCTGCGCGCCATGCTGCTGCGCTTCGGCAGCGCGCAATAGGCGGGTACCGCTCGCATTTTGCAACGCGGATTGCCGGCACATGGGGTGCAACACCCCCTGCAACAGCGGCCCAGCCCGGGTCGCAGCTTGCAGGAGCCCCTTCCATGGCCCCCAATCTCAGCGTCATCATCCCGGCCCTCAACGCGCTGCGCTGGCTGCCGGGCGCCATCGCCTCGCTCGGCGGGCGGCGCGACATCGAGATCATCCTGGTCGACGACCATTCGACGGACGGCACCTCCTCCTATCTGCGCGCGGTTGCCGCCGGTGATCCGCGGGTCTCGGCGCTGACCAGCCGGGGCGAGGGCCCGGCCGCGGCGCGCAACACCGGGCTCGCCGCCGCATCGGCGCCGCTGGTGGCCTTTCTCGATGCCGATGATCGTTGGCGCCGCAACAAGATCGCCCGCCAGATGGAACTGCACCGGCTCAACCCCGACATCGGCTTCTCCTTCACCGACCATCGCCGCATCGCCGAGGACGGGTCCGAATTGCCGCGCGGCTTCGCCCGCTGCCCGTCCTTCGCCGCGCGCCATGCGATGCGCCAGGAAGGCTTCGTGCTGGACCGCGACGCGCAGGCCGCGCTCTATGCCGAGCCGCTGGTCGCGACCTCCACGGTGATGGCCCGCACCGACCTGCTGCGGTCGGTCGGCGGCTTCAACGAACAGCTGCGCCGCGCCGAGGATTGGGACCTGTGGCTGCACCTGGCCGCCTGCGCCCCGGTGGGCTGCCTGCCGCGCCCGTTGACCGACCGGCTGGTCCGCACGATCGACCCCGACACGGTGGAAGCGCTGGCGCGGCGGATCGCGCGCCGCCAGGTGGCGGCGGCCTATGCCCCCGCCGCCGCCGCCCTGGATGCCGAGGCGCCGCGGCTCTGCCGGGCCAACCAGCTGACGCTGGAAGCCGATGGCGCGGCGCTGGCCGGGCGGCGGATCCAGGCGGCGTGGCTGCGCCTGTCGAGCTTCGCCCGCCAGCCGCGCCGCGAGGCGGTGCGCGAGGCGGCGCTCGACCTGCTCGGCCTCGATGCCGGTCGCGCACGGTGACGCTCATCGACAGCCCGCTTCGCGTTGACCATCTGATCTGGCGATGCGAGAGATGGCGGATGAGCGCCATCGACGCCGAGATCGCCGGCCAGCTCGCGGCGGACCTGCCGGTGGAGGATTTCGTCCGCATCCTCCGCACCTTTGAACGCGACCTGCTGCGCCTGTCGCACGATCTGGACCAGGCCGTTGCGATTCGCAGCCTGGAGCAGTATCGCCGCACCGCCCACAGCCTGGCCGGTGCCGCCGCCGCGGTGGGGGCGAAGCGCCTGGAGAAGGTGGCGCGCATCGCCATGGATGCCACCTCCGCCACCGATCCGCGAGAGGTCGCCGCGGCGATCCAGCTGGAAGCCAAGGCCGCGCTGGCCGAATTGGCGGCGCTGGCCGACGATCCGCCGGGCTGATCCCGGGCCCGCATGGCGGCCGCGCGCATCCTGATCGTCGAGGATACCCCCTCCCAGGCGGAGCTTGCGCGCGCGCTCCTGGCGGACCTTGGGCATGAGATCCGCATCGCCGACACCGGCGCGGGCGGCGTCGCCATGGCGCTGGATTGGCGCCCCGATGGCGTGCTGATGGATGTCGAGCTGCCCGATTTCTCGGGCTTCGAGGCCATGCGCCGGCTGCGTGCCAGCGGCTTCGACGGGGCGATGATCGTGGTCACCGCGCATGGCAGCGTGAGCCACGCGGTGGAGGCGATGCGCGAGGGCGCGGTGGACTTCATCGTGAAGCCCTTCGCCAAGGCCCGCCTGACCGTCACCTTGCAGAATGCGCTGGAAAAGCGTGCCCTGGCGCAGGAGCTGCGCGTGGTGAAGGCGCAGCTTTCGCGCGACCAGTTCCACGGCTTCATCGGCGCCAGCGCGGCGATGCAGGCGGTCTATCGCACCATCGAAAGCGTGGCGGCCAGCCGCGCCAACGTGTTCATCACCGGCGAAAGCGGCACCGGCAAGGAATTGGCCGCCGAGGCGGTGCACCGCGCCAGCCCGCGCCGCGCCCGGCCCTTCATCGCGCTCAACTGCGCGGCCATCCCGCGCGATTTGCTGGAATCCGAGATTTTCGGCCATGTGAAGGGCGCCTTCACCGGCGCCACCGAATCGCGCGCCGGGGCGGCCCGCACCGCCGATGGCGGCACGCTGTTCCTGGATGAGATCGGCGAGATGCCGCTCGAGATGCAGGTGAAGCTGCTGCGCTTCGTGCAGACCGGCATGGTGCAGCCGGTCGGTGCCTCGCGCACCGAGAAGGTGGATGTGCGGCTGGTCTCGGCGACCAACCGTGACCCCTGGGCGGAGGTGGAGGCGGGGCGCTTCCGCGAGGATCTGTACTACCGGCTTTATGTGGTGCCGATCGAGATGCCGCCGCTGCGCGCCCGCGGCAGCGACGCGCTGCTGATCGCGCGGCACTTCCTGGCGGCTTTCGCGGCGGAGGAAGGCAAGCGCTTCCGCGCCTTCGCGCCGGAGGCCGAGCGCGCGCTGGCCGCCTATCCCTGGCCTGGCAATGTGCGGCAGTTGCAAAATGTGATCCGCAACATCGTGGTGCTGCATGACGGGCCGCGGGTGGAGCGGGCCATGCTGCCGCCCATGCTGCTGCGCGCCTCCCCGGCAGCGGCCGAGGGCACGCTGCCCGAGCCTGATCCCATGCCTGAGCCCGCCCCGCTGCCGGTGCCCGAGCCTGTCCTGGTTGCGCCCCCGTCGGCCGTGTCGCTCTCGGCCCCGGCCGAATCCGCCCCGGTGCCGCCGCCCGCGCCAGCCACCGGTTTCTCCTGGGCACCGACAGGGGAGCCGGCGGTGGAAACGCTGGCGGCGCTGGAGAAGCGCCACATCCAGGCGACATTGGCGATGACCGCGCAGGATGTCCCGCGCGCCGCCTCGCTGCTCGGCGTCAACCCCTCGACGATCTATCGCAAGCTGCAGGCCTGGAAGGCCGAAGGCTGAGGGCGCGCTGACCGCTCCCGAGGCCCGCCAGAGCAACAATGGGTTATGTGGCACGAAATCCGTCCAATTGGACGGATAGTGCTCTATGTCGCGGCTGCGGTCATCAAGCCGATGACGAAGGGTATCGGGTCCACGGGGCGGATCTGGCCGCGATCGGGCATGAAGATCTCGACACGCAGCAGGCGCCCGGCCGGCGCCCCCAGGCAGACCAGGTTGGACACGGGCTGCCGGCCATAGAGGCCGGTCAGGCGGACGCAGCTCACCGGCGTGCCTGCCACCGCGGTGATGTCCGTCCGCTCCCCTTCGCGAAGCCGCAGCTGGGTGCGCGCCTCGGCGGCGCGGATCGCATCGGCGACCACCTGGCGGACCGCGTCGGCGAACTGGGCGGCATTCGGTGCCTGTTCCGGTTCGGTAAGCTCGACGGTGGCCACCGCGGCGCGGCTTGGCCCGGCATATTCCGCGCCGACGCCCGGCCGACCATCGGCGAGCGGCGTCAAGGCGGCCCGGCTGAATCCCGCCACTTCCTCCGGCAGGGTGGCGGCGGCGCGCGACGGTTCCGCCGGTGGCGCGGCGCCGGTCTCGGGCACCTCATCGGGCACGCAGGCGGCCAGAAAGGCCGCCAGCAGGACCGCGCCGCCGGCCTTCCGCAACCGTCAATGCTCCTGACGGCGCGTCAGGTTGCGCGTCAGGTCGATGGCGAGCGTCGCCACCACCGCCAGCAGCACCACCTGGAACATGGTGGCCAGCGCCCAGAGGGCGATCGGGAAGGTGGCCGCGCCGCCCGGCACCGCCATCCAGCCGAAGGGCAGCAGCAGATAGCCATAGGCCTGCGGCACCGTGTCGGCGATCTGGTAGGTCCCCTCATAGATCATGGCGCCGGCGACGTAGAGGATCACCAGCAGGCCGACCCAGGCGATCCAGCGATGCTTGTCGAGCAGGCGCGCGATCATCGTGGCGGCCACGCCCATCAGGATCACGCTGAACACCAGGCCGATGACCATGATGTAGGGATGGTCCTTGGCCGCGCCGGCCACCGCCAGCACATTGTCGAGCGACATGGACACGTCGGCGACCAGGATCTGCGTGACCGCCTGGCGCAGCGTCTTGCGCGGCGGGCCGCCCTCGGCGCCTTCCAGCGCCTGCTCACCCTCATGCTGCAGATCGTGGCTGCCGCCGTCGCGCAGCTCGCGATACATTTTCCAGCACACCCACAGCAGCAGCACGCCGCCCGCGAGCACGATGCCGACGATCGACAGAAGCTGCACCGTGATCGAGGCGAAGCCGATGCGCATCACGGTCGCCGCCGCGATGCCCCAGAAAATCGCCTTGCGCCGCTGGTCGGCTGGCAGTCCTGCCGCCGCCATGCCGACGACGATGGCATTGTCGCCAGCCAGCACAATGTCGATGAACAGAACTTGGCCGAGGGCGACCAGCTCCGGGCCAAAAGATGACAGAAAATCCATGTTTGGACGTGTCCATTCCCAACGCGCGATGCTTTAATGGCCCGCGCGAGGGCGTTCTTGTCAATCGCCCAAATTAGGACTCCCGCAAATGGTTCCGCGCTACACACGGCCCGAGATGGCAGCCATCTGGTCGCCGGAAGCTCGCTTTCGCATCTGGTTCGAGATTGAGAGCCACGCCGCCGATGCCATGGCGGCCTTGGGCACCATCCCCGCCGACGCGGCGCAGGTGATCCGGGAGAAGGGGGCGGCGCGCGTCGCCGCCATCAGCGCCGCCGACCTCGACCGGATCGACGCGATCGAGCGCGAGACGCGCCACGACGTGATCGCCTTCCTCACCTGGCTCGGCGAGGGAATCGGGGCCGAGGCGCGCTTCCTGCACCTGGGGCTCACCAGCTCCGACGTGCTGGACACCTGCCTGGCCGTGCAGATGACCCGCGCGGCCGACCTGCTGATCGCCGACCTGGACCTGCTGTTGGCCGCACTCCGCGCCCGCGCCGAAGAACATCGCGCCACACCCACCATCGGCCGCAGCCACGGCATCCATGCCGAGCCCACCAGCTTCGGCCTGAAGCTGCTCGGCCATTGGGCGGAATTCGCCCGCGGCCGGGCGCGGCTGGTGGCCGCGCGCGCCGAGGTCGCGACCTGCGCCATCAGCGGCCCCGTCGGCACTTTTGCGAGTGTCGATCCGCGCGTCGAGGCGCATGTGGCGGCGCAGCTTGGGCTCGCGGTGGAACCGGTCAGTACGCAGGTGATCCCGCGCGACCGGCACGCGGCCTTCTTCGCGGCACTGGCGGTGGTGGCGGCCGGCGTGGAGCGGCTGGCAATCGAGGTGCGGCACCTGCAACGCAGCGAAGTGCGCGAGGCGGAAGAATTCTTCCATGCCGGCCAGAAGGGCAGCTCCGCCATGCCCCACAAGCGCAACCCGGTGCTGAGCGAGAACCTGACCGGCCTGGCGCGGCTGGTGCGCGCCCATGTGGTGCCGGCGCTGGAAAATGTGGCGCTCTGGCATGAGCGCGACATCAGCCATTCCAGCGTCGAGCGGGTGATCGCCCCCGATGCCACGCTGGCGCTGGATTTCGCGCTGGCACGCGCGGCCGGCATGATGGCGAAGCTCACCATCTATCCGGATCGGATGCAGGCCAATCTGGAGAGCCTGGGCGGCGTGGTGCACAGCCAGAAGGTGCTGCTGGCGCTGACCAAGGCCGGCATGAGCCGCGAGGGGGCCTATGCCGCCGTGCAGCGCGCCGCGATGGCAACCTGGACCATGCTCGGCCAGCCCGGCGCGCGCGACTTCGCCGCCAACCTGCTCGCAGATACCGGCGTGACGGCGCATCTGGACGCCGCGGCGCTGGCCGCGGCGATGGACCCGGCGCGCGACTTCGCGCATGTCGACGCGATCTTCGCGCGGGTGCTGGGCGGCGCCTGACCGCGCCCGGCGCGGCGCCGGCCTGCCATCAGGCGCCGGGGCCGAGCGCCGCCAGCACCTCCTCCTCGGCGGTCAGGTGCAGGGCCAGGATCGCCTCGAGCGCGAACAGGGTGCGGCGCAGGTCGGGCGCCGTGCCGGCGGGATCGACCTCGGCCAGCGGCAGCAGCCGCGCGAGCCGCGCCGCGAGCGCCACGATCTCGCTGTGCATGCGCAGCAGCGCCGCCATGCTCTCCGGCCCGCCCAGCCGGCGCGCGGCGGCTGGGTAGAGCGTCGCCTCCTCCGCCGACTGGTGGGGCAGCACATCGGCGGTGAGCCGCCCGGACAGCGCCGCGATGCCCGCCAGCGGCGCGGCACTGCCATCCACCGCCTCCGCCGCGGCGCCGAGCGCGGCGGCAAGCTCGCGCAGCCCCGCATGCTCGGCCTGCCGCGCGTCGAGCCCGGAATCGGCGGGCATCGCGGCCAGGGTCTCGCCGGGCCCCGGGCGCCGCGCCGTCAGCGCGAACAGGATGGCGGCCACGTCGATCGCCTCCTGCACCAGCGCCCCGGCCAGCGGCGGCAGGTGGCCGGCGGCCGCCACGGCCATGGCCAGCACCGAGGCGCCGATCCCGAAGCCGATCGCCTGCAGCGCCACGCGCCGGGCGCGGCGGGCGATGGCGATCGCTTCGGGCACCAGGTCGATGCGGTCGGCCAGCAGCACCACGTCGCCGGCTTCGGCGGCTGCGGCGGTGCCCTCGGCACCCATGGCGATCCCGACGCTGGCAGCGGCCAAGGCGGGCGCATCATTCACCCCGTCGCCCACCATGGCGGTGGGTGCGGCGCGGGATTCCGCCTCGACGATGCCGAGCTTCTCCAACGGGGACCGCTCGGCCAGCGCCGCATCCAGCCGCAGCGCCGCCGCCACCGGCGCGACCGCCGGCGCGCGGTCGCCCGACAGCACCAGGATCCGCCCGATGCCCTGCGCCCGCAGCCGCCGGACCGCGGCCGCCGCCTCGGGGCGGAGCGTATCGGCCAGCAGGAAGGCCGCCACGGCCTGGCCATCCCGTGCGAGCCAAGCCACGGCGCCCTCGGTCAACGCCCCCGACAGGCCGAAGGGCGCGGTGGCGATGCCGGCGGCGCGCAGGAAGCCGGCACTGCCGAGATGCAGCGCCGCCCCACCCACCTCGCCCTGCAGGCCGCCGCCCGGCACCTCCCGCAGGCGCGTCGCCTTCAGCCGGTCGGGCGGGGCGGCGGCGGCCAGGGCAGCGGCCACCGGGTGGATCGAAGCCTCGGCCAGCGCCGCCGCCATCCGCAGCGCATCCGCCCGGCCCAGCCCCGGCGCCGTCTCCACCGCGACCAGCCGGGGCCGGCCCGGTGTCAGCGTGCCGGTCTTGTCGAAGATGACGGTGCTGACCCGGGCCAGCCGCTCCAGCGCGGCGCCGCCCTTCACCACGATGCCGCGGCGCGCGGCGCGGCCGATGCCCGCCATCAGCGCCACCGGCGCGGCCAGGATCAGCGGGCAGGGGGTGGCCACCACCAGCACCGCCAGCGCCCGTCGCGGATCCTCGGACACCGCCCAGGCAAGCCCCGCCAGCGTCAGGCTCGACAGGATGAAGGCCAGCGCCCAGCGATCGGCCAGGCGGACCAGCGGCGCGCGGCTTTGCGCCGCCGCTTCGGTCAGCCGCAGGATGGCGGCATAGGCGCTGGCTGCCGCGGTGTCGCTGGCGACAAGGGTCAGCGGTGCCCCGGCATTCACCGCGCCGCTGCGCAGCCGCGCCCCCGCCGCGCGCGTCACCGGCAGCGCCTCGCCGGTCAGCACGCTCTCGTCCAGCGTGGCGACCCCCTCCAGCAGCTGGCCATCGGCGGGCAGCATCTCGCCGTGGCGGACCAGCAGATGGTCGCCGGGGCGGATCGCCGCGACCGGGATCTCCACCAGGCGCCCGGCCTCGATGCGGGCGGCCAGGCGCGGCGCGCGGGCCAGCAGGCTGGTCAGTGCGGCGGTGGCGCGGCCCTCGGCCCAGGCTTCCAGCGCCTCGCCGCCCGCGACCATCAGGGCGATGATGGCGGCGGCGGCGGCCTCGCCCAGCGCCAGAGCCGCCAGGATGGCGAGCAGCGCCAGCGCGTCGACGCCAAGCCGCCCACCGCGCAGCGCCGACACCATGCCGAGCGCCACATGCAGCACCACCGGCAGGGCGGCCGCGGTGAACAGCCACGCCGCTTCCGCCCGCCCGGCCAGCGCCAGCCCGAGCCCCGACGCCCCCAGCAGGGCGACCAGGATCAGCAGGGCGAAGCGGGGCGGCAGGCTTGCGGCGGCGAGGCGGGCCAGAACCATGCCGCCATGCTGCGCGGCCCGTCCGCCGCTGTCACGCCCTGGCCGCGCGACACCGGTGGGGCGGGGTGGGCGGGTCGCGCCTGGTGGTGCCGCGCCGCGCCTTGCCGTTAGGGTGGCGCTGCACGTCGCCGCCGGTCGGGCGGCAGGGCGGTGGCGTCAGGTCTCTTCCTCGCGGTCGCTTTCGACCTCGATCTCGGCCTCGATGGCCTCGTCGGCGTCCTCCAGCTCCTCGGCGTCCTCGATCGCCTCGTCGCCTTCGGCCTCCTCGACCTCCACCACATCCTCGGCGTCGGCATCCACCGGCACCACGCGCTTCTTCACCCGATCATCCGGCAGGGCGGCAGCGCGCTTCATGCGCGGCTGCTCGGCGGGCTGCTCGGTACCGCATTTCGGGCAGGTCGCGGGCTGCCGGAGCAGATCGTAGAATTTCGCGCCGCATGAAACGCAGGTGCGCTTCTGGCCGAGTTCAGGCTTCACCATCGCAAGGGCCTCCGTATGGGCCGCGGGCCGCGGGGGCCGCTTTAAGGGTGCGGGCGATTGCCACTTCGCGGCGCGCATGTCAAACGCCGGCGCCATGGACCATCCCGCCCCCCAGCCTTTGCGCGCCCAAG